>Ga0210398_10000838_pt1 | contig 33806 bp, 35 predicted proteins | sample IncBWC4OmetaG_FD_161047 | JGI IMG/M metagenome (GOLD analysis project Ga0210398, IMG submission 161047) | Forest soil microbial communities from Barre Woods Harvard Forest LTER site, Petersham, Massachusetts, United States - Inc-BW-C-4-O | ecosystem: Environmental > Terrestrial > Soil >... | reverse complement strand
GACTACGGCGGGGGTGGAACGACGCGGCTCGAGTCTGCAATCTCCCAGGGGCGCCAGCAGCGTCGCGGAGAGGCAGAAGATTTTTTCGCCGTAGCGGATGAGGCGGCGGAGAACGGTTAGCGCTTCCTTTCTTGAAGTCGTTTCCACTCCAGTTCCGAAACCTCTTCGAGGAGTGCCTGCATTTTGTGATAGTCGGTGACGGCCTGCCGGACGCGCTCCTGCCAAGCCTGCGGGACACAGATCTGGCGCAGCTTTCCGCCCTGGCTCTGCACCAGGTACAAAGATTTGTGCAATTCGCCGCGGGCGCAGCGGCAGTTGGATTTGCCGCACTTGCCCAAGCGCTCGGACAAGGAGCCGCGGAGAAACCAGCGATTGAGTGCGAGGCGAGCAAACTGGGAGCGAAAGTTTCGCTCGGCAGGGGAGAGCTTGGCACGATGGAAGTCATCGCTCATATAAGGGCCATTTTATACCTTATATACATAATATATACAAGATAAGAGGCCGCAAAGCAATCGAAAAAGGAATGCGAATCTGCTCCTGGAAAGACGGGAGATCAGAAAACGAATCGAATCAGGTGGTTATCTTGGCTGCAAATTCAGGGTTGCGGAATCGCTGCCGGGTGGCTTGGTAGCGGCTCAGTTGGAGGAGAGACTTGACGCTGGAGTTGACAGTCTTTTTAGGCTGATATGACAAACAGAGATCCGACCACGTCCTGGCGTGGCTCGAAGCGTTCTCCGCTCTCGTCTGCGGTCAGAACAAAGCGGCAACCACTGAGGAGAGGTTTATGAAGCTCAGAGTCCTGTGGATGGTCTGCCTTGCCCTGTCCAAAGTCGGGTTCATCGCAGCAGGGAGGAGAACCATGGCCACTGGCGCCTCAGCTTCGGTGGTAGTAACGAAATTCTGCCGTTCCCACTCCATGCACATTCTTCTCCGCGAACTCCTGCACGCGGTCGAGGGAATTTTGCAACTGCTGTTGGTAGCCTTCGAGGTCTTCGTCACGCGCATCGGTTGGAACGACGATGAGTTTGCCGAAGCGCATCAGCACACGCGAAAAAGGTTTAGGAATGATGAGGCGGTCCCAGGTGTTGAGGACCCAGGCGCGGTCTAGGGCCAGGTTGAACGGGCTCAAGGCAACGCCGGCAGAGCGCGCCAGGGCGACCGGGCCGGGCTTCACTTGGTGGCGCGGGCCGCGCGGCCCGTCGAGGCTGAAGGCGACGGTCCAGCCGGCTTCGAGGGCGCGGCGCAGGCCGAGCAGGGCGCGCACGGCGTGGCGGCTGCTCGAGCCTTTGACGGCGACGAAACCGAATTTGTGAATGATGCGTCCCATGTACTCGCCGTCGTAGCTGTTGCTGCTCATGACGCGGATGCCGAAACCGCGGCAGATGTATGTCGCAGGAATGATGCCGGCATGCCAAAAGGACGCGATGACCGGCCGCTGGTCGACGGTTTCCTGCCCGCCCTCTTCGCGGGAGACGCACACCCGCAGGGTAGGGCCAATCAGGCGAATGAACCAGTATCCCGCGGCGATGATGAGGCGGAGGACGATCCTTTGACGGAGGGTGAAGCGGCGAGCGCCGGCAGGGGCATCGGCGCTACTGGTGGGACTTTCCTGCGTGGTCGCTTCGGTCACGAAGCTATTGTAATGGTGTCCCGGGGAGGGCGCCTTGCTAAGCGAGCCCGGACAGCCGAGGGCGGCTTGTCCCTAAATCGCCGCTTGCCAGGCTGCCGCTTCTAGCTTTCGAGGTAAGCGTCGATCCACTCTCTGACTTTTTGCCGGCGGTCGTCGGCGGGGTCGAAGCGCAGTCCGAATGACTTGGTCTTGCGCCAGGTCACGACTCCTCGGAGGCTCACGCGGGGAAGCGTGAGCAGGGAAAAGGATACCTCCACTTTGCTTCCCGCAGGCACATCCTCGGCGCTCTTCAGCGACATGCCGCCGGAGCTGATGTCGACGCTGGAGGTGCTGATGCGGCGACCATCGGAGCTGACGACGGTGACTTCGGTCATGACCGGAATGCGCACGTAACGGCGGAATTCGTGGCGGACCAGCATGTGAGTGGAGCGCACCAGTTTGAGCGCGGAAGGGCGCTCCAGGGGCGCCTGGAAAACCGCGTTAATCCCGTACTTCGAGTAGCGCATCGCTTCCTGCGCGTTACCGCCGATCACATAGAGTATGAGTCGGCCGTTGGAAGGGGAAGTTCGAGCAGCCTCCATAACGGCTTCCGCACCGGGCCCCAGATTGGTGACGCAGGCTTCAAACTTCTCCTGGTGCAGGCGCTGGGCTGCGATCAAAGACACGGGTATGGTCTCGATCCCAAACTGCCGGAAACACTCGGTCAGCAAGGAGTTAGAGGGCTCGTCGAGGTCGACCAAGGCGGCTCGAGCTGCTGCCTTCTTGGTGGGTAGAACCGGTGCCGGGGCAGTGCCAAAAGCTTTTTGCATAAGGTCGGATGATTTCCAGTACGTAGGTTTATTGTGGCGCGCCGGGCGGGGGATAAAAAGAACCCTAAGGGGCAAGGCGCGAAGGACAAAAGGGTCATTACCCGGGAGGGACTGGCGAGTGGGAGAGCGAGCCGAAGAGTACTGGAAATTCAGTCGGTTTAGTGCCCGATTTTGCCTCCCCGAGTCGATCCCCAGAGGCTCGGGCCGACGTCCGGGCTCCCCTGCGACAACTGGCGACCAGAGGAGCAACCGATTCTCGGAGGATCGGTTGCCAGGATGGGTTAGGACTCGGACCAGCGGCGAAACAGCAGCGCGCCATTGGTCCCGCCGAAGCCAAAGGAATTCGACATGGCGTATTCCAGCTTGGCTTTGCGGGCGTGGTTGGGGACGAAATCCATCGCGTCGGTTTCCGGATCTTGATGGAACAGGTTAATGGTGGGTGGAAGAATCTGGTCGCGCAGGGCGAGGACGGTGATTCCGGCTTCAAGGCCTCCGGCGCCACCGAGGAGATGGCCGGTCATGGACTTGGTGGAGCTGACGGGAATCTTGCGCAGGCCAAAAAAGTTGCGGATCGCGTGCGCCTCCAGCGTGTCGCCAATGGGCGTGGAAGTTCCGTGAGCGTTGACGTAGTCAACTTTGTCGGGGCTGATGTTGCCATCGCGCACGGCATTTCGCATAACCCGGAAGCCGCCTTCGTGCTCAGGAGCGGGCTGAGTCATGTGATAGGCGTCACCCGACATGCCGTAGCCGGCAACTTCGGCGAGGATGGTCGCGCCTCGTTTCTTCGCGTGTTCGAGTTCTTCGAGCGTCAGGATGCCGGCGCCCTCGCCCATCACAAAGCCATCGCGATCCTGGTCCCAGGGACGGCTGGCTTTTTCCGGGTCGTCATTGCGAGTGGAAAGGGCTCGCATGGCGGCGAATCCCCCCACGCCCATTGCGGTGATGGCGGCCTCGGAGCCGCCGGCGATCATCACGTCGGCGTCATTGTGCTGAATGATACGGAAAGAATCTCCGATGGAGTGGGCGCTGGTGGTGCAGGCCGTAGCCGTGGCCTCGTTCGGCCCCTTGGCGCCGAAGCGCATGGAGACGTGGCCGGCGGCAAGATTGACGATCGCGGCGGGAATAAAGAAAGGTGAGATTTTGCGCGGTCCGCCTTCGAGAAGAGCGGCGTGTTCGCGTTCGATGATATCGAATCCGCCGATGCCGGAGCCGATGTGCACGCCCACCCGCTCGGCATTTTCGGGAGTGATTTTCAAGCCTGACATTTTGAACGCTTCATCCGCGGCGGCGAGCGCCAGGTGGATGAAGCGTCCCATCTTCTTGACTTCTTTTTTTTCAATGAAGTTGAGGGGATCGAAGTTCTTGACCTCGGCGGCGATCTGGCAGGCAAAGTTGCTGCAGTCAAACTGAGTGATGCGGGCCACGCCGCTCTTGCCGGCGAGCACGGCCTGCCACACTTCTCCGGTGGTATTGCCCACGCCACAGATCAGGCCGATGCCGGTAACTACGACCCTGCGTCCCAAACTACTTGCCGCCTTTCGAATGCTTGGAGATGTAATCGATGGCGTCCTGCACGGTGCGGATTTTTTCGGCGTCTTCGTCCGGAATCTCGATGTCGAAACCTTCTTCGAAAGCCATGACCAGTTCGACGGTGTCCAATGAATCTGCGCCCAGGTCATCCACGAACGAAGCGCTGGAAGTGACCTCGCCTTCGTCCACACCCAACTGCTCCACGATAATCTGCTTTACCTTCTCGTCAACGGCTGCCATGTTTCTCCTCGCTTAATCTCGATTAGATTTGAAATTCGGTATCCTGGACTCACGATCGCCCAAGTTAGATCGCCAAGCTAAGATCGCTGCCTTCTGTTTTCGGCCAGCGTGTCAGATGCCACTGCAACGGAAAAAGGCGAACGTGTAGTGTAACGGTCCCGGCAAATGGCTGTAAAGAAAGCGCCGGACTCATCAGGCCGAAGCTGTGGTATACCTTCAGCATCCTAAACGTGGCCGCTCGTAGCGGTCAAACCACATGCGTGCAGTTGTCGAGCGAGTCAGTCGTGCCCGAGTTTCGGTGCAGGCAGAGATTGCAGGCGAGATTGGCTTGGGACTGCTGGTTCTGCTGGGCGTGGGCCGCGACGATAGGGAGGCCGACGCTACCTATCTGGCGGAAAAAATCTGTGGTTTGCGAGTCTTTGAAGATGCCCAGGGAAAGATGAACCGTAGTCTGGAGGAGGTGGGTGGCAGCGTGCTGGCGGTTTCGCAGTTCACCTTGTACGGCGACGTGAGGCGAGGCAAACGGCCGTCGTTCGATGCGGCCGCGCCGCCAGAAAAAGCGCGCCAGCTTTATGAGTTCTTTGTCGAGCAAGTTCGCGCGCGTGGATTGCGCTGCGAGACTGGACGCTTTCAGCAAATGATGAAGGTGGAGTTGAGCAACGAGGGGCCGGTGACGATTCTGCTGGATTCGGGGAAGGCGTTCTAGCGACCTGAGAAAGTGTCGATTCAGGGCTGGGCGTAGTAACCGGTGCGGGTGCGAGCTGTGATCCCGGGTTTATCAACGTTGATTCCGATTGCGTGGTACTCGTTCGCCCGGTCGGCTCGGGCGGCGTTGAACGATAGGACATAAAAAGAAGCGGCATCGGCGGTGCACTGTGCGATTTCGATGGTGAGGTCATTGCTCGAGTTCAGCACGCGGCCTCCGGTTTGAACGGCCAATACCTGCAGAGCCAAGTTGCCCAGGTTGAGCTTTGAAGGCGAGGTAACGCCTTTCAAAAATTCCTGATAATAGCCAATCCGGACTCCCCCTGCATCGGCCAAGCCCAGTGGATCGATGGCGTAAAGAGTAACCCGAGAGTCCCGCAGGCCGGTCGAGAGCCCCACCACCGTGTTGAACAGCTGCTGGGATTCCTTATTGGTCAGCTGAACGTTTGGTCCGGAGAGCAGGGGCCAGCCGGGACTGAACCAAACCACCAGCTTTCTGCCGGGCTGGGTGTGCTCGTATTCGATGAGTTGGTTCATGATTTTGAGCGAGAGGTCAAAACGCTCGGTGGCGCCGTAGAAGCCCTGAGAACGGTTGACAATCCGCAGCCCGGTTTCGTACTGGTCGTAGAGCGCCGCCAAGGCGTTGCCATCGCGCGAAGAACCCTGCTGCATCTTCGCCCCGGTGTCGGTAAAGATAACGAGCGATACAGGCTGGGCAAGTTTGCCGCCATTGCCGAGCAAGAACTTCTTGAGTTCGCCTCGCGCGTAAGAGATGGAGTTATAGCCGGTATTGACGGCATCCACTACCAGAACAACCTGAACCGGGTCGGTGGTCGAATCCCCTCCGTTGTCGACAGCGTGAAAGGAAAGAATATTCTGCGGCCGCTTATCATCGAGAACAGTGAAGTCTTGTTGCTGCAGGCCCCGCACCGGCGCGCCAGATTTATCCGTGACCTGCACGTCGAGTGAGATTTCGCGATCCGGGCCGCTCGGTTTCGCCGGCTCGGCGGTGCGGGGTTGAAGTTGGGGCTGCGGGTTGTTTTGCCCTGAGGAGGCGGAGAGAAGCAGAAGGGGGACTAGAAGCGACCGCAGAAGTTGACGCATGATAACTCACCTCAATCTGCCGTTCTCGATGACGGTAGCGGGCAGTGCACGTTGGTCTGTCCCCAAAAGTTTAGACGCAGGTTTGTTGGAAATCAAACCCCACAGGGGTGTGCGCAGTGGTCCGGGAGCGGCGCACTTAGACCGAAGCGCGGCTGACGAGAACGATCGCCGGGCACGATTTTGCTGCGTATTTTTTCACTGTCGAGCTTTTTTCCGGTGCTGGCTCCGGACGGGTCGGGCGCAGCGTCCCGGCGGAGGTTGGCTTGCGGGCTCTCCGGGAGCTTCAGCCGAGCGGACATACGATTGGGCGAAATACTTTAATGTTAACGAGGGGTGAGGATGGCGTCGGTCACCCGCGCCGCTTCGACTGCGGCCTTCACGTCGTGGGTGCGCAAGAGGTGCGCGCCTTTCAGAATCAGGACGGTGTGTGCGGCGAGATTTCCGTAGAGCCGGTCGGCAGCAGGTGCGTCGTTTCCGTCCTTCGCCAGCATGCGGCCGAGAAACGACTTCCTCGATGTGCCTGCCAACAGAGGGAATCCCAACGCTTGCAATTCCTCGAAGCGGGCCAGCAGCGGATAGTTCTGCTCGAAATTCTTTCCGAAGCCGAAGCCCGGATCGAGCGCGATTTTTTCCCGCCGCACGCCCGCCAGGATAGCGGCTTCCGCCCATTCGCGCAGTTCGCGTTTCACCTGGAGAACGACATCGACCGGCGGGGGCAGGGTGCGCCACTCCTCGGGGCGGCCGCGCATGTGCATCAGGATGGCGCCACATTTTAATTCGGCGACCGTACTGGTCATTTGCGGATCCCAGCGGAGGCCGCTGACATCGTTGACGATTTCGGCGCCCGCGGCCACCGCGGCGCGCGCCACGCTGGCTTTGTAGGTATCGATGGAGAGGACCGCATCCGGGCGGAGATTTTTCAGCTTGGCGATCACTGGCAGCACGCGGCGCAACTCTTCTTCCGCGCTCACGGCGACCTGGGGTGTGCGACCCTCCTGCTTTGGTTTGGTTTCCTGATTTCGATGTTCCGCCGATGGAGATGTGACGGCGACGCTGGCGCCGGGGCGGGTGGATTCTCCCCCAACGTCGATGATGTCGGCACCTTCTTCGAGCAACTGCAACCCCTGGGCCGCGGCTTTTCCGGAGTCCAGATAACGGCCGCCATCGAAAAAAGAGTCCGGAGTCACGTTGACGACGCCCATGATGAGCGTGCGCTTGCCCAGTTCGAGCGCGCGCTTCCCCAGGCTCCATTGAAAGACGGTCCTCATGCCGGCGATTCTAAATGAAGCTTCCGCATCGGCTACCGGCGTCGAACCGCCGCGTCGCGCGTGCGCACCGACCGGAGCGCGGCTGGCCCGGTGCCGGTCGGAGGTTTGCGCATTCCATCGAGCAGGTCTTTGAGCACGGTTGCGTTGTTGTTGATTTCGTTTTTCGAGGCAAACAGCAGCGTGAGACGCTTTCTTTTGTGGGCCAGGCGATAGAGCGTCAGCAAGTCTTTTTCGGCTTCCGGACGGGCGAGCTCCTTCAGATAACGCTTGCGAAAAAGTTGCCAGTTTTCCGGCCGCGCGTGAAACCACTTGCGGAGTTCATTGGAGGGAGCGAGACCTCGCAGCCACTCGACGGCGGCAACGTCTGACTTGCGCAGGCCGCGCGGCCACAAGCGGTCTACCAGGACGCGGGCGCCGTCAGAAGGCGCTACTGCTTCGTACACTCGCTTCACGGCGACTGGCATGGCTATGCTCTATCATTGTAAGGGGAGCGCCGGCCGAATGTCTGTGGGAAAACCGGGGGAGAATGGATATGAAAGCATGGCAACGATGAAATTGCCCAGGGCCGAAACGCAGTGTGGGCGCAGGCTCAACCTCGTCTGGCTGGTGGTCCTGACTTTCGGCACATGGCCGGCATTGGCATCGCTGCCGGGGTGCGATGTCGAGCGCCGTAGATCAGACGCCGAACTCGGCCTCAATCCGCAACAGGCCACGGGACGCAAGCTCTACGATAACTACTGCGACCGCTGCCACCGGCCTTATTCCACGAAGGGCAAGAAGGGTCCCGGCCTGAAGGGCATCTTTCAGCATCAGTATCTTTCGCTCAGCGGGCTGCCGGCGAATGACGAACGCGTCAGCGACATCCTTCGCCATGGCCGTCCGGATATGCCGGGCTATGGCCAAACTCTGAGCCCGCAGGATATTCAAGATTTGCTCGCGTACCTGCATACGCTGTGATGAGCTGAATCATGATGCGTCGCCGAATCCTTCATGGGATAATCCTCCGGTGAAAAATGCCGCCCGCGCAGAACTTTTTCGCAAGCTGCCTGCGGTCGATGATGTGCTGCGCGCTCCGGCGGCGGCATCGCTAGCGGAGTGCTACGGACACGACTCTGTGGCAGACGCCGCGCGCGCCGTGCTGGCCAGATTACGGCAAGAAATCACATCCGGATTAGTGGACGACGATGGGCTGGAGCTTGCGCTCACCGGGCTGATGGGCGCGGTGGAGCACGAACTTCGCCGCGCCATGGAGTACTCTCTGCGGCCGCTCATCAACGCCACGGGAGTGATCCTGCATACCAACCTTGGCCGCGCCCCGTTGGGGGATTCGGCCATCGAGCACATTCGGGAGACGGCGGCGAGTTATTCCAACCTGGAGTTCGATCTGGCCGCGGGTGCGCGCGGCAAACGGGATGTGCATGTGGATCGGTTGTTGCGGCGCTTGCTGAGCGAAGCGGTAGAAGCAAACCCTGGCGAGGCCATTTCCACAATCGTGGTCAACAACAATGCGGCCGCGGTGCTGCTTGCGCTGAACACCTTGGCGGAGGGCGGAGAAGTTATCGTCTCGCGCGGCGAACTGGTGGAAATTGGCGGATCGTTCCGTATTCCGGATGTGATGGCCAAGTCGGGCGGGATCCTGCGCGAAGTGGGGACGACAAACCGCACCCGGGTTTCCGACTATGAACAGGCCATCACCGAACGGACGCGGCTGCTGCTGCGCGTACACCGCTCGAACTTCGAGATCACAGGTTTTACCGAGCAGGCCAGTACCGCGGAACTTGTGGCCCTGTCCCACAAGCGTGGCATTCCGCTGATGGAGGATCTGGGCAGCGGTGCACTCTTCGACCTGCACTCGGTCGGAATCGAAGGTGAGACGGGCGTGCTGGATCGTCTGCGCGCCGGCGTGGACATCGTCACCTATAGCGGCGACAAGTTGCTGGGTGGTCCGCAGGCGGGGCTGATCAGCGGCAGCGCCGTGCTGATCGCGCCGATGCGATCGAACTCCCTGTTTCGAGCCTTGCGCGTGGACAAGCTGATCTATGCGGCTTTGGAAGCCACCCTCTTAGACTATATCCGCCGCGATCATGATGCGATTCCCACGCTGCGCATGATGCGGCTTTCGAAAGAAGAAATCGGCGGTCGGGCTGAAGCTCTTGGACGGCAAATCGCGGGCGCGAAATTGAAGGTGGAAATCGTGGACGGCGAGTCGATACTGGGCGGCGGCGCCGCTCCTTCTTCGGTTCTGCCGACGCGCCTTTTGGCGCTGACTTCGGATGGGCTGAGTGTGGACGAACTCACTGCCCACCTGCGCTGCTCAGACCCTGCCATCATCGCCCGGGTTGACGAAGGCCGCGTCTTGCTGGATTTGCGGACGGTTTTTCCGGAGCAGGATTCCGAAATCGCCTCTGCCTTGGTTCGCATCCGAGCGTGATGGTTTCGCATCGAAGCCGTGTTGGCGATCCTTTACACCGTCGGACATTCGACTCGCGCCCTGGCCGAATTCATCGCGACGCTTCAGGCGCACTCGGTTCAGACCCTGGTGGATATCCGCGCCTTCCCCCGGTCGCGGAGGCTGCCGCAATTCCATCGTGAAACGCTCGAGAACAGCTTGCCGGAGGCTGGAATTGGTTACCGATGGATGCCCGCCCTCGGCGGCTATCGCAAGAAAATTCGCGAGGATTCTCCTCACATTGCTCTGCGCAATGACAGCTTCCGGAACTACGCCGACTACATGCTGACCGGGGAATTTCGCAGTGCGATGGCGGAACTGGTGGCGCTGGCCGAGACCGGGCGCACCGCATATATGTGCGCCGAGCGCGTATACTTCCGCTGCCACCGCATGCTGGTTTCCGACTGGCTGGTGACGCAGGGACACGAGGTGATGCACATCGACGGGATCGGCCCGCTGAAACCTCACCGCCTCACCGCGGAGGTCCGCGTGGTGGAGGGCGAAGTGATTTACCGCGGCGACCGGCTTTTATAGTGGTCCAGGTTTGTCCGGGTCCAAGGAAGTCGTAAGGTCTAAGCCATATGATCGTCGGCACAGGCATTGATATCGCGGAGGTTCCGCGCATCCGGCAAGCGATCGAACGCTTCGGCGATCGCTTTCTCGAGCGCATCTTTACGCCGGGTGAAATCCGGTATTGCGACTCCAAGGCAAATCGCGCGGAGCGCTACGCGGCCCGCTTCGCCGCCAAAGAAGCGGCCATGAAGGCCTTGGGCACGGGTTGGAGTCAAGGCGTCCGCTGGCGTGATTGCGAGGTGGTGCGCCTGCCGGGTGGACGACCGAGTATTTCTTTTCATGGAAAAGCCGGAGAATTTGCCGCCAAGCTGGGGGTCAACCATGCCGCCTTATCACTTTCCCATACGGCGGAGCAGGCAATCGCGCAGGTCATTCTCGAGAGCTAGGTAGCTCAAAAGCTCTGCTGCGCCAGCCCTTCTGCTAGACTTGTCCGTCCTGTTCCATTTATGTCTGCCACGATTCAGGCTGCTGCCCCACCTCTGTCGAAGGAGCTTTCTGAGCCAATTTTGCTTGCTGGCCTGGGTCTGACGAGTCTCGCTGCCCTCCTGCTGGAACTGGCACTGACGCGATTGTTTTCGGTGGTTCTGTTCTATCACTTCGCCTTCCTCGCCATCTCGATTGCGCTGCTCGGACTGGGCGCGGGCGGGGTTTTCGCTTACATGCTGAAGCGCTGGCTTGGTCGATTCGAGACCCGCTCCCTGGCCGCCGGGCTTTGCATGGTGAACGCGGTGACGGTTCTTCTGGTGCTCGAAACCGTGCTGCACGTTCCGGTGGCGCTTGCAGTGACCGGGATGAATTTCTTGCGGCTGACCGTTCTGTATCTCGCCGCTGCCCTACCTTTCTTCTTGACGGGCGTGTTGTTCTCCGTGGTCTTCGCGCGCGAGGCGCGGCGGATTCCGCTGCTGTACGGCGCCGACTTGAGCGGCGGTGCCCTGGCTTGCCTGGCGGTGGTGCCGCTGCTCAACTGGATCGGAGGGCCGAACACGATTCTGATGGCGAGCGTGGGGTTGACCGTCGCGGCTGGGCTTTGGGCGCCTACGCCAGCCGGACGCAGGATCGCCGGTGGTTTGCTGGCTGCGTTCCTGATCCTCATCGCCGCCAACCTTTCGGATCGCCTGATCGATGTGGTCTATGCCAAGGGAATCTTTCGCAACCCGGCATGGGTGGAGTATGCCCGTTGGAACGCTCTGTCCCGGGTGGAAGTGGATCGATCGGGGCAGTCCAAGGTGGTGGTGATTGACGCCGATGCCTCCACCTACATCATGAATGTTGAGCCCGAGCAGGTGTGGGGCACGCCGTGGGAGCGCATTCTCATGTCCCGGCCGCCCGCCTTGGCCAATGTTCTGCGGCCCCACGGAGACTTTGCCATCATCGGTCCGGGCGGCGGAATTGACGTGCTGAGCGCGCTCGCGAGCGGCAGCCCCAGCGTGACCGGAATCGAGATCAATCCCATCATCGCCGACACCATCATGCGCGGCCGCTACGCCACCTACTCCAAACATCTTTATCAGCGCCCTGATGTGCACCTGCACGTGACCGATGGCCGATCCTATCTGCGCTCAAGCCAGCAGCAGTTCGATGTTCTTCAGATGACCTTGGTGGATACCTGGGCTTCAACCGCGGCCGGAGCTTTCGCGCTCAGCGAAAACAATCTCTATACGGTCGAGGCTTTTCGAGAGTACTTCGAACATCTCCGGCCGGATGGAATGATCGCTATCACGCGCTGGGAGTTTCGCCAGCCGCGGGAAGCCTTGCGCGTGGTGGCCGTCGCCATGGACGCGTTGCATCGCCTGGGCGTCGCCAATCCAGCGCGCAATTTCATCGTAGTCTCCCTGGGAGCGCTGGACGAAGACGGCATCCCAGTCACGGTGCTGGCGAAGAAGACGCCTTTCACGCGGGCAGAAGAAGCGCAAGTGAAAACGCACTTGGCGCGCTACACAGGCCTGCGGTCGCTGTACCTTCCGGCGGAGCCGGGCGGCAATCCGTTTGGCAATCTGATCGCCAGCAACGATCCTTATGCTTTTGCCCGGCAGTACGCCTATAACGTCGCGCCCGTCAACGACAACGCTCCATTCTTCTTTTTTACTTTGAAGCTCGGCCAAATTCTCGGCCAAAAAAATCTGCAAGCTGCCGTGGACTGGAAGGTAAACCTCGGAGTGCTGGTTCTGCTGCTGGTACTGGTAATCTCTCTGCTTGCGGTGGGGGTGTTCCTGATCCTGCCATTGGCCCTGCACTCTGGCCGGATGCGCCACGCGGCCCTGCCTCTGCTCTATTTTGTTGCCGTCGGTTTGGGCTACATTCTGGTGGAGATTGCCTTTATTCAAAGATTCGTGCTTTTCCTGGGACATCCCACTTATGCCCTGACCGTGGTCATTTTTCTGCTGATGCTTGCTAGCGGCGCGGGCAGCTGGTTTTCCCGGAGCTGGCTGCCTCGCACCGAGCTGGCCTGGATGCCGATCACGCTGGTCACGGTCGCCCTCCTCCTGGACGTAGTTTTTCTGCCCCATTGGCTGGCGTCATGGGTGGGATTGGGCTTTTACTATCGACTTCTGGTAAGCGCCATGTTGCTGGCTCCCCTTGGATTTGTGATGGGAATGCCGTTTCCCACGGGCTTGCGCGCCCTGGCGGCGGGGCCGGATCTCGGCTTTTCTACGGCCACCGCCAACAACGACAATGCCGTGGAGTGGGCGTGGGCGATGAACGCGTCCGCCAGTGTGTTGGGTTCTGTACTGGCAATGGTCATCGCGATTCAGTTTGGCTTGACGGTGACCCTGGCCTGTGGAGTGGTCGCCTATTCGCTCGCACTGGTACTGCTGCCAGTCCTCCGCCGGCAACCACCTTAGGCGGCTCCGGTTTGTTATCATGCTGCCAGGGGCAGCGGTGCTCAGGTCTGTTCCCTGAACCTCCGAGCCAATCCTGGTTTGAGGGAGTCATTTGCCGAGTCAGAAGCAGCTCAAATGGTCGCAACTGCGGGTTGGCTTGACGGTAATTTCCGCCAGCTTAATTCTGGCGCTGCTTCTGTTCCTGATGTCGGGGACGGGCGGCTTCTTCTCGCACCGCATCACCCTGGTCTCTTTCTTCGATAATGCCAGCGGACTGCGTGTGGGCGCGCCGGTGCGGCTCAGCGGCGTGGATATCGGCAACGTCGCGGCCATTCGCGTGGTGCCCGACAAGGATAAGCAGATCACGCCCGTCGAAGTGATCATGAAGGTCAGCACCAAGTACGGTTTTAATCTGCGGCGCGATTCTGTGACCTCGCTCGATACCGCCGGAGTGCTCGGAGAGACTTACCTCGACATCGACAGCTCGCAAGCCGTGGGCGCGTCGGCGAAGGATGGCGATACTCTTCCCACCCAGGTGCATCCTGACTTCAACGAAGTGGTGCGCTCCAGCCAGAGTACGCTGCAGAACATGGACGCGCTGCTCAAGCGCGCGGACCGCATCCTCGCCTTTGCGGAGAGCGGCAAGGGCTCGATCGGAAAATTGATTTACGATCCCACGCTGTATAACCGCTTCTCGGATACCGTGGGCGATTTTCAGGGAATCGTAAATCAGATCGCCAAGGGCCAGGGCAGTCTAGGTGCCCTCATCAACAGCAACGACGCCTATAACAAGTTCCTCGCGACTCTCGACAAGATCAACGGAGTGGTCGACGACATTCAAGCCGGCAAAGGTACGGCGGGAAAATTCCTGAAGGACCCGGCTCTCTACAACAATGCCAACGATACCATCGCGAACCTGAAGCAGGTGACCGAAGGCATCAATGCCGGCAAGGGGACTCTGGGAAGGCTGACCAAGGACGAAGAACTTGCCGACAAGATCAACACCACGGTCACGAAGCTGGCGGCGCTCACCAGCGATCTTGAGGCTGGCCGCGGAACGGCCGGGAAACTGTTCAAGGACGACACCCTCTATAACAATGCCAACCAGATGCTGGTTGAGTCTCAGGGCCTGATCAAGGCGATCCGCGAAAATCCCAAGAAGTATCTGAGCATCAAGCTGCACGTCTTCTGATACCGAGAGCGTCGGCCAAGTCAGGAAGGGGCTACTGAGCGATGCCCGGGGCGGATGTGGACTCCGCTTGCTCGTGGGCATGATAGCTGGAGCGCACCATGGGGCCGGACTCCACGTGGCGGAAGCCAAAGCGCAACGCCTCATTCCGCAACTCGCGGAACTCTTCCGGCGTATAGAAGCGAGCAATCGGCAGATGGTCGCGTGAGGGACGCAGATACTGGCCCACGGTGAGAATGTCCACGCCGCGGATGCCGAGATCGCGGAACACCGCGATGAGTTCGTCGGTGGATTCGCCCAGTCCCACCATCACGCCACTCTTGGTCACCATTCCGGGGGAGAACCTCTTGGCATTTTCGAGCAGCGTGAGGGTACGCTGGTAACGGGCTCCGGAACGCACGGAGCGATAGAGACGCGGCACGGTTTCGGTATTGTGATTGAGAACGTCTGGCCGCGCTTCCAGCACAATTTTCAGGGGCTCTTCCAGACCTTGAAAATCCGGGATCAACACCTCGATGCGGCAATCCGGAGTGAGCTCGCGAATCTCGCGGATGGTCTCGGCGAAAACTTTGGCGCCCCCGACGTTGTCATCGTCGCGATTCACGCTGGTTACGACCGCGTGCTTCAGGCCCAGCCTCAGGACCGCCTCGGCCACGCGCCGCGGTTCGTCCCCATCGATGGGCTCGGGACGACCTTTGGGTACGGCACAGAAGCCGCAGCGCCGGGTGCAGATGTTACCCAAAAGCATGAAGGTCGCGGTCTTATGATTCCAGCATTCGCCGATGTTCGGACACTGCGCGGACTCGCAAACGGTATGCAATCCCAGCCCGCGCGCCAGCTTCTTGAGATTATGAAAATTGTCCCCGACAGGCGCTTTGGCCCGCAGCCACTCCGGCTTCGGCAGGCGAACCGGCGGGGTGAGTTCGATCTGAACCAGCGGGGAACTAAGGGCCATCTTTCTCGTTTCTATCACTCCATTCTACCAGTTCAGCCGACTTCGACCAGACCGTAGGTGTGCTGCCAGCGGGTGCGCAGGGCCAGGAGGGCTCGGTGGATTTCGACCTGCGTGATTTCAGAATTCGGCCCGGCGATCACTGCCGCGGCCTCGCGCTTGGCCAGTTCCAGTAACGGCCGGTCGCGGATAAGGTTGGCCACGCGAAAGCTCGGCATCCCGGCCTGCCGCGTGCCGAAAAATTCACCCGGCCCGCGCAGTTCGAGATCGAGTTCGGCGATCTGGAAGCCGTCATGGGTGCGGACCATGGCGTCGAGGCGGCGCTCGCCTTCTTCCGTAACCTTGCCGCCGGTCATCAGTATGCAAAACGATTTCGCGGCTCCCCGTCCGATCCTCCCGCGCAGCTGGTGCAGTTGCGCCAAACCGAAACGCTCCGCGTGCTCAATCACCATCACGGTTGCGGTCGGTACATCCACGCCAACTTCGATGACCGTGGTTGCGACCAGAATCTGCAGCTCGCCCTTCTGAAACATGCGCATGACCTGATCTTTCAAATCGGCGTCGAGCCGGCCATGGAGCAGGCCAACTTTCAGGTCGGCAAAGGTTTTACCGCTCAGCTCGCGGTACATCTTGATCGCGGCTTTGAGTTCGGTCTCCTCGCTTTCCGCGATGACGGGATAGACCACATACGCCTGATGCCCCGCCGCGACCTGCTGCCGCACAAAGTCCCACACTTTTGACGATTCGCCGTCACTGATTCGGCGCGTAACGATCGGAGTGCGGCCGGGGGGAAGTTCGTCGAGCACGCTGATGTCGAGGTCGCCATAGAGCGTAAGCGCCAGCGTGCGGGGGATCGGCGTGGCCGTCATGACGAGAACATCGGGCTCGGTCGGACTCGGCCTAGCGTTGCCTTCGCCCGATTTCTTCATCAACTTGAGGCGCTGCAAAACGCCGAAGCGGTGTTGCTCGTCGACGATGACCAGGCCGGGTTTGGCAAACTCAACTTTCTCCTCCAGCAGGGCATGCGTGCCGATGACGAGCTGCGCGTTTCCCTGGGCGATGTGACGGCGGATTTCGCGCTTGCGGTCGGCCTCGAGCGAGCCGGTCAGCAGGACGATGCGATAGCCGGCGTTGTCCAGAATTCGGCGCGCCGAAAAGTAATGCTGCTGCGCCAGAATTTCGGTGGGTGCCATGAGCGCGACCTGGTATCCGTTTTCGATGGCCACGACCGCGGCTTGAAAGCTGATGATGGTTTTTCCTGAACCTACATCCCCCTGCAGCAAACGCCGCATGGGATAAGGTTTTTGCATGTCGTCGGCGATCTCTTTCAGAACCCGCTTCTGTGCCGTCGTAGGGTGGAAGGGCAGAATTTTCTTGATCGCCTGACGCACGCCGTCGTCCAGACGGAAAGCGACTCCGGTCTCCGTTTTTTGCTGGCGGCGCTTAAGTTCCAGCCCGAGCTCGATGAAGAATAGCTCTTCAAAAATCAATCGGATGTGCGCCGGCGTGCGCGAGGACTGCAAATCCTCGAAGCTCTCGCCGGCCTCGGGCCAGTGCACTCTCGCCAACGCCTCGCGCGGTGAAACGAGCGCCAGACGCCGGCGCACGGCGGCGGGAATTGTTTCGGCGAGATCGGGAGTGAGATCGTCGAGAGCCTGGCGAATCACTCGCCGGAACCAGCGCGCGGTTACGCGGCCCTGTCCCGCCGATTCGTAGATGGGTACGATACGTCCGACTTCGAGCGACGCGGCAGCCTTGTCGTCGGCGTCTTCCGCGGCGGCATCACCCAGCATTTCAAACTGTGGCTGAATAATCTGCAGCTTGCCACTGCTCCGATCCTGCTCCACTTTGCCGTAGAGCGCGATCAACTCCCCGGCCTTGAATTTATCCTGCAGGTAAGTGGCGTTGAACCACAGGCAGCGCAGGCGCGATCTCCCTTGCCCCACAGTCAGCTGGAATATAGGCATGCGGCGGGTGCGAAACAGGCCCGAGCCCTGCACTTGGCCAATCACGGTGGCCATTTCGCCGGGACGCAATTCCGCGATCCCGCGCGGATTCAGCCGGTCCTCATAACGAAACGGCAGATAGCTCAGCAGATCACCCACCGTGGAGATGCCCTTGGTGGCAAGGATCTCCGCCAGCTTCGGACCGATTCCTTTGACGTACTGGACGGGCGTGGTGAGTTCGAGCATGGGAGACTAGGGAGGATGTTAGCAGCAAGTTGTCCCCTAAAACCGTGCGCAGGGCGCTGCACTCCGTGGCCAGACCGATGACATTTCGCCAGCCCGGGTCATTGGGCCTTGGGGATCTCTGCCGGCGCGGTGTAGATTGGGAGCCCGAGGCTGCGCCCCACACGTACCATCTCGTCGGCGCCGGCCGAGGGCCCTCCCACCCGAAGCACACCATCACAGTTCTCCAGAAGCCGAATCGCGAGGGGATGAAAGATCTGGTTGAAGGCCTCATCGCCAATTTTTCTGGAGCCGGCGAGTTCAGCGAGCCGGAGGGCCAGCCACTCACCTAGAACGGGAATGTGTCCGGCGCGGAAGATGGGCAGGGCGTAGGACTCCATATCTTGAAGATTCTTCAAGATCAAATCCGGATCATCGTTCGTGCCCGACCGGTAGGGGCCAGCGATCAGTATCATCATTGGTATTGCCATTGGCCTCGGCCCGGTTGCGGTCAGAATTCCCGCTCCGCACTGCCTGCAGGGTTATCTTACCCGTCTCGGTCGCCGGTGGGCTAGCCGCACCGCCCCAAACCGGCGTCTAATCTAGTTGTGCTGGTCAATTTTCTCCAGGCATTCTTCGCCGTCGTACTGGGAAACGTAGCCTACTTCCTCCTCGCTCCCTCCCTTCACCTACCGCGACACCGGCCCTTTCAGCCGGATTGGGGACTGATCGTGGATTTCTGGTTTTGCGCAGTGGCTTACGGATTGATCCGTACTGCCAGAAAATGGAAGTAGGAGGCCCCCATCCCGCGGGAAACCCTAGTTACTTTAGGAACCTATGTAACCTCCGTCGCTCCGTTACCATATCCCCTGAGTGATGAACAAAATTGCGGTCCTGTACGATGCTGGGCAAGCAGTGCTCTCCACCTTTGATCTGGACGAGGTGCTGCAGCGCATCCTCGCGATCGCACGAGACTATTTTCATCTGCGGAATGTGGCGATTGTGCTGCTCGACCAGCAATCGAAAGAGTTGTATGTCCGCTCGCAGATTGGCTGGGACGAAGGCCTGGATAAAGTTCGACTGCCTCTCGGCCAGGGGATTACCGGAGTTGCCGCCCTCAAGAAACAGCCGGTGTATGCGCCCGATGTCAGCCAAGACCCGCGCTATTTCTGCTCCGCCAAATCTACGCGGTCCGAACTCGCCATCCCGCTGATGGTTCAGGATGGGGTGGTAGGCGTGCTGGACTGCCAAAGCGACCGGCTCGATCACTTTGATGCGGAGACCATCGATCTGCTCACGCTGTTCTCCACGCAGGCTTCGATCGCATTGCAGAATGCGAGGCTGTACTCGCTCGAACAGCAGCGCGCGCGACAACTGCAGGCGATCAACGAGATTGCCCGACAAACTACCGCAGTTCTGGATCTGGAACAATTACTGGGCAGAGTTTGCGGGCTGATCCAGGACGCATTCCGGGTATCGCACGTCTCGCTTTTCCTGCGGGAAGATCACGATCTGGTGCTGCGGGCTCATCACGGAACGCTTACCCCTTGCTTTCCCGAAGGTGGCCGCTTCCCGGCCGATACCGAACCCTGGGCGAAGATTCTCACCGACAGTTGTACCGCGACGGAATCGAATCTTGGCCAAGAGCCGGCCCGGGTTAAGTTCTTCCTGGAGACAGCATCGCGCATGTGCATTCCTCTGATTTCGTTCGGGCAAACCCTGGGTGTGCTGGCGCTGGACAGCGCCAAGGCCGACGCTTTTCGCGACGGCGACCAGCAGTCGCTCGAATCGGTGGCTGACATTTGCGCCACTGCCATCCAGAACGCGCATTATGTCGACCGCGTGAAGCAGCTGGCTTACGTCGACGGTCTCACCGGTATTTTTAATCGCAGATTTTTCGAGATGCGCATTTTGGAGGAGATCGAACGCGCTCGGCGCTACGGTTCAGGGATGGCCGTCATCATGGCGGATATCGATCAGTTCAAACGATTGAATGATGAGTTCGGACACGTGCTGGGGGATGAAGTTCTCCGCCAGACTTCGTCGTTATTTAACCAGCAGGTGCGAAAAATAGACGTCGTGTGCCGTTACGGAGGCGAGGAGTTTGGAATCCTGCTGACGCAAGTCAGCGCCCAGCAGGCCATGGGGGTGGCGGAAAAACTGCGGAAGATGGTGGAAAGCTGGCAGTTCCCGGGTGTGCCCCGAACGGTAACCATCAGCGCCGGCGCCGCCGTCCTTCCCGAACACGGCACCTCCCGCGACGAATTGGTAAAGGCGGCAGACTCTGCGCTTTACGCGGCGAAGCAGGCGGGACGCAATGCTGTTCGTCGGGCCCAGTTGCCTCCGCGGTTGGCGCGCCGCCACTCCGCAAACTAGATATCGAGCCAACTGCCCTTCCTCTGCTGACGCAACCGTTCCCTCTGCTGCTGCAGTTTCTCGCGGCCCTGCTCGAGTTGTTGCTGGAGCCTCAGCTTCCGCATCTGTTGATGCTCGGAGCAGAGAGACTTCTCTATTTCCGTCGAGGCCTTGCGGACTTCCTGCTCGGCCAGCCGTATCTGCGGCCGAAGGTTGGCAACTTCATCGCGAATTTCGCTTAACTCGTCCTCGGCCGCAGCGTCCAGTTCGGGCCGGTCAAAACTTTCCTCAATCATCTCGCCCGATTCCTTACGCTCGGTCAAGGTGAGGGTAAGGGTGAGCTCCTTCTTATCGCGGATTACGTTTACGCTCACTGATCCGGTACCGCGAGCATGCAAGGCATGACTGAAGTCGCTGGTGTCATGGATCGCCTGATCAGCAACGCGAGTAATCACGTCGCCGGCGCGCATCCCAGCCTTTTCCGCGCGGCTGCCTCGTTCCACCGACCGCACCAGTACTCCGTTTCCATCTTTTGCGCCAAAGAATTCGCCCAGCTGCGGCGTCAGATTCTCCACCATCAGGCCGCTTCGTGCCGAAGAATGGACATAGACCACGCTGATATTGGGAATATCAAAATCCGGCATGCTCGGAATCGGAGGAATGCTCGGGATGGGCGGAATTTGGACGTGGACGCCCTTCTCCATCGGCCATTCCTTGCTGCGGTCGGCCAGTTGCACCTTGATGGTCAGGGGCTGTCCCTCGCGGCTTATACCCAGCGTGACCACGCGCCCCGGCGGGGTTTCGTGGATCATCCGGTGCAACTGTGTCTTGCTTTCGACCGGCGATCCGTTCATCGACAGGATAACGTCGTGCTCCTTGATCCCCACTTTGCCGGCGGGAGCGTCCTGATCGACCATGGTCACTTCCACGCCCTTTTCTTCCTTCAGCTTCAGGGTGCCCAGCCGATCGGAGGTTATATCCGCGATGTCCACGCCCAGATACGAACTCGCGCCGGAATCCTCGCTGGGAATGCCGAATGGTTCCGAGGACTCAACCGTCCACCTTTGCGCACTTTGCGCCGCATGCGACAACGTGAGCAGCAGCGGCAGTAAGGAGATCGTGGTCACCATCTGTCGGCGCATAGCCCCTCCTCGAATTGATTAATTTGCGCGCTTGAACCAGATATTGCCGGTGGTCGTCCGCACCTTCAGCACGGGACCACCTCCGTTCAACCTACCTTCAGCCGTGAGCGATCTCGGACCCCACTGATCGCCTTCACTGGCGACATGAATGTCAGGGAGTTCGGAGGTAATGTGGTGTCCGTTGCCCAAGTCGACGCTGGCGCGCACGGAAACGGCAACATCGGAAGCGATGTAAACCGTAATGTCTCCGGCGGAGGTTTCAAGCTGGGAATCGATGGGCGGAGCGCCGGTTTTGATCAGCTTCACCACGATGCCGCCAGCACTCGTCTCGACCCGCGCCGAGGGTACTCCGTTGAGTTCGATCCCGCCGCCGCCAGTCTGGGCGTGTACATTGCCTTTGGCGGAGGCGAGATGAATGCTGCCGCCGCCGGTGTCGATTTCCGCCGAGCCGCCGATATCTCCCAGATCAATGCTGCCGCCGCCGGTTTGCGCCTTCACCTTGCCCATGCACTGACGGACCTCAATGCTGCCCCCCCCGGTCTCGATGCTGGCCTCCTGCGTGGCGGAAACAATTTCGACGCTCCCGCCGCCGGTTTCCGCAATGATTTTCCCGTTGGCGTGGTGCACTTCGATAGAGCCTCCGCCGGTGTGCAAGCCGATTTCGCCGTGAATGGTTCCCACATCGATCGAGCCGCCGCTCGTATCCACATGCGCGCCCCCGCCAATGTCATCCAGGTGCATACAGCCGCCACCGCTTTCGGCCTCGACCCGGCCGGCGACTCCCGTGGCGTCAATGTTGCCGCCATCGGTTTCAATCTTCACCAGGTTAATCTCTCGCGGCACTCTGATGGCAAACTCACCCGAGAACTTGTGTCCCGAGCCCTTTTCAATCCTCAGGTAGGCCCCGCCGACATGAACACTGTGACCTTGCCACTCCCCCACCACCCAGGCGGTATCGCCTTTTACATAAGCGTTCACTTTATAGCCTTCGAACTGGCGCCGCGCATCTTGCTCGGAGGAGGCTTGCGAACGCATATGAAAGGTATAATCAATGCCCGACTGCTGTGCCCCTCGTACCACCACCGAGCCCATGTCCAGCTTGACTCGCAGGTTCTTGACTCCGGCCAGCGATCCGCTGAGCACCTGGCCCCACGACGCCCCTTCGCGCGATATCTGTGATTCCTGTGCCAGCGCCAGGGGTGCCAGTATGGCCAGGACGACCAGCAGAGCAACGAATTGTGGCGAACGTTTCAAATAAACCACCTCAGTTTCTCTAGATCCATCGATCCCCATTTCTTCAATCAATCTCGGGCAACTGCGCGAGCATGGTGCGAGCTTGCGACTTGATGTACTGGCTTTGATCTTTCGCGGCCAGGGTCATCAATACGCCGCGCACGCTGCCATCGGCCTTTACCGGCTCGATCAGCCGCATCGCCTCGGTGCGCACGCCCGGGTTCGAATCGCTTACCAACGCCTGCAGCACGGCGTCGCGGACCTGCACATCGTCTTTCACGAAGCCGCCGAGGCCGTCGAGAGCCTTCAACCGGACTCCGGGATTGGTGTCATATTGCAGCGCGTAGATCAGGGCGTCGCGCACCTGCAAAACATCCGGCTTCTTGGTCAGCAAATCCACCGAATCCATGCGCACGCCGGAATTGTAGTTGTTGCGGGCGGCAAACAGCAGCAGCTGCTGGATGCGTTGATCGTTCAATGATCCCTGCGTCTCCAGCGTGGAAACCGTGTTGTACTTGATGTCGATCTGATTGCTTCCCGGCTCTTGCGTGATGGACTGGATGCCGGTGATGGAGGCTTCGGCGGGAGCCGGAGCTTTGGTGGTGGCCGGCGGGCCCGGCGGATGACCGAATACCTCGTAGGATATTCCCAGGCCGCCGGCGAAGCCGACCATCAGAATCGCCGAGGCCAGCGCCGGCGAAAAATTTACCTGCCGCAGCCAGTTCGCCGGATCAAAGGCCAGCCTCCGCCAGAACCCGCCCTGCTCGGCCGTTTCGAGCGCTTCCTGCAGCTTCATACGGGAGGCAGCCAGGAGATTCGGGCTCGGCTCGGCCTCTCGCTCCGCAGATAGCAGAGCGTGAAATTCCCGCTCCACCTTCAGTTCGGCGGCGCAGTCGGCGCAGCGCGCAACGTGCTGCTCCAGTTCATGACGAGCGTCATCGGCCAGCTCGCCATAAACCTGCAGCGTGATGTTTTCTCGTACCCATTCGCACTTCATAGTTCCACCTTGAAATCCCTGGGTCTCAGGCGCCAGATCTGGGTCCAAGACCCAGAACCTGTAGCCTAAGACCTATCTCATATCCGCCAACTGGCCACGCAATTTCTGCGTAGCCCTAAACAGCGTGTTCTTCGCGGTCTCTTCCGTGGTATGCAATATCTCGCCCACCGTACGCAACTTCAATCCGTGGTAATGCTTCAACTCAAATACCATGCGCTCGCGTGGGGTTAACCTTTCGAGCGCACCAGAAATCCTGGCGCCCAGTTGCCGCCGCATCAAATCGCGCTCGGGATTCGCTCCGGCCCGCCCGTCCGGTACCTGATCGAGCAGGTCATACTCTCCGCCGTCGCCGTCCTTGACCACCGGCGCGTCTTCCTTGCGCACATTCTTCTTGCGCAGATGATCCAGGCAAAGATTCGTTACGATGCGATAAATCCAGGTATAGAACGAGCACTCGAAGCGAAAACTTCCGATGTTCTTGTAGGCCTTGAGGAAGGCGTCCTGATACACATCCTGCGCGTCCTGCTCGGTGCCGGTAAGATGCAGCGCCAGCCGCAACACCGCCTGATCGTAGTGACGCACCAGTTCCTCGAAGGCGGCACGGTTCCCGTGCTGCGCCTCGCGGATGAGGATCGTATCGTCTATGCGGTGTGCTTGCCCAGCCATGCGGTCCCGCGTGGGGTCCCGGTTCTCGCTGACTCTCTCCACTCTGTCGCGCTCTGTTCTCGAGTGGGCTTGTGTTCCAACCGCAAGTGTGACTGCCCAAACATCGGCCGGCATGTTCGTGTCGTCTTCCTATACCGCCCGGTGTCGATGCCGTACCCGGGCTTGCATAAGAATAGACGGCGAATCAGTGGAACCGTGAGCAGAAATTATAGGCTGGATGCAAGAATTTATGGGGCTAGGTGATTCTTTTGGAATGGGTTAGCGGGAGACAGAACAGGCGCACAGACGGCTTGAAGGTCTCAAACCGGCGCATTCCGGTTGGAGATATCCACCACCAGTCGCCAGCGGCCATCGCCCGCCCGCCGCCAGATGGTGGCGTATTTGAATGTCACCTCAACTTGCTGACCACCGTCCTGCGGAATGCGCAGCCTGACGGTGCCCAGCCCGTAGCCGAGATCTCCCGAGGCCGCGACTTCGTGAACCGTGATGGTGCGCCTGGCCTTTGCTTGCCTTGCCCCGTCGCAGGCGACCCGCCAGAAGCGCTCGATGGCGTTGCGCCCCTCAATCGGCTCCCTGTCTTCCGCCATAAGCTTGGCGTCGTCCGCATAGAAGGAAGCCATGCCTGCGGCATCAGCCGCATAGAAAAGCGACTCAAAGTTACGGGCGAACTCCTCCACTGCCTGCTTCTCAAACGTTGCCAACGACACCTGACTTACTCCTTTGAAGGCTAGGATGAGGGCTCGGATAAGGGAAAGCCCGGGCAGATGCGCCCGGGGATGACTTTCTCGCGGGTTACTCGGCGACCGCTTCCTTCTCGATAACCACCTTCAAATGCGCGGTTACGTCCTTGTGCAGCTTCACCGAGACGGTGAACTCGCCCAAGGTCTTCAGCGGCTCGTGGAGCTGGATCTGCTTCCGATCCAGGCTAATTCCTTTCTTTACCACGGCATCGGCAATGTCGCCGGAAGTGACCGAGCCGAACAACTGATCGTTCTCGCCCGAACGGCGTGCGAACGATACCGCGAGCCCCTCAAACTGCTTGGCCAGCTCTTCGGCCTGCGACTTCTCCTTGGCGGAGCGCCGGACCGAGGCCGCCTTCATTTGCGCGATGACGGCCTTGTTGCCGGCATTGGCCTCAATGGCCAGTTTCCGCGGAAGAAGAAAGTTACGCCCATATCCTTCGGCCACCTTGACCACGTCGCCGCGCGCACCCAGCTTGCTTACATCTTCTTTGAGAATGACTTCCATGATGACTCCTCGCTCTTTGTGCGGTCAGCTCTCAGCTTTCGGCAAATTCAAGGCTCTCCACACCACCCGCCGAGAGCCGAAGGGCGATCGCTGACAGCTCCTTTTTATTACGACGCCCGCCCGGCAAACGGCAGCAGGGCGATGTTGCGGGCCTGCTTGATGGCTGAGGCCAGCCGGTGTTGGTGCGGCGAACAGACGCCGGTCAAACGCCGCGGGACGATCTTGCCGCTCTCCGCCACGAACTGGCCGAGCAGCCGGTAATCTTTATAGTTGATGTCGGCGATTTTTTCCGTGCAGAACTTGCAAACTTTCTTGCGCCGGAAAAACTTCCGCCCACCTTCGCGCGGAGGACCGCCAGGCCCGGAACGCCCGCCGCCACCACCGCCGAATCGCGGACGATCTCCTCCCGAACGCGGTCCATCCCCGGAAGGCCGCGAGGGCCGCTCGCTTGCCGCCGGTGCTTTCGTCTCTTCAGTCATAATGCTCCTTCATGATCTTCAGTTCCCAGTTCCCGGTTCTCAGTTTTTCAGAAAAACGGCGCGTTCCGCCCCACTAGACCGTCGCTGCCGGGACGTCGGCAGTAGGAGCTTCCGCGGCAGGTGCTTCTTCCGCGGGGGCCGCGGGCTGCGCGCTCACCTTCTTGCGCGCCTCGCGAAGCTTCTTGATCTTCTCCAGGCGTTTCTGTTCTTCATCGATGCGCACCGTGAGGAACTTGATCACCTGCTCGGTGACGCGCAGGCGGCGCTCGAGTTCGTGGATCACGGTTCCCGCGCCTTCGATCGTCATCAAAATGTAGATACCTTCACGGAACTTGCGCACCGTGTAGGCCAGACGCCGCTTGCCCATGCGGTCCACACTCTTTACGCTGCCGGCGGCTGAGGTAACGGTGGTTTCCAAAGTCGAAACCAGCTTCTCTAAATCTTCGTCCGCCATATCCGGCCGGACAATAAACATCAACTCGTAGGTACGATTCATTTCAGTCTCCAAATCTTAAGCAGTGGCCAGATTTTGCTGGTCGCTCGTCACTGATCCCTGATCCCTGGCCCTACTCTTCATTCTTCTTTTTTGTCTTTTTCTTTTTCCTGGTCTTTGTCCTTGCGGTTGAAGCGGTTCATCGCCGCCGCCGGACCCTCCATTAAAATCACTTTCACCGCTTCTTCCGCGGTGTCGAGCACTCCATCCAGTACCGCAAGACCTGCCTTCGGAAGCGTTGCCAGCAGGTAACGCTGGCCATCTTCGATTTTGTGCTCCGGAGCTACCCCAATCCGGATGCGCAAAAAATCCTGGGTGCCTAACGTCCCGATGATCGACTCAATTCCGTTATGCCCTGCCGAACTCCGTTGCCGGTGAATCCGCAGCGTGCCCAGCGGAAAATCCAGCTCGTCCTGAATCACCATCAAATCTGATTCCGGCCTGGCCTCGTACTCCGCCACCAACTCCCGCACCGACATGCCACTCAGGTTCATGTAGGTCTCGGGCTTGGCCAGCAGAACCGTCTCCCCGCCAATCACCGCTCGCGCCGTAAGCGCCCGGCAGTTCCGGTTTCGAACTTCAATGCCCAGGTGGCTGGCGATGCGATCCACCGCAAGAAAGCCTGCGTTATGCGGCGAAAACTGATACTCGATGCCAGGATTGCCAAGACCGACGATCAGTTTCACGCCCGCATCCCGTAAGAAGTTATTTCTTCTCCTTCTTCTCGGCCTTCTTTTCCGGCTTCTCGGCAGCCGCCTCTGCGCCTTCTTCTTCGCTCTCCGCCTTACCCTTCTTGATGACTTCGGGCTCGGCCGGCGCAGCTCCGGCTTCTGCGGCCACCGCTTCTGGCGCCGCCACCACTTCTTCCTTCACGCTGGTTACGTGAGCCACCGGCTGGTTCGCGTCCGCCAGAAACGTCAGCTTCTCGGTGTGCGGCAAATCCGAAACGCGCAGCACTTTCCCGAATGTCAAATCGGAGACATCGACATCGATGTGGCCGGGAATGTCTCCCGGCAAGCACTCGATCTCAACCTCGCGCAGCATCTGCTCGAGAATTCCCCCTTCGGTCTTCACCCCGGCCGGCACCCCCTGGAGCACGATGGGCACGCTCACTCGAAGCGCCTTATCCATGGCGATGCGCTTCAGATCGATGTGCAGCAAATGGCCCTTGATGGGTTCATATTGCCAATCCACGATCATGGCCTTGGCCGTCTCGGCCTTGCTGTTCTCGCCACTGCTGAGGGCGAGATCAAAAATCGTGTTGTGGCCGCTCTCCGAACGCAGAATGCGCAGCACGTGCCGCGGATCCACGCTGACCGGCACGGCATCCTGGCCCGCGCCATACACTACGGCGGGAATTTTGCCCTCCCGCCGCACGCGCCGAGCCTGATTCTTGGTGCCGGCTTCCCGCGTCTGCGCTTCCAAGACGTTTTGTTCCAATGTAGTTGCCATAATTTCAATTCCTGCCTTACATGAATAATTTGCTGACGGATGTTTCTTCGTGAATGGACTGAATGGCTCGGCCAATCAATCCCGCAATGGAAAGCACCATGATCTTGGACTCACACTGCGCCTCGGCGGTGAGCGGGATGGTGTTGGTGATCACCACGTGCTCGATGGCGGAGTTGTGAATATTTTCCACCGCCGGACCGGAAAGCACGGCATGCGACGCGCAGGCATAAACCGAGGTGGCTCCATTTTCGAGGAGCGCCGCCGCCGTCTTCACCGTCGTTCCCGCCGTATCGATCAGATCGTCAATGATCAAACAGGAGCGACCGTTCACGTCGCCGATCACATGCATGATTTCGGCCACGTTCATTTCCACGCGCCGTTTGTCAACGATGGCCAGCGCGGCGTCCACTTTCTTGGCAAAAAACCGCGCCCGCTCCACCCCGCCCGCATCCGGCGAAACCACGGTCAGGCTGGGTAAATTCAACTTCTTAAAATGATCCACCAAGACCGGGGAGGCAAACAGGTGATCGACCGGGATATTAAAAAATCCCTGTATCTGGGGCGTATGGGGATCGACGATCAGCGCCCGGTCCGCGCCCGCCGTGGTGAGCAAATCCGCCACCAGCTTGGCGGAGATCGGCACCCGCGGCTTATCCTTGCGATCCTGCCGGGCGTAGCCAAAGTAAGGCATCACCGCCGTGATGCGCCGCGCCGACGCGCGCTTGAACGCGTCGATCATCAGCAGCAACTCCACCAGGTGTTCATCCACCGGCCGGCAAGTGGGCTGCATCACAAACACATCGCAGCCCCGTACGTTTTCCTGGATCTGGATGTACACTTCGCCGTCGGCAAAACGCTTCACCATCGCCTGGCCACGCGGCATGCCGAGAAAATTACAGACTTCATCGGCGAGGGGCGCATTCGCCGTGCCGCTGAAAATCTTGAACTTCTCGTCCACCCGTGCCCGTGCCTTGCGTTCCGGTTTTTCCTCGGGCGTGGGAGGGGCCTGCTTCTCGGCTTTCTCCGTCTTTTCCGTCGGCGTCACCAAAGTGGCCATAGGTTTCAGCTCTCAACTGTCGGCGCTCAGCCGTCCCTCAAAGCCCCAGTCTGACCCGCTCTCCCGCGCAGGCTGAGAGCTGATCGCTGCAGGCGCGGACAGCTGATTTTCTGGCTGGGCCGCTAGGATTCGAACCTAGACAAAGTGCTCCAAAGGCACTTGACCTACCATTAGTCGACGGCCCAGTACCGCTGCTTCAAGTTTCCGGCTTCCAGTTTCCCGCAAACCGGGTCGGGTGAAAGTGATCACCCTATTAAACAACCAGAAACTAGGAACTGGGAACAAGAAACTTTGCCCAATATTTCTGCCGCGTCAGGGTAACCGTGGCCTGTGCCGTCCACCCCTGCCGGCGGAGCTTTGCTGCCGCCAGCCGCGCCGCCGCTTTCGAAGCGAACAAACCGTACAATGTCGAGCCGGAGCCCGACAGCGACGCGTACTTTGCGCCCGCGCGCTCTAACGCACGCCTACCTTCACTCAGCTCGGGATACTCAGGAAAGACGACTTCTTCAAAGTCGTTCTTGATCCCGGCCCGGACAAGCGCGAGAAGCGGATTCTCGGCCCGGCCCCTTCGAAAAGGAGCACCGGAGTAACTTTCGCTCAGCCACGCAGAAAACTCACAGCCAAGCCCACCCATTCTATCGGATGCTCCCGGGAGCGTCAATTGTGGCAGCTTCGCTTTCCCTCCGACCGCAGACAGTCCTATCAACGCGGAGGTTCCAGCGCCCAGCGTTCTTCGGTCCCACTCACCAAATGCGTTGGGGGTGGAGACTCCGACAGGCGGCGTTACCACCACGCAAGCCGTCTCCGGCAAGTCTGCGAGAGGATACACTTGCTCCCCGCGGCCTACTCCCAACACCGTCCCGCCCACTAAAAACAGCGGCAGGTCGGAGCCCACTTCCGCCGCGATCCGCAGCCGCCCCGGGGCAGACAAACTTTTCTTTACCACCTTCTCTAATGCCAGCAAGGTCGCTACTGCATTCGCCGAAGCTCCGCCCATCCCGCCTTGCAGGGGCAACCGCTTCTCGATTTCGATGACAAGCCGCCCCTTGGCCTCGAGCCCCCGCATCGCTTTCTCCACGACGCGATAGCAGGTATTCGATTCATCCTTCGGAACTCTCGGGTCGGAGCATCGAATCTCGATCCCCTGGCCAGGGCTCAAACTCACCCGGATCAAATCGTGCAGCCCGATCGTCTGGTAGACCGTGAGCAGTTCATGAAAGCCGTCCGCCCGCGCTGTGCCAATGCGCAACCCAAGATTGATCTTGGCGAACGATCGCACGGTAACAGTCATGGGAAGATGATTGTAAGGTTTTGCCCGGAGATTTTCGATGGGCGGGCGAACATTATTCAGATAACTCTGCGTCCGGCCGGTCAATCAATATCCAATATCCATGGCTATCGGTAAAATTACTCGCAAAATGGAGAATCTAATGAAATCGATTGTGCTGATGCTTCTGATCGGGCTTCTACTACTGCCCATGTCTACCATCGACGCGCAGAAAAATCAGAATACGAGCGGACCGGTGCATTTCGTAACCGCCAGGGATCTGGCGCCGGCACCGGGATACAGTCATGCCGCCGTCGTGAGCGGCGGTAAGACCATCTTTCTCTCCGGCCAGGTCGGATTGAACCAGGCGGGCGAGATCGTCAGCCGGGATGATTTTCGCGCGCAGGCGACCCAGGCCTTCACCAATCTGAAGGCTGTGTTGGCGGCGGCCGGAGCTCGCCCGGAGAACCTTGTGAAGCTGAACTACTACGTAGTCGGGCTCAACCAGGATCGGCTTTTGACGCTTCGCGAGGTCCGCAATCGTTTCATCGACCAGGAGCATCCCCCGGCGAGTACGCTGGCCGGGGTGCAGGCGCTGTTCCGGGATGATTGCCTGGTCGAAATCGAAGCAGTGGCCGTTGTTCCATGAGGCATTTCGCCAGCCGAGTTTGAATCGGCCGAATGGCATCGTGATCGCCGACCGACTTAGGGTGCCTTACCCACCCGGTCCACCACCTTGGTAATCTCGACACCCAGTTTCGATTAGGGCACCTTGATTTTGTGAATTTTTGATTCCAATCACACCTCCCCATTTTTGGAGTCGCGCACGACCGCAAGCATGAGTTGTCCTCCCTGGCCAGGGGGGCCCCCTGAGAGCACAGTCCCCCAAGTCGGGGGAAAGTCGTGGCCTGCGGAGGAAGATCGAACCCAAATTTCGGCCCGCGTTCGACCTCGAGCGCCGTTGGGCCGCCTTTAACCGGCGGTGGGCTATCGGGGGTGGCATGCGCAGTTCAACTTGTTCTCTTTTGCCGGTTTTGGTGGTGGTCACAACCCTGGCCGCGGCCCAGAGCAGTGGCTATAAAGTGATCCCCGTCGCTGACGGTGGATCCATCTCCGGAACCATAAGATGGTCCGGACCAGTGCCTCATCAACTAGATTTTCCGGTCACCAAAGACCCTCAGATTTGCGATCCGGAGGGCAAGAAGAGCGTTAGCCTGGAGCGCCTGATCCTTGGTCCGGAGGGCGGCGTCGCCAACACAGTCGTCTATCTGAAGAACATCTCCGCCGGGAAAGCCATGGATTTGCCCGAGCAGAGACGGCACCTCGATCAGAAGCACTGCCGTTACATTCCCCACATTCTTCTAGTACCCGAGAACGCCGAACTGCAAATGCAGAGCTCCGACGCCACCCTGCATACCATCCACATGGACGGAGCCGCCAGCTATAACCTGCCCTTCCCCTTCACTAATCAAATCAGCTCCCGCAAGATGGGGACGCCCGGTCTGGTCAACCTGCGCTGCAATGGCGGCCATGTCTGGATGAATGCCGAAATGATGGTGGTCGAACATCCCTACTACACCGTCACCGACGAGAGTGGACGTTTCGAATTCACCCGCGTTCCACCCGGGGCCTATGAGATTGTCGCCTGGCATGAAGGCTGGGGACTGACGGGCAAGGAACAGGCCTACGACGTGCTCACCGAGCGCACCGTCGAGCGCCCCGTCTTCACCGAACCGAAAACCTGGTCGCGATCCATCACGGTAAACCCGAACGCGCCTACGACCGTCAACTTCGTGATTGGAAACAAATAGGACCTGGCCGGGAGAGTGCGGCAGGGGTGCGACTTGAGTCGTGCCCTCAGGGCTGGGGATTCGGGCCAAGGCTCTAGCCGGAACTTGAATCCGGGCTGATCCCGGGCAAAGGATTCTCAGCTGCGCCGCTTGTACAGCACGGCAAACTCATACCCTGCATTGGCGGGAAATAGTTCCGCCACTTTCCGCAACCGTTCCGCCAACGCTGAAGGCGCCAGCAGGGGATAGTCCCGCTCCCGCAGATCGTAGTAATCCACGTCGAGATATAAAGACAGCAAGTAAATCGAAATCGTGTCGGCAAACGTAGCTTCAAAGTACTCGTTCTTGAAGCGCTCGGCATCCGGCCCCCCGGCCAAGGCCAGCTTGCGCGCCTCCCAGGCATCGAGCGACGTTTCCCCGCGAGTACCCGCCTCCACCTGCTTCCACGCCAGCTCACTGAACTCCTTGGAGACGCCCGCCTCTTCAACCAGCGCGTGCCCCACATTGATATAAAACTCGAAGGCCACGGAGAACTTATCGTCCATCAATCGGGTGGAGATAAACACGCACAGCGAATCGCCCAGACTCAGGTTGCGATGGCATACCGCATTGTCGCTGAGCGCCACATCATAGCGGTCGGCGATCAGGATCTCGTCGCCCTGCGTCACTGTCAGCGGCACAAAATAATAAGCCTTGCGCTTGAGCGCAGCCGCAGCCTTGGTCGGCACCGCCGCAATCATGCGCTCCAGGTCAAAGGAGCCCAGGGAGGTCTCGCCCGCCGCGGCGTAGCACACCCCGTTGGGCGCCTGTGAAACCGGCGTCATCCGGACCACATCTGCCGGGCTCCGCGTTATAGCTGGCGCTGCCTGCGACATAACTTTATCTCTTATACACTAGTGGGCCTGGGCGAATGACTTTGAAAGGACACGGTTTCTGCCGGGCCGCCAAATCTAGGCGCTCCCCTTCCACCCCATCCAATCGAGCATCCAGCGCCAGCTGACTTCATGATTGCGATCTACCGGCGGCGGCGGCAAAGGCTGCCCAGGAAACTTCACCGCCTTCCCCCGATAGCCATCGGCCAGCTGCCGGAACACCCGACCGGACTCCTTCACCTTGCCATCATTCGTGAGCAGTCCCAGGCCGTACTCGAGCGAGTTGAATTCAAACTTGCGGTCCACGTCGTGGCTATCCCAGTAGGTGAACCAGCTCACTCCGGAATCGATCGCGGCCAGCACGGCTTTCTCCAGCCACTCCGCCTGCTGCTTTTGGTTCAGCGCTTCGATGCAGGTGTTAAACTCTTCCGCCCATACCGGTTTTCGCGGGTCGCCCGCATACGACCGAATCAGGTTTGCGTTGGCCGCCATCAGCTTGATGCTCGGCGGGTCCATCGCCCCACCGAACCTTAACGATCCGGACCAGTAGGGATAACAATGCATCGTCGGCATCGGCCGCGCCGCCAGCGCCTGCGGAGAGAATGTAGTCGACTCCAACCACGGCATTTCGTCCACTCCATTCACGTGAATGTGATCGGGCGAAACGCCCTCCATCAGGGAAAACATTTTCGTCATCCAGACATCGCCTACCTTCGGCTCCGCGCTCCAGCAGGTGTTAATCTCATTTCCAAAATCGAAGCCGATGAGGTTCGTTTTTCCCTTCATCACCCCGGCCAGCGCGCGAATGAAAATTTCCTGCGCCCTCCCCATCGCGTCATCGGAATAGAAAGCAGATCCAGCCTGGTTGAAGGGAGGCAGAAAGAACCATCCACTTAACTGCCCGGTGAACGCGGTTACAACCGCATCCAGACCGCGTTCGCCCATAAGCGTAAGCAGGTGATCGAGCCGCTCCAGATGCAGCGGACTCACCCACTTTGGATTCGGCTGAAAATATGGCCAGATGAGCAGAACGCGCAGATGATCCGCGCCCAACGCTGCGATCACATCCAGGTCTTGCTTGATCGAATCCGCATCCCACTCATTCCAGCAGAACCACCAGTTCTTCGACGGCGTATAGTTCACGCCAAAGCGATGCCGATCGAGCGCGAGACTCCGGCTCACCCGAGCGGCATGGGAATCGGCAATTTCCATGGGTCCCAGATTTGACCGCTTCGAAATTACAGATGCTTCGCCAGCGAGTGATCCCGCGACCGCGGCGCCAATCGCGCCTAGAATGAAGCGGCGTCTATTCATAA
>Ga0210398_10000837_pt1 | contig 33853 bp, 26 predicted proteins | sample IncBWC4OmetaG_FD_161047 | JGI IMG/M metagenome (GOLD analysis project Ga0210398, IMG submission 161047) | Forest soil microbial communities from Barre Woods Harvard Forest LTER site, Petersham, Massachusetts, United States - Inc-BW-C-4-O | ecosystem: Environmental > Terrestrial > Soil >... | reverse complement strand
GAGCGAGCCCGCGCTCCTGCTGCTCGACGAGCCGACCAACCATCTCGATCTCGAGGCGCTGCTCTGGTTCCAGGATTACCTCACGCGCTATCCCGGCGGCCTCCTCGTCATCTCGCACGATCGCGCGTTCCTGAACATGCTCTGCACCGGCATCCTCGAGCTGCGCAGCGGCACGCTCAACCGCTACACCGGCAATTACGACGACTACCTCGCCGAGAAGGAGGCCCGCAAGGAACAGCAAGCCTCGCAGTTCAAGAACCAGCAGCGCGAAATCGCGCATCTCCAGAAATTCGTCGATCGTTTCGGAGCCAAGGCCTCCATGGCCTCGCGCGCCAAATCGAAGGAAAAGCAAATCGAGCGCCTGCAGGAAGTCGCGGTCGAGGAGCCCCATGACGAACTGAAGCGCATCAATTTTCGTTTTCCCCAGCCGCCGCGCTCCGGCCTGCGCGTCGTCACGCTCAAGCACGTGCAGCAGGCCTACGGCGACCACGTCGTTTACCGCGACCTCAACTTCGAGGCCGAGCGCGGCCAGCGCTTGGTGCTCGTCGGCCCCAACGGCGCGGGCAAATCCACCTTGCTCAAGATCCTCGGCGGCATCATCCCGATCCAGGGTGGCACTTGCGAACTCGGCAGCAACGTCGTGGCCGGCTATTTCGCCCAAAACCGCGCCGACACCCTCCGCACCGACCTCACCGTGTTTGAAAACGTGATGGAGCTGCGCACCGCCCAAAATGACCTGACCGAGCAGCAGGCGCGCACGATCCTCGGCGCCTTCCTTTTCCGCAAGGACGACGTCTTCAAAAAGGTTTCCGTGCTCAGCGGCGGCGAGAAATCCCGCCTCGCCCTCGCCCGCCTGCTCGTCGACCCACCCAACCTGCTGTTGATGGACGAGCCCACGACCCACCTCGACATCTCGTCGATCGACGCGCTCGTCCACGCGCTCAAGCAATACCCGGGCACGTTCATCTTCATCAGCCACGACGTATATTTCATCCGCGCGCTCGCGCAGAATGTCCTGCACGTCCACTCCGGCCGCCTCACGCCCTACGCCGGCGACTACGATTACTACCTCGATAAATCAAAGGCCTCCAACGCCCGCGCCGCCCTCACCGCCGGCTTCACCGACGCGCGGCCCAAGCAGGCGGGTTCGACAGGCTCACCGCAAGTCGGGCAGAAATCCGAGGCCAGTGCGCAAAAGCCGGCCGCCAGCGCCCCCGCGGCGAAGAAGGCCAACCCCGCCGATTTAAAAAAACTCCGCATCGAAGTCGGCAAGCTCGAGGAGCAGGTCGCCACGCTCGAGGCCAAGCAGAACGAACTCACCGCCGCGCTCGAGGCGCCGGAGACCTACACGCAACCCGGGCAGGCGCAGCACTTGAACCGCGAGCTCAGCGCCATCGTCGACCAGCTCGCCGCCGCCACGACCGCGTGGGAAGAAGCCGCCACCCGGCTCGCCGCGCTGCAGGCGTAGGTGAAACAAGTATCAAGTAACAGGTGGCAAGTATCAGGAGTAGGAGCCAGGATTCGGGAGTGGTCGGCTATCTTGGAACTCGGACCTGACACTTGAAACTTCGCGCGCCGCGCCCTCTTGTTACTTGCTACTTGATACCTGCTACTTCGGACCCGCTCACTCCTCGGTCTTCTTTCCGCTGAAGACCGATTTGGCCATCTCGAACGGCGATCGACTTAATGTTTTTACGGCCGAGAGGGTGGCTGCGCCCATCGAGACATCCGCCGGAAGCGCGGGCTGGAGACGGTTCAGCTCCTCGTTCTTCACCGCGATCTCCCGGGTTTTTTCCTCGCGACGCCTCACCTGCGCCTCGTATTCGGCGAAAGCGAGTTTTTCATTGCAGAAATTCGAGCGTTCGGCCTCGAGCAGTTCGGTGGCCCGCTGGAGCTTTTGCCAGGCTTCCTTGAGCGAAGGATCCTCGGCAAAGGGCGAGCGCGAGGACGGGTTGCGCGCGCTGAACCAAAGCACGCGATCGGACTCGAGCTGGGCCTGGACCTGGCGCAGCCGGGCTTCGTAGTCGTGCAGGTTGGCCTCCTGCTCCCGGAGATGGTCGAGGTCCTCGTGCCAGCGGCGGCGCTCCTGAGCAATTTTGTTGGCTTCGTGCTGGAGACGGGAAGCTTCCTCGCGAACGCGGTCGTCCTCCTGCTCGAGGCGCGCCCGCCAGGCGTCGAGCTCGGCGCGCTCCCCCGCCGGCACGCCGGCGGATTGGTCCGCGGCCGCGGCCATGATGCGTTGCTCTTCCAGGGCGAGGCGCTCGCGCGCAATCTCGCCGCGAATCTCGGCCAGCTTGCGGGCCTTTTCATCGATGGCGTCCTGGGCGGCGGCGGCAATTTCGCGCTGGCTGCCCAGGTCGGCAATATCCGCCTCGAGGTGGCTGCTATCGTCGATTTGCGAAAGCAAGGTCCGCAACTCGGTTTCGAGCGCGGTCTTTTCGATTTCAAGGCGCGCATTTTTCGCCTCGAGCATCGCCCGCTCCTTGGCCCCGCGCAGGAGTTCGGAGGGAAGATCCCCGTCGGCGTGATCGCAGGAGTCGGAGTCCGGCCCGGCGCCACGGCCCGTGATGCGGTCGAGCACCGCCTCGACTTCCGCCATTTCGTCCGCCGTGACGACGTCGTGCCCGGCCGGTTCCGGCAGATCGGGATTAAGGAGCGCGGCGGCGCGCCGCACGACGGAGGCAAGGTTGTCGCGGGCGAGGACATCGGTCACACCCACGCGGATGCCTTTGACGATGACCGGGAGCTCGAGCTTTTGCACGCAGAGGATCACCGGGACCGTGGGCTGGATTCTTTTCAAGTCCTCGATGAAGGAAAAATCCCGCACGCCGGAGAGTTCGTAGTCCACCAGGGCAAGGTCGAACCATTCGTTGCGCGCGGATTCAAGGGCGGCGTCGGCCGTGGCAAAGGCGCGCAGGTCGTAGCCGGCATCGGCGAGAAAAAGCACCAGCCGGCGGCGGACTTTCTGATCCCCGTGCGCGATGAGAAGTTTTTTGACGAGATTCATGGCAATATTATTTTGAAATTGGATGGTCTGTGTTAGTTGCAATTTGACCGCATAAACCGCTTTTCGCGACGGAGAACGCGTGTCCGTTCGAGAATTTACCCCTTGTTTACGGCGCATTGCGCTCTGCTGGCCAGCAGAGCTCAATGCGCTGTTAATTTTATCTGAAATATCTCCTTGGACAGACGGCGCCTGGCGAAAATTTTCGGCCGGAAATTTCTGCGCAAAAAAAAGCGCCCCCACAAAAGCGGGGGCGCTTGCATGCTCAGCGCACCGGGGAAAAACAAACCAGATTAGAATTCAGCCGAAAAGGTCAGGAACCAATTGCGTGTCGGCAGCACGTTGTAGGAATTTCCGCTCGTTATGCTGGCCGTTTGCGCCGCGACCGCACTCAGGACCTGGACCTTGCGGTCGAGCACGTTGTCGACTTGGAGCTTGATCTTTAGTGAGTGGATGTGAGTCACGCGGGGCATCTTGAAGGCGTACCCGACGGCTGCGTCCACCAGCGAGAATCCCCCTTGTTCGGAGGACAAGACCGGGACGGTTGCCCCTCCCGGCTGTCCGGTCGCGGTCTGCCCGTTGAGCCCGAGGTCCGGGTTGATCAGTGCGCTGGAATAGACCACAAACGGGCCGATGTATTTATCGGTGACTGAAGCAAACCAGCCCGACCGATTGAAGATCGCGCCGATAGCGGCCGTTGAATTTGGCACGCCGTTGGATCCGAAAGCGCCCAAGGAGGCGACATTGAATGACGGAACTCCGGGGTTGGTCTTGTACGTCGCGCGATTGAGTGAACCGTTCGCGTAGGCGCTCACTCCCCCGCCCAAATAGTAGGTCCCCTCGACCTCCACGCCGCTCATCCAGGCGCCCCTGGACTGAAAATTGATCGTGTTACTGGAATCGTTGGGGTCGGTCACCGATGACACGAGGTTGTCGATGTCGATCAGGTAAACGTCGGCGTCGGCATTAAACCGGTCGGTCTTGAAGACGGTGCCGACCTGGTAGTTAATCGTGTACTCTTCCTTCAGGTTCGCCGGGTTGTAACTGGTGCCGGTCGGATCCTTCGGGTCGTTCGGGATGTTCTCCTCGTCAGTGACGATGGGATAAGCCACGCCCTTTGCCACCTGCGCGTAGGCCGACCAATTGGGCGTAAATTTGTAGTTGGCGGAAAAGTACGGCTCGACGTTTGAATAGGTATAGTTGTGGAAATTGGGCGTCTCCGGGCCTTGGTTGACCTGGGCTTCGAGATCGATCGTGTAGTTCGAGAATTTCACGCCGGACTCGATGGTGAGTTTTGACGTGGGCTTCCAAGTCAAGTCGACGTAGGGCACAACCGTCTTGTTATAGAGGTGCATGAACCACTGGTAACCAGGCTTGAAAACGTTGTTTTTCACCCCGCTCGTCGGATCGAAGGCCCCGAATTTGTAGGCATCCTGGGGATTGGCCGCGATGTAAGCGGGACTGTAGTCGAGATCGTAGGCATAGCGAACGGCACGGACATACTCGGCCCAGACGCCGGCCTTCTCCTCCAAGGTCGTGCCTTCTCCATGTGACACGGCCAGAGTATCGCCGAACACTCGGTAGGCGTTGACCTTGATCCGGCCGCCCGGGTCATCGTTGTTGACAAGTCCGGGCCCCTCTCCCGTACCAGGAAGGGTGTTGGGAGAATTGTTGACGTAGTTCGGGCCGGTATAAGCCGCGTTCGTTCCCGGAAATTTTGTGGTGCCGCCAACCACCGGATCGACCGCATTCTCGTGGCTGTCGTTATTGTAATAGTAGGTGTAGAGCTTGTCCTCGATATGGAAATCGTCGATGGGCTTCGAGTCCACGCCGATGTATTCGAAGTCTGCCTGCTTCTGCTGATAATTATAGGGATAATAGTTTTCGTTCGTATCGAAAGGATTGTTGTCCAGCCCGTAATTTCGTCCGAACGCGTTGATCTGCCCCTGCGTAGCGGTGCCCGGGTTGTTGAACTTGATGTTGTTGTAGTTGCCAACGACGGTCAGCACCGTGTTCTTGCCGATCGGTTGAAGATATTTGAGGTAATAGGTATTCCGCTGCAGGTAGGAAAAGGTCCGATACCCATTGCTGCTCAAGTACTGGTAAGTGCCCACGATCGAGGCACCGTTGAGTTTGGGCATGACGCCGCTGTTCACCTCTATATTTCCAAGGAAGGTGTCCCAGCTTCCGTCCGAGACCGTGAGCACCGTGGCTCGATCGGGGCGCGGATCCTTTGACAGGAGCCCGACTGTGCCGCCGAATGTGTTTTCGCCGATGGTGGCGGCCGTTCCCGGTCCGCGATCGATGACCTCGCCGCCCAGGACCTTCGCGGGGAAGTAACTCGTCGTGTGGTGAGTCGCTCCATTCACGTCTCCGAACGGTATGCCATCGTAAGTCACGTTGTACTGGCCATCTTGAAACCCACGCATCGAAAGCATTTTCGATTCGCTCAGGCCTGGACCCTCGGTCTCGACGTTGGCCATGCTCGGCGCGATGTTGGCGATGGTCGCGTAGTCGGCCGAGGGTGCCATGGTGTTGGCGATGGTCTGGGCGCTGATGTTCGACTGAGGCTGAACCGTTTCGATCTTCCCTTCGGTTATGGCTTGGGTCTGCGCGGAGGTCTTTTGTCCTATCACATCGAATTCATTCAAGCGCACGATCTTGTCATGGGTAGAAGGGGCGTCGGCACTGTCGGAAGCAGTGTCGGCCCAGAGGACAGGCGAGCCAATGGCAAAAAAGACCATGGCTAGTTGCAATAAACAACGGTTACGAATTGGTGTCGGATTCATACCATTGAAGCTAGGCAGCTTAAGTGACTTTCCCGTGGCAGAATTGTTACAAATTAGTAAACAGCCGGATGGAACCATTGACGCGGACAAAGAAAATGAAGGTGCAAACGTCCTGGCGTTGCAAAAAATCAGAGGGCAACAATGGGATGTTTGGCCGATTTATTTCGGATTATTTGCTCCGCTCGTTTTTCCAAGTGCACACATTTTTTACCATTTGGCACAATCTTGTCACCATGGCGTCGCTGCTTTGGCACAAATCACCGGCAAATTCATGGGGCTATAACCTCACCCATCCTTCTTCTCCCTTTGCCCCATCAACTAACAGCTTCCAGCGTCCTGACGCCCCGCGATAATTTTTTCGCCGTTTCGGGTGAGTTCCGAGCGGAAACGCCTTGATAATGAAATCCACCCGGACCATCGCTCTCTTCTTCGCAGGAGCTCTCTGGCTGTTGTCGACGGCCGCACCCCTGCGCGCCGCCGGCCCTTATCTGCACGGGTTCGATCCGCTTGCGCTGCTACCGCCACCGCCGCCTTTGGGCGCGGCGGAAGATGTCGCCGACCGGGAAAGCACGCTGCGCATTTATACGGCCCGCACGCCGGAAGAGGTCGCGCTCGGCAAGGACGAACACACGGTCACGATCTTTGCCTTTACTTCAGCCATCGGGCCATTTTTCCAGCCGGGAAAGTTTCCAAAAACCGAAGCGCTCTTCGCGGAAGTCGAAGCTGAGACGAAGAAAATCGTCAACCACGCCAAGAACACGTGGAAGCGCCCGCGGCCATTTGTGGCCGATCCCACACGATTCGCCGAGCCCGGCGATCCTGAAAAAAGTCCCGGCTACCCAAGCGGCCATTCGACGCGCGGCACCGCGTTCGCGCTGATCCTGGCCGAGATTTTTCCGGAGCGGCGCGAAGCCATTCTCGCGAATGGCCGCGACATCGGCTGGGTGCGCGTCGAGATCGGCGTGCACACGCCACTCGACATCTACGCCGGCCGCGTGCTGGGCCAGGCGCTCGCCCGGGAGTTCCTGCGCAGTCCGGCCTTCCAAGCCGACCTCGCCGCGGCTCGCGCCGAAGTTGCCGCCACGGCGAAACCCTAGCTCCCTTCATTTTCTCCCCATCATGATGAAAACCCGCCTGTTTTTTCTCACCCTACCGTTGCTCGCTTTCTTCGCGACGTCCCTGCGCGCAGACGAAACGAAATCAAGCTACCTGGCCAAGGGCCAGCCCGACGCGATCACCTTGCTGGCACCGCCGCCGGTGGCGGGCTCGCCCGAGGACACCGCCGATCTCGAAACGACTTTCCAGGCTTACCGCGCAGCCACCCCCGCCGAGCGGGCCCAAGGCATTGACGAAATCAAGCTCACCATCTTTCACTTCGCGCCGGCGATTGGCCCCTGGTTCACGCCGGGGAAGTTTCCCCAGACCGAGGCACTCTTCAAAGAAGTCGAGGCCGAGGCCAAAGCCGTGACCAGCCACGGGAAAAAACACTGGCAGCGGATCCGGCCCTATCACACCGATCCCGCGCGTTTTCCCAACGCGATCGAACACGAGGAACGCACCGACTACAGCTACCCCAGCGGCCACTCGACGCGCGCCACGGTCTTTGCCCTGCTGCTGGCGGAATTGTTCCCGGACAAGCACGATGCGCTTCTCGCCCTCAGCCGCGACATTGGCTGGCGTCGCGTGGAGGGCGGTGTGCACTACCCGACCGACATCTATGCCGGCCGTGTGCTGGGCCAGGCCATCGTCCGCGAACTTCTGGCGAACCCGGTTTTTCAGCACGATCTCGCCGCGGCCAAAGCCGAGCTGGCCGCCGGTCAACATTGAGTTCAGCCGCGAAGACGGAGCTTAACACACTCCTTTGTGATCCTTGTGATCTTTTGTGGCTAATCCATCTGCCGCGAAGATTTTTTCGCCGCAGAAGATCACAAGGATCACAAAGAAATTTTCTCTGCGGCAAATGTCGTCCTTGAACTCTCAGCCAAAACCAACATTGTTGGCGCAGCAATATGACGTGTCGACGCGTGGCGGCGGGTGCGGTTTGGTGGCTCATGGGTTGGTTGGTGGCCGCAGCCGCTGACGACGCTCCCTTGCCGCGGATCTACGTTTTTCCCGCTAGAAATCTCGCCAGGGCCAAGCAGCAGATTGCGCAACACGATCTCTCGCCCATAACTCCCTATTTGGTGTTGCTCAAATACGCCAATGCGACGCTTTCGGCCAAGCCTGAATCGGTCATGGACAAAGCCCTCGTCGCCGCCAGCGGCAACAAGCACGATTTTTTCAGCTACGGGCCTTACTGGTGGCCGGATCCCAAGAAGCCCGGCGGATTGCCCTACATCAAACGCGACGGGTATCTTAACCCCAAGAGCAAGATCGGCACGGATTCCAGTCCCTTCGTGCACATGTGTGCCAATTCGGAAATCCTAGCCTACACCTATTATCTTACCGGCCGGGAGGCTTATGCCGAAAAAGCGGCTCAACTGATTCGCGTATGGTTTTTAAATCCCGCGACGGCCATGAATCCCTGCGCCAATTACGGACAGGCGATTCCCGGGGTGATCGACGGCCGCGGTGAAGGCGTGATCGAAATGCGCAATCTCACCAGGATTAGCGACATCGTCGCACTGATTGAATCCTCCAAGGCCTGGACCAAGGACGATCGACTCGCCTTCCGGCACTGGCTTGAGCAGTACGATGACTGGCTGACTCACACCAAACAATCCATCGACGAAACGTCGATGGAAAACAACCACATATCCTGGCGCGACGTCCAACGGGTCCAGTTTTCGCTCGTGCTGGGCAAGCCGGACCAAGCCCGCGCGCTTTTGCAGCAGGAGATGCCGCGCCTGCTGGAAATGCAGGTGAAAAGCAAGGGGCAGCAGGAGCGCGAGCTGGTGCGAGCCAATTCACTGAACTACAGTTTATTCAACCTCGAAGCGCTGTTTCGACTCGCGATCTTGGGAGACTATTTGGGCGTGGATTGCTGGAAAATCACTACCAAGGACGGCGGCGGCCTGCAGGCCGCCCTCGATTATCTGGCTCCTTACGCCGATCCCAACATTCCCTGGCCGCAAAATGAAGTCGTAACGACGGAGCGGAAGCGCCTGCTGCCTTTGCTGGCCCAAGCCTATGCCAAAACCAAAGACCCAAAATACAAAAAACTTTTGGATGCCTTTTGCGGTGACGGCCCTGATCTTTGGCGACTCATCTGGTCCTATGACTGCAACGGATTCGTCGACGAATAAAAAAGCTCGCCCGGCACAAAAGCCGGGCGAGCTAAAAGTGAGGCTATTACCTAGCGCTCGGTTTGGTTGTTTAGCTATCTTTACCAAAACAACTGTGCCGATCAACTGGGGAGGATGCGGAAGCGACGCTCGTTGTTTGATAGGAGGCTTTGATCGTCGATGCAGCGTAATTATTGGCGTGGATATTGGCAAAAACAGCGAGGCCGAGGGAAAGCACGGCGGCGAGAGCGAGAATTAGGCGTGTGGTTTTCATGTTTATTTAATGACTGTATCCTAGGATATCATCGTTCGGTTGGGATAAATATGGTAGGCTCCAAAGAGAAATCGGGAAGTTTTCCCGGAAAACTTCTCGCCGCTCGGTTTCCCTCGTGTTTTGCTTGGGAACGTTTTTTAAAAAAGTTTAAAAACTTTACTTGCGTCCGAGGTTGCTGCCGCCAGTCACGACCACTCGCCATGAATCCCGTCCGCATCATCATCGTCGAGGATCACACCATGATCCGCCAGCTTCTCAGTGACACCGTGCGCACCGAGCCGAACCTGCAAATCGTCGCCTCCGTCGGCACGGTGTCTGGTGGCATCACCGCCTGCCTCGAACTCCAGCCCGACCTGGCCATTGTCGACTGGATGCTGCCGGATGGCTCGGGCCTCCTGCTGGTGAAGCAGGTCAAGGATCACCGGAAAGAAATGCGTTTTATCATGCTCACCTCGAACGATGAAGAGAGCCTGGTGCAGGAGGCCAACGCCGCCGGAGTGCAGGGATTTGTCTTAAAAAGCTCCTCGCTGGAAACCTTGCGTGAAGCCCTCACCCACGTTCTGGCCGGCCGCAAATATTATTGCCCGGAAAGCAACAAACACCTGCTTCCCGGGCTGGGCGGCCGGGTCACCCCGGCCAATGATTCGCTGACGCCGCGCGAGCGCGAGATCCTCATTTCCGTGGCCAACGGCTTCGGCACCAAGGAGACCGCCGAACGCCTGCATGTGAGCACCAAAACCATCGCCAATCACCTCACGGCGCTGAAGGAAAAACTCAATATTCACGAAATCTCCGGCCTCGTGCGCTACGCCATCAAGCACGGCTGGGTGGACTCTCCCTGACGCGGCGGGAACCGCCGCTCTGACGGAAGTAACAGGTATCAAGTGACAAGTAACAAACGCGATGGACGCGAAGTTTTAAGTGCCAGGCACCAAGTTCCAAGATAGTCGACCATTCCTAATCCTGATACTTGAGACCTAATACCCGCCACTTCACGCCGGCGCCAATCGCCCCACATGCACCGGTTGCTGCTTCCGCTTAAAAGCGAGAGGTTCGTTGGCCGCCAGTTCCACCGCCGTCAGCAACGGTCCAACCGAATCATCGGCTGCAGTCTTGGCCGCGGACTCCAAATCGCGGCAGCAGCGTTGCAACTGCCCTGCCCCCAAGGCGTCGGCGCTGTTTTGGAGATAGTGGGCCAGCGAGCGCAGCGCCGACCAGTCTTGCGCCTGCGCCGCGCCGCGCAATTTGTCCACGACCCGCGGCGTTTCGCGCGCATAAATTTCAAGCAACCGCTCTCGCAGCGGCGCGGCCGTCTCCTCGATCTCCGCCCCGGCGGTGCACCACACGCGCTGTGCCGCCGGCGCGGCGAACATCGCTTCCACCAGCGCGACCAAGGACGTCGGCTTCACCAAAAAGCAATTCATGCCTTCAGCCAGGGCGCGCGCTTCCTCCTCCGGCCCGGCGTGCGCGCTCAGTCCGATCACCCACGGCTGGCCCCGCGCGCCGCCCGGTGCACGCAGCCGCTGGATCGCGGCATGGCCATCGAGCCAGGGCATGGAAATATCGAGCATCACGACATCGAACATGCGCTCGCGGCATTCCTCCACCGCGGTCAGGCCATCGCACGCCTCGGTCACCCGCGCCCCGCGTGAACGCAAAAACGAACAAAGCAATTCGCGCATGAGCGTGTTGTCGTCGGCCACGAGGACGCGCAGGCCCGGCCATGCGGCCTTGGCCGGGTCAGTCACCATGTTTTTGCCGGTCGCAGGCTCGCCCGGCACACCCAGTGGCAGCCGCGCAATAAAGCTCGAACCGTGCTCGCCATCGCTTTCCACATGCACGTTGCCGCCCAAGGCGCGGCACAAGCGTCCGGCGAGCGCAAGGCCCAGCCCCGCGCCTTGCTCGGCGAGATCGCGCTCCAGCCGGATGAAGGGCTCAAAAATTCGTTGCTGATCCTCCGGCGCGATGCCCGGGCCAGTGTCGATGACCGCAAACTCCACCCACACGCCCATCCGGGCCCACTCCGGCACGGGCAGGCCCAGGTCGACCGGGTCGCAACGCTGCACTCGCAGTTTGATACTGCCTTCGCGCGTATATTTCACCGCATTGCCCAGCAGGTTGAGCAGCACCTGCCGCAGGCGGGCGCCATCGGTGCGCGCCTGCCCCGGTACACCGGGATGCAGTTGGCAGGAAATTTCCAAGCCCTTGGCCTCGGCCCTCGTCCGCACGGAGTCCAGGCACTCCGCCACCAGCGCATGGAGCTCCAATTCCTCCGGATTCAGACGGAACGCACCCGCCTGCAGCGCACCCAAATCCACCAAGTCATTCACCAGCCGCAGCATCAGGGTGCTTTGGCCGCGCAGGCTCGACAGCAAATCCTGCTGGTGCACATCGAGGGGGGTCATCTCAATCAAGTCGGTATAGCCATAAATGCCCTGCAGCGGGGCGCGCAGCTCGTGGCTCACTTGGGCGAGAAACTGGCTCTTGGCGCGGTCGGCCGCGGCGGACTGCTCGGCCTGCTGCAACGCCAGCTCGCGCTCGGAGCGCCGCAGCCGATAGATCACCACCACCACCCATAGCGCCACGCCGATCACCGTGACAAACATGGCCTGCAACCGCGCCATGGCAAAGGTCGTGGCCCATGCGGTGGCAGGAATCGCCATCATCAGCCAGCCAAACGGCCGGCGGGTGGCCGTATCCATCACGGCCGCATTGGCGTTGAATCGCGCCGTCCACTCGTCGGCGATCGGCCCTTCCAAAAACGCCCCCCCTTTGGCCAGGCGAGCTTCGTCGGCGAGAGCCGGATCATGATCGATATTTTTCCATGAGTGTCCTTCGGGTTCGTTCGACTTGGCGACGCGAATCACCTGGCCGTCCCGAATCACATTAAGCGCGATGTAAAAATCGCTGCCAGAATCTCCTTGGTTCGCTTGAGCCAGTTGACGGAGCTGCGAGCGAAGCGCGGCAAAAGGCGCGGAATTCGTCCATGGCACATACACCTGTTGCGCTTCAAGCCCATTGCTGAGGCGCACCGTGCGCGTTTCGCCCAGTTTGAAGTCCGGCCCAAACGCCAGGTGCAATGTGGTCCGATCAAGCAAGGCAGCGGCGGTCCGCGCGCGCAGCAACAGGCTTTCTTCAAAGGCGGCGCGCGCCTGCCGGCCGTTCACGATCGCCAGAGCCAGGCCAAATACCAGCCAAACGGCGAGAAGGGTGAACCCAAGCCGCAGGTCGGCGTTCCAGCGCTGCGCGGCGGATTCCGATTTGGCGCCCACCGCGCGCAGCCGTTGCGCCCACAATGCTCCGCCGAGCAACACGGCGGCGCTAATATTCGCAACCGCGGAGATCAGTTCGAACGGCGAGAGATCCGTAAAGCGCCGGCCCAGGTTCATCGCGTAGGCGAGCGGGCCAAACGTGGACACGACCGGCAGCACCGCCACCATAAGAAGCCCCAGTCTCATCCAGCGCAGCTCGCGCGACGACAAACGGCCCAGCACGCGCACGGCCGCAACCGAGCGGATGACGGCCCAGGCGCCGCCGGCTGAAGCCAGGGCGAGGGACAATCCGCCATACACCGGCGAATCAAACCGGGTCATGCCCAGATAAATGCCCGCGGCCAAAGTCAGCGCGCGCCACAGCTTCGGGCGCACCGGCACAACTTGTCCCACCAGCGGCCACCACAGCGCCGCGATGCCAATGGCCTGGCTCAGGCCGAGCGCAAAATCCCACTCATAATAAGGCCCGCGAAAATATTTGGCATAAAGCGCCAGTTCAATGGCCGCTCCGACCATATTCGATCCAGCCAGCCAGATGAGCCAGCTTTCGCGGCGCTCACCCCGCCCCCATGCTCCAGCGGCTACTGCACACCAAGCCAAAATCGCGATAAACCACGCGTAGTCATAGTCACCGGATACGTCGCTTAGCTGTTTGAGCCACTCGTTCATCAAAAATTAGTGATTCACTAAAAATTATTGAAGCATCTTTGCGAGTTTAAGGTTCAGAACCCCAAAGGCAATCCCATGTGCAGGTTGCCGACAATTTTGGGGTCATTGCTCAAAAAACCTCCTCTGAGCGTGACCCGAGTTTGCCTGAGAATTTACGTTTTTTTTGCCATCGACCTGTTGCAAATTGCCTAACAATAGCACGCAAAAACCCCTTCGCCATCATTCGTCATTGGCCTGTCCGCCGTAGCTTTAGCAAAGGCGGATCATTCCTCGGATTTATCCGCGCTTCCCTATTCCTAAAAAATCTGCCCATTCTATTTCTCCATGTTCAAAGCGGACTATGACGTGCTCGTCATTGGCGGGGGCCCGGCCGGCAGCGCCGCGGCGATCTTCTCGCGTCAGCACGGGCTGAGCGTGTGCGTGGTGGAAAAGGAAACCTTCCCGCGTTTTCACATCGGCGAATCCCTCCTCCCCCACGGCAACCGGATTTTCCAGGAGCTGGGCGTATGGCCGCTCCTCGAGGCGGCGGGCTTCGTCCACAAATTCGGCGCCTATTTTTTCCTGGCCAACGGCGCCGCCGGAAAGGAAATCATTTTTTCCGAAGGCATCATCCCCGGCCTCGAGCGGACCTTCCAGGTCGAGCGCGCCAAGTTCGATCTGATCCTCCTCGACCACGCGCGCACCCTCGGCGCCGAGGTGCGGATGCCGGCCACCGTGCGCACCCTCGCCCCGGGCGAGGGCGGGCACACCGCCACGCTGCAAACCGCCGCCGGCGAACAAACGGTCACCGCGCGCTGGGTGATCGACGCGAGCGGTCGCGACAAATTCTTCCCATGCGAAGCCAAGCGCGCGATCGACCCGTCGCCGTTTCCCAAGCGCATCGCCATCTACAATCACTTTCAGGGCATGGCCCGCGCCCCCGGTCGCGCCGCCGGCCACACCACCGCGGTGCGCCTCGGGGACGGCTGGTTCTGGATCATCCCGCTGGCCGAGGGCCGCACGTCCGTCGGCCTCGTCACCACCGTCGACTCCATGCGCCGCTCCGGCCTCGCCCCGGCCGAGCTTTTTGCGCGCGCCGTGGCCCACTCGCCCAAGCTGCGCGAACTCATGGCCGGCGCCGAGCCCATGATGGATTTTCGCGTCACCAGCGATTACAGCTATTTCCACCGCACGCTCGCCACGGAACGCATGATCATGGCGGGGGATGCCGGCGGGTTCTTCGACCCGATTTTTTCCTCCGGCGTCTATATGGCGTTGCATTCCGCGCAACTCGCCGCCGGCCTCGTCGCGCGCGCGCACCGCGAACAACGCACGCTCACGCCGCGTGAGTGCCGCGGTTACACCCGGGCCGTGAAAAAGCACGCGGGAGTTTTCCAAAAACTCATCGCCGTGTTCTACGACAACGATGCCTTCAGCGTTTTTCTCTGCTCGCGCGCGCCGCTCCGCATGGATCTCGCCATCACCTCCATCGTCGCCGGCCACGCCAGCCTCACCTGGCCCGTCTGGTGGCGGTTCAAGCTCTTCCTGCTGATCTGCCGCCTGCAAAAAGTCCTCCCGTTCGTTCCGCGCATCGATTTCAGCGGCATGGCCGCGGTGGGCGATCTCGGCCCGGAGCCGTCCGCGACCGCGGGTGAAACAAAGGATTCCCTTCCGGTGTCACTGTAACGCAACCTTGAGTCGGGTCCACACCTCCGCTTGCGTTCTCCCTATGTCCACTTCGCCCACAATTTCCGCCCACGCCCCGCTGGCTCGTTTTCCCGCGGAAGTGCGCGACGCCTTCGCGCACTTCCGCGCCGTGGGTGACGTTGCCGCCCTCGATACCGTGCTCTTTGCGGTGGTGCGCGATTTTTTGCCCAGAAAAAATCCCTTGGCCGCCGGCCCGCTGCCGGATAACGCCCGCCTCATCGAGGATCTCGGCTTCGATTCCCTCGCCATCGCCGAGATCGTGTTTTTCATGGAGGATCTTTTTCTAATAAAAATTTCCAACGCTGAAATCCAGCAGGTGGGCACCATCGGCCAGCTGCGCGCCTTTGTGCTGTGCAAGTTTGCCGGCGCCCAGACCGCGTAGGAAAAATCAACCAACCCTGGATGAGCGCTGAGATCGAACCAGCAATCCATGAAAAACTTTCCACAGAAGGTCGCCAAGGAAACGAAGAGACCCATGTCGGCTCGCGCAAAACTTCCAAGCTGACTCTGTTTTTGCCTTCGATGGTAAAAAACCCAACGACTCTTCGCGATCTTCTGTAAAATGATACCAAAGCCTGCCGCCGCCCTCGTCACCGGTCTCGGCTTCATCACCCCCATCGGCAACGACCGCGCGGCCGTCACCGCCAGCCTTCGCGCCGGCCGCCATGGTTTCACCCGCATCGAGTTTGCCGGTAACTCAGACCTCGCGGTCAAAGTGGCCGCGCCGGTGCGCGATTTTTCCGTGGACTCGCCCCATTGCCGCGAGTGGACCTGGCCCGCGCGCTACGACATACCGCGCGAAACGCTGCGCGGCCTCGCGCCGCACGGCGTCTATGCGCTTTGCGCCATCGAACAGGCGCTGGCCGATGCGGGCCTCACCCCCGCCGATCTCACCGACGGCACCACCGGGCTTTTTTGCGCCTCCGCCGGCTCCGCGATGTTGCTCCATCATTATATCGCGCAAATGCACGCCTGCCAGTTCGAGCGCGGCCACCCGATGGGTGTCGTCTCCTCCATCGCCGGCACCCTTAATTTCAACCTCGCTGCGCACTACAAAATCACCGGCGCCGTCTGCGGCTTCGCCTCGGCCTGCGCCTCCGCCAGCCATGCGCTTGGCTGGGCGCTCGACGAGATTCACCTCGGCCGCCAGCAACGCATGATCGTCGTCGGCGCCGAGGAACTCAACGCCGAGACGCTGCTCCCTTTCGCCGCGATGCGCGTGCTCTCGACCAACCCCGACCCGGCCACTGCCTCGCGGCCCTTCGACCGGAAACGCGACGGCTTCGTCGGCGCGGGCGGCGCCGTCGCGCTCGTGCTCGAAAATGCGAAACTCGCCACCCGCCGCAACGCGCGCGCCTACGCCGAAATCGCCGGCTGGGGCCAGGCTGCCGACGGCCACAGCATCGCCTCCTCGCATCCCGAAGGCGCCGGCCTGCGCGAAGCCATGCGCCGCGCCCTCGCCGCCACCGACCTCGCACCCGCGGACATTGACTACGTCAACGCCCACGCCACCTCCACGACCATCGGCGACCGCGCCGAAGCCCTCGCGCTGCGCGCGGTCTTCACCGAGGCCGGCGCCCGGCCGCGCATTGGCGCCACCAAAGCCCTCACCGGCCACCCGCTCAGCATGTCGGGTGCGATGGAAGCCGCCTTCTGCGCCCTCGCCCTCGCCGACGGCTTCATCCCGGGCAACCCGCATCTCACCGCGCCGGATCCCGCCTGTGACGGACTCGACCTGCCCCGCGCCACGCTCGACACCAGCCCCGCCATCGCCCTTAACAACAGCAGCGGCTTCGGCGGCAGCAACGTCTGCCATGTCTTGCGTCGCTGGCGCAGCTGAAGCTGCCGTCGCCAGACCACTCTCCCGCCATAATGAAAAAACGTTTTCCGTTGCTCGTGCTCACGTTGTTGCTCGCAGCCTGCTCAAGCCTGTCCGTGCAGAAGCAGGCCGGGGCGAACCTGACCCATTTCAAAAAAATCTACGTCGAGCACCGGCTCGCCGATGGCCGCGGGGTGGACCAGCTGATCACCCAGGAACTCTCGCGCCTCGGCTATGACGCCTCCAGCGGCCCGCTGACCATGACTCCCCCCGACACCGAGGCGGTTCTCACTTACGTCGATGAATGGAACTGGGACTTCACGCTCTATATGATCGATCTCGGCATCCAGGTACGCGACGCTCGCAGCGGACAAATTCTCGCCACCGCTCACTACGATCATCCGGCCATGAAGGGCAAATCCCCCTCCGGGATGGTCCAAGCGGCCATCGATCCGCTCTTCGAACGCCCATGATTTAACACTGAACGTCATAGTGATGACCCTTTCTTCAGCGTTGGAAGTTGGGATCCGGCTGACCCGCAAGTAGCAGGTGACAGGCCGCCCACGACCAACTACTAAATACTAACTACCAACCTCGCATGGCCGACCTGCTCACCGCCCGTCTCAAAGTTCTGATCGTCGACACGCTCAAGCTTGACGACGTCCGCCCCGAAGACATCTCCGACGAGGAACCCCTCATCGGCGCCGGCCTCAACCTTGATTCCATCGACGCCCTCGAACTCGTCGTGACGCTTGAGCGGGAATTCGGCATCAAAATCAGCAACAGCGAGCAATCTCGCACCGCGCTCGCCAGCATCGCCAAACTCGCCGCCTTCATCCGCGCCCACGCCGATCCCGGCCGGCTGCCCGTGTGATCAATTCTTTTATTTGTTTTGAACAGAAGAGCGCGAAGAGCCGCTGGTTTCTCAAGGTCAAAGGAAAAAACAGAATCCGCCTGGAAATTTGGTGCAAGCCGACACCCGTCTCTTCGCTCCCTTTGCGACCTTCTGTAAAAATAAAATTCTCCGGTTATCTACGTGAGTTTTCCCGCTGAAAACACTTCCATCCGCGTCGCCGCCACGGGCTGCCTCACGCCTTTCGGCGACACCGATGCCACCCTCGCCGCGTTGCTCCGTGGCGAACGCGCGTTGCGTCCCACGCCCGTCCTTGGAACCGAGGGCGGCGACGCGGTGCCGCTCGCGCTTTGCCCCGGCCACACCCTCAATGAAACAGCGCCACCCTCCTGGCTTCGGCTCCTTGGTCAACTCGCGGAAAAAATTCCCGGCGACGGCTGGGGATCGCCGCGCCGTCCCGTCTTCGTCACGAGCAGCAATTTCGGCGTCGGCAACCTCCACGCCTTCCGCCGCACGCGCGACGCCGCGCACCTCGCCTTTGCCACGCCTTCCGCCACGGTCGGGCTGCTGCAAACCCAACTCGGCTGGGGCGCGAATGTCTCGCTGCTCTCGCACGCCTGCGTCTCCGCCCACCTCGGCCTGCTGCTCGCCACGCGCACGCTTCACGCCGGTCTCGCAGACGAAGCCCTGATTTTTTCCTTCGATTTCCTGAGCCCGTTCGTCACCGGCGGGTTTCACGCGCTCAAAATTCTCAACACCGATTTTCCCGCGCCCTACCAAAATCGCGACACGGGTTCCATCGGCTTGGGCGATGGCGCGGCCTTTGCCGTGCTCACGCGCGAGCGCGGCGACTTTGCCGTGCTCGCCCAGTCTTTGCACAACGAGATGCACCATTTCACCGCCAACCAGCCCGACGGCGCCGGTTTTGACGCGTGCCTCGCGCCGCTCGCCGCCGCAGCCGCGCACCGCCGCCCGTGGTTGAAAGGCCACGGCACCGGCACGCTCGAGGCCGGCCGCCTCGAGGCCGGGGCGCTGGCGCGCGCCTTCCCCGGCGCACCGCTCGTCTCGTGGAAAGGCAGCCTCGGCCACACCCTCGGCAGTTGCGGCCTGGTCGAGCTCGCGCTCGCCGCCGGCGCGCTGCGCGCCGGCCGCACGCCCGGCACGATCGGCAGCGCCGCGCCCGCGTTCACCGCTGCCGTCGCGCGAGAAAGTTTCGACAACCGCCACCTCGACACCGTGCTCTGCGCCAGCAATGCCTTCGGCGGCGCGCATGCCGCATTACTGCTGGCCGCCTCTTAAGCCATGTTGAGCCGCTACATCCACGCCATCCACACGGAAGACCCGGGACTCGAGGAGCCCGCGGCCACGCGCGAGCGCTTGAAGGAACGCTTTCCCCGCGGCGCCACGCGGCGCATGACCCAGCCCGGGCTGCTCATTGCCGCCGCCCTCGCGAACCTCGCGCCCGGCGAGGACGACACGCTCGTCTATGCCTCCTGCTACGCCGAAAGCCGCGCGCTCGAATCCTACCTCGACAGTTTCCCCACGCCCAGCCCCACCCTTTTTCAAACTTCGATTCATCCCGGCTCCGTGCAGCAGGCCTTCATCGGCCGCCAGCAGCCTGTGCGACATTTTTTTCCGCACACCGGCCGGCCGCAGCTCGTCGTCCATGCCCTGCAAACCGCGCTGCTCGCGCCCACGCCGCGCACCATCTTTTGCGGCGGCGAGGAGCGCGGCACCTGGTTGCGCGAACAACGGGCGGCCAGCGACCGCACGTTTGCCTTTGCGCTCCTCCTCACGCCCGAACCCGCCGGCGCGCTCGGAAAGATTTCCCTGGTGGCCACGGACGGCACCGCCACGGAAAGATTCCTGCTGCCCGCTTTCTTCGACGCCCTCCACGCCCGGCAAGCAATCGATATCGCCGTCGCGCCCGGCCTGCGCCTCATGCTCACATGGTCATGAACCGTCCGCCGCCCACCGCCCCAAGCAATCCCGGCCCGCACTGGGGCTATCGCTTCCTGTGCGCCTGCGACCGCGTGCTCCCCGAGAAAATTTTCCGCCCCGTGCGCGCGCTCGGCACCTGGATCGCCGTCGCCGCCATGCCCGCGCAGCGAAACCACTCGCGCACCTACCTCTCCATTGTCCTCGGACGCCCGCCGGCCTGGCGAGAAGTGTGGCGGCATTTTTTTGCTTTCGAGGAATTCCTCATGCTCAAGCTCCGCGTCGCCGCCGGGCGACCGCACCGCTGCGTCCTTGCGTCCGACACGCCCGATAATATCCGCGCTTGGCTGGCCGCCAACCGGCCGGCGCTGCTCGGCACGTTTCATCTCGGCCACTCCGACCTCGTCGGCTTTCTCCTCGGCGGTCACGAGCACCGCCGCGTCTTCATGATCCGCCAGCGCGTGGGCAACTCGCACGACACGGAAAGCCTCGGCGCCCTGTTCGGCGACTGGGTCAAATTTATCTGGGTGAACGAGGCCGACAACCTGCTCTTCGCGCTCAAGGACGCCGTCGCCGCCGGCGGATCGATCGCCATGAAATGCGACCGCCTCGAGTTCAGCGCCAAGACCGAGGCCTTCGATTTCCTCGGCGCGCCGCGAATCTTCCCCTTCACGATTTATCACCTCGCGCTCATCTTCGGCCTGCCCGTGGTGCTCTCCGTCGGTATTTCCAATGGTCCCGGTGAATCCGTCATCCACGCCGCGCCGCTCTTTGCGCCCGAACCCGGCGCGACCAAGTCCGCCGAACTCGCGCGCGCTCGCGCGCATTTCCAGGCTTTTCTTTCGCGGATCGAAATCCTCCTGCAGGCCGATCCGTTTCTCTGGTTCAATTTCACGCCGCTGAATCCCGTTGCGCCAGCCTGGGACTCTGGCAGGCTGGCGCCCCTCCCATCCGCATGAGGCTTATTGCGCGCGCCTATTTCATCTTTGCCTACTTTTTATCATGGCTGCTCTTTGGCGTGGTCGGCCTTGCGCTCAATTTCATGTGCGCGCTGCTGCTCCTGTTCCCGCGCCGCGCCCGCTTCGGGCCCGCCGTGCGTCACATCATCCGCGCGCTTTTTGCTTCATGGCTGAAATGGCTGCACGCCGCCCGCGGTTTTCGTTTTGATTGGCGCGGCTTCGACGCGCCCCTGCCCACCGGCGTCGTCTACGTGGCCAACCACCCCAGCCTCGTTGACGCCACCTTTCTTCTCGCGCGCCTGCCGGACACCGTTTGCATTTTCAAGCCCGCCCTCCTGCGCAATCCCGCCCTTGGCCCCGCCGCGCGCATGGCTGGCTACGTCGCGGGCGACACCGGCATCGACCTCATCCACGCCGCCACGGAGGCGGTCATCGCCGGCCGCTCCATCCTGATTTTTCCCGAAGGCACGCGCACCGTCACCGGCGTCACCCTTAATCCGCTCAAGCCCGGTTTCGCCCTCATCGCCGCGCGCGCCGCCGCGCCGGTGCAACTGATCGTCATTCGAGCACCGCGGGATCTTTGTCCCAAAGGCCGCCCTTGGTGGCACGTGCCGCGATTTCCCGTCCGCGTCGAAATCACACTCGGCGACCGCCTGCAACCATCACCCGACCAATCCGCCGCGGAACTGACCGCCGAGGTCGAGCGCCGGCTCCTGGCCGCACTCATTAAACTTCCGCCTTCGCCCCTTTCGACGGGTTCGACAGGCTCACCGCAAACAGGCTGAGGGCTACGACGGACAGATCCAACGGCCAACACTTGACTGCACAAAGTGGCCGCAAAAAAGCCGGCCTCAATGAGGCCGGCCTATCTGGCTGCGACTGCAATCCCCTTATGCAGCAAATTATCTTTGGCCGCCGGTCACGCCGCCGGAGCCGCCATTTGGTCGTAGGAGAACTCAATGGTGGCCTCGCGAATTTGGACGACGACTTCGCGGGCCAAATCATTCGCATGCCCCACTGTGCCATCCGGCTGGCCCAGATACAGCCGCAAGCCGCCGGCCAAAGGTGTAAACAATCCTGCTTCCGGTGACTGTTCGACCATTTTCAGGACTTGATCCGCATGGCCCACCGCCGCCAGGCGGATCGAAAAATGCATCAGCAATCTGAAACAATCACGACACACATGCGAGTCGGCAAAAAATGTTTTTAATTCGGTCAGGTATCGTTCGTGTGGGTTATTCATTGTAGTAGCTGGTTACTAGTGTTTTACTTATGAAAGGAGGTGTTATTGAAACTATGTGGCCATAACACCAGAGAACACGCCTGCCATAAAGTAGAAAGCAGCCACCGAGCCATATTTTACACGCGTTTAGCTCTGATCCACAGAAATATGCGTATTTCTTCTCCATCAACGCATGATTAGAATATATCCTCTGCTAAATTTTTAAAAATACCTGCAATGGGGTCTTTTTATTATACATAGCATGCAGTAACCCGGTAACTTATGTATAAATAGGTTCTTTCTCTTGAGGCGTCTGATTTGCCATTCATGGGCAAACGCCTCAATCCCAAGACCCAACTGACATGACGCCCCCGGGCACACACCTCATCCTCATTCCAAGTTTCAATCCCGGGCCGCGCCTGCTTGCGACGGTGCAAGAAGCGCTCGCGCACTGGCAGCCGGTGTGGGTCGTCATCGATGGCAGCACCGATGGCAGCGATGCGCCGATCCGTGAACTGGCCCAGCACGAGCCGAAACTTCGGATTCTCTCGCGTGAGAAAAATGGTGGCAAGGGCAACGCCATTTTCACCGGCGTCGTCGCCGCGCTTGCCGCCGGCTTCACCCATGTGCTCACGATGGACGCCGACGGCCAGCATCCGGCCAGCCATATCGAGCCGTTTATGCAGGCCTCGCAAAAAAATCCCGGCGCGCTCATCGCCGGGGCGCCTGTGTTCGGTCCGGACGCACCCGCCGCGCGCCTCCATGGCCGCAAGCTCAGCGTTGCCCTGGTGCGCCTGGAAACACTTGGCCCTGTCATCGCCGATCCGCTCTTCGGCTTTCGCGTTTATCCCGCCGCGCCGCTCGCCCGCGCGCTGCTCGCCACTTCGTCCGCCCGCGGTTACGATTTTGATCCGGAAATCGCCGTGCGCCTCGTCTGGGCCGGCGTGCCCGTCGTCAATCTCCCCGCGCCCTGCCGCTATCTCACGCGCGACCAGGGCGGCGTCTCGCACTTCCGCTACGTCCGCGACAATGCCAAAATGGTCTGGCTTCACGTCCGATTACTCGCGCAACTGCTGGTGCGCTGGCCTGCCGTCCGCCGCGCCCGGCGCGCCGCATCATAAATGACTCCCTCTCGCCAAAAGATTTTTGCCCGCGCCGCACTCCTGGTCGCCGCCGCGCTCGGCATCAGCTGGCTCGCCCACCTCGATTATTCGAGAAAAATCTCCACCGATGTGCTCGACCTCATCCCGGCCGCCGAGCGCGCGCCCGAACTCGCCCTCGTGCGCTCGCTCGCGGGCGAGCGCTCTGCCCGCATCGTGCTCTGCGCCGTGCGCGGCGCGGGCGACCCGACTGCGGCCGCGCGCACATTTGCCGCCGCGCTGAAAAATTTCCCCGCCATCGCCGATGCCGTCGCGCTCTCCGACCCCGCGATACGCAACGCCCTCGGTCGCGCGCTGTTCGAGCAACGCCTCCAGCTCTTGCTCCCCTCCTGGCTGGCTGCGCAGCAGCGCGCCTTCGCCGCCACCGGCCGTCCGCCGGGAGAATTCTCGTCCTGGCTCGCCGAACGCGTCGCGCAATCGCTCGATCCTTTTCTCGCCCGGCCGGAAAGCGCCGCGTTCCAGGATTTGCTGCCGTCCGACCCGCTCCTGCTCGTGCCGGGATTCATTGCAAAGATCAAATTCCTCGCCGCGTCCAGCCCCTCCGCGTCCAGCACCGCGCTCGTCTGGGTCGAAATCCGCGCCTCGCCGTTCAGTGAGGCCGGCCAGGCGCCCGTCTTCACCGCGCTCGAGGCCGCCCTCGCCGCCGTGCGCGTGCATGAGCCCGCCGCCACGCTCGTTTGGACGGGCATCAACCGTTTCGCCGCCGATAGTAAGGAAAAAATCGAGCGGGAGATCTCCACGCTCAACCTCCTTTCGCTCGCCGCCGTGCTGACCGTGGCCGCGCTGCTCGTCCGCCGCGCCTGGCGCCTGTTGAATCTTTTGCCCGTCGTGCTTCTCGCCATGCTCGGCGCCTGGTGCGCGACCACGCTCGCTTTTGCGCGCCTGCACATTCTCGTCTTCGTCGTCGGCTCGCTCCTCACCGGCATCGCCATCGACTATGGGTTCTACATCTACATGCAACCGCCCACGCGCCCCGGCGAACCCTACACGGACAAACTCCGCCGCCTGCTCCGTCCGCTGCTTTCGAGCTGTTTCACCACCGTCGCCGGCTTCACCATGCTGCTCGCCTCCGACCTGCCGCTCATCCGCCAGCTCGGCGTCTTCGTCGGCGCCGGCCTGCTAAGCGCGCTCGCCGCCTCGCTGCTCTACTTCGCCCAATCCGACGGCCCGCACCTCGAGGCGCACGTGCTGCGCGCCTTGCGTCCGCGCGGCGCAAAGTGGCCCAAGTTCCTTTTGCTCGCCGCCTTCGCCATCGCCCTCGCCGGCCCGTGGCTCCTGCACTGGCGCGACGACATCCGCGAGCTCGAGATCTCCGCGCCCGCCCTCGCGCAAAACGACGGCGAGGTGCGCGCTCTCTTCGGCCAATCAGACGACAGCACCGTCTATCTCACCCAAGGCGCCACGACCGCGGATGCGCGCGCCGCGCTGGAAAAGTTTTTTGCCTGGCACGAAGCAAACTTTCCCGCCGCAGCCGCCGCCAGCCTCGGCCTCGCCCTGCCGCCGGCTGATGACTGGCAGGCACTGCCGGCCCGCCTGGGCGAATTGAAAAGTTTTCCCGCCGACCTGCGCGCTACGCTTCACCGGGCCGGCTACGATCCCGCGCAATTTGCGCCGTTTTTTTCCGCCTGGGAAAATTTCTGCGCGCAGCCGCTGCCCAATTATGACGCGCTCGCCGCCGCGTTGAGCGCGCCGCTGACCGGCCCGCTCAGCCTGCTCATGCACACCGATGGCCACACCTGCTGGTTTCTCACCATCGCCCGCCACGCCGACGCCGGCCCCGAGCCACCCGCCGCCCTCGCCACCACCAGCCTCAACCAGCTCCAGTCGTTCAACCATCTTTTCACGCGCTACCGCAGCTCGGCACTGCACCTGAGCCTGGCCGGCCTCGCACTGGTCATCGCCGGGGTGTTCGCGACTTATGGCTGGCGGCGCGGCCTGCGCATCGCGCTCATCCCGGCTGGCTCGTGTTTTTTTGTGCTCGGTACGCTCGGCTTGTGCGGGCAGACCCTCAATCTTTTCCACCTCCTCGGCGCGTTCCTCGGCGTTTGCATCGCGCACAACTATGCGATTTTTTCCGCCGACGCGCACAGTGACACGCCGCCGCCATCCATCCGCCTCTCCGCCGCCAGTGCCCTCGCCTCGTTCGGCGTGCTCGCCTTCAGCCGCATCCCCGTGGTGTCCGCGCTCGGCCTGACCGTCGCGCTCATCGTCCTCACCGCGCTTATCGTCATCGAACTTGAGCCGCTGACGCGGCCCCGCCATGCCGACGACCCTGCTTAGCTCATGGCAAAAACTCGTGCGCACCGCGCCGCAGGCCACCGCCGTGATCGAGGCGGCCGGCGAAAAAGTTTTCTTGCGCGCTGAACTCGCCGCCCGCGCCGAGGCCTGGCGCGCCGCCCGGACCGAACCGCTCGCCGGCCAGCGCGTCGTCTTTGCGCTGCCCAACAGCGCAGCGTGGTTCGAGGTGTTTCTCGGCTTGCTGCAAGCCGGCGCCGTGCCCGCGGCCATTGACGCCGCCGAACCACCGTCGGCACAACGCGAGCTCGCCCGCGCCGTGGGCGCAACCTGGCTGTGGTCCGACGGCCGGCTCGAAAAAATTTCCGCGCCGCGCCGGCCGCGCCGCCGTGACCTCTGCCTGCTCAAAATCACCAGCGGCAGCACCGGAACGCCGCGCGCGCTGTCTTTCACCCACGCGCAGATCCTCGCCGACGGCCGCCAAGTCTGCCGCACCATGGGCATCGGCCCCGGCGATTTGAACCTCGCCGTCATTCCCCTTGGCCACAGCTATGGCCTTGGCAACCTGGTCGTGCCTCTGCTGGCGCAAGGCACGCCGCTCGTCTGTGCATCCGCGCCGATGCCGCACGCGCTCGCGGCCGATTGCGCGCGCTGGCGGCCCACGGTTTTCCCCGCCGTGCCGGCGTTGCTGCGAGCGCTGGCGGCCAGCGACATCGCCCCCGATGCGTGGCGCAGCCTGCGGCTGGTGATTTCCGCCGGGGCACCGCTGCCGACGGAAACGGCCCAGGCGTTTTTTACCCAGACCGGCCACAGCCCGCAGGCTTTCTACGGCACGAGCGAAACCGGCGGGATCACGTTCGACCGCGACGGCGAGGCCACGCGTGAAGGCCGCAGCGTGGGCTCCCCGCTGGCCGGAGTGCGGCTGCGCTTTGGCCGCGGGCGGCGCTTTGTCGTCACGAGCGCGGCCGTGGTCGGCCGGGGAAAATTTTTCCCGGCCGACCACGCGGAGCTCAACGCGCACGGCGAACTTGTGCTGCTCGGCCGGGCCGGCCGCATGGTGAAAATCGCCGGCCGCCGGCTCGATCTCACCGAGCTCGAAATGGCGTTGCGCCGCGTGCCGGGCGTGCGCGACGCCCTGGTGGCGCCGCATCCCGCGCGTCCCGACGAGCTCGCCGCCGCGCTGGCCACGGACTTGCCGGCCCACGCCGTGCGCAACGCACTGCGCGAGCGGCTGGCCGCATGGAAAATTCCGCGCCGCCTCATCATGCTCCCGGCCTTTCCGCTCACAGCGCGGGGCAAGACGGACACCCGCGCGCTGCTAAGCCTCCTTGCGCGATAGCGGATTTTTTAACGGTCACCGGTAGGGCCCGTTGCCCTCAACGGGCCGAAAGTGACGGGCGGCGACAAGTGCGACTTGTCCGCCATAGCTTCAGCGACGGCGGAAGTCTTGTCGGCTGGGGGCAGCCGCCCCTACCTAATTTAATTTTACCCGACGATCGCCGCCTCGATCTCGAGGTTGAGCCCGGCGCGGCAGATGTCGGCGCGCAGGTAGGTCACCCGGTCGCCGGGTTGCAGCAGGGCGGCTTCCAGCGCGACCCGCACCGCGGCCAGGTCCCCGGCTCGCCGGAGATAGATTTTGAAATGGCGGGCGAGATTTTTTCCCGCGCCGAAGGCATCGCCGAGGCCGATGGCCTGTGAAATGAGGCGCAGGTTGTCGAGCGTGCAGGCGAGCTGCTCGCCCAATTCGCCGGGCGCGACCGTGGCGTGGCCCTTGACGGCCGACGTGCCCGAGATGAAGGCGTAGCGGCGGCCATCTTCCTCGACGACGGTCGCGCGCGCGAAGCTGGGCGGACGCGGGCCGTGCTCCCGCGGATACTCGTAGGCCGGGGTTTGTTCGGGATTCTCAATGTGGCGCGGCAAGGCCGATCCGGCGGCGAAAATCACCGCGAGGTGATGGTCATCCCCGCCCACCGCCGAGGCGGCCGGCAGCGCCCGCTTGAACTCCGGGCCGTGCGCTTCCTCAAAGGCCAGCGAACGGCCCCGGCAGAAAGCATGGTAATGTTCGAGGCCAGACGTATGCGCGTTGATGCGCGGGACGTAGTTCCAGATTCGGTACAAATGCCGGCCGCGCGAGAGGACGATCAGGCGCTGGTAAAGCCGCTGCGTCTGCGCGACAAGGTCGGGCCGGGCGGGCTCGAGCGCACAACCCAGGAGCAGCCCGCCGCGGCGGAAGAGCCTGAAGCCGTCTTTCTCCCCGTCCGGATGCACCTCATCGAAAATTTTCTCGGTGGCCTCACCGGCGAGCAACGGGATCGACAGGCGCAGGCCCGGGCGCGCGGGTTCGTGCACCGCACCGGCGGAGGCGGCGCCAAATTCGATGGTCAGCGGCAGAGCCGCCGGCGGCGCGGCACGGGGCATTTTATTTTGGTGGACTGGCGGCTTGATCAAAGCCCGCGGCAAAATCCTTCTTAAGATTTTTCACCCAATCATGGGGAAACTCCTTCTTCTTCCGCGCTCCGTCGCCGTCGAGTTCGTAGGAGTCGGAATAGAGCCGCACCGACTTTGCGTCGAAGACCACGGCCAGATTTGCCTCGTGGCCAGGACGAGTGAGGTTAAAGATAAGATGATCCGGCTTGTCTTCCTTGATCGTGTATTCGCGGGCGAGGATGGCCGCTTTCACGACATCATGCACACCCGGCGCACTCAGGCCGCCTGAAACATCGATGACCCAAACGAAGTCGCCCACGAGGCCTGGAACCGCCGCCTTGTCGAGATTCGTGACGAAATCCTCGTGCAAATATTTCACCCATAATTCAGGCACCGTCTTTCCCGTGCGCGCTCCGCTGCCGTCGACTTCATAGGAGTCGGAATAGAGTTTCACGGTGCTTGGGTCGAAAACCGCGGTGAAGTTGGCCTCGTATCTACGATGGGTCTGGGTAAAGGTAATCGCATCCGGCTTGTCTTCCTTGATCGTGTATTCGCGACCGACCGCGGCGGCTTTCACTGCATCGTGCACCCCCGCGGTGCTCAGGCCGCCCGGAACATCGATGGTTAAAACCAGATCGCCGGCAACATCTGCGGCACAGAGTGAAGGGACCGAAACCAGGGCGACGAGGCCCGCGCATGAAAGCAAATGGCGGAAGTTCATGCAGCGAAAAAGCGCCGCGGAGAGACCTGCGGCAAGCCCAAACTCCGACGGAGAGGGCTTGCCGCAGGATAAGTTTTGGCCAGCGTGGCACGCGATATGACCTCGTTGAAGCTGCTGCGATCGCGCCGGTTCCTGCCGCTGTTCACCGTGCAGTTCCTCGGTGCGTTCAACGACAACGTCTTCAAGAACGCGTTCATCCTGCTGGCGACGTTCAAGTTCGCGGAAAAAATGGGCTGGAACGCAGGCCTCGCCACGACGGTGATCACCGGGTTGTTCATCCTTCCCTACATGCTTTTCTCGGCCTTCGCCGGCCAGCTGGCGGACAAACTGGACAAGGCGCGGTTGATCCGGCTGACAAAATTATGGGAGGTGATCATCATGGCGGCGGCCGGGGCGGGTTTCGCGTGGGAACAACCGTGGGTGTTGTTCGCGGTGATTTTCGCCGCCGGCGTGCAGGCGACATTTTTCGGGCCGTTGAAGTACGGCATCCTGCCGGACCACTTGCGGGAGGAAGAATTGATGAGCGGCACGGGCGTGATTGAGATGGCCACCTTCGTGGCGATTTTGCTCGGCACCATCCTCGGCGGCATTCTCGTGTTCAACGTGAACGGAGTGACCGGAGTGAGTACCACCATACCCTGGGTCCTGATCGGCCTCGCGGGTGCAGGCTGGGTGGCAAGTCTTTTCGTGCTGCCGGCGCCGCCCTCGGCCGCGGCCTTCAAAATCGATGCGAACATTTTCCGCGAAACCTGGCGGCTCATCGCGTACGCGCGCACCCAGCGCGGCGTATTTCGGGCGATCCTGGGCATCTCCTGGTTCTGGGCGGTGGGCGTGATCTGGCTCAATCTCCTGCCACCGTATGTCAAAGACGTGCTGCATTCGGACGATCCCCACCACGCGACCGTGATTTTGACGCTGTTCGCCGTGGGCATCGGCCTTGGCTCGGTGTTGTGCAACGTCCTGTTGCGCGGCGCCATCACCGCGCGCTACGCGCCGGCCGCCGGCTTGGGGCTGTCACTTTTCACCTTCGATTTTTGGTGGGCCAGCAGCCACATCGGGCCGGGCGTGCTGGCGCTGACCTCCCCGCTTGGATTGAGGATCTGCGGGGACCTGGCCGGACTGGCCGTATGCGGCGGCCTTTTCAGCGTGCCGCTCTATGCCATCATGACGGCGTGGTCGGAACCGGCGCATCGCGCCCGCAATATCGCGGCGAACAATATCATGAACGCCCTTTTCATGGTGGCGGCATCGATTGGGGCCGGCGTGTTGATCAAATTTAAATTCAGCGGCCTGCAGGTGCTCGGCGTGATGGGCGCGCTGAACCTCCTGGTGTCCGCTTACATCGTGACGCTCGTGCCGGAATCGCGGTTGTACCGGTTTTTCGCGGGCTGGCGGCCGCGGTAAAATTAATCGCATAAGTATTGCGAATTTATTTCCCGCGCGCCGGTGTTTTCGTGTTAACCTAGTGCGCAGCGGCAAAGCTTGAAGATGGACCTGTCGTCCGGTAGGATCTTGATTGCTCGTCGCTGTGTCCATCATGCCCTCATCCCCCACCAAGGCAGCCATCCTTCCGCCGGCTTCCGTGCCGAAGCGCACCCTCTGGCAGCGCCGCATCGCCGATCCGGTCGTGGCCCAGCTCACACAAGGCATCACGCCCGAAAAACTCGCCATGACGGTCGCAATTGGCGGCGCCTGCGGGCTTTTTCCCATCTTCGGCCTGACCACCCTGCTCTGTTTTCTTGTCGCCCTCATCTTGCGCCTCAATCAACCCATCGTCCAGCTGCTCAACCAGGCGCTCTGGCCCCTGCATGTGCCGGCCATCCTGTTGTGTGTGCGTTTCGGCGAATTTCTTTTTGGCGTGCCGCACCAGCCTCATTTCATCAAGGAAATGTACCGGCTGCTCGCCTGGAAACATGCGCTTGGCTTCTGGGATAATGTGACGGCATTCGACAGCAATCTGGCGGAGTTTTTCCGCCAATTCGCCCCCACGGCCCTGCATGCCATCGCCGCCTGGGCGCTGCTCACACCGCTCTTTATCATGCTCTGTTATTATCCGCTGCTGCCGGTCATGCGCGCCATCGACCGGATTCATCGCGAGCAAAAAGCCAAGGCGGCCAACGGTCCGTAAGCGACCCAGCCCGGCCAGGCGTCTTTGTATCGCGGTTCATTGGCCTGACCATTAATCGTTGGTGATACGATGAAGTTGTGCCGTCAGCTCGCTTTTATGCTGCTCGCCTGGCCGCTGGCCCTGGCGGCTGGCACCGCCAACCCGCTCCTGTCCCAGGCCCTCGTCGCCGAGGCGCACTTCGACACGAAAACCGCGCTGGGCTTTTTTCTCAAAGCCGACGCGGTACAGCCCAACGACCCTTTTATCCTCGAAAAGATCTCCAGGCAATATTCGGATTCCATCAGCGACACGGCCGACCCCGATGAAAAGAAGCGCCGGGCGGGAAAGGCCGTCGCCTACGCCCAACGCGCAGTCGCGCTTGAGCCCAACAGCGCCGTCAACCTCACTTCTCTCGCCGTCAGCTACGGGAAACTCGGCTTCTACAGCAGCCTGCGCACCGAGATTGGCTACTCGCGCCTGGTCGAGGACTACGCCGGGCGCGCCCTCGCGCTCGACCCGAACTACGACTGGGCTTACCACGTGCTCGGCCGCTGGAATTATGAAATCGCCAGCATTGGCGCGACCGAGCGATTTCTGGTAAAACTGGTCTATGGCGGCCTGCCGCCCGCCTCGACGGCCGAAGCGGTGCGCCTGTTGCGCCGCGCGGTCAAACTCGCGCCGCAAATTCCGGCCCATCATGTCGAGCTTGGCTTCGCCTTGCTCGCGGACCAGCAGCCCGACCTCGCCCGGGCCGAGTTCGAGGCAGCCATCCGGCTTCCCCTGCGCGAAAAATATGACATTGAGGAAAAAGCCCGCGCGCAAACCGCGCTGGGAAAATTGCGCTAGGGTCGGAGAAACCCGGCCTCTTTTTGGGGGTCAGAGCGCCCCACGCGCGGCAGGATTTCTCGTTGTGCCGCGGCCACCGCCAAGCTCTAATGTAACGCCTGTGTATCAACCAAGTCACTTTCCTGCGACAGAAGAGATTTGCCTTTGCCAAATTCCCTGTAAGTTAGGCAACTTTTACAAACTTTCATGGCTACGCTAAGCGATCTCATTCCCGCCTTGTCGCTGTTCACACAGCTCGGACGACTGTCGCCGACCCAACCGTTGCGCACGCTTATCCGCACGACCGGCAACAAGCTGCGCCCGCCGCAACTGCGGTCGTTTACGCCGACCATAAAGCGCGCCCAGCAAGCCTTGCGGCAAAGCGGAAAGGCCGGCGAGCACCAGCAGGCCACCATCCGATGGGAGCGCAGCCGCGGACACCGGCCAACCATCGTGCTGGGCGGGTTCGTGCCCGATGCAACCGAGCAGGTTTTCTTGCTGAGGGGATTTTTGCTGAAATCGGGCAGCTTGTATTACTTCAACTATCCTCCGCACGGCTTCTCCAACGACATGCTGTTTGCCCAGCTCGACGACTTGGTCGAGGAACTTGCCGAACTGCACGGTCAGAAACCGGTGATTTTTGCGGTGAGCTTTGGCGGCGGCCTGCTCATGGAATGGCTGAAACGCGCGCGCCTCACCGGCCGGAAAATCGACCTCAACGGCTCCATCATCGTCAGCCCGGTCGCCTGTATCGAGGATCTGCTCGCCCCCGGCGAGGCCAAGCCCGCCACGCTGCTCGGACGCGCGGTCCAGCCCTATCTCGACGGCTCCGCCACCCCGAAAGCCGTGGAAAAATCCCGGACCATCATGCTGAAAATGTTCGAGGCCGGCGCGCAGAACAAGGAGGCGCTGCGGGCAATCATGAGCCGCGGCGAGCTGCACCAGCTGCGCGAGGCGGTGATGGGCACCATTCGCAACGTGAACATCACCGGCGCCTGCGAGCGCATCCATGCGCTGAAGCAAATGGAGGCGCCCGGCGGGTATTTTTCGCCGGCGCTCCTGCCGCTGAGCGATGCGCCCACGCTCATCCTTTACGCCGAAAAGGAGAGTTCCGTGCTCGTCGATCGGTCGCCCACCCGCTTTGCGCTTGAGACGGCGCACCACGCTTATTTTCCCCACAGCACCTGCCGCCTCATCACCAACGAGGGCGGCAGCCCGGTGCAGCACGCTTCACTCATTTTCCACTGCTCTAATTTTCTTCCGGCCATTTCGGCCTTTTACCGGCAGCTAAAATCCCGGAAAGCCTGGTCGCACGCGTGATTTCGCTTGCGGCACAGCGCCGGGCAAATCTGCCTTGGGGACGTGTGTTGACCTAGTCCCATGCCCGTTCCTCCCAAATTTATCGTCAACCTTGGCGCGGGCTTTTTGACCGCGCGCACGAGGTCGCGCCTGCGGCGCAAAAAAAGCGGCGCGGTGCCGGCCCAGCAAAAAACTTTCCGCCAGCTCGCGGATACGTTCGCCCAGACGCAGCTCTGGCGCGAACATGGCATCGAGGCCGGCATCGATTACAAGCAATTCCGTGAACGCGTCCCGCTCTATACCTACGAGGATCTTGCCCCCGCCATCGAGCGCATGAAACACGGCGAGGCCGACGTGCTCTGGCCGGGATCCTGCTCTTTTTATGCGATCTCGTCGGGCACGACCGCCGGGCGCACGAAATACCTGCCGATCAACGAGCCCATGATCGCCCATTTTCGCAAAGCCGGGCTCGACTCGCTGCTTTATTACGCCGCGCGCACCCGCAGGACGAAGGTATTTTGCGGGCGGCACCTTTTTCTCGGCGGGTCAACCGCTCTCGCGCCCATCGAGGAAGTCCAGCCGTTCGCCGCCTACGCCGGCGACCTCAGCGGCATCACCGCGCTCCGCCTTCCGCCCTGGGTGGAAAAACACCTTTACGAACCCGGCACCGAGATCGCCGGGATGACGGACTGGCCGGAAAAAATCCAGGCCATCGTGGCGCGCACCTGGCAGCTCGACATCACGCTGCTCGCCGGCATCCCGAGCTGGATTCTCATCCTCGCGGAGGCCCTGCGCGCGCAGGCCGGCGGCGCCGAAAACCTGCAGGCCCTCTGGCCCCGCCTCGAATGCCTCGTGCACGGCGGCGTGCCGCTCGGGCCGTTTGAAAATGAGCTGCGCGCCGTCCTCGGGCCGACGGTAAATTTCCACGAAGTCTACCCGGCGTCGGAAGGCTTCATCGCCGCGCAGGATGCCGACAGCGCCGCCGGTTTGCGGCTGCTCGCGGACGCCGGGCTGTTCTTCGAGTTTCTACCCTTGAGCGAGTTCGATGAAAACCGCCTGACGATTCTCGGCCTGCGCGCCGTGCCGCTGGAAGGCGTCAAGCCCGGCGTCGACTACGTGCTGCTGCTGTCCACGCCCGCGGGTTTGTGCCGCTACATCGTGGGCGACGTCGTGCGCTTTGTCTCCACCGAGCCGCCGCGGCTCATCTACGTCGGGCGCACCAAGCTCCAGCTCAGCGCGTTCGGCGAACACGTCATCGAGAAGGAACTCACCGATGCGCTCCTCGCCGTTTGCAATCGCCACGGATGGACGATCATCAATTTCCATGTCGCACCGATTTTCGCGAACACCGCCACCGGCCAGAAGCGCGG
>Ga0210398_10000833_pt1 | contig 33941 bp, 25 predicted proteins | sample IncBWC4OmetaG_FD_161047 | JGI IMG/M metagenome (GOLD analysis project Ga0210398, IMG submission 161047) | Forest soil microbial communities from Barre Woods Harvard Forest LTER site, Petersham, Massachusetts, United States - Inc-BW-C-4-O | ecosystem: Environmental > Terrestrial > Soil >... | reverse complement strand
AGCTGCTGCGTGGAACTTCAGCGATGAGGCGCCGCGTTGGCTTTTTCATGGGCATAGTCTCTCCGATCCGAAGGACCTGCTCATCCCAGTTTCCGGTAACTTGCCGACGGAATGGATGTCGAGCAGCGAACTCGCTCGAAACCCCGTTTTTCAAGAGGTTCACGTCAGCACCTGTGGGAACTAAACAACCGCATCGAGAATCAACTCGACCGGCTCATGAAATGAACCGGCAATGTGGCGCTACGATAGGCAAATTTGCACTTAGAAAATCTCACGCAACAACAACGAAATGCGATGGACAAGAGGGAGGATAAGTTGAAACCTGACCTGCAAAAGAAATTAGAAGCGTTGAAACAGACGGTTGCGATGCTCACTGAAACCCAAGCCATTCGCGCCAAGAATGGTCAGCCGGAAGCCGACGATCTCAGTCAGGGGATGTCACTGCTGCGCGTTCAGCTTCACACCTTGGAAAAAGCGGTTTACGGCAGTTCCATCGCAGCGATGAAAGCACGCACCGAGAATCTTGAACGCGCTCTCAATAGGCAGCGGGCGCAGCAATGACCTTCGCCCTGCTCCTGCTCGATGCGCAGCCCAGACCGTTACAGCATTGACAGACCGAGACTACGTTTTCCGATGCATCAATGCCGCTGCGTGATCGCGGGCGTCCGTGATCGCCGGTGCGTTGATAAGGGCGGGTCTGCGCCCACGTTGCGCCGAATTCAAGATACTTACCGGGCCAGCGCCTGCTTTACCGCCGCGTCTGCTAACGGAGCCATGATCCGGTAACCCGCGTCGTCGGGATGCAATCCATCCGCTGCGAGACCCTTGCGAAGCAAACCTCTGTCATCCACCATCGCTGAAAAGTAATCGAGATAGACCAGGCCATTCGCCGAACAGTAGTTCTTGAGCCATGCGTTAAGCGCCAGAATCTTCGCCGGCGAGCGTTGCGCGTAGAAGTTTTGCGACTCGGGCGTGTAGTCGTTGACTGGCGTCACCGACGAAAAGATCAGGTGAATGCCATGGGCGCGCGCCAGGTCAGCCAGTGCAGCGTAGTTCGCCTCGATATCCTCAATTGAGATCGGTCCCGTGTTTCCGGCAATGTCGTTAGTCCCCGCCAGAACCACCACCACGGCGGCCTTCAGGTTAACCACGTCCTGCTGAAAGCGCACCAGCATCTGCGAGGTCGTTTGGCCGCTGATGCCGCGGTTGATGTATCCCTTTCCCGGAAAGTACTGATCCAGGTGCCATCCATCCGTGATGGAATCGCCAAAGAAGACCACTCTCGATTCGCCAGGCTTTGGCTCAGGTAGCGCGGCATTGGCCTCTTTATAGCGGCTAAGCTGGCCAAAATCATTCATATAGATCGGAATCATGGTTTCGCGCCAATGCTCGAGGCTTCGGATCGAATCGGCCAGATGATCCGGTTCCGGTCCAGACGCTTGTCCGAACGCCGAAAGAGAGGCTGCCAGGAAGAGATAGATCGGGAAACGCATGCAGAAGAAGTTAACAAAGATCAGAGACTAGCGATAACAAATTTCGACCATCGTGCAGTCGTCGTTCGCGGCGGCCGATCCGCAGAAACATGACAGGTCCGTGACCACTTCGTCAAAAGTTCCGCTCTTGTGGAACGATTCTGCCATGCGTGTGGGGCCGTAGAACTCTTCCTTTTCGTTCTCCGCCTCGGTCACGCCATCGGTCACGACGAGAACGCGGGTACCTGGATCGAGTTTCACTGTGTACGAACGGAACTCCCCGTTCGACATCAGCCCAACCGGCAGGTTCGACTCGCTCAACGACACGACGCCTGATGACGTTCGAAGCAACGGATGGATTTGTCCACAATTGATGTACTCAAGCTCCCCGTTGCTTTCCAGCCGAAGCAGGATCATCGTTGCATACTTGCCCAGGTTCTTCGCGCAGATGAAGCGATTGAGGGCGATGACAATCTTGTCCAGCGGCTGATCGGCCAGAAGTTGCGCATACACCATGCCCTGCAGCGTTTGGGCCAGCATCGCCGCTGCGACTCCCTTGCCGGAAACATCGGCGATCACTACATAAAAATGGTCATCCGCAGCCACCACGTCGTAGAAATCTCCCCCAATTTCCCAGCAGGGAACGAATCGGGTTGAGATAGTGGCATAGGGGAGATCGGGAAGCTGGCTCGGCATCAGGTTTTTCTGGATCTCGGCCGCGATTTTCAGCTCGTCCTGGTAGCGTCGCGCACCCTCCTCGGCAATGGCCAGCTGCGCATTGTCGACAAGAGCTGCGGCTTCGGCTGCGATCGTCTTCAGCAGGTCGTTGTCCACCTTCGTCAGATTTCCCGGATTCAGGCGGCTGTCGAGATAAAGCACCCCAATCACCTCGCCGCGACCGGCGCCAGGCGTGACGCGCCGGCTGCGCAACGGAATGCAGATGACTGTGCGAATGTTCTGGGCTATCACGCTCTCCGAGCGCACGCCATTCTCGGCGCTCAGCGTATCCGTTACGATGAACTCCCCGCTGCCGCGAAGCGCCTGCTTGATCGCGCTGTGCGAAATCGTGGAATCGTCGGAGAGTATCTTGCCTTTGCTGTCCAGGCCGACCGTCAGCTTGAGCTCCCCGCTCGCCTCGTCGCGCAGCATCACGTAGCCGCGCTCTACCTTGGTCAGCTGCAGCGTCGTCTCCACCAGCGCCGTCAGAATCTGGTCGACCGCGCCTACATTATTGAGCTTCCGCGCCGCCTCCAGCAGCCAGCTCAGCTGCTGCATCGCCGTGTTGGGCGTCGCGTCTCCCTTCAGCGGTGCAAGCAGCTCTCTCAGCGTCGAGCCCGACTGCGCCACGCGCACCCCAAAGCGAAGCAAGGGCCCATCCAGTTTGCCAAAGTGGATGGCATCGTTACTCGACAGCTTATGTCTTGTGACAGGCATTCCGTTCAGGAAGGTTCCGTGCTTGCTGCCCTGGTCCACAATGTAAAACTGGCCATCCTCAAAAAGGATCTCGGCATGCTTGCGGGAGACAAAGGCATCTTCGAGCAGGATGTCGCTCCCCGGCATTCGGCCCACTGTGTACGGAGAATGGCTGATCTCTCGCGGACTCTCGCGTGAGCCGTCGATCAGGAGCACGGGCGTGGATGGAACCTCGCGCATTGGGGTACTTCTCCAGACTGAATGAGGCTTTGACTGCAACTGCAACAGTATTATGAGCGATTATAAACAGGCTTGCCGCAAAGCCAGGCTTTAATCGGCCCAGCCACCCAGCCCGCGAGATTTTCTGGCGATCTTTCATGATTTGTCGGGTTCGGCGCTACAAATTGTTGTCATTCGGCATTGACAATCGTGACATCGGCCCGCCAGGCTGGATCGTTTCCTGATGGAACTTGTGCCTCCCCGAAGTGCGCCTGCCCTTGGAAGTCTGCCTCCCATGGATCGTCTGGCGGTTATGCTGTAGTTTCCGCCCGGCGTTTTCTTGCCCACCGGATGAACAGGCGTGAGGGAAAAGATGGACAACAACCAAAGACCGCTCGAACCGGGAATCGTGACGGATTTCGCTGACCGGATGAGCTATTCCGGCTACCTGTGCCTGCCGGAGTTGCTCGCCCAGCAACGTCCCTTGTCCTCGCCCCCGCACCACGACGAGATGCTCTTCATCATCCAGCATCAGGTCTCCGAGCTATGGATCAAGCAGCTCATCCACGAGCTCTCCGCCGCCATCCGTTTCGTGCAGCACGACCAGCTCGATCCCTGTTTCAAAATCCTGTCGCGGGCCAAGCTCATCCAGATGCAGCTCTTCGACCAGTGGGCCGTCCTCGAAACCCTCACCCCGTCGGAATACATGGAATTTCGCGGCGTCCTGGGGCATGCCTCCGGATTTCAGTCCTGGCAATACCGCAAGCTCGAGTTCCTCCTCGGCAACAAGAATCGTGACGCGCTCCGCGTCTTCGCGCATGACCCGGTTATCCAGGCCGAGTTGCAAACCGCCTTGGAAGCGCCCAGCCTCTACGATGAATTCCTGCTGCACCTGGCGCGTCGCGGCCTCGCCATTCCGTCGGAATGCAAACAGCGCGACTGGAGCGAACCGCATCGACGGAATGAAGCCTTGGTTCAGGTCTTCCGCACGATTTATGAAAAGCCCCGTCAGTATTGGGATGCCTATGAAATGTGCGAGAAGCTCGTAGACGTCGAAGAGTACTTCCAGCTTTGGCGCTTCCGCCATATGAAGACCGTCGAGCGCATCATTGGATTCCGGCAGGGAACCGGCGGCTCATCGGGTGTCGGCTTTCTCAAGCAGGCGCTCGAGCTCACCTTCTTTCCCGAGCTGCTCGCCGTGCGCACAGGGCTCGCGCAGCGATGAACGAGTGCATACAGCAAGCCGTGGCGGCGCTGGGCGAAGGCCCGCTCCAGGAAGACGCGATTCAACGCCACATTGCGCCGCTCTTTTCCCGCGTGCTCGCAACGGATCGTGTCTACCTGGCCAATCATTCGCTCGGTCGGCCGCTCGACGCGATGGCCGAAGACTTGGCCGAAGCAACCGCTCTCTGGTACAGCCGGCTCGGCGATGCCTGGGATGCGTGGCTCGACGAGCGGCAGGCATTTCGCGCCCGGCTTGCGACCCTCATTGGCGCTCCTCGTGTCGACTGCATCATTCCTAAGACTTCCGCCGGCCAGGGTCTACGCAGTGTGCTGAATGCGCTGCCCGCTATACCCCGCGTGATCAGCACTCGCGGAGAGTTCGACTCAGTCGATGTTGTCCTGAAGCAATACGCCGCGCTCGACCGCATTTCCATGCGCTGGATCGAGCCCGATGCTCAGGGCAACTTCACCATTCAGGCTCTGATCGACGCAGTGCAGGAGGGCGCGGACCTGGTCATCGTCTCGCAGGTTATGTTCATGACCGGCCAGATTGTCGAAGGTCTACACACGCTCGCGGAAGCCTGCCATCAACACGGTGCCCGTCTCCTCGTTGACTCTTATCACGCCATCGGAGTCATTCCCGTCAACGTCGACCAGATGCACGCCGACTTCATGATCGGTGGCAGTTACAAATACCTGCGCGGCGGACCCGGAGCCTGCTTTCTCTACATCTCGCCTCAGGTTCTGGATAGCCGCCTGCGCCCGCTCGATACCGGATGGTTCGCCAACTCCGACGCCTTTGCCTATCAGCGACCCTCTCCGCCCGTGCTCAAATCCGGCGGCGACGCTTTTCTCGAATCCACGCCGCCCGTATTGACCTGGTATCAGGCGCGCAGTGGTCAGGAGTTCACGCTTGCGATGGGTGTGGAGCGGCTTCGCGCCTACAGTCTCAATCAACTGGATGCTTTACGCGGATACCTTGCTGCGGCGGGCATTCACGCCGTGACCGGAGGAGACGCCACGCACGGAGCATTTCTTGTCATCCGCCTCACGAACGCCATGGAATTACCGGAAAAGTTAGATCGCGAAGGCATCGTCTGCGACGCGCGCGGGGAATGGCTCCGGCTCTGCCCCGATTGCCTCACCCGTGACGAGGAACTGCGCCACACCGTCGCCGCATTAGCAAAAATTCTGCACGAACAAACTAGCCGCTAGCTATTTCCCCGCCGCGTCATCGAGCGCAAGATTCAGTGCCAGCACATTCACGCGCGGTTCGCCGAGCACGCCGAACTGCCGTCCCTGCACGTGAGCCAGCACCAGTTGCCGAACTGCGTCCTCGCTCAAGTGTCGCGTCGCGGCCACGCGATGAACCTGGTACAACGCCGCTGCCGGCGTAATATCCGGATCGAGCCCCGACCCCGACGCGGTCACCAGATCGATTGGCACAGGCTGGCCCGGCTCGGTCTTCTGATAGGTCGCCACATCTCCCTGGATGCGATCGACGAGCTTTTTGTTCGATTGTGCGTAATTGGAGCCGCTGGAGTTGGCCGCATCGTAGCCATTGCCCGCTGAAGAGGGCCGGCTATGAAAATACGCATCGCCCGTGAAGCCCTGTCCGATGATCGCTGAGCCGATCACTTGACCGTTTCTCACGACGATTTGTCCATCGGATTTGCGGGGCATGTAGAAGTGAGCGAAGACCGTCATGGCCAGCGGGTAGACAAGGCCAAGCAGCACAGCCGTGATCAGGGTGAAGCGAATCGCGATTTTTATCGTTGAAAACATACCGGCAATCCTTTATTCCTGAAACCCTACGCGAGATGTAGCGCGGTCAATACCATGTCGATCGCCTTGATTCCGATGAACGGCACGATCAGACCGCCCAGTCCATAAATCACCAGATTGCGTCGCAGCAAAGCCGCCGCCGACATGGGCACGTACTTCACGCCTTTGAGCGCCAGCGGGATGAGCGCGACGATAATCAGTGCGTTAAAGATCACAGCGGACAGGATCGCCGAGTGCGGCGTAGCCAGTTTCATAATGTTCAGCGCGCCCAGCACTGGAAACACGCCGGCAAACATCGCGGGAATAATCGCGAAGTACTTCGCCACGTCGTTGGCAATGGAAAACGTCGTCAGCGCGCCGCGCGTCATCAGTAGCTGCTTGCCGATCTCGACAATCTCGATCAGCTTGGTGGGGTTCGAGTCCAGATCCACCATGTTTCCCGCCTCTTTTGCAGCCTGGGTGCCGGTGTTCATCGCCACGCCCACATCGGCCTGCGCCAGCGCGGGAGCATCGTTCGTTCCGTCGCCGGTCATCGCGACCAGCTTGCCCTTGCCCTGTTCGCGCTTGATCAGGTCCATTTTGTCTTTGGGCTTCGCTTCGGCCAGAAAGTCATCCACGCCTGCCTCGCGCGCGATCACCGCGGCCGTGAGAGGGTTGTCGCCCGTAATCATGATGCTGCGGATGCCCATGGAGCGAAGCCGCGTCAGCCGATCCTTCAAACCGCCCTTCACGATGTCCTTGAGATAAACCACGCCCAGCGCCGTGCTGTTCTCAGCCACTACTAGCGGAGTGCCTCCCAGGCGCGCGATCTCCTCGACCTTGTCGCTCACCTTGCGCGGCAGGTTCGAGCCCTCCTCCTCCAGAAATTTCGCAATCGCATCCGCCGAACCCTTGCGGATCTTCGTGCCGGGGAGATTCACGCCGGACATGCGTGTCTGCGCGCTGAAGGGGACGAACTCCACTCGCATCCCTCCCAGATCCCGTCCGCGCAAGTTGTACGTTTCCTTCGCCAGAATCACAATTGAGCGGCCTTCCGGCGTCTCGTCGGAAAACGATGCGAGTTGCGCCGCGTCAGCCAGTCTCTCCGTGCTGATGTTCGGAGCTGGAAAGAATTCCGTCGCCTGCCGGTTGCCCAGCGTGATCGTGCCCGTCTTGTCCAGCAGTAGCGTGTTCACATCGCCCGCCGCTTCGACCGCGCGCCCGGACATCGCCAGCACGTTGTATTGCACCAGCCTGTCCATGCCGGCAATGCCGATGGCCGAAAGCAGCCCGCCGATCGTCGTGGGAATCAGGCACACCAGCAGCGAGACCAGCACGAAAATCGTTTGCGGTGCAGTCGAGTAGACCGCGAAAGGTTGCAGTGTTGCAACCGCGAGCAAAAAGATAATCGTAAGACCCGAGAGCAGAATGCTCAGCGCAATCTCATTCGGAGTCTTCTGCCGCACCGCGCCTTCCACCAGCGCGATCATGCGATCGAGAAACGTCTCGCCTGGATTCGATGTGATCTTGATCCGTAGCCAGTCGGAAAGTACCCGGGTCCCGCCCGTAACCGCTGAGCGGTCTCCTCCCGCTTCGCGAATCACCGGCGCCGATTCCCCCGTAATCGCCGACTCGTCCACCGAAGCCACGCCCTCGATCACCTCGCCATCGCCGGCGATGAACTGGCCCGCTTCAACTTTGATCACATCTCCGGAGCGAAGCTGTGAGCTCGAGACGGCCTCCGTCGTGCCGTCGGCCTTGTAGCGATACGCCATCGTCTCGCCCTTCGCCTTGCGCAGCGTATCCGCCTGGGCTTTTCCGCGCCCCTCCGCCATCGCCTCGGCAAAGTTGGCGAAGAGCACCGTGAACCACAGCCACAGCGTGATCTGCAGGTTGAAGCCGATGGGTTGATGGAGGATCGCATCCTGGATCAGCAACGCCGTCGTCAGCACGCTGCCCACTTCCACGACAAACATCACCGGGTTTTTGAGCATGGCCCGGGGATCGAGCTTGATAAAGGAGCCGATCGCCGCCTGGCGGAGAATGCCCGGGTTCCAGAGACTCTGTTGTTCTGTCATTGATTTCTATCTCCGTCCGCTAAAAAAAGCGTTCCCCTAGAAAAGCGTTCCATGGTTCAGCAGCAAGTGTTCAAGAATGGGGCCCAAACTGAGCGCTGGAAAAAACGTCAGCGCGCCAACAATCAGAATCACGCTCGTGAGCAGAACGGTAAACAGTCCTGAGTTAACCGGAAAAGTTCCCGGCGATGGCGGCACGCTCTTCTTCAATGCCAGGTTTCCCGCGAGCGCCAGCATCGGAACCATCATCAGGAAGCGTCCTGCAAGCATCGTGAAGCCGAGGCTGATGTTGTACCAGTTCGTGTTGGCATTAAGTCCGGCAAACGCGGAGCCATTGTTGCCGGCAGCAGAGGTGTAAGCATAAAGAATTTCGCTGAGCCCATGCGGGCCGTTGTTGGTAAGGCTGCTCAGCCCCATTTGCGGAGCGAGCACTGAGATCGCAGTAAACGTCAAAATCAGCAGCGGGAAGATGAGCACATAAAGCATAGCCATCTTCACGTCGAACGCCTCAATCTTCTTGCCCAGATATTCCGGCGTTCGCCCGACCATCAGACCTGCGATGAAGACCGACAACACCACGTAGATCAGCATTCCGTAAAGCCCTGAACCGACCCCTCCAAAAACGATCTCGCCCAGCATGATGTTCGCCAGCACCACCATTCCGCCCAGCGGCGTGAACGAGTCGTGCATGCCGTTCACCGCCCCGCAGCTCTCGTCCGTAGTGGTCGCGGCAAAGAGCGCCGTGTCTGCGATGCCGAAGCGTACTTCTTTGCCTTCCTCGTTCCCGCCGGATTGCAATGCGCTCGCACGCTGATCCACGCCTTTAAGCAGCGGATGCGGGCGCGATTCTGCCGCATAAATACACACCAGGGCCGTGAGCCACAGCAGGGACATGCAAGCGAATACCGCCCATCCGTGCCCCGGCGATTTCGTCATCTTTCCCAGCGTCACTGTGAGTGCCGCAGGAATCAGAAACATGGCAAGTATTTCGAGAAAATTGCTGAAAGGCGTCGGGTTCTCAAACGGATGCGCGCTGTTTGTGTTGGTAAACCCGCCTCCATTTGTCCCCAGCATCTTGATAGCCTCTTGTGAAGCGATCGGTCCTTGCGCAATCTGCTGGGTCTGGTTCTCAAGCGTTCGCGCCTGCGTGTAGGGCTTCAGATTCTGTATCACGCCCTGCCCGATCAGAAGCGGAACAAGAATCAGGCAGATCGGCAGCAGAACATAGAGAATGGCGCGCGTCGCGTCCACCCAGAAATTGCCAAGGGTCTGCGCCTGGCGGCGCGCAATCCCGCGAACCAGCGCGATAGCAACGGCAATGCCCACCGCGGCGCTCAGAAAGTTGTGATATGCCAGCCCAACCATCTGCGTGAAGTAGCTCATGGTGGTCTCTGGAACATAGGACTGCCAGTTCGTATTTGTCGTGAACGAAGCGGCCGTGTTCCACGCGAGAGCCGGCTCAACGCCTGCCAGCTTCTGAGGATTCCAGGGAAGAAAATGCTGCGCCCGCTCGATGACGTAAGTCAGCACCAATGAGACAAAGCTGAAGAGCAGCATGGCCGCGGTGTATTCGCGCCAGTTCATCTCCACGTCGGCCTTTACGCCGCAGAGCCGATATAGCAGACGCTCAATCGGTCGCAGCAGCCGATCGAGAAATGTGCGCTCGCCCTCGAATACGCGCGCCATATACAAGCCCAGAGGCTGCATGAGCACTACGAGAACCACAGCGAAGAGCAAGAACTGAAGCCAACCGTTCGCAGTCATTTCAGAACTTCTCCGGAAAAAGGAGAGCCACTACAAGATAGGCAAGCAGCAAGACAGTCAATACAACAACGATGATCAGGGTCAGATTCATGGAGTTATCTCAGGTGCTCGCAAGCCTTGATATAAGCCAGCGCAACGACAAAAAACGCGGTTGAGAATACGATCATCAATAAATCACGCATGGGTCCTCCTCAGCTCTTGGCCCCTTGAATCCAAATCGCAATGAGGTTTCCGAAAAGGTGTCACGACGATCTGAGGCAGACTCCTGCCGAGGTGATAGCTTGGCTTCATGTGCGGCTCGGGTGTTCACATTTGAGTAGAACGCCTCAAGCCCCAACGCGCCGTAAGGAAGTTATAAGGATTTCATAAAGACAGCTTTGGAGAAGACCTCAGCTCACTCCACGCCGCCATCGGGCAAAAAGCGATACCCCACCCAGGGCTCCGTCTGGATATATTCCTTTTCTCCGCCGCCCTGCAGCTTCTTTCGCAGTTGGCCTACGAACACTCGCAGATACTCCGGCTGCTGTACCGACTGTGCGCCCCACACTGCCGTCAGCAGCGCGCGATGCGTAAGCACCTTGCCTGCGTTCCGCGCAAACAGCAGCAGCAGGTCAAACTCCGTCGGCGTCAGGTGAACCGCTTGTCCGCGAACCAGAACCGAATGTGCGGCGATGTCCACGACAAAATCGCCCACCTCGATTGGCGCGTCGGTCAGGCGTTCGGGAGCTCGCCTCAAATGAGCGCGAACTCTGGCCAGCAGCTCCTGAATCCCAAACGGCTTCGTCACGTAGTCATCGGCGCCCGCGTCCAGAGCCTCGATCTTCGATCGTTCCTGGTCACGCACCGAGAGCACCAGGATTGGCGCCTTGCTTTTCTTGCGAGCTTCCCGGCACAGCTCTACTCCCGTCATGCCCGGCATCATCAGGTCCGTGATCATCAAATCGGGAGCCCATTCTTCAAAGACTCGCAGAGCTTCCACCGGATCGTTTGCCGCCCGCACATCGTAACCCTGCGCGGAGAGAGCCGCGCGCAGCACGCGCGTAATTTGTGTCTCGTCGTCTACCACCAGAATGCGTTCGGCCATCGGCTATCCTTCTATATCATCGCCCTGTCATGAAAGAGAATACAGCCAAAATCCGCACGGCAATGCTCAGGTTTGGCGCACTCACGCTCTTGGCATTGGCTCTCGTCTTCTTGTTTCGCGGCATTTTGCACGTCAACAATACAACTGTTGCGCTCAGCTTTCTCATTCTGATTCTGATTACGGCATCACGATGGCGTCTGGCGTATTCGCTCTATCTCTCGCTTCTCTGTGCATTCCTTTACAACTTCTTCTTTCTTCCGCCCCTGGGCAGGGTTACCGTTAACGATCCTCAAAATCTGGTCGCCCTGGCTGTGTTTCTCGGCGCAAGTTTTCTTGTAAGCCGGCTGTCTGAGAGTGCTCACCGCGAGGCTGAACTTGCTGAAGTCCGCCATCGTGACGTGCAACACCTGTATGAATTCAGCCAGGAACTGCTCCTGCATGACGATCTGAGCGTCGTTGCGCGGATCACCCCAACCATTGCCGCTACCATTTTTGGCTTTCGCGCAGCAGCTCTCTATGTTCGCGATCGCGATACAGCATTCTATTCCGACCCCGAGTACGAGTTGGTCTCCCTGGCCGATCTCAAAAATGCGACCTCCGCTCCGGAACCAGCCGCCACCGTCGTCGACGGCACTCACCTCATTCCTTTGGTGCTGGGCATGCGCTCGATGGGTGCAATGGCATTCAGCGGTGGTGAGCAATCGGCCAACGTTTATGAGGCGATCGGAACTCTGGTTGCCATTGCCCTGGAGCGTGCGGCCGCTCTCGAACGCACCAGTCACATGGAAGCCGCGCGTGAAAGCGAACGGCTGCACAGCGCGCTGCTCGATTCCGTCACCCACGACCTGCGCACCCCGCTCACATCCATTCGTGCTGCTGCAACCACTCTCATTAGCCAGCCCCAGATGAGCGAGCCTCAGCGTCTCGAAATGTTTGCCGTTGTTGACGAAGAAAGCGCTCGCCTCGACCGGCTCATCGGGCAGGCGATTGAAATGGCGCAGCTGGATTCGGCCAGCATTCACGTGCAGGCCAAACCCGAGAGCGTGCGTGAAATCATCGAGCTGGCCCTCGAGGAAGCCCATCCCCTGCTCGGAGAGCGCCTTGTCAATGTAGATGTACCGAAGAACATGCCTTCGGTTCGTTTGGATCGCATGCTTGTACGCCGAGTCCTGCGGCATTTGATCGAGAATGCCGCCAAATATTCTCCGCCCGGCTCGCCCTTGCGCATCGCCAGCCGAATCGAAGACCAGCGTCTCCTGGTGAGCGTTGAAGACTATGGGCCGGGCATTGAAGATTTCGAGCAGCCCCTCATCTTTAACAAGTTCTATCGTGGACGCAGTCAGAAAGCGCGCATTTCCGGCACCGGCATGGGCTTGGCCATCGTCAAAGCAATCCTGGTCGCGCACGGTGGCGGTATCGAAGTCGTCAGCCGTCCCCCCAGGGGCGCGCTCTTCACCTTCTGGCTGCCCCTCGCAAGCAGCGAATCGGGCAATTCAGTATGATGTCTCCGTCATGCTGACCCGTCGAAATTTCCTCAAGTCCTCGGCAGCGGCGCTGCCCGTGCTGGCGCTGCAAAACAAACTCGGCCTGCCGTCTCACCAGCCGCTCGGCGTGCAGCTCTACACGGTTCGAAAAACCGAGACGGCTCTGCCCACGCTCCTCAAGCAGATTCAGAGCATCGGCTACCAGGAAGTCGAAACCTTCGCCGGCCTCTATACGCACCCCGCGCCCGAACTGCGTCACATGATCGACGACGCGGGATTGAGCGTTCCCAGCGGCCATTTCAACTATGTCGGATTCGCCGAAAAATTGACCTATGCGAATCAGCTGGGCGTCAACTGGATGGTCTGCCCCGCGCTGCCCCAGACGAACCAGTCGTCATGGGAAGGATTTCGCGATGCCGCCAAACAATTCACTCAGTGGGGCAAGCAATGCCGCGACCTGGGCATGCGCTTCGCCTTCCATAATCATGACTTCGAATTCAAGTCTATGAACGGCAAGCCGGGGTACGACGTCCTGCTTCAGGAAAGCGATCCTGACCTCGTCTTCTACGAAATGGATTGCTATTGGGTCGCCCAGGCTGGCCTCGACCCGCTGGAATTGTTGAAGCGCCTCGGCCGCCGTGTCCGCATGCTCCATCTCAAAGACCGCCTGCCCGGCTTCCCGCCCTCCAACGACACGGGTCCGTCCTCAGCGCATTTCACTGAAGTCGGCCACGGAAACATCGACTGGAAGGCCATCCTCGATACCGCAAAGCACCTGAACATCGAATACTACTTCGTCGAACAGGACCAGACGCCCGGCGACCCGATCGCCAGCATCCGCTCCAGCTACCAATACCTCCGCACCCTCATGTCCTGATGCGGAAAAATAAGGGGGTGCCCCATCCTTTCGCGCACTTCGTGAAAGAGTGGGGGGCAAAGCCGAAGGGTCCGTCCTCACGGACTTGGGCCTATCGTCTCGAATTTCAAGTGCCCCCATCGGTTCGGTCATAGTTACCGAGATCGCCGTTTTCTGGGAGCTACAGAAAGCCACTCACTGAGCCACCCGCCATGGCGATGTCGTAGCCCAACTTTTCAGTTCATTCGTGGCCCATCTGGTTGACTTATCCGTATGACAAGAGGTGCAAGGATTTGGAATGCCTGACTGCTCCGTTTCTGTAGGCGTGATGAAACGGAAGGTGTGAGCACTCACGAAGTTGTCCTTGATCGTTTGCTCGATGTTGGGCATGTGGCATGCGACGCACTGACTGCCCGCGCTTCCTTCCGGATGATGAGTATGCTCGGTCACAGTGCCCTTCAACCCTGCGGGGTTGTCTTTCGTATGGCAAGCCAGGCAAACAGCGTTGCCCACTGCATTCAGATCGGCGATGTTCTGATTGCTGTGTACTTGATGGCAATCGAAGCAGCGAATCTCCCGGTGGTACATAACGCTCTGGACAAAGTCGTTGCCTTGCATCCGATTCTTGTGCGCTGTGAGATCGGCGTATTGATAGAAATTCGTGGTTCCGGGTTTCAATTCTTCAAGCTTCCAGTAATCGGCCAGCCGTTGACCCGGCAGAAAGCCAACAGGCCAGTCATAATATTTGCCAGCAATCGGATTGCTGAGCGGCTGTCCCTGACTATGGCACTGGATACAAGTGTCGTTTCCACGCACGTAATCGAGGGTTTCAGGATTGACGATGTTTTGTTTCGTCGGATGAGCGACGTGCAGGCTTCCGGGACCGTGGCATTTCTCGCAGCCGACATTCCATTCGGTTACATGCTTGGTTTGTATGTCGTAGTTGACAGAGTGGCACCCGTCGCATGTCGGTCCCGTGGGGCGATCAAAGTTGGTGGGACCGTAGAAGGGCACCCACCAATCCGTGCCCGCCTCAACGTGGTACGGAAGCCACTTGCCCTTCTTCACATCCCACTGTGCCGGGAGGGGGAAATAGTCGTCCCCTCGCTTCGTGAAGTAACGTTGCTTCCAACGGCTCCCGTATACAAACGCAACCTGATCAAGATCGAACGTGCGCAAAGGGTCTGCATGGGTGAAATCCCCGACGACAGCTTCCGGATGTTCGCGTGGATCTCGGACAACGTTTGCCATCCGAGTTTGCTTCCAGCCGTTGTACTCCTTGGCGTGACATGCTTTGCAACTCTCCGATCCGGCAAAGTGAGCTTTCGACTCCTGTGCATGGCCGACAGCCAGCAGGAACATAATCAAAAGCCCATCGAGCGACTGTACTATTTTCCGATGGCATCCATAGCAGATCCATGTCCAGCGCAGTTCCATATCGTCTTCTGTATTCGCCTACTTCTGATCCGCCGGTTTCATGATTCTCAAAAGTGGGTGGCCGTCGATATTTTCCAAAGGAAAGTAGACGAGGTGCGTCTGCGGGTCGACGGCAACCGTGTGTGCATGGGGCATGTTGAATGACCCGAGCAGGACCAACTTCCGATTGGTGCTTTGGAAGATAGTGACTGTGCCGGATTCAGCGGAGACGTACAGCCTCTTGAGTCCTGGATCAAACGCGAGCACGTCGGGGTCATCGCCCACCTGATAGGCCGAAATGACCTTCATCGTGTTCAGGTCGATCATCGCGAGCGAATGGTTCTCTTCACCGGCTACAAACGCGATGCGATCAGTGACATCGAGCACTATTCCGTGTGGGTTCTCAACCCCCGTTAACTGGTATTGACCAATGATTTTGTCGGTAGCCGGATCGATGGCAACGATCAGGTTCACACCGTGGACAGCCACCAATATGTGTCCCGACCCTGGATCGTAGACCGTGTTTCCAGCCCCTCCGCCGAGAGGAATTTTCGCGGTGAGCGTGTTGCTGGTCGCGTCGATAACCGCGTCGACGCCCCCGTGCTCATCAGAAACAAACACCTTCTTCTGCTTCGGGGCGTATGCCAGCCCGTCTGGATAGCTGATCGGTCCGGCAGTTGCAATGATCTTGAGAGTTTGAGTATCGACCGCAGCGACCTGATGGCTTCCCGTCACAGACGCATACAGGCGATGAATCTCGGGAGCGGCGAACACGCCATGCACGCGTTTGAAACCGTCGAGGTTGGCGACGACATGTCTTTTCGAGGTATCGAAAACGACGAGCTGATCGGCATTCATGTGCGCGATGTATAGCCGACTGCCTGAGGAATCGAGGCTTTGATAATCGAATCGAACCGCTGGTCCCGGCATCGGGATATCAGCGACCTTCTTGAGAGGCCCCGTCCCGCTCTGGGCATCCTGCGCGTAGATCAATGCAGGCCCTGCAAGGAAGAACAACGCCATGTAAGTGGCGATCCAAGTCGGAATTTGATACGTCGATTTCATCTCTATCCTCGCCTGCTGGTGCTGAGCGCCACGCAAAATAACCGCGTTTACCCACTTTGATCTCTTTTCCATCAGCAGAATTTTCCCACTGCGGCCTCTCGTCTATACAAACTCAATCCTCTCTGTCGCACCTTAAATGTTCCTGAAGACTTTCTGGAGGGTGCAACTGACAAAGGTTTGATGTCATGCGATAGAGCCGGGGCGCGACATGTAACATTCACGTTGCTGAGTACCGGCTTCTCGGAACTCGACTCCGAACCTCCTCAAAAGTCGGCCTATCGAACCTCCGCCTCAGAACGTCAAACTGACCCACAACCCTATTCCGTCCCCCCTTTTCCTCATTCCTCCCATCTTCTCCGCTCTCGAACACCCTCCCGCGCGAAGACTAAAATTGAATCAGCACAATGGCTGAATTCACTCACCTGCACCTGCACACCGATTACTCCCTCCTCGATGGAGCCTGCGACGTAGAAAAGCTCGTTCAGCGCGTCTCCGACATTGGCCAGAAGGCCGTCGCCATCACCGACCACGGCAATATCTACGGAGCCGTCCACTTCTTCGACGCCGCCAAGGCTCGAGGCATCAAGCCCATCCTCGGCTGCGAGCTCTACATCTCTCAGAAAGAAGACCACCGCGCCGATCCGCAGGGTGACGACAATAACCATCTGCTCGTGCTCGCCGAGAACGAAGAAGGCTACCGCAATCTCGTGCGCATTACGTCCGAAGCCTCGCTACATGGCTTCTACCGCAAGCCCCGCGTCAGCAAGAAATATCTCGCCGAACATTCTGCCGGACTCATCGGCTTCTCCGGCTGCCTTGCCGGCGAGCTCTGCGAGAACCTGATGAAAGGGAACTACTCCGCCGCTCGCGCGACCGCTGCGCAGTATCAGGACATCTTCGGCCGCGGCAACTTCTTCCTCGAAATCCAGGACCAGGGCCTCGAGCTCGAAAAGAAAATCCACGCCGATCTCTTCCGTCTTGAGAAAGACCTCGACATCCCGCTCGTCGCCACCAACGACAGCCACTATCTCTGCGAGGACGACTCACACGCGCACGAAGTCCTGCTCTGCGTGCAGACCGCCGGCTCCATTCATGATCCCAAGCGTTTCAAGTTCGACTCCGACCAGTTCTACGTCAAGTCCGCGGCTGAGATGGATCAGCTCTTCTCGCACGCGCCCGAAGTCGTAAGCCGCACCATGCAGTTCGCCGAGCGCTGCGACTTCAAACTGAGCAAAGTCGACAATCCCTTCCCGGAATTCTCTGTCCCTCCCGGACACACCATCGACAGCTACTTCGATCAGGTCTGCCGCGAAGGCCTCAAGAAGCGCCTGGAAACGACCGTCCGGAACCTCGACATTCGCGGAGTGCTGCGATCGCCGGTGCACGAATACGAGACCCGGCTGAACTTCGAAATCGGCATCATCAAGCAGATGAAGTACTCCGGATACTTCCTCATCGTCTGGGATTTCATAAAGTACGCGCGCGATCATGGCATTCCGGTCGGCCCTGGAAGAGGTTCGGCGACAGGTTCGCTGGTCGCCTATGCGATGGAGATCACCAACATAGATCCGATGCAGAACGTGCTGCTCTTCGAGCGCTTTCTCAACCCCGAGCGCGTCACCATGCCGGATATCGATGTGGACTTCTGCCAGAATCGCCGCGGCGAAGTGATCGATTACGTCACCCGCAAATACGGCCGCGAGCAGGTCGCGCAGATCATCACCTTCAACACCATGGCCGCCAAGGCGGCGATCAAAGACGTTGGCCGCGCCCTCGACATGCCCTATGGCGACGTCGATCGCATCGCCAAACTCGTCCCCACCACCATCGGCGTCACCATTGAGCAGGCATTGAAAGACTCGCCGCCCCTGCAGGAAGCGTACGACAGCAATGCGCAGATAAAGGAGCTCATCGACACCGCCAGAAGACTCGAGGGCCTCGTCCGCGGAGCCGGCGTACATGCCTCAGCCGTCGTCATCGCACCGCGCCCGCTCACCGACCTCGTCCCCGTCAGTCGCGCCAAGAACGACGAAATCGTCACCGCCTACGACATGAAGGCCGTCGAAAAACTCGGCCTCCTGAAAATGGACTTCCTGGGCCTCGCCACCCTCACGGTCATCACCGATTGTCTGAAGCTCATCGAGCAGACCCGCGGAGAGAAAGTGGATATCGAGATGGTCCCGCTGGACGATCCCGAGACCTTCAGGCGGGTCTTTCACACCGCGCTCACCTCCGGCATCTTCCAGTTTGAATCGCCCGGAATGCGCGACATTTTGCGCCGCTACAAGCCCGACACGGTCGAGGATCTGACAGCGCTGAATGCGCTCTACCGTCCCGGACCGATGGATATGATCGACGACTTCATCGAGCGCAAGTGGGGACGCCGGAAAGTGGAGTTCCTGCTGCCCGAGCTCGAGGGAATTCTCAAGGACTCGCTCGGCGTCATCGTCTATCAAGAGCAGGTGATGCGGATCGCCAACGTCCTCGCCAGCTACTCCCTGGGCGAGGCCGATCTGCTGCGCCGCGCCATGGGCAAAAAAGATCCAGCGGCTATGGCCGAGCAGCGCGACCGCTTCATGAGCGGTGCTGCGGCACTCGGACATCCCAAAGCCGCAGTCGGCGAAATCTTCGATCTCATGGCCAAGTTCTCCGGATACGGCTTCAATAAGTCGCACTCCGCGGCCTACGCACTGGTGGCTTACCAGACGGCTTACCTCAAAACCCACTACCCGATCGAATTCATGGCGGCACTGCTCTCGTCTGAAATCTCGAAGCCTGAGAACGTCGTCAAGTACATCAAAGAATGCCGCGAGATGAACATCCCCGTCGAGCCGCCCGATGTGCTCTTCTCCGACGCCGACTTCACCCCACACGGCAACGCCATCCGCTTCGGTCTCACCGCCATCAAGAACGTGGGCCGCAACGCCATCGACTCCATCCTCGCAGCGCGTAAAGATCTCGCCGATCAGAACAAGTCCTTCGCCTCCTACTGGGAATTCTGCGAGAAGGTCGACCTGCGCCTGATGAACAAGCGCGTCCTCGAATCGCTCATCAAGGCCGGAGCCCTCGACTCACTCGGTCGCCGCTCCCAGCTCATCGCCGCTGCCGACAAGGCCATCGAGCGAGCGCAAAAAGCCCAGCGCGACGAAGCCGCCGGACAGCACGGCCTCTTCGGTATCTTCGACGATCACCCCGCTACATCCAGGCCAGACGCACTGCCCAACGTCCCCGACTGGGACGAGAACCAGCGCCTCCAATCCGAAAAAGAAGTGCTCGGCTTCTTCGTCTCCGGCCACCCGCTCGACAAATACGCTGAGAAGCTTCGCAATCTTCCCGGGGTCGTCGATACCGCGACCGCCCTCGAGATGAAACCTGCGCCTTCCAATGGCCGCCGCGGCCAGGCCCCCGAAAACGAGATCGCCATCGCCGGAGTCATCGTCGGCCTCAAGGTCGCCAAGTCCAGGCGCTCCGGAGAACTCTACGCGCAGGCCGCCCTCGAAGACACCGTCGGCAAGATCGAACTCATCTGCTTCCCCAAGGACTACGAACGCCTCGCCGCAAGCCTCCGCATCGAAGTGCCCGTGCTGGTGCGCGGCCAGCTCCGCGCCGAAGAAGACGCCGCGCCCAAGCTCGCCGTTTCCTCCGTTCAGGCGCTCGAAGACGTCAAGGTCCGTCTCCCGCAAAACGTCCGCATCCGCATCCCGCTCGAACGCTCCAGCGAGGCTACCCTCTTCGAGTTGAAGAGCATCATCACCGCCGCGCCCGGTCCGGCCAAATTTATGCTCAACCTCGAACAAGCGGGAGAATTCTGTGTTGTCCTTGAGCCCGCCGGCCAAGCCATCGCCGCCGACCGCGCCTTCATCGAACGCGCCGAACTCCTCCTCGGACGCGGCATGGTCCAGGCCCTCGACTGAGCCCTGTGCTCTGAGCCCTGTGCTCTGTACAATCGAACGAGTGGCCGAACTCCCCCGCACCCACCGGACGGAGTTCCATGTCCAACTTCAGTTATGACCGATCAAGCTCCAGGCGCTCCACACCAGCACAACACAGCAGAACCAAAGCCTCCCGCATGGATCAAGACAGAGTTGGCCCGTCACCCGCAACGGCCCGATCCTATGAGTTTTATTGAAAGCATCTTCACCGACTTCAGCGAGATTCACGGCGACCGCGCCTTTGGCGACGACCCGGCCATGCTCTGCGGCTTCGCCCGTCTCCCCGGCGAAGAGGGAGCAGCCGCCGAAGAAGTCATGGTCATCGGCAACCTCAAGGGCCGCTCCACGAAGGAAAAGGTCCTCCGCAAATTTGGTATGCCCGACCCCGAGGGCTACCGCAAAGCTTTGCGCGCCATGAAGCTCGCCGAAAAATTCGGCCGTCCTATCTTCACCTTCATCGACCTCATGGGAGCCAACCCCGGCATCGGTGCCGAGGAGCGCGGCCAGGCCGAGGCCATCGCCCGCAATCTCCGCGAAATGTCCCGTCTCCGCGTCCCCACCATCGCCACCATCACCGGCGAAGGAGGCTCCGGAGGCGCACTCGCCCTCGCCGTCGCCGACCGCGTCCTCATCTTTGAGAAGGCCATCTACTCCGTAATTTCGCCTGAGGCCTGCGCGTCCATCATGTGGCGCGACGCATCGAAGCGCGCCCAGGCCGCCGTTGCCCTCAAGGCCACCGCCGCCGACGTCAAGGAGCTGCGCTGCGTCGACGACATCGTTCCCGAGCCCGGCAACGGCGCGCACGAAAATCCCGAAGAAGCCGCGAAGATACTCGCCGAAAAGCTCCGCTGGCACCTCTACGAACTGAGAGCGTTATCCATCGACAGCCTCCTCGCCCAGCGTTACGAAAAATTCCGCAACATCGCGCAGTTCTATACCGAATGAGTCAGCTCCAAATCTTGTCATCACGAATCTGCTCCACGAATGGTCATCCCGAGCGAAGCGCTGAAAGCGCGAAGCCGAGGGACCTGCTTTTCCCGGAAGGTGGCACAACTTTGGGTGCCCCATCCTTGGCGCTGCCAAGGGTGGGAAGCAATGATCCTGCTCCCTGGTCGCTGTTCCCCGATCCCTGCTTCAGCGGAGCTGAAGCATGAACTTCTCCGCGCGCATCCGCGCCTTCGCCTGGTTCTTCGTCGCCGTCGTCTACTTCGTCTTTGCGAAGGCCGTTGCCGAGCGCGCCGCCGCCGGCCTCGCCGCCGGAGACTGGCTCGAGCTCGCGAACCGTTCCATCCTGCTTTTCCTTCTCGTCTTCGGATACGCCGGCATGGGCTACCTCGGCCAGCACCAGCGCCAGCCCATCCGTGCCATGGGCCTTGACCGCCGTCCCGCCTGGTTTCGCGAATTCGCCCTCGGCTCCGCCCTTGGATGGGCGGGCATGGTCGCCTGCGTCCTGCCCATCGTCCTCATCGGCGGCATGGTCGTCACCTTCTACACCACCCGCCGCCAGTTCGCGCTCATCTTCCTCGATCTCGCCATCCTCGCCGTGGCCGCGCTCGCCGAAGAAGTAGCCTTCCGCGGTTATCCTTTTCAGCGCCTCATCGAGGCCACCAACCCCACCATCGCCACGCTCGCCGTCTCCGTGCTCTTCGGACTCATCCATCTCGGCAATCCCGGCGCAACCTTCGCCAGCACTCTCGTCACCATCTTCGCCGGATGGCTCCTCGCCATCATGTATCTGCGCACCCGCGCCCTCTGGGTCGCCTGGGGATTCCACTTCACCTGGAACGCCACCATGGGCATCCTCTTCGGACTCCCCATCAGCGGCATCACCAACTTCTCGCCCGTCGTCGCCACCAACGCCGTCGGTCCGCTCTGGATCACCGGCGGAGACTACGGCCCCGAGGGCAGCCTCATCTGCGCCCTCGTCATCATCGTGCTGATCTTCGTGACCTTCTCCGCCACCCGTGACCTGAAGTACCGCTACGCCCAGCCCGTCATCATTCCCGGCGGCATCCCCGTCGACCTCGACGCCATCTCCCGCCGCCAGCACGAAGCCGCCATGGGCCCCGCCGCGCCCACCCCACCCCAAATCGTCCAGATCAGCGGCGTGCAATCGCCGAACAGCAGGGAAGAAGTCCCACTCGCCTCAGCGCCTCTTGAAGACGAAGCAGTCCCCACGCCCAACACTTCTGCGGAAACTCCCCCGCAAGAGAGTTAGCCCGCATCGCTCCCGCTGACTTGAACCTGCACAAGCCGCTTACCGGGACTAATCTGACGGGAGGCGCATGCCGCCTAAACCGGGTGAGAGAGTGCCTTGGCCCGTCGGCAATAGCTGACAAATCGTAATTACTCAAAAGGGGACTTTTCCGGCAATCGATCACGACTGTTAGACTGCCGTCACCTGCCCGATTCACGCCGGGCTTTGCAGTCTTAGACAGTGCTACCTGTCGCAACTGACAGTTGGCGCGCGATGTGAAATCCGATGAACTGATCGAGTGAATGGTTATCGACGGCACTGACCCATTCGCGGCGCATATTCGTGGGGAAGGGGAATGGAATGAATTGGAGATTAGCTATTCGAAAACCGATACTGGCGGTAATCGTGGCTTCCAACTTGTCTTTTGGAGTATGCGCTTTTGCTGCGGATATCAAGGGTCAGGTACTGGGCGGAGGTGCGCCCATTGCCAAGTCAACCGTGACATTATGGGAAGCAAGCGCAGGCGCACCAAAGCAGCTGGACCAGACAAAGACCAGCGGTGACGGCCGGTTTCAAGTGCGCACCAAAGGTGCTCACGGCGACGCCATCCTCTATCTCATCGCTTCCGGAGGCGAGCCCAAGGCAAATAAGGGCGGCGGCGACAACCCCGGCATCGTCCTCCTCTCTGTGCTGGGGAACCAACCCCCGGAGAGCGTCGTCGTGAACGAACTCACCACCGTGGCGTCCGCGTTCACCAATGCGCGGTTCATCAGTGGCGATGCCATTTCCGGAAATTCGCTTGGACTGCGCATCGCTGCCGGAAACGTTCCGAACCTGGTCGATCTCGCGACCGGCGGATGGGGCAAGGTGCTGCTTGACCCGCTCAACAGTTACATGACGACGACGCTGGCGAACCTGGACACACTGGGCTCGCTCATTACGGCGTCGTTCACGGTAGCCAATGACGATTGGCGGGCCCGCTTCTACAAGGCCGCAACCCCAACCGGCGGAGCGACGCCCAAGAACACTCTGGAGGCGATGGCCGGCATCGCGCGCGAGCCGTGGGCCGACCCGAAGGACCTCTACGCGCTGTTCGACGAAGCCTATCCATTGCCGGCTCCCGATGGGCGTCGCAGTGCGCCCTTCGTACCATATCTCGTTTACGTCCCCGACGATTTCGCCCTCTCGCTGCGTTTCTCAGGCGGGGGGAACTACGCCGCTGGGCGGATCATCTTCGATGCGGAGGGTAATCTCTGGAGCGGCCAGAACTGGCTGCCCGGCTCGCAGTCCGGAGTCAACAAGAGCACGGGCGGCGGTGTGAGTAAATTTAGTCCTAACGGAACGGCGCTCTCGCCGCCGATCACCGGCTTCACCGGCATGGGCATCGACGGCGTCGGCTGGGGCACGGCCGTGACCAAAGACCGGGTCTGGATCTCCAGCTTCAACGGGAAAATCCTCGTGATGGATTTCAACGGCAAGCCGGTCGCCAGCGAAAGCGACTTCCCGTTCAAAGAGAAACTCCTCGGCTTGATGGGCATCGGCGTTGCCCCGAACGGAGACGTGTGGATTGCCGATGGCTCCAACAATCAGTTGCTGTACTTTCCCGGGGGACGAATCAAGGACGGCAAGATCGTAAAACCCGCGGGTTTGAAGTCGCCCTTCGACATCGTTATCGACTCCCAGAATCGTGTCTGGGTCTCTAACTCTTCGGGGGACACGGTGGTCAGGTTCCCCATGGACGATCCCAGCAAGGCGGAGAGCTTCCGGGCCGGGATCGGTGTCCGTGCCCTCGCCCTGGACTCGAAGGAAAACGTCTGGGTGGTGAGCAATATGGACCTGAAAACCCCGGTGCCGAAGATTCCCGATGGCATCTCAATCATGGAGCAGTTCAAGCTCATTACTGAGGCCATGGTCAAGTACATCATGGGACCACCCCCACGGCCGACGGGCGCGGTCAACATGATCCGCCCGGATGGCACCCAACCCGCGCCGATGGGCTACACCGGCGAGGCGATGAACATTCCGTGGGGCGTGAACATAGACGGCAACGACGATGTCTGGGTCGGCAATATGTGGGCCCGTTCGGTGACGCTGCTCGCCGGAGATAACACGAAGGGGCATCCCGCTGGCACGAAGGCCGGCGATGTCATCCATATGTTCCAGAGCGGCAGCATCCAAATGGTCACCGACGCCGCGATTGACCCGGCGGGCAACGTCTGGGCCGCTAACAACTGGAACCTACTCGAAGCGGCCGCCGGCGAAAATCCGGCCCGTGCCACATCGACTTGGGGCGGCGGATCGGGAATCACCGTGATTTATGGAGTGGCGGCGCCAGTGAAGCCGCCGTCGCGCATCGGCAAAATGCAGATGTACTAGTCGCGTCGCGGATCGTCGGTTCTGGCTCCCGGACGCGAGCTGCCTGTCGACGTCTACTTTCGCCCGAAGCCGGGTGCCCCACTCAAGCCTTCTGTTGGCTTGAGTGGGGTAGTTACGGACTCAACCATCCTGCCGCAAATCGTTCAGATCACCGGCATCCAGACACCGAACAGCACGGAAGAAGCTTCACCTTCCCCAGCACCACCCGAAGCCGAACCAATCCCCGTGTCCAGCACTCCCCCGGAAACTCCCCCGCAAGAAACCTAGCCCACATCGTACGCAGATCGGGATTGCCGCCGCTTTGAGTTCTGCCGCCACATTTTGGATACCGATCTGGTAGTTTTACCAGTGTTCTGCGCGTTAAGAAATTACTACAATCACTTCCGCACCCTCGAACTTAAACACTACAGGCGTCCGTACAGTCACGGCCCGCGACGCGAGAATGTGGAGGAACTTATGAAGATAAAGTATTTGGCAGCCTTGCCCATCACAACCCTTATGTTGGCCATGATTGGCTGTACCCCAAAGCAGGAGACGGGTGCAGCGACGCCCGGGCTTGAAGCGGCCGTAAGCACAGCAACCGACGCCTACATCTACGGCTATCCGCTGGTCACGATGGACATGACGCGCAAGCAATTCACGAATGTAGCCGCCGCCGACGCGGCCCACGCACCCATGGGCCAGATTCTTAGGTTCCGGACGTATCCCGCAGTCGATAACCACGCCGTTACCGCCCCCAACGCCGATACGCTGTATACGAGCGCGTGGCTCGATGTTTCCAAGGAGCCCTGGATCCTCAGCGTCCCTGACATGGGAGATCGCTACTACCTACTGCCGATGCTGGACGGATGGACGGATGTGTTCCAGGTTCCCGGAAAGCGCACCACCGGCGATAAGGCTGCGAAGTACGCCATCACCGGACCGGGCTGGTCTGGTACGCTCCCCGCCGGAGTAACCGAATACAAATCCCCCACGAGCATGGTATGGATCCTCGGGCGTATCTATTGCACCGGCACTCCGGCCGACTACGCTGCGGTACACGCCCTCCAGGACAAATTCTCCCTCGTTCCGCTCAGTTCCTATGGCAAGCCCTACGTCCCTCCTGCGGGCCAGGTTGACCCCAGCGTTGACATGAAGACCGCCATCCGCGACCAGGTCGATCACCTGGATGTTGTCGCCTACTTCACTTACCTGGCGCAATTGATGAAGAACAATCCGCCAACGGCTGAAGATGCACCGATGGTTGCAAGCATGGCAAAGATCGGCCTGGTACCCGGCCAGGATTTCGATCCCAGCAAACTCGGCGCATTCGACAAAGAGGCCATCAAGGTTGTGCCGAAGCTGGCTCAGGCGAAGATTATGGAGCACTTCAAACAGGTTGAACCCACCAACGGATGGATGTTCACCACCAAAACGGGTATCTACGGCACAGATTATCTACAGCGCGCGTTAATAACCGCCATCGGACTCGGTGCCAACCGTCCCCAGGATGCGATTTATCCCACTGGGGAAAAAGACGGGAGCGGAGGCGACTTCGATGCCTCTTCGAAGAAGTATGTCATCCACTTCGATAAGGGCCAGATGCCCCCTGTCGATGGCTTCTGGTCCATCACGATGTACGATGCGTCGTATTTCTTCGTACCCAACGCGCTCAACCGTTACACCTTAAGCCAGCGCAACAAATTCATCACGAACGCAGACGGTTCAGTGGATCTTTATCTACAAGCCGACTCACCGGGCAAGGCGAAGGAAGCTAACTGGCTGCCCGCGCCAAAGGCGAAGTTCATTCCCATGATGCGTCTGTACTGGCCGAAAGAGACTCCACCTTCCATCATTGACGGAAGCTGGAAACCGCCGGCGATTGACGAAGCAAAGTAGCCGGGTGCCCCACTCAAGCCTTCTCTTGGCTTGAGTGGGAATCCTGATCACTGTGCTCGTCCCTGTGTGGAACTACACGGGTGTTTGTGTAGTGTCCTCTATTCTTTTTGTCGACCGTCTCTCCTACTCTCGTTCTTAAGGAGACGTCATCATGATTATCAAGAAGGACATGCTTATCGGAACGGCCCTCGGTTTGATCGTGGGCTGCAGTGGAGCGCTCTTTGCGCAGGCTCCGGTTGTAGACATCGGCGGCAGGCACGGCAATCTGCGGGCTGCTCAGCAGGCTATCGTTTCGGCCTGGCAGCGGATTGACGAAGCACAGCAGGACAACAACTACCAGCTCGGCGGCCATGCAGGAAGAGCCAAAGATCTGCTCGTCCAGGCAGATGAAGAGTTGAAGCAGGCTGCAATCACGGCGAACCAGCACGGGCGCTAGGAGCAGCCGGGTGCCCCACTCAAACCGCTGTTGTTCGGCTTGAGTGGGCTAGCTTCGCACTCTACTTCCTGCCAAACCCTGCCCAGAGTAAAGCCGCTTCTAATCAAGGGAACCCACAATTGTTAACGCACTGCCCTTCCGGCAGACCGACACCTTCAACCTGATAAACTTGACCCGCGCCGACCGCCCCTCAACACTTCGAGCAGACGTACCAACGCCGGCGCTGAGCGGCGTCGCTTACTTGGCGAGTCCCTGCGACGCTGCCCGACCAATTACGAAGTGCTTGGATCGTGAAGGATCGTGTCAACTGACCGCCAATCCGGTGGCTCCATGCTGATGCCGAATTGGGTGTCCGGCTACCGGAAGGACTGGTTGCGCTCAGATATCCTGGCCGGCCTCACGACTGCGGCGGTCGTCATACCCAAGGCGATGGCCTACGCCACCATTGCCGGACTCCCGGTACAAGTGGGACTCTACACGGCCTTCCTGCCGATGGTGATCTACGCGGTGCTGGGGACCTCTCGCGTGCTTAGCGTGAGCACCACCACAACTCTTGCCATTCTGGCCGCGACCGAGCTTGGCCAAGTGGCGCCCGGTGGCGATCCGGCATCGCTGCTGCGAGCTGCGGCCATGCTGACCCTGTTGGTTGGAGCCATGCTGGTCGTGGCTTCCGTGCTGCGGCTGGGCTTCATCGCCAACTTCATTTCGGAGCCGGTGCTGATCGGGTTCAAGGCTGGAATCGGCCTGGTCATTGTCTTCGACCAGCTCCCGAAAATCCTCGGAGTACATTTCCCTAAGAGCACCTTCCTCCAAAATCTGCTGGCCATCGTCCACAGTATTCCCCACACATCTCTGCCAACATTAGCCGTTGGAATCTTCATGATCGTGCTGCTGGTGGGAATGGAGCATCTCGTGCCGCGGGCGCCCGCTCCCCTGATTGCGGTGGCTGCGGGAATTCTCGGCGCAAGCCTTCTTGGCCTGCAGGCTCACGGTGTGGAGTTGGTTGGCCAGGTGTCCAGTGGATTGCCGCCGATCACCGCACCAGACTTCTCTCTCGCCGCTCGGCTCTGGCCAGGAGCTTTGGGGATTGCGTTGATGAGCTTTACTGAGACCATCGCTGCTGGGCGGGCCTTCGCCAGGAGTAGCGAACCACCTCCCCAGGCGAACCGGGAGTTACTGGCGACTGGGCTGGCAAATGCGGGTGGCGCTTTCCTCGGAGCCATGCCCGCCGGTGGCGGCACCACCCAGACCGCCGTCAACAGCCTTGCCGGCGCTCGCACGCAGTTGGCAGAGTTGGTGACAGCCGGCGCCACCCTCGTAACCATGCTTTTCCTTTCCCCGCTCATCGCCATGATGCCGCAGGCGACGCTGGCCGCCGTTGTCATCGTCTACTCGATCGGGCTGATCCGTCCGGCCGAGTTCCGCGACATCCTCAGGGTGCGCCGGACGGAGTTCACCTGGGCCCTCACCGCTTTTGCCGGCGTGGTGCTGCTGGGGACCTTGAAAGGAATCATTGTTGCCATCGTGATGTCGCTGGTGGCGCTTGCGTACCAGGCGGCCAATCCGCCGGTTTACGAGTTGAGGCGCAAGCCGGGAACCAACGTATTCCGGCCACGTAGCAACGACAATCCCGGCGATGAGAGCTTTCCCGGCCTGCTATTGCTGCGCCTGGAAGGCCGGATTTTCTTCGCCAACGCGGCGCACCTTGGACAGAAGATAATGCCGTTGATCGATGAGGTGAAGCCCGAGGTTGTAGTGCTCGACCTCAGTGGCGTGCCCGATCTGGAATACACGGCCCTCAAAATGCTGACCGAAGCCGAGAAGAGACAGCGCGAGCAAGGCGTATCGTTGTGGTTGGTCGGACTCAACCCACAAGTTCTAACCATGGTCCAGCGGTCATCGCTGGGCAAGAACCTCGGGCGTGAGGCGATGCATTTCAATCTGGAGGTGGCTGTCGCAAAATACTTAACCCGGCCCGCCACAACCAGCATGCGCGACGATGGCACGCCAGGAGTTCTCTAGCACTGCAAATTCTTCCGTCCTTCTCATGTCTGTTGCGAATCTTCCGTGGACACAGGGGATAGCAGACAACGCCAAGCCACGCTGAAATACAACGAAGATTAACGTGAATGCCCCCCTGCATTAACCCAGCGTTGAATTGGCGTGAGTATATTTCCGCACTGCCCCGGAAAGTCTGCAATTGGGCTATCCCAACCCAGATCGGCATTGAAGGAGAATCATGAGAAAGCTTCTCGTCGTACTCGCGTGTGTGGCAGCCATCGGCTGGCCTCTGTGTCAACCAGCCCTCAGTCAAACGGATGTCGCTGACGATTCGCATCCGTCTCAGGCGAACTCGAATTGGAATCACGACCGCAACTCACATGTCGTCCCCATTGGGGCGATACGTGTTCCTGGAACTTCCGTCGCGAACCCCTTTGTCAATTTCGACCAGGCTCGCGTCGATACCAAGTTACAGTTGCTATTCGTCTCAAGCCGCTCGTCGAAAGCCGTCGCCATCATTGATGCATTCACAGACAGGAAAGTGGGCGAGACCCCGGCCATTTTCGCCGGCGTAGGCATCGACAGCCCTCACTCGGGTCCCGACGGAAACGTGGTCGCCGGTCATTACCTCTTTGCCGGAGACTACCCGAGCACAGTAAGAGTATTTGACCTCAGCGCAAGTCTTTCTTCACCGCCCGAAGTCGCCGAAATCCAGACAGGCGGCGAGTTTCGCGCCGACGAGATGGACTATGACCCGGTCGATCATGTCGTCATAGTCTCTAACGGCGATTCAACTCCCGCCTTCGTCACTCTGATCGATAGCAAGACATTTAAGATCCTGGAGAAAGTGACCTTCGATGGGACGAACGGTACGCCCGACACCTCGCAGGGCGGCATCGCCAGTGTTCTGTATAACTCCCGCACCAACAAGTTTTTCATCAGTATTCCGGAGGTTGGATCGGACTTGACCGCGGGCGCAGTCGCCGTGATGGATCCGGTAACTGGGAAGGTGACGCAGGTGTTTTCTGGACTGGACAACTGTATGCCCTCCGGGATGGCGCAGGGGCCTCGCGACAATGTTCTGGTCACCTGCGACCCGGGGTTCCCGGCGCCTGATCCGGTTCAGTTCGCGCCGCGCACCTATGTGATCAACGGAAGAACGGGAGAAATTCTGGCCAATCTCACACAAGTCGGCGGTGTAGACTACGGCGCGTACAACCCTGTCGATCATCACTATTACCTGGGAGCACGCGACTATTTCACGAGCCCAACCGCAACCACAGCCTCTCCGGTGCTGGGCGTCATTGATGCCGATACGAATGAATGGATCGAAAACTTTCCTACGGGAACCGACGCCCATTCGGTGGCGGTCAACCCCGTCAATAACCAGATATTTGTGCCGATCGAAAATCCGAATCCGCTCTGCGGAACGCTTCCCGGATGTGTTTCGATCTTCACCGATGCCCACCGGGGAGACCGTTGGTAAGAGATTCAGAAAAGCAATCCAGGGCTATGGGATCCGTGCATTGACCAGCGGATCTCACATGGCCCTGGAGCTTCAGTGCCTGTCACGAAGCATGCGCCTCATTCCTTGGCGCTGACGAGAGAAAACATGGCTCCCTGAGGGTCCTGGCCGTTAATGATCCAGGCGCCGCCGGGTACCTGCATCGGACCATTCAAGACCTTGCCGCCGCCCGATTTGACGCGTTCGATGGCTGCCTTGATGGAGTCGACGTGAAAGTAGAAGCTCCAGGATGAGACGGGAACATTGGCAGGTTTGGTCATCATGCCGCCGTCGCCCATTTGCTTGTGATCGCCCTCATCGAAAATGCGATACACGCCAATACCCCCCATGTCCATATCGGTGACTTTGGTCCAGCCAAAGAGCTTGGTGTAGAAGTCAAACCCGCCTTCGAGGTCGGTGGTGTAGAGCTCGTGCCAGCCGATAGTGCCGGGAGTGGGGGGTGCAGGGCGCTCCGGCGAGGGCATGGCAGGGTTAGGGGTGAAGATCGCGATGGCGGCGCCCTGGGGGTCGGACATCACCGCGAAGCGAAGGATGCCGGGAACGTCTGTGGCGGGTTTCCATAGCTTGCCGCCGGCTTCGACGATCTTTTCGATGTGGGCATCGACGTCATCGACGGCTATGTAACCGATCCAGGCTACGTGCCCGGGGATGGTCAACATGCCGGCCATGCCGACGTTGCCGATATTGAAGATGGTGTAGGGGACACCGTCACCACTGGGCATTTCCTGGGTGGTCCAACCCACTACGTCAGAGTAGAATTTGCCGGCGGCTTTTGTGTCGCTGGTCATGAGTTCGTACCAGCCGAATTTTCCTTTTGGCGTAAACATTGCGAGATTTCTCCTTGTTGGGGAACACAGCACCGTGACGAGTATCCCGGTTGCCTGGCCACGTTGACATCTCGATCGAAGAGATGTCAAGCCAACCTTCAGTCAATTTCGATGCGATGGCCCGGTGGTCGGCAAGCCGTACGGCTTTCCGTGTTTGGATCTGACGTGGGCCGTCACCATGTGCGGGGTCCTGAACCAGGCATTGCCGTCCGCCGTGGCCGGCATCCATGCAGCGCGGGGAGGCATCCGACTGACCAAAGGGGTAGACATGAAACAGCTCATCACAGCAGTTTTGACTCTGGCATTCGCAACATCGATGGCTTTCGCGCAGGACCAGGATTGGTATCACGACCGGGAGGCACGCTACCAGGGCGACCAGTGGCGGGGCCAGATATTCGCTGACGTCCGGTCAGATCTTGACCATATCTGGAGCGCTCGCGGCGCGAGCGAAAAAGAAAACACGCGTCTTGACAAGACCAAAGGAGAGCTCACCACAATGCAGGCCGATCTTGATCAAGGCCGTTTCGACAACGGCCTTCTGAACGACGTGATTGATTCGATCAAAAAATCGTCTGACGATCAGCGGCTCTCGCCTCGCGATCGAGAAGTGTTGAGCGACGATCTCGCGCGGCTCCACGACTACCAGGTCAATCACAACCACTGGAAATAGCAGTCGCCATTGAGTCAGTTTCACATCCCCCTGATTCACATCCCCCTGACTTGGGCGCTCCATATCTGACTCGGGCGCCCCACATCCGACTCGGGTGCCCCATATCTGGCGGCTTCATCGCCAGATGTGGGCCGTCGCCAGATCTCTCGCGATCACAACCGCCGAACGTGATAAAGTGCATCTGTCCGGATTGCTGAAAGCGATCGGGACCCAGGACACGCAACCTTGGCTCAAACCCGCCCCACACAGGCAAAAAGCTGGAGTGGGGACACCCGTCAATGCGGCAATCACAACTGAACGGAGGCTACCCCAATGAAATGCCGGCTTGTTGTCGTTGCGGTCACCATGCTCCTGGTGACCGGTATCCCGCTATTTGCAAAAGGTCCTTCAGGAGCATCCGCTGATGCTGCCGATTGGGTTGCTTACTGGGCAAAACCAAGAGTGATTCTCTTTGGTCCGGAGGAGCAAGCCTTCTACCAAAACGTGCACGAAATCACCTTTGCCCATGATCGCTTTGACCATGCTTTGGACGAGGCTACACTCAATGCCGATGTCCAATGGTTGAAGGATCATCCACAGGATCGCTTTTTCATCGAAGGTTATGCCTCGGTGACGGGCACCGAGGCCTATAATCTGCACCTCTCTGGACAACGAGCGTGGTGGGTCAGGGAACTTCTGATACGCAAGGGCATTCCGGCGGATCAGATCCTGCTGGCGGTGCCATGGGGGACGTTGTATCCAGCCTGTCTCGAAGACACCGAAGAGTGCCATGCAAAGAACCGGGTCGTCCGCTTTGCTTACTCTCCAAATTTGAGCAATACAGCCAATTGACGCCGGGTGCCCAAACGCCCCGTCAGCCCTCCCGGTGCCCCACTCAAGCCTGCTGTTGGCTTGAGTGGGCACACACAAACCTGTCAACCCCTGCCAACCCAGGAGTTGAGCCCGCTCTCAAATCACCTCTTTGCCGTGAAGAGTACCGGCACGTGCGACTCAACGCTGCTATCGGTCAGCATTGAAAATCGGATCGTATTCCCCTCAACTGTGCCCTTGTAATAATGCTGGTCCTGATAAGTCTTATCATCCAGCTCTGTCAGAGACTTGGTCATGAAGCGGATCTTGTCTCCCTCGATCTTGCCATCAAATATTCCGTGATCTGCTCCAAGAAGTGAGGCGGTGCCGGAGAGTTCTGAACCGTCGACCTCAAAGTTGAACGTCTCGTCGTAAACAGCTCCCGGCCAATCGTATTTAACCGTTGCTTTCCATTTGCCGTTAACATCCGCGTGTCCCGTGCCAGGGCTCCCTGACTTAGCTTCAGGGCTTTTTGACTTATCCGTCGCAATTGGAGCTTGAGCAGGCGCAACGGGTTCATCAGCGGGTGCAGAGCGCTTCTGGGCAACCGCGTCGGGGTTTGGGTGAGCGGCCGGCTTCATTTGCCGAAACACCAGAATGCCACCCACAATTACGGCGACCGCCACGACGGACAATACCGCCAGAGTCAATCCCCTTGATCTCAGCTTTCGCGGTTGACTCGTGATGCTGGGAACAGTCTTGCTCAGCTCATCCATCAACAGGTCCGCGTCCGCGTGGAAATGTGCGTCCCGGAGATCCATCGCCTGGTGGAGAGACAACGGACGCAAATCGTTGGGCAAATCGTCCGGGTGTGGCATGGTTGCCCCGCCCACCAGAACCGGAATCACCCGCACGCCGCGTTCGAGTGCCTTGGCAATCTCCAGCCGCACGAAATCGTCCGCCATATCAAGGCGGCGACTTCCATTCGCGCCAGCGATTGTCACCCACTTTTCGCCGATTACAGCAAGAAGCACATCGCATTGACTGGTCTTTTCCTCGATCACGGTCTCAAAATTGTCGCCACCCTTGATCGTGTCGAGGTCCATGTATATGTTCTCTCGGCCAAAGCGGGCACTGAGGATATCGAACAGCCGTCCCGCATACCCGCTGCTGTCTTCACGACGATAGCTGATGAATACTCCAGACATTCCAGGTCCCCAGCGCCGAGCGTTAAGAATATATGCGCAGCCTTATCTTTGCTGCCGTTCCCCCGCCTCTGCAGCCACTCTCACTATCGTAGGCACTTGAGAAAGAGTCAACAATTGTCGCCACATCCAAAGGCTGAGCAGGGAAGAAGCGTCGCATTCAGCGCGGCTCGAAAGGGGAAGCAATCCCCACGGCCAATAACCCCGCGGCCCCGCGAGAAACCCAGCCCACACCCCGCGCGCCGCTGTGTTGCCGATTCAACTTCAAC
>Ga0210398_10000831_pt1 | contig 34007 bp, 31 predicted proteins | sample IncBWC4OmetaG_FD_161047 | JGI IMG/M metagenome (GOLD analysis project Ga0210398, IMG submission 161047) | Forest soil microbial communities from Barre Woods Harvard Forest LTER site, Petersham, Massachusetts, United States - Inc-BW-C-4-O | ecosystem: Environmental > Terrestrial > Soil >... | reverse complement strand
CGATTTTGTGAGGGGCGACAACCGCCAAAATTCGTTTGACAGCCGCTTCTGGGGCTGCGTTCCGCGAAATGACATCATTGGCACGCCGGTTATGATTTACATGTCGCTCGCGGTCGGGCAAGATGCCTGGGAGCCCGGGCAGATTCGCGAAAGGTTTTTTGCCTACGCGAATGCCTTTATTCATCCTGGTACCGTGCGCTGGAAGCGCCTGTTCCGGCTGTTTTAATCCGGACGTTCGGGAGCTGCTAACTGAGCCACGCGCCAGGTAAGCGATTTGCGCTTAGTTATAAGGTTTCGCCGTGCGCCCGGCCGCGGCAGCTTCGAGTTCATTCCGCAGATGGCAAGACCGGCGCGATTCTGTGCCCAGATAAAAACGAAGGCGAATCACCCTCGATGAAATATGCCGATGCCGGAGTGAACATCGCTGTCGCCGACGAGGTGAAGCAGCGCATCCGGCACCACGCCAACCGCACGTTCACCAGCGGCGTCCTCGGCGGCATCGGCGGCTTCGGCGCGCTCTTCGCCCTCGACAACAAAAAATGGAAAGAACCCGTTCTTGTTTCCAGCGCCGATGGCGTCGGCACCAAACTGAAAATCGCCATGGCCATGGGAGTCCACTCGACGGTCGGCGGCGACCTCGTCAACCATTGCGTCAACGACATTCTCGTCCAGGGTGCGACACCGCTCTACTTCCTCGATTACCTGGCGATGGGAAAACTCGATCCGGCGGTCGTCGAGCAGCTTGTCGAAGGCATGAGCCGCGCCTGCCGAAAAGCCGGATGCGCGCTGATTGGCGGCGAAACTGCCGAAATGCCGGGCTCTTATCCGCCGGGAGAGTACGATGTCGCCGGCTTCGTTGTCGGTGTAGTCGAATGCAAAAGAATTCTCACCGGGAAGTCCGTAAAACCCGGCGACGCGCTGCTCGCCCTTCCGTCCTCCGGTCTCCACACCAACGGCTATTCGCTAGCCCGCAAACTGGTCTTTGAAGTCGCTAAGTTGAAGCCGGACACCTACGTCCCAGAAGTTGGAAACAAAATCGGCGCAGAGCTCTTGAAGCCGCACTTGTGCTATGCTCCCGCGCTAAAAAATATCGTAGCGCGCGGCTGGGTTTCCGCTCTAGCGCACATCACGGGCGGCGGAATTCCCGGCAACTTGCCCCGCGTTCTGCCGGCCGGCGTCAAAGCGCAAATCGATCTTGCCTCCTGGCCCGTCCCGCCCATCTTCACATTTCTTGCCGCGCTCGGAAAAATCGAAACCAACGAACTCCTGCAATCCTTCAATATGGGCGTCGGCATGATTCTCGTCGTGCCGCCGGCCCACGTAAAATCCGTTGAAGCCGACCTCAAACGCCGCCGCGAAAAATTCTTCCGCATCGGCCGCATCGAGCGCGGCGATTCCGGCAAACCCCGCGTAGCCCACTCCGGTTCCCTCAATCTGTGATGCCCTCCGCGGGACAGGCATTCCTGCCCCTCTCTCTCGGCCCTCCGTGTTCGATCTGTCCCCAGTGTAAACTTTTTTCCTAGTTCCCTCCGTCTGCCACCGCCCAGAACGGCTGTTTCGTCGGCACAAAGGCGATGGGCACATCTTTCACAAACATTTTCAACCACCGGGCGCACTCTTCCATTCCAGCCTGCTCCGATGGCACATGCCCAATCACGACGAGCGCCTTCCTCTTCCCCTCGCTGACCGCGTCCGCCGCATACTCAACGGTTTCCCATTCCCGCGTCTCTCCCACCAAAAGCACTTCCACATTGTCCATTTCCAAAGCGTGCGTCTCCCGCACAAATCCCGCCGACCCCGGGCTGAAGGCAATCCGCGTCACCTTCATTCCGCGCTCCCCGACCACCCGTACCACCGGCGAACCCAGCTTCTTGGCCACCTCAGCGGCCAGTGCCTCTAACGTTCTCTCCGGCATGGTGAACAGATACGGATTTTCTTCCTGCTCGTATTTCTCCCAGCCCATGGCGCGCACCATGCCCGCCAGAATTCCGTCCGGTTTTCTCCTGTGCCAGTGATCGTGAAATCTCCAAACCACCATTCCATGTTTCTCAACGAACTCGCGTTTCTCTTTCCACACCGGATCGCTCTCTGCCATCCCCTCTGGTACGTCCAGGTGGTTGTAAAAAGTCGGCTCGTGCGTAATCACGAAGTTCTGCCCATTGGCCGCCGCGCGCTCGAGCACGTCCAGCGTGGCCATCATGGTCACCGCGATTCCTGTGACCGGCGTATCCGGATTTCCCGCCTTGAAGGTGTCAACGGTTTCCTTTGCCCAAGGTATTCCAACGTGTTCTTGAATCGCTGCCACTACTTCTCGCGCCGTGGGCTTCTTGTTCTGCGCAAACGCTGGATGGCCACACAGTCCGCCGCACACAAACGCCACCGTCATCCATACCGCCATAGCCCATCTCATCCTGAGTTTCGTCGGCTGCTCCATGAGCGAGCCCTCCTCTGTGAATTTCGCCCTGCATATTCCATACCATGACTCCATCCAGCAAACTCTACCGCGGCTCCGGAGAAGCATAGTCCGGATGTTTTGCTCGCCCGCGTTTTTTCATCTCTCGCGCTACGCGTTCGAGCCAACTCAGCTCGGTCTTAAACTGCTCGATCATCAGGCTCACCATCCACACCGCCTCATGATACGGATGCCCGACTTCTTCCAAAATGGAACGCAACACTTCCTTTTCGCGCACCAGTTCCTGTTCCAAAAAGCTCTGCCGGCGCTGAATCTGCTTTTGAAACACACCCGGCCGCGCCTGCCAGGAAAGCGCGACCCACGTCAAAAACGGCGGACGATCGCGCTGCGTGGTCCATCCTTCACGTTCCAGAGCATCGGCCAGCGCCGTGCGCCCTTTCACAGTCGTTCGAAAGCTGCTTCGCTCCGGTCCCGAAGCCGGCTCACCCATTTCGAGGGAACGAATCATCCCGACCCGCGCCAGTTTTTCCAGGGAATAGTAAACCTGCGGCCGCGAAATCCCCGCCCAATCTCGTATCTCGCGCCGCTCCAATTCCGCGTTCGCCTGATAGCCATGCATCGGCCGCTCCGCCAGCAAACTCAACAGCACCAAATCCGGCGTGGTCAACGCCAATTTCTCTCTCGCGCTAACCTTTCTCTTCAATCTCTCTGCGCCCCTCTCGGATCTCTCGGCCTCTCGGTTATCTTCTTCTTTTCTTCTCTCTCTGTCGTTATTTCTTTAGGCCCTTAGCTCGTTCCTTCCTTCTTCTACTCCACCACCACCACTGGCCCTTCTCCGCCGCAAGCCGTGGGTTCCTGGCCTGCGCCACTGCCGCACAAAACGTATCCAGCACGCAGGGATCCTGCCGCTGGCCCGTCGCGCGTTCCATTCGTTCATACATCCGCTGGGGATTCTGCCGCGCCAGCGCCGCCACGCTGCGTATCCCCAGCAACTGGAAATCCCGCAACATCGCCGGCCCAATGGACATCAAATCCCCGAGATTCCGAGTTTTCTTGGCCATAAAAAACCTCCTTGACAAGCGCAGCCAGCTTCCTTATTCTCGGCTAGTCTAAATGAGACTAGTGCTGCTTGCAAGGAGGGATTTAGACATGCGCGTCCTCACCTCGGCCGCTCTAGCCGCAGCCCTGTTTTTCGGATTGGCCACTCTCGAAGCCAATCAAATCGAGGAGAAGAAAGCTATGAACGTGAAGAAAATCACTGCGGTCCTGCTGGTCAACGAAATCGAGCCCCTCTTGCCCTTTTGGATCGACCGCCTGGGGTTCACAAAAACCATCGAAGTCCCCGACGGCAACAAACTCGGCTTCGTGGCCTTCCAAAAAGGCTCCGTCGAAGTGATGTATCAAACCTACGCCAGCGTCGAACACGACGCCCCGCCCGCCATGGCCGCCGCAGCCAGAAAGGGCCCCACCTATCTGTACCTCGAAGTCGACAACCTGGACGCGGTCCTGGCGGCGATGAAGGACCTGAGCAAAGTCATGCCCGAGCGCACCGCCTTCTACGGCATGCGCGAATTCGCCGTCCAGGACCCCAGCGGCCACTTCATCACTTTCGCTCAGCAAGCCGCTCCGCCGAAACCCTGACTTTTCGGCGTGCCGTCCCGCAACACCTTGTAGCGGCGCAGTACGCGGCGCCCTTCTAACAGGGCGCAACCTGATGGCCCTACCCCAAGATGGAACGGCTCGAACCGGCTGGGCCAGCGCTCTTGACAATACTTAGCTCGTCGGCTAACTATCGCTTGACTTTCTCAGGCATCCGTATCTATAGTTAGCCCGGTGGTTAACAAACAAAACCGGGTTAGCGCGATTTTCGCAGCGCTGGCCGACCCTACGCGGCGGCGCATCATGGTGCGTCTTTCCGAGCGCGGTGAAACTGCGGTGACCGCGCTGGCCAAGCCGTTTCGCATCTCCCCACCCGGTTTCTCAAAGCACCTCCGCGTTCTGGAAAAAGCCCACCTCATCCAGCGCCACCGCCAGGGGCGCCTGCACCTCATCCGCGCCCGCTCCGCCGGTCTGAAAGAGGCTCAGAAATGGATGGCCCAGTGCGCGGCATTCTGGGATTCCCGGTTTGACCAACTGAACGAAGTGCTCCAAAGCGAGCAGCGAAAGGAAAAGAAGCGATGAATTCAGACCTCGAAATCACCGGCAGTCGCATGCAAATCACCCGCGTTTTCGATGCCCCTCGCGAACGCGTCTTCGACGCGTGGAAACGCCCGGATCTAATGGCGCGATGGTCGGGCTGCAAAGAGACGGCCAAGGTCGAAATCACCATGGATTTTCGCGTAGGCGGTTCCTTCACTCAGAAAATGGATATCGATGGCGCGGGCCAACACACCATTACAGGCGTATACGATGAAATTATCGAGCCCCAAAAGATCGCCTACCACGTGAATTTGGGTCCTGCCACCACGCGCGTGGTCGTGGAATTCATCGCGCAAGGTCGCCGGACAAAGGTAGTCCTGACGCAGGAAGGCTTCCCGGATCCGAGCATCGTCAAGATGGTTTCCACGGGTACCTTGGAATCGCTCGACAAATTGGAGCGCCTGCTGCTGGCGCAAGCTGCGTGAGCCAGACCTGTTCCGAGAAAAGTTCACCGCGTTCAGGAGGAATGAAGATGAGTTATGGACGTATCGCTCTGGCGGCCGTGGGCGCCTTCGTCGCGTATTTTGTTATCGGCGGTCTGTCATTTGGCCTGGTGCCCTCGCTCAGAAACGAGTTTCTCAAATATCCCGCTGTCTACCGGTCACAAGAGGCCATCAAGAGCGTCATGCCCGGCGGGATGGCCGCCATGTTCGTGGCCATGGTTGTGCTCGCCGTGATTTACGCAATGCTCTACCGGGGCGGCTCCGGCCTCGCCGAGGGCGCTCGCTTCGGCACGCTAGTAGGAATCTTCGCGATCTGTTCCTTCGTAATCCACAACTACGTCAACCTGAACATCGGGCTGAAACTGACCCTCCAACAATCGGTAGCCTATTTCATCGAATGGCTCTTCGTCGGCATGGTCATCGGACTGATCTATAGGCCGCTTGTGCCAGCGGCGCACTGAATGATCTAGAACCAAATCTCGGCTTCAACACGAATCTTACTGCTTGGTGGGCAGCGGCGGAGCACGCCGTTCCGCCTCGGAGATTACCGCAATCGATCGCGCGCCGTTTTTGCCCACGGAGCGCACCGCAAAATAGTGATTATCCGTCGAGACATCCTTCAGCACCGTCTTTCCCGGCGCTTCCGCGAAATCAAAAACGTTCCAGCGCGCTTCCGTGGTCTCGCGCCACAAAATCTCAAACCCCGCGCGGCCCGCATCCTCGTCCGCCGACCACGAAACTTTCGCATCCGGCGTCACGGCCCCCGTGAGCTTCACATTCGTTGGCGGCGCCGGCGCCAGCGCCAGCTGCCGCAGTACTTCTGCGTTGTCTCTCGCCACGTTTCCCATGAACGTGAAATTCAAATACTTTTCCAAATCGCCGTACTCGACGCTATTTTCTGTTCGTGGCGTCTGATGCTGGTGCCGGTAATCTTCCAGCGGCTCTGTGAACCGCACCGCAGGCAATCCCGCCTTGGAAAACGGGTAGTGGTCGCCGCCGCGTCCATAACGGTCCAGCCGGAAAATCATGCGAATCGCCGAACGCCCGTCAATCTCCTCGATGGCGCGTGCCAGTTCACGCTGCGGCCCGTCAGAATCCTCGATCGTTCCGTTCTCGGAAAAAACGCGCACGCGATGCGGCCCGCCCGGGGCAGGATCCGCTCCCACAATGTCGTTGTCCATCATCGCCCCGACGGTGTAGCCCTGCTCCTTCGTCCATTCCAGCAGGCGGTAAGCGCCCAAAAGCCCCTGTTCTTCGCCGGAAAGCGCGCCAAATAAAACCGTCGCACGCCCGCCGTGCCCGGCCGCGGCCGCTTTGCTCAGCAGCCGCGCCGACTCGAGCACTACCGCGACTCCGGAAGAATCGTCGTCCGCTCCCGGCGCATCCGCGTTCGCGTCCATCACATCCGAGGGCCGCGAGTCAAAGTCTCCCACGACGATGAAAACATTCTTGGCCAGATTGGGGTCCGTGCCCTTCAAGATTCCGTACACATTCTCAAGATGCACCGGATCCGGCCCGGTCCGCTCCGACTTCGACTCGAATTTGTCCACCACGATTTCCAGCTTCCCGTCCGATGCCTTGGCGATGTCGTTGAATCGCTTGACAAGAAAATCTCGTCCGCAGCCGATCCCGCGCTTCGCATCGGTCCACGACGAAAGCGTCAGCCGCGTCCCGCAACTCACCTGCTCGTGAATGATGTCGCGCATCGTCTTTTCATCGATGCTCGCCCGCGTAATGACCTCGGATGGGCGCGGCAATCGCTTTGGGTGTGGCGCGCCGCTAGGCGGCTCCGCCGGATCGTGCGAAGTGGAAGCGCCGTTCGCCGCGCTACCCTTCTTAGAACCCTGTGCACTGGTCCGCGCTGCCAGGAAAGCCGCGCACAAAAAGATCAGCCCCGCAAAAATCGCAGCCCGCTTGAATGCTCTTTTAACCTTTGTCCAGGATCGGTTCACGGTGATCGCTTTCCCATGCAAGTTGTTCTCATCAGCCCCGGCATTCTAGCGCGGCGCGCCCCGCAGCGAAAGAAATTCCATACTTGCTACTGGTTGGTCGCGAGATGCAGCGCTCCTCCAATTCTCCGTGTTTTCTGTGTAACGTCTTTTCTCTTCATTTTTTCTGGTCCTCGTCAGGTTTTGCCGATGCCCACGGTTGTGTTAACGTTTTTCGCTTATGAAGAAGCGCATTGGTGTGCTGTTAAGCGGCCGCGGTTCGAATTTCGAAGCGCTCGCGGAGAGCGTTGCCTCCGGCCGAATTCCCAATGCCGAAATCGCCATCCTGGTCAGCAATCGCGAAGGAGCGCCCGGCATCGACCGTGCCAAAGCTCGCGGTATCGCCACGCGCGCGATTCCATCGAAAGGATTGGAACGCGAAACCTATGATCGTCAGGTCGTCGCCGTGTTGAACGAGCACAAAGTCGATTTGGTCTGCCTGGCCGGTTATATGCGCCTCTTGTCGCCCTATTTTGTCGCGTCGTTCCCAAATCGAATCTTGAACATTCATCCGTCCCTGCTTCCTTCCTTTCCAGGCCTCGAATCGCAGCGCCAAGCTCTCGAATACGGTGTGAAATTCGCCGGCTGCACCGTACATTTTGTAGACGAAAATCTCGACGCGGGCCCGATCGTCCTGCAGTCGGTCGTTCCCGTAAATCACGACGACACCGAGGACACGCTCTCCGCCAGAATCTTGCAGGAGGAACACCGAATCTATTCCGAAGCCGTTAAAATCGTTCTCGAACAAAAATTCAGAATCGAAGGCCGCCGTGTCCTGCAGTTGTAGGAACCGCCTTCCGAGGCGGTCCGCTGCCGCGCTGATCATGCCACGAGCGGCAATTCTAGAATCATGAGCCAAACCAAATTCAAACCTGTCGAAGAACAACTCGCCTATTTAAAAAAAGGCGCCGCCGAAATCATCCCCGAAGGCGATCTCAAAGCGAAGCTCGAAAACTCGCTGAACACTGGCGTTCCCCTGCGCGCTTACCTCGGCGTCGACCCCACCGCCCCCGACATTCATCTCGGCCACACCGTCGTCCTTCGCAAGCTAAAACATTTTCAGGATCTCGGCCACACCGCCATTTTCCTGATCGGCGATTTCTCCGCGATGATCGGCGATCCCACCGGACAATCCGAAACCCGCCCGCCGCTAACCCGTGAGCAAGTCGACGTCAACGCCCGAACCTACCTCGCGCAAGTCTCGAAACTCCTCGACCTACAAAAAACCGAAGTGCGCTACAACAGCGAGTGGCTCGACAAACTTTCCAGCTACGACGTCGTGCGACTCGCGGGCCACTACCGCCTCGCGCGCATGCTTGAACGCGAAGATTTCCGCTCGCGCCTTGAGAACAATCAGCCCATTTCCGTCCACGAACTGCTCTATCCGCTGCTCACCGCCTACGACGCGGTGGTGCTCAAATCAGACGTCGAAATCGGCGCCACCGAACAAAAATTCAATCTATTGGTACACCGCGACATCCAGCGTGAATACGGTGTTCCCTCCGAAGTCGCGCTCACCATGCCCATCCTCGTCGGCCTGGACGGCCAGCGAAAGATGTCCAAGAGTCTCGGCAACTACATCGGCATCGCCGAATCCCCCACCGACATTTTTGGCAAGCTCATGTCCATCTCCGATGCATTGATGTGGACGTACTACGACCTGGTGACCGACCGCACCCCCGAAGAAATCGCCGCGCTCAAAAAAGAGGTCGCCAGCGGCACGGCACATCCCATGGATGTGAAAATGCGCCTCGCCGAAGAAGTCATCGCCGGCTTCCACGGCGAAGAAGCCGCGCGCAAAGCCGCCGATAATTTCCAGCGCGTCTTCCGCGACCGCCAGGCCCCGGCGGAAGCGGAAGTTCAGCGGATTTCGCGAGGCCCAGCGAAGAAACTTGCCGCGTTGCTGGCAGACCTGAAGCTCGCGTCGTCAAAAAACGAGGCCGGCCGTCTCATCGAGCAAGGCGGCGTGGAAATCGACGGCGTCCGCGTACAGGATCCCCGCAAGGACATGGACCTGAGCAAGGCCACGGAGTTCCTGCTTCGTGTCGGAAAGAAAAAATTTCTCCGCATCATCGTCGAATAAACGGTCTCACTGGATCGATTCGCTTGGCGGTGGCGCGGCATGCTGCGCCCCGGCTAGGCAAGCGCTTTGCTCAAACAGCGCTTCGCGTCTCAATCAAACGTTTCCGCGACAAGCTGGGCAACATGCTCGGCGATCGACGGCGCCGCAGTGAGCCCAGGCGACTCGATGCCCACAAGCTGAATCGCCTGCGGCACCGCCGCATCCCGGGTAATGACAAAATCCGCGATTCCTTTTCCTTCCGGCGGCACTAGTTTCGGCCGCAATCCGGAATACCCCAGCTGCAAATCACGCTCCTCGATTTCGGGCAACAAGGTTTTTGCGCCGTGAGCAAAATCCGCAATCGGCAAACGCTCCCGCTCGTAGTTGTCTTTCGCATCGACATACGTCGCCGTCGGTCCCACCAAAACCGTCCCCCAAAGCGTCTTGGTAAAATGCACGCCCAAGCTAAGCCCGTGCGCATGCGGCAAGGGATACACCAGATCGTTAATCAAAGAAGCCCGCGTTCCGCGGATTTCACAATACTCTCCGCGCACCGGATAGATCTTCCAAGAATTGTTCCCCAGCCAAGCCGCCACTTCATCGGCGTAGAGCCCGGCCGCATTGATCAGACAACGCGTTTCAATCGTTTCGCTCTGCGCTCCTTCCGCGTCGCCAATGAGAATGCCAACGCGAATCGTCCCCTTCCCCGGCTCCAGCGAAACAACCTTCGCCCGCTTGACGATATTTGCGCCCTGCCCCGTAGCTACGCGCGCATAGGCGTGCACCAGCTCTTCGGCCGATACAATTCCCGTGGAAGGAACCTCCATGGCTGCCGTGCCCGCGATATGCGGCTCGCGACTGCGAATCTCCGCCGGACCAATCAGCCGTAATCCTTCTACGCCGTTGTCTTCCCCATTTTTTTTCAGCGCAGCCAGTTCCTGTTCTTCCTGCGTATTGGCCGCAACAACCAACTTCCCGGCGTGGCGAAACGGGACGTTGTACTTCTTAGAGAATTCATACGTCAGCCGGTTGCCCTCGATACAATGGCGCGCCTTGAGGGAGTTTTTCGGGTAATAAATGCCCGAATGAATGACGCCGCTGTTGCGCGAGCTGGTCGCCATGCCGAGCTTGGGATACTGCTCGACGAGGAAAACGTCCTGCCACCGCGCGGAAACAGCTCGCGCGATGGCGCACCCGACGACGCCTCCCCCGATAATCAAAATGTTGGCTTGGTCCATGGATCTATCTTATCCGTGCACGCTATCCGTGCGTATTGATTTCGTCGAAAAACGGTTTGCATTCGGCAAGCCGCGCCTCTTTTCCGTCGTGCACCGCATAAACTGAGTGTGCCTGTTCCTCGTAATGATTGCGCCACAGAGAAGCCGCCCCGGGCACCCCATCTTTATTCAGCGCATAAAAGAAAATGTGAAACGTCCCTAGTTTTCGCTTGTCGTTGTTGTAATTGCGTGCGATGCGCGCTAGCGCTTCGAGGCACGCCTCCTCGGGAGATTTTCCCCGCCGCATCATCTCGATAATCGTGTGCCCGCCGGAAATCTTGATGTTCTCTTCGCCTTTTCCAGTCGACCCCGCTGCGCCTACTTCATTATCCACGCAGCACCCCGCTCCAATAATCGGCGAATCGCCCACCCGCCCCGGGATTTTCCACGCTAAACCGGAAGTTGTGGTGGTAGCGGAGATGTCGCCTTTTTCATTGACCGCCATGCACGGAATCGTGCCCGTGGGCGGATGCGCAATCACGCGCTCGGCATAGGCGATTTTCGCTTCATCCTGATCGAAGATCGCCCGAACGTGCTGGTTCCATTCCGGGCTGTCAATCCCGGGCCGCCAGTTCATCGACGACGACGCCTTCCAAGCCAGCCAAATTTTCCGCGAATGCTCGGTGAGCAGATTCATGTCCAGAAAGCCTTCCGCCACCGCAAATCGCCGCGCCCCGTCGCCGACCATCATCACATGATTTGTTTTCTCCATCACCGTCTGCGCCAGCCGCGCAACATTCTTGATCCGCCGCACCGCAGCGACAGACCCGGCACGATGCGTGGGTCCATGCATCACACTCGCGTCTAGTTCGACTTCGCCTTCCTCATTTGGCAACCCGCCAAAGCCCACGGAATCGTCGTTCGGATCATCTTCGACAACCGTAACGACCGCGACGGCTGCATCCAGCGTGTCGCCACCCTTCCTCAGAATGTCCATGCCCTTATCAAGCGCGTGAAGCCCGTTGGCGCTGGAGATGATGATCGGCCGGGTGCCCGGAACAGAGGCGGCTCGGAAAGCCTCTACATGGGCCGGAAGCGAGCGTGCCAAAACCTTCCGGGCCCCGGCGGCAAAACTGCCAGCAAGCGACGTCAGAAAAAATTTACGCCGTGACCAAATTTCCATAGCGATGCCTCCTCGAGGTGCGCGTGCAATATACAAGCGGAAAGCAGAGAAGGGAAGTTGTGCAGGCCACCTGGGCCACCTGGGTGTTTGCCCCGACTCCTGTGGGGAGGTCGACCGCCTTCGGAGTTCAGAAGGGGTTGGCTACCTGGTTTTTTTGCCACATGCGAAAACCGCCGAGAAAGGCATTCTCATTGTTGCCGAGGCGCGCTCCCGGCGGCAGCTTCTTCAGTTTCTTGCTGTTTCCGCCGCCCAGCACCACGTAGTCCGCATCCAGCGCGGTCTTCAGTTGCTTGGTAACTTTGGCCACACAGCGGCGCCACTTTTTTGTTCCCATTCGTTCGAGGCCGCGCAGTCCCAGATAGTCCTCGTAGCTTTTGCCGTTTTTATAGGCCAAATGCGCCAGCTCCATGGGCTGCAAAATTCCGTCGACGATCATCGCCGATCCCAGCCCGGTTCCCAATCCGAGAAACAGCATCCGGCCGCCTTTGTAACTCCCAACCGCTTGCATGGCGGCATCGTTCAAGATTCTTACCGGGCAGCCAAACGCTTTCTCAAATTTGAATCCCACCCAACCCGGGCCCAGGTTGTGAGGCTCGCGAAGCGGATGCCCATTGATGATGGGCCCAGGATAGCCGAGCGAAATGCAGTCGAACTTCCAATCGGCGACGGACTTCTTCACCAATCGGACCATCTTTCGCGGCGTCATGGTGGGGCCGGAAGGATACTTTCGCGGCTCCCGTTCGCCGGTCGCCAGGAGTTTGACGTTTGTGCCGCCAACGTCAATCACAAGAACTCTTGGAGATTTTGCCCTTGGTGTTGCTTTCATCACCGCTCCTTTGCCCCTTCGGAATTCTAGAGGGAACTCGAGATTCAGCGAAGAAAATTCGCAGTCTGCGTTGCAGCGAGGTTCAAAACCGAGAAACCTTTTCTGGCGTAGGCCTCGCGAGCAGCGCCAACGTAGCTCACCTCTCGTGCGGACATATCCACGCGATATCGAACGACTCCGGCGCGAGCAATTTCCTCGAAAAAGGCCATGTAATCCGGCTTGGTTTTATTTCGCTCGACGGCCAGTTTAACCCCCTCGAGCGTCAAAACGAGCGCTGGGTCTGAGCGGAGTGAACCCCGGCGGCGGAGGCTCCGCGATGACGTCTCCCGATCCGTGGTATACGATGTCGTCGGTGGCGACGTCCGTCTCGTAGTACTCGACTCCCGCATCTTTGAGCGCATCCAATATTTTTGGGTAGGCCCGCTTCCGCTGCTTGCTCATGGTGAAAATCTCTCGGACGCGCTTCCTGTTGGGCCTGGCCATCTCGGTTCCGGCCTCCGACCGCCATCTTATCACCCGCAGAAACGAGGCGTTTATCGGCCGTTGGGCGTGGCGGGTCAGTTTCTGGCTGCGCTGAGTCAGCGCGCGCAGGAAACACGGAGCAGTAGGCTGTAGCTGCGGGCCACGCTAGCGGGCTCTGGAACGACGGTCGTCCCGACGGTCGTCCCGACGGGAGACAGCTCTGCTACTAAGAAAATTTGGAAACGATCGAACCTCGCTTTGGAGTTTTCCCGCTTCTATTTGATGGCGAACCAGGTTATCTGGCACTTTTGCATCTTGATTGGCCCGACCGTACGCTCGCCGTTTCTAGAGTCATTCGGCGTGCTCCATGGTCCGCCGACCCGTATCTCGGCCTAAAGACCGACGGACAGGCCGCTGGCACAAGGCGGAACCACTAGTCCGAAACTGACGCACTAGCTGGTTTGTAGAGCCAGGCGGCGGGAGTGGCGGGAAGAGCGTTGCCGTTTTCGGCATAGCCTCCGGTAATCAGCGCTTGGCCGCCGGAGAGAAGCGTTAGAGAGGCGAAGAAGCGCGCGCTTCCCAACGAGCCGGGCACTTTTCTGAAAGTGCCCGCGGTTTCGTCATACAACTCCGCGAAGGGCCCGCCGCCAGCAACGAGGACTTCACCGTTCGGGAGTAGCGCCGCAGCCGCGGGCAATTTAAACCGTGCCGTATTCATCGCGCCGGTTGCGGAGAATGTTCCCGAGCGAGGATCGTAAATTTCGGCGCTCGCATATTCGCCCCGCCAATCGCGGTTGTCGGAACCACCGACAACGAGAACTTTTCCGCTCGAAAGAAGAATCGCGGCGTGTTTATGACGGCCAACGATCAGCTGGCCCGCGGAAGTGAACTTGCCGGTGCGGGGATCGAAAAGTTCCGCAGAGCGATAGATATTTTGCGAAGGGTAATGGCCGGAACCGCCGCCCACGATCAAAACTCTGCCATCCTCGAGGGCGGTTGCTGTGTGCGCTCCGCGAGGCTCGGCCATGCTACCGGTCAGAACAAATTTCCCCGTCGCTGGATCGTAAATCTCGGCGCTGGCAATGGCATTTTCCTGGCGGTCCTCACCGCCAGCCACAAGAACACGGCCGTCCGGAAGAAGAGTGGCCGTGTTTCCGGCACGCTCGATCACCATGTTACCGGTGGGCGTAAACGCACTGGCAGCGGGATTGTAGATCTCCGCGGAACCGAGACGACCATAATGGCCCGTCCAGCCGCCAGCGATCAGCACCCTGCCGTTCTTCAAAAGCGTCGCTGTGTGGCCCGAGCGTCCGATGGACATGCTGCCGGCAGACTGAAACGTTCCGGAACTCACGTCAAAAAGTTCGGCGGTCGTATAGGGGTTGGGTTCGCCACCGCTGCCGGCGAATCCGCCAGCGATGAGCACTTTGCCATTCGGCAGCAGCGTCGAAGTATGGCTGGCGCGGGCCATGTGCATCGCCGCGATTTCCGATACCGCGCCAGGTCCGGAAGGCCACAAAGCGCCGGCGCGTGAGAAGCACAGCAATGGCACGAGCACGAGCGAGAGCAGTAGGAAGCCGGACGTTTTTCGAGAATGCGATTCCATGGAATGCCTCACAGGTTGATTTGCTGCGGTGCTAGACGCTTCTCGGAAGCGAGGTGTTAACAAGAATTGTGAAAAAGGGATGCGGAAATTAGTGCGGCGCGAGAGTAGTAGAAAGGCTGTCGTGCGCGGCGGTATCGTACAGATGCAAAAGTTCCGCGGCGCGCTTGAGCAAATCGGCGGGCAAATCTCCAGGCTGGTAGTCGACCCAACCGGTCGTGAAGTTAAGCGGGATTTTTTGGCCCGAGGAACTCACTTCCACGGTGCCAAGACGGTTTAGAACCTGCTTGACCTCGTTCACGCCACATTCCGGAAGCAACAGAAGGAAATCGTCATCGCTCAAGCGCGCGGCAATGTCCGAGCCGCGGCTGGCCTTTTTCAGGCGTCGACCGAGTTCCTTGAGCGCGGCGTCCACGGCGGACTTGCCGTAACGCGCGCTGAGAAGAGCGAACTCATCCACATGAACCGTGGCGAGGCTCAAAGCCGTGTTCTGTCGGCGCGCCCGAGCTAGTTCTTTTCCCAGATGCTGCTCGAGAGAGGTTCGCGTATACAACCCGCTGACCGAGTCGAGTCCGGCCGCTTCGGAAAACTGCTGTGGAATGGCTTGCCAGTCTATAGGCTCCGTCGATTGTTGTCGCAGACGGCGGAACGACCATTGGCGATAGACCAGCCGAGTGTTGAAAATTAGAATCAAGCAGAGCGTGGCCCAGCGCGCTTGATCGGAGCGAATCTCGTAAAAATAATCCGCGTGGCGAAAAAAGGAATGAATCGAGGAGAGCACAAGGGCAACAGCCGAGAGGGAGGTGACCAGTAACGCCGAGAGCCACAGCCACCATTCGTGCCGCGAAATCTGTTGCGGGTTGGGGCCATTGGCCAGAACGCGAAAATTGCCGGAGCCCGCGAGAGGCGAGTGTTGTGGCTTGCTTCCGGATATTCCCAAGAAGGATTTCATTTGGCTAACGGTGGATCTGGGCTGTCATCACTGTAGTCGTGCACAACGAACGGAGGCAACATCGAAAACGTACAGGCTCGCACGATTCAAGAACCTGTCCATCCGGGCAGGCGCGGTGAACCACAAAGCTTTCCCATTCCTTTTTTTTTTCGCCGCCGCTCTATCCGCCGTCATTTCGAGCGGAAGCGGGCCGATGCTTTTTCTCCTCACTTCGCTGCTCGGAGGGGGTCGGGCCCGGGCACCAAGAAATCTCTCTTTTCCTTCCCCGGGCGCGCCATCGCACGCGCAACTACAGCACCGTCCCACTCGGCAGGTTGGCCGCAGGAGATTTTGCGGCGGGCAGCGGCGCGTGTTCAAGCACGCGGCGTGCATAGAGCGCGACGTTCCTGACGCTTCGAGCGTAAGCCGGGTTGGGATTGCGAATACCACCGTTGTACGCGCCGATGGCCTGGTCGACATCGCCGCCGAAGCGGTCCAGCAGATCGCGGAGCACAAGTCCCGCGTACGTGGTGAGCACTTCGCTCGTGACGGAATTCACGTCGAGATCGCGCGAAGGGCGCAACCGCGGCGGCAACTGGTCGTAGTGGCGTTTGTCTTTCAAGTAGAGCTGGTGCGCAGCGCGAAGGGTCTCTCGCGAAATTTGCCAGGTGCCGATCGAGTAGTCGCTTACAAGAACGCGCTTGCGGCCACGCTCCAGTACGATGTCGCCACTTTCCGCCCGCTTTTTCCAAACGGCGTGCGTGAGATCGCCGTTCACATCCATATAGTTGTTTTCCATGGCGCCGACTCCGAGGAAATAATCGAGCGGCAGATCGTAAAAGTGCGCGACGTCGAGAATGTCGGAAGCCAGCCGAAGCGCTTGATGATGAGTGAGCGGCTGAGGCGCGCGCGTGCTTCGCCCCACGACGCGCCAGTCGGTTTGCGATTTGAAAACGAGAAAATCCGCAAGAGCGGGAAGCAATTGAAAGGACGGAAGCGTTTCGAGTTTCTGTTCGGCGGGAACGCTGTAGGCGTTTTCGAACATGCGGGTTTGCTGTTCGGCAAGAGCGAGATCCTCGTTGGTCCACGCAACAAGTTCGTAGTGCGTGATGAGGCCGTGAGCTTCCATTCGATTGAGTCGGGGAATGGCGGTGAGCTGATCGTTTTCGACCAGAAGGAAAATCTTGTAAGAGGCGTGTTTGCCGGAGCGACTAGCGGTCAAAAAGATTGTCGAAGCGTCGTCCGGGTCCGAGCCGCGGAGATATTCATAGCGAAGGAAGGCCTCCAACTGATCGTCGAATCTAGCAATTTCCGCCGAAGCCACTTCGCTTGAAAACGGGAGAGCAATCTGGCGGCCGTGAAACTTTGGACCGAGATGCCCAGGCGCTCGAGCGGCGGGCATCTGCTGCGGCCACAGGCGATCGGCAGTCCAGCAGGCGAGCGCAAGCGCGGAGAGCAGAACGGCTCGGAGCGCGTGTGCCGGAAAATGTTTTGCTGCCGTCTGACGGCGGAGATTCTGGGTGAGCTTTTTGGCGGACATGGCTCGAGCCCTCGTTTGCTTCCTTGGTGATCGCTACTCGTAGGAGGGCAGTGCACGCCCGCTGCCGCGGAAAGCGCGGCCCAAGCCGTTCTCTAAGCCGGAGAAAATAAGCGCTTTAGGTTCAGCCGCCAGGCCCGGTGGCATCTCCCATGTGGGAGAGCTGCGTGTCTCTGCGTCCGAGCTTCCACAGAATTGTGGTCCGGACGCGGCTCGAACGAGGGCGGTTCGGCGTTTCGCGTATTTGGCCGTGTTGGTTACTCGAAGCGCAGCGCGACCAGAGGATCGATGCGCGTGGCGCGGCGCGCGGGAATGTAGCAGGCCAGCAGGGCGACGGCCATCAGAATACACGTGATGGAGATATAGGTGACGGGGTCCCAGACGCTGACGCCATACAGCAGCGTCGCGGCGAAGCGCGTGATGGGCAGAGCGATCGCGACGCCCACGAGAACCCCGACTCCGGCGAGCAGCATGCCTTGCCGGAGGATGAGCTTCAGGACTTGCTGTGACTGGGCGCCGAGCGCCATGCGGATGCCGATTTCGCTGGTGCGCTGCGTGACGGAGTAGGACAAAACTCCGTAAATGCCGATGGATGCCAGGATGAGAGCGAGCAAGCCGAAAAGGCCGAGCAGGGCGGCACCCATGCGTGCGGCCCAGAGGCCCTGCGCGAGGAGCTGTTCGACGGTTTGGCCGTTCGTCAGAGCGAGATTGCGGTCGAGCTGATTCACCTGAGCGCGGACAGCGCCCATCACCGCCTCCGGATCACCGGTGGTGCGAACGATGAGAGAGCCAAAAGGAGAGTATTGCTGGCGCAGCGGCAAATACGCGACAGGCTGGGGATCTTCCCCGACCTGGCCGACGAGCGTGGTGCCGACGACGCCGATGACTTCGTATTGATGGGGGTCGACGACGATCGTGAAGCGTTTGCCAAGTGGCTCCTGGCCCGGCCAAACCAGATCAGCCATGGCCTTGTTGATGATGACCACAGGTTTTGTGTTATCGCGGTCGAAGTCCGTGAAATCGCGGCCACTGATCGTAGGAATGCGGGCGGCTGCAAAGTAACCCGGCATCACGTCATCAAAACCGACGAGAGTGCCGCGGTTATTGGGATCGGCTTGCTCGCCCTCGCGAAAGATAGTGCCGGCAAAGCCGCCGCCAAAGATGCCATTGGATGAAACGCTAGCGTCCGCCACGCCGGGAACGGATTTGACGCGTTCGACGGCATCGCGGAAGAATTGCTGGCCGTGCTCGGGTTCATAGCGCAGGGCTCCGAGATCAAAGTTGAACTGGAAGAGATTCTTCGACTCGAAGCCGGGATTGATTTCCTGGGCTTTCTGCATGCTGCGAAGGAAAAGACCGGCGCCGATGAGCGCGACGAGAGCCAGAGCGATTTCCGAGACTACCAGCAGGCTGCGCAAGCGGTTGTGAGCCCAACCAATGGTTCCGCCACGGCCGCCGGCTTTCAAAACATCGTTGAGGTCGGTGTTGGACGCCTTGAGCGCGGGGACGATGCCGAAGACAAAGCCCGTGAGAAGAGAGATCGCAAGGGTGAAGAAGAGAACGCGAGAATCGAAGGAAAGGTCAATCGAGCCGTCGGGCAGGAACGGCGGACGGAAAGACCAGAGAAGTTTGCGGCCCCAGAAAGCAATCAGAAGTCCCGCCAGACCGCCGACAAGCGAGAGCAGCGTGCTTTCCGTCAGGAGCTGACGGACCAGGCGAAAACGGCCGGCACCAAGAGCAGCGCGCAGGGTGAGCTCTTTTTCGCGTTTGGCGGCTTGGGCAAGCAGGAGATTAGCCAGATTCACGCAGGCGATGAGCAGCACCAGGCCGACAACGCCCATCAGCACGACGCCGGCGAGGGAGAATTGGCCACGCTGGTTGATGCCGAGCGCGGATTGATTGAGCGGGTAAAGCTCGGAGGTGCGTCCGGGGTTGTCGCGGGGATATTCTTTCTCGAGGGCGGAGGCGATCGTTTTCAGGGCAGCGCGCGCCTGCTCGAGGCTGACATTGGGTTTCAGGCGTCCCACGATCGAGATCCAGCGCATGCGCCGGTGATTCTGAAGATCTTTGAGCTGACCGGTGAGGACGTAATCGCGCATGCTGAGGGGAATCCAGAGGACATCCGGCGGGGCCAGCGAGACGATGCCTTTGAAATTGGGAGGAGCGACACCGATGATGGTGTACGAGGTGGCGTTGAGCGAGATAGTTTGGCCGACGACGCCGGGGTCGGAGCCAAAACGGCGAGCCCAGAGCGCGTAGCTGAGAACTACAACAGGGTCGGCGCCGATCTTTTTGCCTTCGTCAGGGTAGAGGAAGCGGCCACGATAAGCCTTCACGCCAAGAACGTCGAAGAAATTCGGGCTGACCATCACGGCCTGGAGCTGCTGAGGCTCAGTTTGGCCACCCCAGTTGAGGGGGAGCGGAAAAGTGACGGCAGCCAGGCCGGTGAAGACGGTGTTTTGGTCGCGGTAGTCTTCGTAATTGGGGAGGGAAGTGGCAGTGAGCTGGAACGCGGTGTTGGCGTTGACCGTTTTGGTGTCGCGCGTGAACATCTCGGCGAGCCGAGCAGGTTCCTGGACAGGAAGCGGATGCAAAAAGACGGCGTTGATAATCGTGAAGATGGCCGTGTTGGCGCCGATGCCGAGAGCCAGCGAGAGAATCGCCACAAAGGTGAAGCCCGGGCTTTTCTTCAACATGCGCACGCCGCTCTGCAGGTCCTGTCTAAGTGTTCCAGCCATTTAGTTACCCTCCCGAGCACACTCGCCCGCTGGCTAGTTTGACGGCTCCAGATGGACAATTGTTTCCACGACCGCACGGGTGGGAATGCAAGGAATTCTTGGTCGCGAAGGGCTCGGGCGTGCTGGTATTGTCCACAGTCGGCCGTTCCCCTCCCCCGGCTGCGGAGAGCTTACCACTCGCCCGGGGATTCGAGCCGACAAGCCGATATGACTCTGTGTTAAGTTGAGACTCTCTAGGCTACCAACTTCCGTACATCCGATGAAGATCTCTACAACCCAGGTTCGGTTCAGCGCCTCAGACTTGAGCAATCATCTGGCGTGCCGGCATCTGACGACGCTCGACCTCGAAGTGGCGCGGGGTAGCCGGGCGGAACCGGACTGGGCTGCGCCGGACCTGAAGGTGATTCAAGAACTTGGCTTGCAACATGAGGCGGCCTACCTCGGGTACTTAGGCAAACAAGGTCTGACCGTCGAAAACCTGGGCGATATCGATTACAAAGACGAAAAGCGAATGCTGACGGAGACATTGGCCCTCATGGAGCGGGGCGCGGAGGTGATCGCGCAAGGCGCACTGCGAGACGGCGGATGGTTCGGGCGGCCGGATGTCCTGCGGCGAGTCGAAAAGCCCAGCGTCAGGTGGGCATGGTCGTATGAAGTGGCGGATACGAAGCTGGCGCGAGAAACCAAGGCGACGACGATTCTGCAGTTGTCGCTGTACTCGGAACTTCTCGGAAAGATTCAGGGAACGATGCCGGAGTTTTTGTGGGTGGTGCCGCCGGGGACAGGATTTGCGGGTGAGAAATACCGCGTGACCGAATATGCGGCGTATTACCGCTATGTGCGAAAGCGATTGCAGGAGACGGTTGGCGAAGGAGTAGCACCGCAAACCTATCCGGAGCCGGTCGAGCACTGCAATATATGCCGGTGGTTTAAGGAGTGTGACACGCGGCGGCGCGCGGACGATCACTTGTCGCTGGTGGCGGGAATCCGGCGGCAGCAGCGGGATCAATTTGAAGAATGGAACCGAGAGACGATGGCCAAGCTGGCGGCGCTGCCCATTCCGCTCGAAGAGCGGCCGAAGCACGGTGCTCGTGCGGGTTACGAACGTGCGCGGGAGCAGGCTCGCGTGCAGGTAGAAGGGCGCACGGAAAACAAGCTCGTGCATGAGGCCCTGCCGGTGGCGGCGGGAATTGGATTGTGCCGGTTGCCGGAGCCATCTGTGGACGACGTGTTCGTGGATTTGGAGGGCGACCCTTTTGTGGGAGAGCAGGGGTTGCAATATTTATTTGGGTTTGCGTTTCGGCAGGCCGAGGGCCAATGGAGTTATGAGAAGCGGTGGGCATTGAATCGTGAGGAGGAGAAGAGAGGATTCGTTTGGCTGGTGGACGAAATCATGCGGCGGTGGGCGGCGAATCCGAAGATGCATATGTATCACTTCGGGGCCTATGAGCCGGGCGCACTGAAGCGACTGATGGGCATGTATGCCACGCGCGAGGAGGAGATCGACCGGATGCTGCGCGCGGGCGTGCTGGTGGATTTGCACCTGGCGTTCAAGCAGAGCACGCGGGCCAGCGTGGAAGAGTATTCGCTAAAAAAGATCGAGGCGTTCTACGGATTCGAGCGTCAAACGCCTCTGGATTTGTCGCGGGCGGCCATGCGCTATGTGGAGCACCGGCTTGAGCTAGGGCGGCTGGAAGAGGAGATTCCGGAGAAGCTTCGAGAGACGCTCGAGGGATACAACCGGGAGGATTGCATTTCGACGGGGAAGCTGCGGGATTGGCTGGAGGAAGAGCGGGGAAAATTGATGGCGCACGGAGTTGCAGTTCCCCGACTGGCGGAGAAGAGCGGCGATCCTTCCGAGAAGTTGGAAGAAAAACTGGAGCGCGCTGCTGCGTTGACGGAATTGCTTTCCACGGGAATTCCGGTTGACCCAAATGCCCGAACCGAAGAACAATCCGCGCAATGGCTGTTGGCGCAGCTTCTGAACTGGCACCGGCGCGAAGACAAGCGCGCATGGCAAGACGGCTATCGGTACGCGGAGATGAATGACGAGGATTTGCTCGACGAGCGGGTCGGGCTGACGCGCATGAGCTTCGTCGAGCGTGTCGTACAGGCAGGTCACGGAAAACAGGTGCCCACGGATCGCTATTTGTTCGAGGCGCAGCAGGCGAGCAACGTCCGAGCGGGCAAGGAACTCTATTTTGGCGACGAGAAATACGGCGAAGTGGTGAGGATCGACCACGTTAAAGGCGTGGTGGATATTAAGAAAACGAAGAAGGTGGCGGAAGTGCATCCTCCGACGGTTTATATGTGGGATGCCCCGCTGAATTCGGACGCGCAAGCCGCTTCGCTGTACCGCATTGGCGCGTGGGTGGCGGAGAACGGGGTTGACTCCGCAGGGCACTATCGCGCGGGGCGAGATCTATTGTTGCGGAGGCCGCCACGGCTGACGGGCGGCGAGAAATTGGAACAACTTAGGAGCGAAACAGCCGTGAACACGGCAAACCGCATTGCGCTGGCGCTAGACGACTCGGCTTTTGCCATTCAGGGGCCGCCGGGTTCCGGGAAGACGTACACGGGCGCGCGGATGATCTGCGCGCTGGTGAAACGCGGAATGAAGATCGGCGTGACAGCGCTCAGTCACAAAGTGATTCGCAAGCTGCTGGACGACGTGGTGGAGGCTGCGCATCGCGAAGGAATCCAGGGAGTGCACTGCCTGCATCGCGAGAATGAAGGCGAAGAGAGCGAAGGCGTGGCGGTGGCCAAGGGAAAGAACGAGGAGGCTTGGGAAGCACTGCGGTCGGGCGCGGCCAACGTTGTGGGTGGGACGTCGTGGCTGTGGTCACCGGAAAAAGCATTTGCAATCGTGGATGTGCTTTTTATCGATGAGGCCGGACAGATGTCGCTGGCGGATGTACTGGCGGTTTCGCAGGCGGCGAAGAGATTGGTGCTGCTGGGCGATCCGCAGCAATTGGAGCGGCCCACGAAAGGCAGTCATCCGGAGGGCGCGGAGAAATCGGCGCTGGAACATTTACTGAACGGGCGGAAGACGATTGCGGCGGACAGGGGATTCCTACTGCCGGAGACTTGGAGATTGCATCCGAAGATTTGCGAGTACACATCAGCGTGTTTCTACGACGAGAAATTAGCTTCGCATGCCATGACGCGCAGGCGGGTTATCGAAGGGCATGGGTGGATCGAGGGAGCGGGATTGTGGTTTGTACCGGCGGAGCATGAAGGAAACCGCAATTCTTCGCCGGAGGAAGTCGAGCTAGTGGCGCGGATCATGGAAGGCTTGCTTCAGCCCGGCGTGAAATATTTTAGCGGCGACGGAAACAGTCGAGCGCTCGCGGAAGGGGAGATTCTGATCGTGGCGCCGTACAACGCGCAGGTCGCAGATTTAAAGACGCGGCTGCCGAGAATGCGCATCGGGACAGTAGATAAGTTTCAGGGGCAAGAGGCGCCGGCGGTGATTTATTCGCTGACGACGTCGTCGCCCGAGGAGGCTCCGCGGGGGATGGAGTTTTTGTACAGCTTGAACCGGCTGAATGTGGCGACCTCGCGGGCGAAGAGCGCGGTGATCGTGGTGGGAAACCGGAGGTTGTTCGAGCCGGAATGCCGGACGCCACGGCAGATGCAGCTGGCGAATGCCTTGTGCGCTTACCGAGAAATGGCCATTGAGATTGACCCACGGACGATTTAGTTAGAGGGGCAATTCTTTTCTCAGATACTCAAGCTGCTGGAAGCGGTCGGCTTCCAGGAGAGAGAGATCTTTCTTCTCTTTTCCCAGTTGCGGGGACTCGAGCTGGCGGAGCTTAGTCCCTGGAATATCCCGCGATGTTATCACCAGAAAACCGTGTCCCTCGTGGACTGCGCGGAACGAGCAAAGCATGGCTGTGCCCGTGTAACGGAAAGAGAGCTATTCGGAGGCGCCGAGGGGCAGGAAGTATTGCGTACCTTTGACGGGGTCCTGGAGGCGGCGGAGGAGTTGTTGGAGGTCTTCGCTGCGCTCGACGAAGTCGATGTCCGAGGTGTTGATGACCAGGAGGTCGGAAGCGGCGTAGCGGAAGAAGAAGTGTTGGTAGGCGTGGGCTACCTCTGCGATGTATTCGGGCGAGATTTGGGATTCGTCGCGGGAGGCTTTTTTCGCGATGCGGGTGCGCAGCACCTCGGGCTTGGCTTGCAAATAGATGACCAGGTCGGGAGCGGGAATGTTCGCGGATAGCGATTCGTAGTAGCGGTCGTAGAGTTTGAGTTCTTCGTCGTCGAGATTGAGGTTGGCGAAGATGCGATCTTTTTCAAGGAGGAAATCGGAAAGGACGGGGCCGGGAGCTTCGATGGCTAGCGCTTCGCGGATGCGTTTTTGGCGCTCGATTAGGAAATACATTTGGGCGCGGAAGGCGGCGCCGGCTTTTTCCTTGTAGAAATCGGCTAGGAAGGGGTTGTCTTCGCAGTCATAGATGCGGCGGGCGTGGAGACGCTCGGCGAGGATTTTGGCTAGGGTGGTTTTGCCGACGCGCAGCGGGCCTTCGATGACGATAAAGCGGGGCGATTGCGGGCCCCGCTCTGGCTGCGGGGCGCGCTTGGCTGCGGTGGATTCGTTGGCCGCCATTAGTAAAAGGGACCTCGGCGGAGCCGGGGTCATGGACGAGATTATAGCAGAGTCGTTCTCTCGAGAAATGCCGAGAAGCGGGGTTTCTTGAGGGGCAAGCAGACAGAAGGAAGAGAGAGTGGAGGAGTGGGTCGCACTCGCACGCTCGAATAGCTCTCCGAAGATGCGGCCAAGCGGTGCCGGAAAAGTGAAAACTTGTTCACTTTAGGGACTAGTACGGGTGTTCCAAAAAGAGACAAACCAAAGGGCTATAAAGGAGTACTAACAAGAATGTGACCAATGGGCCAGTGTCACCTGCTCTTTAGGACAGTATATTCACTGCAGTTGAGAGTGGGGACCGAAGTGCATGACTTTCAACTACTGAGGTGAAACATGCTGCTCGCCACGATCCTTTTGCTTTATCCCTTTCCGCAGAGTGGGGATACAGTAAAGGCAGTAACGGAGCGCTCCGCAAGCGTCTCCCTAGATGCGGATAGAGATTCTTCCCTTTCAAGGGCGCTGCCTTCCGCGCCAGAACCGAAGATCAAGAACGACACAGAGATCGCGGCGGAATCGAATACCGCGGCTGTGATGCCTCTTCCGGCGGCCGAGCCGATCGTGCCGGGAAGCGCACCCCTGGTCCTTCGGCCAGGTAAGCCGGCTTTTAATCCTGAAGACGTTTCGGAGCGGCAGAAGAAGGTTTGGTATGCGCTGACGTTTGCTTCCTCTGGCGCAGCGGGTTTTGACGCGTGGTCGACGCGGCGGGTGATTTCGGGCGGGTACGGCACGGAATCCAATCCTTTGCTGCGGCCGTTTGCGCACTCCAATGTTTTGTACGCCGCGACGCAGGTCAGTCCCTTGGTGCTCGATTATGTTGGGCGCAAGATGATGACCAGCCGGCATCCCCTGCTGCGCAGGATGTGGTGGCTGCCGCAGTCGGCCGGGATGGGGATGTCGTTGTTCGCAGGAGTACACAACGTCGGCGTGGTGCCCTCGAACTAGCCCGCCTCAACTACAGAGAAAATCGAAAGCGTCCCGGTGAGATCATTCACCGGGACGCTTTATTTTGTGCGCATGAATACGGGCGGGCTTGGCACCCGCACGCGCTGGATACGGCCTACTTGGTAACGACAACGATGCCGAAGGAGCCGGGCTTCATTTTACCGCGGCGTTCGCCGGCAGCCGGGGCATCGAATTCGGCCGACGGCAGAAAGATGTTGTGGGTTTTCAGGTCGAGGCCCATGGTGCGGGCGCTGCGCTTGGTGGGGACACTTTCTACGACACTGTATTTGTCGGGTGAGTCTTCGTGGATGACGGTGAGATTGCCGTCGCCGCAGGAAGCGAATACGTAGCCGGTGGCTGGATCGAAACCAGCGGCATCGGGACCGTCGCAGATCGTGGGCGTGGCGACTACTGCGCCGGTGTCCGCATTCACGACGGCCATGACTTTTTCGTCGCAGACGGCGAAGAGCCGGCGATTCTTGAGGTCCATGGCGAGGCCGGAAGGCGATTTGCAGGGAGCTAGCGGCCAACGGTGGGTTTCCGTGATTTTCTGGGCGTCGAATTGAACGAGTTCGTTTTTGTCTTCGATGTTGACGAAGATACTGCCTTGGCCGTCGGCGGCGGCGAATTCGGGTTTGCCGCCGAGAGCCAGAGTTCCGGCTACGGTGCCGTCAGCCCCGTTGATGGCGGTGGTGTTTTGCCCGCGGCCGTTGAGAGTGAAGACGCGCTTAGTGACGCTGTCGTAGACGATGGCGTCGGGGTTGGCGTCGGTCTTCGCCGTGCCCAGAGTCTTAAGAGATTTGATGTCGAAGATCACAGCAGTGTTGGCGCGCCCAGCGCTGACAAAGCCGCGGCCAAGGTCGGGAGCGAGAGCGATGCCGTGAACGCCTTGGGTGTCGGGGATATCGCCTTCTACGGCGTAGGTGTCGGCGTTCATCACCACCACGTGGGAGCCGTGAGAAATGAAGACGCGGCGCGCGGCAGCGTCGACGGTGAGATAGTCCCAGCCTTCGTCGCCAGGGATAGAGACCGTTTTTACGACGTGATAGCCGGAAGATCCTGGAGCGGGCGCGGCGGCGCGTGACATTAGGCCAGCGCAGAGGATTGTCGCTACGGAGAGGGGACCGAGGACCGTTAGTGCTCGAAGACGATTACGCATGGAAATTTCTCTCCTGGAAGAACTCGCCCTTGTTGGAGATGGGGCGCAGTTAGATATACAGGGCGCAACCTAAACCCAAGATAAATGGCCGTTCGATTGCGGCGAGAGCTGGGCTTCAGCTTACGCGGGCCGGACAAGCCCGGCCCGTACACGCCATGGAGAGTGCGGAGCTTTTTTGGACACATTAGTTGCTTGCTTTGTGTTGTTGGAACCAACCGGCGACGTACAGCATTTTGGCGATGTGATGGCTGGGGCGGCGGCCAATGCCGTGTGGTTCTTCGGGGACGCGGACCAGGACAGCGTCGATATTGAGGAGCTTGAGGGCCGCATAGAACTGTTCGGCTTCGGAGATGGGGGTGCGATAGTCGGCTTCGCCCGTCATGACCAGAGTAGGCGTTTTGATCTTGGCTACTAGATTGGTGAGCGATCGCTGCATGTATTGGTCGGTGTTTTCCCAGGGATTGCCGGGGAACCAATATTTCGCGGTCCAGGGAATGTCGGTGGTCAGGACAAAGCTGTACCAGTTGATCACCGGATAGAGACACGCTGCCGCGCGAAAGCGTTCCGTATGCTCGATGGTCCAAGCGGTGAGGACGCCGCCGCCGCTGCCGCCGGTGACAAAGAGATTGTTCGTGTCGATGTAGCCTTTGGCAACGACCGCGTCGACGCCGCTGTTGAGGTCGGCGAAATCGTCGCCGGGATAGGCATGGTGGATGAGGTTGGAGAATTCTTCGCCGTAGCTGGTGCTGCCGCGCGGATTGGTATAGAGGACCACATAACCCATGGAAGCCCAGATCTGTTTTTCAAAATCGAAGCGGTCGCCGTAGTCGCCAAAGGGGCCGCCGTGAATTTCCAGGATGAGCGGATATTTTTTGGTGGCGTCAAAGTCGGGCGGTTCGACGATCCAGCCCTGAATTTTGCGCCGGTCTTTTGCGGATTCATACGTGATTTCCTCGACGTGGCCTGGTTTTTTCTGCTCGAGCAATTCTTGATTGAGAGACGTGAGCACTTTCATGGCGCCCATGTTGCTGATGGCGATGTCGCCGGGGATGTCGGTGCGGCCATAAGTGAAGGCGATAGGGCCAGCATGGGCTACGGAGAAAGAGCCTCCGCCGTACGCGCTGGTTGAGGCGGAGAGGTGATCGGCGATTTTCTTGGAAGTCCCGTCGGGAGAGAGGAAGCCGATTTTTGTATCGCCTTGCTCGTTGTATTGGAAGTAGACACCGCTATTGTCGGGCGCCCATACGGGACTTTGGATGTCGCGATCGAGCTTGTCGGAGATGGAGTGGGAAGCTGTGCCGTCGCGCTTCATTACGTACAGCTTGGTGGTTTGATGACCCTGATAGCGGTCGTCGAAGCCGGTGTAGGCAATCCATTTTCCGTCGGGAGAAATCGCGGGAGAATTATCGGGACCTTTGCGATTGGTGAGGGCGCGAAGAGAGCCGTCGGCTACGCTGAACTCGTAGATTTCTGTGTCGAAGACTTCGTGGTCGGATTCTGGGTGGCGATTGGCGGAGACGAGAAGAAACTTTCCGTCGGGAGTCCAGACGGGTCGGTTGGGGCCAAATTCATTGCCACCATTCGGGAAATTGCCGTTGGTGACTTGGCGGGCGGCGCCGCCCTCTGCGGAAACAACAAAAATCTGCATGAAGCCGGGCTTCAGATAGCCTGCACCGTTGAAGCGATAGACGAGACGATCGTAAGCCGTCGCGGGTTCAGCCCACTTGGCGCCCGCGGGGGGCGTTGGCAGATCGGCGAGGTGAGGACCTTTGCCGAGAACGAGCGACGAGAAGGAGAGCATTTTTCCGTCGGGAGACCATTCCATGGCATCGGGAGATTCGTCGAGATTGGTGATGCGGGCGGTTTGTCCGGAGTCCATCCAGCGAACATAGATTTGTTGCTTGCCATCGCTGTCGGAAAGGTAGGCGAGGCGGGCGCCGTCGGGCGACCAGCGCGGGGATGCGTCGTCGTGATTGCCGGTGGTGAGCGGGCGGTGGTCGGTGCCGTCGGAATTAACGATCCAGAGATTCGAATAGCGGCGGTCGGTCATGGGATCAGCGAAGCGTCGCACATAGACGATTCTTTTGCCGTCGGGCGAGATTTGGGGATCGGTGGGGAGCTGAATTTGAAATTCGTCCATCACCGTTAGTTTGTGTGACGATTCTTGCGCTTCTAGAACGCTCGGGTAAATCGGGAAAAAACTTGCGCTAGCGGCCAATACCGGGACGTATAGCTTGAATCTCATGCGCGGGGACCTCCTCGCTGCGGGGAGTAAACAATGAGAGAGAAGTTGTGTCAAGCCACCAGACAGCCGAGCTCGGCGGGGAGCCATGACCGTTTCGCATGGTCGCTTCGGCGGGTTCCTCGTTCATCGATCAGCCTTACAGCGAAGCATCTCGAGAGGCTTCCCATCGGGCCTTGCCCGGCTCCAGGTCCATGTTTCAAGACGCGGAGAATCTAAAATCACAAGAAAGCCAAGCCTCATATCCCTGAAGTGCCGGGCTTTACGGCCCAAATTCCCGTAAAACTCTCTCGCCGCTGACCGCTCGGGCTGACTGGTCGGGTTCCTCAGTTTTTCCACACGCTGCTCGGGGGGAGTCCTTCCGTACCATTGACGGTGTTACCACCTACTACGGAAACTAAGTACAGTATGGCTCGCTATTCCGCATTCCTTGGGCGCAGGGTTGAAGTGCAATACCGCGCCGGAGACATCCTTTTGCCTGCGTCCGGCACGTTTGTTGCGGATTCGGGTCGCTCCATCTTTCTCGAGCAGAAGTTCGAGCAACGTGGCTTGCAGAAGCATTTCCGGTGGGAGATTCCCTACCAATACATCGTTCGGCTTGAAGAGAAAGAGGAGCCGCCCACCGAGGCTTCTGCAAGTAGCTCTAGCCCTCCGGCGCCCGCAGCCGCTCCGGGTGCTGAGACGTCGGCTTCTAACCCCGATCCGAAGGTGCGCAACTCTGCCAGCAGCTTAAGCTCTGCCGGCGGCGCTCCCGCGATCCTTCCACTCCAGAATCGTCCCAAGACCGCCTGACGTTAGGCGTCCGCCGAACCCTCGGCAGCACTCTTTCGCGCCGATTCGGGTACAATCGACCGGCTGTCCACCCTACATTTTGGCCGCGATGGACCGGCTTCAGGCAGCATCGCGCGCAGGAGGCTTTTCGTGACCCTCGATACCCGCCCCACGACCAGCATAGGACCCGGAGTCAAAATCGGCCCAGGAACCAATCCCAGCCCGAAGCGAATCATTGGTCCTGGGTCAAAAGTTGGATTGATTGGGCTGGGCCTGATGGGCCGGCCGATGGGATTGAATCTCTTGAAAGCGGGGTATTCCTTGTCCGTCTGGAACCGGACCGCCTCGCGCGCCGAATCGCTTGTGGCGGCCGGCGCTAAGCTTGCTAATTCACCGGAGGAAGTCGCCAGTTCCTCAGACGCCCTCATAACCATCGTGAGCGATCCGCCGGCCCTCGAGGGGGTCCTTTGGGGCGGCTCCGGCCAAGGCGCCGGTGCCCTGAGATCTTTGCGGCCCGGCAGCATTTACATAGATTCGAGTACAGTTTCACCCGCCTTGGCGCGCAAGATTGCGGCGGCTTCAACGGAGCGCCAGGTCGCGTTTTTGGACGCTCCTGTGACCGGTGGCACTTGGGGCGCTGAAAAAGGGGAACTGGTTTTTATGGTAGGCGGTGACGCTCAAGTTCTGAAGGATGCCGAGCCCATCCTTAGTGTGATGGGAAAGCGGTGGTTTCATCTAGGCCCGAACGGTGCCGGCCAGACCATCAAGCTGGCTATGAACCTGATCCTGGCGCTGCAGGTGGACGCCCTGGCGGAAGCCCTGGCCTTGGTCACGGCCGCGGGGTTCGAGGGCGAGAAGCTCGTCGAAGTCTTGCAATCCAGTATGGCTCGCGCTGCCGTTTTGGACGTCAAGGCACCGCTGCTCCTCAAGGGGGAATATCCGCCCAGCTTCCCCCTGCGCCTGATGCACAAGGATATGGGCTTGGCGCTGGATCTTGCCAAGGAGGCTGGTGTGGCCCTCCCCGCTGCGTCGGCGGCCTATGCCACCTATTCGGCCGTCAAGGCCACCGCCAAGCAAGACCTGGACTACGCCGCGGTAATGAGTTTCTGGAAGCGCTGAGCCTCCCTAGCTGACTCCACGTGGGTGGTAGCAACCCTAGGGCTGGACTAGGCATTTTGAGATTATCTAAGTCCAATGTTATGAATGATTTGTGTCTTTACGAGGGGAGACGAGGAAACCACGCAGTGGTCCGCATGGCGATCCAGGCCGCACTTCTTAGATCGAGCGAACTGCAGCACGCTCATCGATATCGAGCGAAAGATTTTGATCGAGAAGCACCGCTACATAGCGCGAACAGGTTTTCATCTCCTGAGAGGCCCAGGCAGATACGGTAGGCTGGATGGACCGGCAGACCACCTCCAGCTTCTCCACGATCCGGTAGTAGCCCTTTACCTCATGCAGCCACGGCGTGCCTTTTTTCAGGCGCGGAGAAAGCTCGCAAAGCCCCAGGAGTTTGCCAAAGTCGTTGGGCCCGATGGTTTCGGCGTCGATACCGGTTGCCGCGTGCAAAGAGTCCGAGAGGGGCTGGTTGGCGGTGGTTAGCCAGATCATGCGCCACTGGCTGATGGAGAATTGCACCAGGGCCAGCGCGGAGAACGCGAGTATGAGGACTGCAGTCATGGCCTTTTCTTGTGCAAGATCAGTTTGCCAACACCATCCACGATTTCCTATAGAACCGCCGTACCACGGGAGCGGTACGCGCCGGGCAGCCGGAAGCAGGTGCCTTTTCCCGAAGGTTGCCTCGTCGGGCCGTTTCTCTTCCCGCACCCGGTGAGGCGCCACTCGTTACCCGCAAGCAACTTCCGCTCTGGAACTTCTCGGAATAGTCTTGACCACCGGATGGGCTCACTTTACGGTAGAGGATAACCGTCGTTGTACGGGTTGCCCCTCTCATGGATGTCCAACAAAACAAGGCTAACTTGTCTCTCGAAGCCAACAGCGATCAAGCGATCGCGGATAACCTGCGCCAGATTGAGAAGAGGGATTGGTGGGTCTGGGGAAATTCGATTTTTGTCATGCTGCTCCTTACCGGAGCGCTCATTTCCTTCGCTTTGCCCTCTCTTTCGCCGGGGGCGGAGCCCCTTTTTAAGATCAAGGTTACGGAAGCCATTTTTGGTCTGGTGGTCCTCGTCGTTCTATTCAACGTCTACACCATCTACCAGCAAGTGCTCATCAAACGGCTCAGGCGCCAGCTCGCGGAAAAGCAGCATCACTCCATGATCCTGCGCGAGCTCGCTATGATTGACGCTTTGACTGGTCTCTACAACCGAAGGTTTGCCGAGCAACGGCTCGTTGCCGAAGTGGCACGCTCGGCTCGCAAGGGGCATCCGCTGACCGTCGTGTTCCTGGATCTCGACGACTTCAAGCATATCAATGACACCTACGGTCACCCCGCCGGGGATTTGGCGCTGCAGGAATTTGCCGCCGCCCTCAATCGCGCCATCCGCGGTGGCGATCTCGCCGTTCGTATGGGTGGAGACGAGTTTCTTTTGATTCTTCCGGAATGCAATCACGAGCAATTGCAGCTTGTTCTGAAACGGCTTGGTCCTCTCGAAGTGGCTTGGGAAGGCCGGGAGTTTCCTGTAAGGTATTCCGCTGGTTGGAAGGAATATGCGTCGGGGGACCGGGCGGAGACGATGATCGCCGCCGCCGATCAGGCCCTCTACGCCAGCAAGCGCACGGCCAAGAATCCCCCTGTGCCGGACGCCGTCCCGGTCTGAGTCCTCGAACGCTTGCCCTCAGAAATTCGCTAGGCGCGTTCCGGCACCGCCCCCCCGTGCGCTGTTTGTTGGGTTGCGCCCCGGATTGCGTGACGAGTTGGCGTGATTTGCCTTTCCAATGGTATAGAATGCCTCCGATCTTCGGGAGTTCCCGCGCGCGGTTGCCAATCTCGGCCGAACGGAACTCGGGCGGCTGCCCATCAGCCAGAGGTTCGCGTATCGGGAGGGTTCAAGAATGTTGCGCGAGGAAAAATCATGGGTGCGTTCTGGCGCGCTCTCGCTTGTCATGGTGCTTGGTGTAGCTGTCGCCCTGGCGCAGAGGAACGAGTTGGGCGTATTCACGAATGAGGGCAGCGTCGGGCAAACGCCGCCGGGCTCGAAGGCCCGCTATGACGCATCGAAAGGCGAATACCGCATCACCGGAGGCGGAGAGAATATGTGGGGCGCTTCCGACGCGTTTTATTTCGTCTGGAAAAGAGCCTCCGGCGATCTAACGCTTACCGCCGATATCCAATGGGTTGGTACGAGCGCCGCGGAGCACCGTAAAGCCGTGCTGATGGTGCGCCAGAGTCTCGATCCCGGATCGCTCTATGCAGACGCGGTCTCTCACGGCAATGGGCTTACTTCCCTGCAATTCCGCGGCGCGCCGGGCGAACAGACCTATCAGATCGTCGCTGCGGAAGATGGACCGTCGCGGCTGCGCATGGTCAAAAAAGGCAGCCGCTTCACCATGTATTTCGGCAAGCCTGGCGAGGAATGGAAGCCTTCGAGCCCGGTTGAATTTGTAACCCTCAAAGAGCCGTTCTACGTAGGGCTGGGAGTGTGTTCGCATGTTGCGACCACACTGGAGACCGCCATTTTCTCCAACGTAAAGCTGGAAGAAAGCGCGGCAGCAAAATAGGCCGCTATTCTGACAAGGAGGAACTCATGCCTACGGTCAGTTCCGTCATGGCCGAGCTGAAAAGGAGGGGAACTGAGAAAACGCGCAAAATCTATGCGCGGCATGGCATGGCCACGGACAATATGTTTGGGGTGAGCGTCGCCGACCTCAAGGTCATCGCGAAAACAATTAAAGGACAGCAGGCTCTGGCTTCTGAACTCTACGCGACGGGCAACATGGATGCGATGTACCTCGCTGGAATGGTGGCGGACGGCTCTCAAATGACCCCAAAACAATTGCATGTGTGGGCCGAAGGTGCGGAAAATTTGCAGATGATTGCCGAGTATACGGTGCCCTGGGTGACGGTAGAGAATCCTCACGCGCGCGACCTGGCCATCGAATGGATCAAATCGAAAAAAGAACACGTCGCATCCTCGGGTTGGTCGACGTACTCCGGGCTGGTCGCTACGAAACCGGACGACGCGTTGGATCTCGCGGAAGTCTCGAGCCTTCTCGGCGCGGTAGTCAAAGGAATCAAGAGCGCGAAAAACCGCGTCCGCTATACCATGAACGGTTTTGTCATTGCCGTGGGAAGTTACGTCAAGCCCTTAGCGAAACAAGCCAAAGCCACGGCTCGTCAAATCGGCGTCGTTTCCGTGGATCTGGGCGATACTGCGTGCCACGTGCCGCTGGCCACTGCGTACATGGAAAAAATCGAGGCCGCCGGTCGGGTCGGCCAGAAACGAAAAACAATCCGATGCTAGGCCGGGAACACATGAGCCGGCGGCCGCAATCTGGACGATCGTTCGCGGTTTCCGCGGCCCCGGGGCAACTCAATTTCCAGGATGGTATGCCCTCTCCGTGTGCCCCTTCAGTTGCGCTCGATAGAAGTACACTTCCCGCAAATCACCCTTGCTGTATCGCCCGGCTTCATCGTTGAAATGCGGTGACCCTGGATTGCCGCTCTCGCCCCCAGCCGT
>Ga0210398_10000830_pt1 | contig 34044 bp, 21 predicted proteins | sample IncBWC4OmetaG_FD_161047 | JGI IMG/M metagenome (GOLD analysis project Ga0210398, IMG submission 161047) | Forest soil microbial communities from Barre Woods Harvard Forest LTER site, Petersham, Massachusetts, United States - Inc-BW-C-4-O | ecosystem: Environmental > Terrestrial > Soil >... | reverse complement strand
ACGATCGGATGAGATGTCTCGGTGAGAAGAGCGGCGCGTTGCCACCGAGCTCCAGTGCCTCTCGCTTGAGCTGTGGGGCCTGCATTGCAAGCGCAGCGATATGTCGGCCCACTCGCGTCGAACCCGTGAACGAGATCAGCCGGGGAATCGGGTGCGTGGTAGCCTGAGACAGAATCGCGTCTGACTAGACTCGCCTTCCGGCGACAAGGCCCAAGGGAAGAGGCGGTAGCGATTGAGCGCATCGAACGGGCGCCCAAGTAGGTCCCGAGCTTTTTTCTCTAGTCAGCTTGTGCATTGCGGTGGCGTCGTGACGCGGATGATCTGCGCGAAGGGCTATTCGATGCGCAGAGCGGTAGCGGGATCGATGCGCATGGCTCGGCGGCCGGGAACGTAACAGGCTAGCGCGGCGGTTCCCAGCAAAAGTGCGGCGACGCAGACATAGGTGAGCGCGTCGAAAGGTTTCACACCAAAAAGAAGTGTTGTGAGATAGCGGGAGAGCCACCAAGCGCTCAGGCCTCCGAGCAGCGCACCAACCAACGCCGGCCGCAGACCTTGGCGAATGGTCATACCGAGAATGGCGGCGCGGCTGGCACCAAGAGCGATGCGCAGGCCAATTTCTGAAGTGCGACGGCTGACGGAGTAAGACAGCACGCCGTAGATGCCTGTGGTAGCGAGCAGCAAAGCCATGCCACTGAAAATGGACAGGAGAATCACGTTCAAGCGCTGCGGCGCGACAGAACGGTAGACCAGCTGGTCGAAGGAACGAACGTCGGAAATCGGCAGGTTGGGATCGAGAGCAGCGACGAGCGAACGCACCGTGGGAACGAGGGCTAGCGGATTGCCGCGCGTGTGAACGACGAAATCGCTGGCCAAGACATTTTGGCCGGTCGGGAGAAATACGGTGAGCGTGGGGCCCTTAGCAAGGCCGCGCTCCAGGCTGTCGCCCACCACGCCGATCACTTCGGCGTCCAGGTCACTCTGGCTTTTCCAGAGCGCCACATGTTTGCCGATGGGATCTTGGTGGGGAAGGAGCTGTTTCGCCAAGCGGTTGCTGATAACGACGCGTCGCTGATAGGGAGCGTCTCCGAGCTGGGCCCAGACCGGTTTGTCGGCGGGCTCGAAGTCGCGGCCGCGCAGAAGCGGCAAGCCTACAGCGCGGAAGTAGCCGGGAGAGACGACGCGGCAGCCGGCCCAGGGCGGAGCGGACTGTCCGGAAGATTCCGGACGCGACGCGGCGTCGATGCCCATTCCAGGATTGCCGCCTTCGATGGGCCGATTGGCGATGGCGCCGACCGCGAGAACTACGGGAGCGGCCGCAGCCGTTCGGTGAGGCGGTCCATGAATTGTTTGCCGACGCCTCTTTCGTAGTACGAGCCGGTCATATTGACGGTGAAGAAGAGGCGGTTTTCTGTTTGGAAACCGCGGTCCGCACTCATGAGTTGTGCGAAGCTGCGAATGAGCAGTCCTGCGCCGACCAGCAAGAGGAAGGAAAACGCTACTTCAGCGGTCACAAGAGCGGCGCGTAAATGGCCTTGGCTGCGGCTGCCGGTCTGGCGGTCAGAGTCGCGGAGAGCTGCGGCGATGCGCGAGACCGGCGCTTGCAAGGCCGGAGCGATTCCGGAGAGCACACCGGTGAGCAGCGCAACGCTCACCGCGAAGCCGAGTACCGAAGGATTAAGGCCAGCATCAGCGAGGCGGGGGATGCCGCGGATGTCGAGTTGCTGCACGGCGCGTATGCCGAAGTAGGCCAGCACCAGACCGGCTGCGGTGCCAAAGCCGTTGAGCAAAAGCGACTCCATCATAACGTAGCGCACTATGCGTGCGCGGCTGGCTCCGAGCGCGGTACGCACGGCAATTTCGCGTTGGCGCGCTGTGCCGCGCGCCAGCAAAAGATTGGCCATGTTCAAGCAGGCGATGAGCAGCAGAAAGGTAACGGCGCCGAGCAGAACCCATAGCGCGCGACGAGTGGTGTCCGAAGCAATCCAAGTGCTCGAAGGATTCAGGAGAAATCCGATGCTTTTGTCGTCTTTGGGAAAAGACTGGGCGAGAGTGCCGGCAAGACGCTGCAAGTCTACTTGTGCAGTATGCAGGGTAGCGCCGGACTTGAGGCGGGCGATCACCGTGAACTCCCAACTTGCACGGTCGGAGTCGGGGCGATGTCCAAAAAGACGGTAAAGCTGGTCGTTGATCAACGGCTCGCCTGGTGGAAGGACTCCGACGACGGTATAGGAGCGGCCGTCGAGACGTAGGGTTTTGCCGATAATATTGGGATCGCCGCCGAAGCGGGTCTTCCAGAACGTATTGCCGATGATTACGACGGAATTGCTATAGCCATTGCGGTCCTCGTCGTAGGAAAAGTCCCGGCCAAGAATCGGTGAAACGCTGAGGGTGCGCAAGAAACCCGCTGTGACGTTACTGGCGACGACCTTCTCCGGCTCACCGATGCCGGTGAGGTTGGCCTCGTCATAATGGTAGGAGGCGACCTCGTCGAAACTGTGATTGTAGGAGCGCACGTCCCAGAAGTTGGCTTCCGCAAAGTCCGCCTCGGTGATACCGCGGTCCAGGCGGGTTTCCGCGATCTCGACCAGTCGGCCAGCATCGCGACAGGGAAGAGGCTGAAGCAGAGCGACCTGAAAGATGCTGAAGACCGAAATGCTGGCCCCCATGCCGAGCGCAAGCATGAACGTGCCGAGGATGGTCAGCGAAGGATTGCGCATTAAGCTCCGCAGGGATTGGCGAAGCTCGGTGGCGACGGAGGTGAAAGCGGAGCCGCGACGAATGTCGCGGACGTTTTCTTTGATTTGTTCGGCGCCGCCGAGTTCGAGAAGGCTCTCGCGGCGCACTTTGCGAGGATCGACGCCGGCGCGGATCTTCTCGTCTTCCAGCAAGTCGCGATTGGAGAGAAGCTCGGCGTCGAGGTCGCCGTCGAGTTTGTGCTTGCGGGTTAGGTTGCGGGCGAGAACGACAAGTTTATTCCAGAGAGACTTAGGTGGCGCCTCGGGTAGACGGCAGGGACTCGAGCAGGTTTGCCAGGCGCAAGCACGGCAGACGCGCCTCGAGCGAAATCGGCAAGGCCATCCGGTGTTTTTACATATAAACGGTCAATACATACAGACACTCTATAGGAGAGCAGAGCAGCATGCAAGTACTTTTTGCCGGAGCCGAGGCGAAGCTCAAGACAAAGCGTGGAGCGGGGGAAAGGCCGTGCGGAAGGACTTAGCTTGTGGCTGGCGAATTGTTAATTTTCGTCGCGGCTCAACGCTTCAGCTCGATCATGCTCGCTCTCACTAGCCCCACTGTGAATTCAGAGGCGCAACCCGACAATTTCTTGAAGGAGGTACCGAGAGCGTCTCAGTTATCGTATCAACGTAGAGGAACGGCCCTTTTGGATTGGTACTCATAACGATAGAAGCCATATACCTTAAGTCTGGCCCGACTCATAATTCCTTGTGTGCCCTGACAGGTAAACAGTCGTTGCACCTTATCGACCTGCGTAAGTTGTACGAGTGCCGCGCTTTCTGAGCCGTGAAATCAAAGCGCGCAAAGTTGAGCCGATTCGCGATCCGACACTCAGCTCTTCGGAGAGAACTTAACGTCAACCGTGACGGCATTTGTTTGGATTGGCTTGCCGTCCATTGTCGCTGGTTGATATCGCCATTGAAGGACCGCATCTTCTGCAGCTTTTCGAAGGGAGGGGTCCTCGGATAGCCCCTCGCTGGAAAGTGCATGGGCGTTGTAGACCGCCCCGTCGCCGCCGATCACGTAGTACACGCGCACAGTCCCGGAGATGTGCTGAGCAGCTGCATCTGCAGGGTAAACGGGTTCTACTTTCTTAAGGAGTTTTGCGGGAACGATTTTTGCATTGCTGATTTTGATTTTTGGAAACGAGATGAGGCTGTCCCAGCGAAATCCTCCGTCAAGAAAATAGAAATAGCCGATTGGTTCACCCTTGGCCTCTTTCGGTTGGTTTGAAGACTTCCACGAGGCGAAATACACTTCTAGAGGTTCTTTTCCGCCGTGAACCATTCCCGATTCAAGCCCACCTGCACCACCCTGCGGATTGTCGTTCACCTTCCGGGTGGAAAACTCCCCACCTTCTTTTGCGAATCCGGCAAAGAGTTCTTTCATGGATTTTTCTTGTGAACCGAGAGTTTTGGAATCACACAAGCTCATCCAACTGTCAGCTGAATCTGATTTGTACATCTGATGCAGCCAAGCATCGCAGTTGGGAACTTCAGTGCTCTTTAAAAGGGATGCAACTCTCTGCTTGTCGCCCTTCTTAGTTGCGTCAAGAATATCTTGTAGAAAGCGCTGGAAGTCCGCCCTCGTGTCCGTGTACGGGGAGTTCGCCTGGGCCCGAAGATAAAGCGCATTAGTCGGCAGAAACACGGCTACCAATACGATCAGCATTCCAACTCGGTAACCGGGCCTCACAGCTGCTTTTTATATGACGGAGGGCCAAAAAACAAGTGCGGCCAAGTCACTGATTTCCTGATGGTTCCCATAGGGCACCGGAAGGTTGCTCGGCAGCACCCATTCTGTGGTGACGTGTCATACCGTCACCGGCTGCCGCAAGCACCGCTCTTCTTGTTGGACTCTTTGTCGTCCAAAAACCAGCCAAGTGGCGCTCGGCGTGGTCCCATCCGGCTGGGATCACGACCGCCAGCCACGCCAAAGGCGCTTCCCGCAAATACACGGCTAAAACCTCTGATTTCTTACATTCTTTGATGTTCGCTTGCACTTGCCTATCCTATTTCTTCCATGATAACTATTACTCGTTATCCGCACGGTACCTATGGAGGCTGCTTTGCCAAACACCTTGGATCAAGTGCCCTTTGGAGGCGCCGAGTTTGCGGAGAACCCTGAACCCCGGTGCCCCTGCATCTTGCTCTTAGATACCTCTGGCTCGATGAAGGGTGAGCCGATGGCCCAGCTCAACGAGGGGCTGGTCACATTCAAGGACGAGCTTTCGGCCGACGCGCTCGCGCAGAAGCGCGTCGAGATAGCACTCATCACCTTCGGCCCTGTTCAGGTCCACTCTGACTTTCAGACCGCCGACCTTTTTAAGCCTCCCCACCTTGAGACTACGGGCGATACTCCCATGGGCGCCGCCATAATTCAGGCCTTGGCTATTTTGGATCAGCGCAAAAGAGCCTATAAATCTAATGGAATCTCCTATTATCGCCCGTGGATATTTCTCGTCACGGACGGCGCGCCAACTGACGCCTGGAAGGAAGCTGCCAAAAAGGTACGCGCTGGCGAAGAGGCTAAGGCACTCTCTTTCTTCGCGGTCGGAGTCGAAGGTGCCAACTTTGAAACGCTCGAAGAAATCGCCGTTCGCAAACCGCTAAAGCTGAAGGAACTCCGCTTCCGGGATCTCTTCATCTGGCTTTCTAACTCACTGAGCGCCGTCTCGCGTTCCAACGTGGACGAACAGGTCCCTCTACAGAATCCCGCCACGCCGGAAGGATGGGCTTCCGTATGAGCATGGGAGGCTGGCGCTACGTTGCCGCCTCCGTGATCGGAACTTCCCACGAAAAAACGGGCGGTGCATGCCAGGACGCGAATGATTGTCAGATCTATGCGTCGCCTGCTGGAGAAAGGGTGCTGGCTGCAGCCGTGGCTGACGGAGCCGGGAGCGCTGTTTGCGGCGGTGAAGGGGCGGCTAGAACATCTCGCGCGTTGCTCGGCCTCATGGTTGAACACTTGGATTCGGGCAGGACCGTCGAACAAGTTACCAGCGACACGGTCAGTTCCTGGATAACCACGATTCAAAATCTTCTGGAAGAAGAAGCCAAGGTGGTCGCCCGCGAACGGCGGGATTTCGCCTGTACAATCCTGGGTCTCATCGTCAGTGAGTCTTGCGCCGCCTGCCTTCAAGTCGGTGACGGCGTGATCGTCCTCGCAGATTCCGAGGAACGCGCTTACGGACACGTCTTTTGGCCGGATAGGGGTGAGTATGCTAATACCACTCATTTCGTAACGGAGGACGATGCCATCGAGCATCTTCAATTTGAATCCGTCAAGCGGCGCGTCGTGGAAGCGGCCCTTCTTACCGACGGATTGCAGACCATCGCACTCAACTATCAGCAACGCACTGCTCACGAACCATTCTTCAAAGGATTGTTCGCACCGCTACGGACTGCCGAAGAAGGCTGCTCTCCGGAGCTTTCCGAGTCTCTTGCTGCCTTTCTCGCTTCGCCGCGCGTGAATGAAAAAACGGACGACGACAAGACCTTGGTTCTTGCCAGTCGCACCGATTCAGGTTTGGCGACACCAACGGTTTAAGCAATGCCACCGACCGCACTCTTTGACGACCAGGGAAGACGCGTCGGCCTGGGCGTGGAACTCGGCCGCGGTGGCGAAGCCGCTGTTTATTCCGTCGAGGGCCAGGCCGAAGTCGTCGCAAAAATCTATCACCAGCCACCCGGCGCGGAAAAAACAGAAAAGCTCTTGCAAATGGTCAAACTCCAGAGCGCGCGCTTGCTGGCCCTCTCGGCGTGGCCGATCGGAACCTTATTCATGGCTGGCAGCAAGTCTATGGCCGGCTTTCTGATGAAAAATGTCAGCCGCTTCAAGGATATTCACCTTCTCTACAATCCGAAAAGCCGGACTCGCGAATTTCCCCCGAAAGCCAACTGGCGATTCTTGATTCACACAGCTTCAAACGTTGCCAGAGCGTTCTCCGCAGTCCACGACTATGGCCATGTAATTGGCGACGTCAACCAGAGCAACGTTCGCGTCTCGCCGGAAACGGCCATCGTGAGCCTTGTCGATTGCGATAGCTTTCAAATCTCCGCAAACGGAAAAGTTTATCCTTGCGAAGTCGGCGTGCCTTTGTACACTCCCCCGGAATTGCAGGACACGGAATTCAGGGAAGTCGTCCGAACGCCAAATCACGATAACTTTGGACTCGCTATCCTCATCTTTCACCTTCTGTTCATGGGTCGTCACCCCTTCGCGGGCAAGTTCCGCGGCCAGGGCGAAATGCCCATCGAAAAAGCGATCGGCGAGCAACGCTTCGCCTTCGCCAGGGACGCCCGGCGCACTCAAATGCTGCCTCCTCCTGCCTGCATCACACTCGCCCACTTGCCTCAAGAAATTGGCGACCTATTCACCGGCGCGTTCGGTCCGGACGGTGCAGGGGGCGGCAGGCCTGACGGCAGGCAGTGGACTGCTGAATTGGATGCACTGGCCGGCCGGCTGATCGTCTGTTCCAACAACAAGGCACACCTCTTTTTCAATGGTCTCTCTTCCTGTCCCTGGTGCCAGATCGAGTCATCCGGAATTCTCTTATTCGTCGACTACACAATCGTAGATACGACCACTGGGTTCAGCATCGAACTGATCTGGGCCCGCATACTCGCCGTTCCGAGTCCCGGCGCAGGAAATATACCCTCGATGCTCACCTACATTTCTGGCGTCGAGCCATCCTCGCGCGCCAAGGCCGCGGCGCGCAGAAAGCGCTACAAAATCGGTGCTGTAGTTGTAGGCGCAATTGTCGCTTTTGGATTCGTCGTCTTTTCTTCGGATGGGTTCGCGTACATGTACTTCCTCGGTTTGGGTGTCTTTTTACTGAAGAAATTCTTCGATAGCGATGCCCCGGAGGAGTTTGGACAAGCCGCGAGAGACGCCGAAAGCCGCCTCCGAAGCCTTCAATCCTCTTGGCAGCGCGAAGCCTCTGGCGAAGAGTTCAACGGCAAGCTCGTCCAACTGAGAACTCTCACCGAAGAGTATCGAAAACTGCCCGAAAGAAGGAAACAAAAGGTTCGCGAGCTCGAACGCGCGTTGTATGAAATTCAGTTGCGCCGCTACCTGGAGCAGTTCGACATCGCCTCGGCAGATATTCCCCATATCAAAGAAGGGCGAAAAGCGATGCTCTCTGCATACGGGATCGACGATGCTGCGGACGTCACGCGGTCAGCCCTCGAAGCCGTTCCTGGCTTCGGGCAGCTCCTCATCATACACCTCATCATCTGGCGGCAATCTTTGGAGGCCGCATTTAAGTTCAACCCCAGCCGAGGCATCGACCCCGCCGACACGCAACGCGTGGACCGCGAAATTGCCAAGCGGCGAGGCGAGATTGAAGCTCTGTTGGCCAAAGGCCCATCAGAACTGAACGACCTCCGCGGGCGGATTATCGCCGCCCGCGGCCGATTGCAGGATCAACTGGAGAAGGCATCGATGGATGTGGCGCAAGCCCAGGCCGACGAACGCGCCGCAGTCTAGCTACGCTCGCATTCCGCCAGCCCTACCTCCCGCTCGTAATGTCGAGGAACAAGCCGCCACGAGGTTTCGCTCGCAGGGGCTTGACTGGGCAGCCCACTCGTGAAAGCTCTGCCGTACGAACTTCGAACAAGCAAAGCGGAAATGTATCCAACTGCTTTTCCCACTGCTTTCCGTCAGGGGCGCGATCCCCGACAAGGTTTGCACCTCGGCCGCGTTTCGATAGCGTTCCCGCTGCGAACCGAACGCTGCCGCTGTCTCCGGTATCCCTAAGGGACTTTCTACAGGGTCCGAAGGTATCGCACTGAGAAAGGTCTCAACCCTTCGGGCAAAGGCGTCAGGCTCTTCTGTAAACGGAAGGTGACCGCTTTTTTCGAACACAGTGAACTGTACCCGGAATGGCTCGATACATTTGATAGGCGAAGGCGGGTGCGACGTTCATGTCGAAGCGCCCAGTGATAACCAGTGCGGGAAAACGAAACTTAGACAGCTGGGGAGTTAAATCGAACCGAGCCAAATCGTGTGATAGCGCTTCGTTTATTTCCCAGTTGAATTTTACGGTTGCTAGGAGAGCCAGCACCGCGTCGCGCTTTTCTGGCGAGTAGAAAAGCATGGAAAAGTCCTCACGGTTATATTGGTCCTTGGCAGCTTTGTCACCGAGTTCGACGGCGAACTCGAGGCTTTTTTCCCGCTCGACAACCTCCGGATAAACCTTGTCGTTAAGATCGGATTTTTCATCCCACTTGGGTGCGGCAGAATCGACCAGAATGAGGCCCGCAACACGTTCGGAGTGGCGCGCGGCGCACGCCATGCTGAGAAATCCTCCCCACGAGCTTCCAAGAAGGATCATCTTCTCGAGATCAAGATGGGCACGAAGCGCCTCCAGATCGTCAATCTGGTCGGCGAGACTGCACGATTGTCCCTCTTTCAGGGTAGAAGAGCGACCGTTTCCGCGTTGATCGTAAAAAATGACTCGGCGATTCAGAGCAAGCACATCCCACGCAGTAGAGGTATGCAGGTACAAATGGTCGAGACCAGGTCCTCCGTTCACCAGGACCAAGGGAATCGCTTTACCGCTTCCGATGACTTCGTAATAGATCTTTCCACCTGGACCGTCGAAGGTGGTGCCGTTCTCGGCCTGCGTCGCGTGGGCGGGAGCCACGACAAACAAGCTCGCAAACACGCATAAGCAGAAGTTAAAGGGCCATGTATTTATTTTGGGAAATCCAACGCCGGACTTTGAAACGTTCATAGATACCTCCCGCTTCCGAGTTTGCTAAATAGCTGGGAATTTTATATCAGATAATTTTCCACGAATCGGCAGCCCGCGCGTCCTTCCCAAGCTGGACAACAAGGCGCAGATCGACCATAAGATGATACCGATGCCACAGACTTTTCTAGATCCGGAGCGGTCGAGCAAGCCTCCTGCCGGTAGCTGTCCCAGCACATAGGCCCAGCTGAAAGCAGAGAACAGGTAGCCCAGCCTTAAAGAGGTAAGATTGATAGCTTTTCCCATCGCGGATCCCGCGGGCGAGAGCGCCACTCTATCGCCAAAGCTAAAGCAGCTCACCGCGAAAAGAATCGTGATGATGAAATATCGCACTCGGGTTCGTCTGCCTTCAGGCAGCGTCAGGATATCCATTCCCCTCAGATCCAGCATGATCTGACCCTGATCAATCCCGGTTCGCGACAAAAATCGAGCTCAGAAACTAAGTTGTGACGCAAAACAAAGGTCGTTCATACGTTCAGGTGGCGGCGCTGACAGACTGGATCAGGCCGCGAATGTATCCGTAGCAAAATGCGAAGGACTGCAGAGATCCTGGATCGGCCCCGGCCAGCGGAACGTGATCGGGCATAAGCATGTATGGATAATCAATCTCCTTGTAAACCTTGATCGCTTTTACGAAGTCGATATCGCCTTCGTCCGGGAAGACCTCGACAAAGTTGTTGCGGTGCCCACGAATGTTGCGAAAGTGTACGTTGAAGATTTTCTTGCGCGTGCCAAAATATCGAATCACATCAAATATCTCCACTGCTGGGTTCTCGAGATCTTCGGAGATGGTCCCCTGGCAAAAGTTAAGCCCGTGGTAAGCACTCTCCTGGATGGTGACGAACTTCTTGAGCCCGTCCACGGTGCCCAGCACTCGGTTTACGCCTTGGTATCCTTCCGGCGGCACACCCGGATCTTGCGGATGGCAGGCCATTCGAATCTTGCACTCATTGGCCACAGGAATTACACGGTCAAGGAAATATGTAATACGCTCCCAGAAAGCGTCAGCATCCACGCGACCGGCCCTCGTGAGCGGTGTTGCCGGACGAGCCTCGGAGAGATTCCATGCGTGATTCATCGCGTCACCGCGACCTGGTATGCGTCCGGTGCGAAGAATACCGAGAATGCTCATGTTGTACTTAATGGAAGGAATGCCAGCCTGAGCGCAATTCTTGATTAGGATCTGCAGCTGTTCGATGTCCCGGTCACGCTCTGGACTTTGAGCCAACATGATGGCCGGATGCTTTTCTTGGTCGATAAAACTGGAGGCCAGGAATGGCGGCGCAATGCAGTCGATGCTGATGCCATATTTTGCGGCCGCATCCATCATGCGCTTGAGTTCGTCCACGGTTGCATAAAGACGGTCACCTTCGATCTCCGGATATCCGCAGATGTTTAGCACGCCATAGCGGGCGAGGTACTTGAGGTGCACGTCATTGGTTGGCGCGGTCTGGCATCCCAATTTCATCAGAACCGGAGTTGAAGCTGATTCCGCGCTCCCAGGCGCAGCGACGGATCCACGAGGGGCAACGAGACCGGCTGCGCCCCCCGCGGCGATGAATTGTCTTCTATTCATTTGATTCCTCATCTCCAAAGGCTTGGCTCTGCTCAATAAATCATTGCTTTATCCAGGCAAAGGCGATCGGGTGTTCCCGCCACTCTTGGAGACACGCGAGATACGCACTCCAGTCGGCCTGCTTCGGCATGTCGGCTTTAGACCAGCCCGAGGCAGCGAAGTACGTGAACGATTCACCTGAGTGCCGTTGAAAAAGCATCAATGCGTGATTCGCTGCAGTCATTATCATCGTATGCTCGGCGGGCAGTGACGCCGGGCCGGTGGCAATCCTGCCGACGGATGGATTCTGCGGCGTGGCCCACACAGAGGCAAGGCTTTTTCCAGCGGGTAATGTGCTCTCGCCTCCTTCGTGAATCGCGATACCTGCCGCCAACTCTAAAAACGAGCCTCCCTCAAAGGTAAAGGTGGACACGATTTTGTTCAGATGGGAACCCGCATCCAAAGTGATGCGCTTAGTTTCGGAAACAGTTTTTCGGCCCCGGCCATGCCGCGAAGGACACCGCGAATAACAAAACTAAGCTTTTATCGTCAGCATTAATGGCTTGAAATAGATATACGAGTAAGAATGATGTACGTCATCGATTCTGTTCCGCTTCAATCTTCGACAGACCCAAGGGCTACACGAGAATGTATATTCCTCAAGTTAGAAAAGGAGAATCCGAGATGCTCCAGCCCAATACGCTCTCAACAAGAAGAAGATTCTTAGAAGTGGCGGCAGCGGCCGGTTGTCTCACTGCGGCCAGCTTTACTTTCGGTCTGTCGGACCAACCTGAAAAGTCCGACGCTTTCCGCCTAGTGAGCGAAACGGACCGCAGGCGAATTCTGGAAGCTGGCGCCAGGTACGTTTCTCAGACGCCGCTTACTATCACGGCATTCCCCTCCAGGCGTAGCGCAGGTGAATTGCACGATTTCTATTCCCAAGCGGACTACTTCTGGCCAGATCCGAACAACCCAAATGGGCCCTACATCAATCGTGACGGGCAAAGCAATCCGGAGAATTTCGATGAGCATCGTAAGGTGATGGTGGCGCTCTCCATCCAGATGCCCGCTCTGACCGCCGCCTGGCTGCTGACCGACGACCGACGCTATGGGGCGCAGGCCTGCGCTCACCTGCGCGCATGGTTTGTCTCCCCTGAAACGCGGATGAATCCGAATCTGCTGTACGCTCAAGCGGTTCAAGGCTCTTCGACGGGCCGCTCCTACGGCATCATCGACACACTTCATCTGGTCGAGGTGTCCAGGGCTGCGAGCTTTCTGATGTCCGGGATGCTCAGTGCACAAGAGGGCGCCGCGGTGAAGAGCTGGTTCGCCAGTTATCTGGACTGGCTTTCTCACAGCGAGCGCGGAATGCAGGAACGTGATACCACGAACAACCACGCTTTCTGCTGGGCCTTGCAGGCTGCCGAGTTTGCCCGGTTGGCCGGCGATGATGCCGTGCGCAAAGAGGTGTACCAGCGCTACCGGGATATTCTGCTACCCAATCAGATGGATGAGAATGGATCTTTCTCTCGGGAACTGGCGCGTACCAAGCCATACAGCTATTCGATCTTCAACTTCGACGTCATTGCGGGACTTTGCCAATCGCTCAAAGGGCTTGCTCCGGATCCGCCGACTTTCCATCTTGCAGACGGCCGCGGTCTCTGCAAGGCAGCCGAGTTCATCTATCCGTACCTTAAGGATAAGAGCGTATGGAAGTGGGCGCGGGATGTGGAGCATTTCGACGCCTTGCCTGTTCGCGCGCCCGGTCTACTGTTCTCGGGCATAGCCTGCCACGAGCGGAAATACATCGATCTCTGGAAGACGTTGGATCCAGATCCTACTGACAAAGAGATCATCCGGAACTACCCTCTTCGCCAGCCGCTTCTTTGGGTGTGAATGTTAACGGGCGCGGTCATGCCCAGGATGGGACGTTGTCGCACGGCGAGTATCTGCCGCAGCTACAACATCACCTCCGAGAGCGACTTGATCGCCGCGTCGGAGAAAATAGAGGCCAGTCGGCAGGTTTCAACACCGGCCGACAAAACTAGCACAAAAACTGACACATCAGCTTTTGGCGCCGATTTCGCGCCCAATGAAAATGCACCTAAGTGGCAAAAAAATGGCGGGGACGACGAGACTCGAACTCGCGACCTCGGCCGTGACAGCTTAGCGTGGATCGGTTTTACAACTTACGAGAACGCGGGGACCGCCAACGCCAAGCAAGTCGCACAAAACCACGCGAATTGTGGGCTGGGTTGTGGGTTGGAAGTGTTCAAGGCTACTACAACGACTGCGTCGCGCCTCGCGCTGTTCTACTTTCAGCTATTTCGCACAGGGGAAGGGCGGACATGTTACCAATTTACGGCGCCAGCGAAGAAATCGGGATCTACAACCGTGAGCTTGTATTTTTCCTGTATCTGGCTTAAAAGCGCCTGCCTCTCTGCCTGCGTCGCGGCTTGGTCGAAATAGGCGTCCCAAAGAATCCTTTCACGGTCCGCTTCAAGCCTCTGCCGGACGTCAAGAAAGTTCACCGCGACATGTCCGAATGGGTTTTGAGGGTCTGGGTCAAAGATGCCTGCTTGCGCCAGTTTCGTCTTCAATTCCGGGTTGATGGGGATACGTTTTTTCAAGACTTCGTCGGCAATCACTTTGTGCATGTAAATCTGCTGGAGAGCCGCGTCCAGCCGCGGACCGTAGTCCTTGACCGTATGCGACGGCACAAAAGTGAATATGGCGCGCGCTTGCGCGGCCATCCAGTTCTTTCCTTCACAGCTGGCCACCACGCGATATGGATCCAGCCCGGCGACTGCGACGGGGCCTTTGGGTCGAACGCCGTCCAGGTCTGTGGCCGGTTTGGCTAAGGGCGGATGCGGCTGGGCTTCGCCGATCCATTTCGAGACATACTTCATGTTGATTGGGAAAGCGATGTTGGACGCCGACCGGGTCGTGCCGGTGAAATTCAGAGGGTCAGGACTCTCAAAATCGGTGGCCCCCTCGGAATAGCTTTTGCCGTCGGGGGAGACACAGCGTTGGGCCAGATGTAACTCCCGCGCGGTTGAGCGCACAGTCCTGGTGCATTTGTAATTCGCAGGGCCGTTGACGCCCACGATGAGGCGGGAAAGATCCACCTGCTGCGGATGGCAGCCGGCCACGGTTTGAACTCTGGGTTTACGCGCCTCAGCCTCCTGCTGGGTGGCCTGCGCATTTGTCTGGGCCACTATTTCGGCAAGTTCCTTAGGCGTTGCATTGGGCATGGTCGCCCGGTACGTGTCAGGAGTTGCGCGAGGAAGAGTTATTGCCGTGGTGGAGGTGATGCGCATCTGCCAGCACCCGGGCTTCAAATCAAGCGGTTGGATCGTGGCGGAATCGGCGTCACGCGCCGCAGGCCCAGCGACTTGCGCCTCGATTTGGACGGGCAAGAAAGTGCTTGCGCCTATACAGATGATTATCCGGAGAAGACGGAACCAAGGGAGAGTCCTTTGCGCGACGGGAGGGGCCGCAGTTGCTTCGGGACTGAGTTGGAAGTCCGATTTCGCGATCATACCTCTCCTATGTCTGGCGAGGAGCTCAAAGTCGAGCATGGCCCAGCCCCACGCTGAATCGTGCGTCGTGTTCTACTGGTCTGCTGAAGCGCCGCCGCATCGGAGTCCGGTAGATCCACAGATCCGAAGACCCGCCGCTACCGAAGCGCACAGGCTGCCTGGTCCCCTGACTTTTCCCCAGCCTGCTAAGGTTTCTTCTGGGCGCCGACAGCCTTCTCATAAACGGGCTCACCCGCCGCCTTGGGCAGCACTTGTCCCATGACCACTCCGGGAACAAGGATTGAGAAAACCACGTATCCATCTTTGTCCTCCGCAATCCATGCTTTGCCGCTTTGACCAGGGAGAGGTATGAGTCCCTTAAACGACAGAGTCTGACCGTTTCGCTGGTCACTAGGAGCCTTTAGCGTGAAGGTGAGGATTCCGTCCTGCAAAGTAGCATTGCTTCCGCTGAACACCGCTCCTACTGGGCTGGAGATGGGATTGGCCACCTCATGCGACACAGGTTTGCTCGCGGGCTGTTGAACGGAAGGCTGAGGCGTGGCCGCCGCCGCCCCAGCGTTGGGTGAGGCACTCCCAATACTCGCGGCAGTTTGGTTCGGTTCCGCGTAGATCTCGCGAAATAGTTGGTTGCCTATTCCGACGATTGTTCCGGCAAGCTCGGCGCGCGTGTCACTGAGAATCGCGGCAGATTGGTCATCCTTGTCACCGCCGCTGGCTTTTAGGGATCCCAAGCCCGGACACTTCGCGGGCGCCGGGGTTCCCGCCAAGGCCCGAAGCACCTGCTCGCCCTGGACTTGTTCTCCGCGAGTATTTAACCCCACCAGTTGCTCCACCACCTGCCAGCCAAACAGGCCACTGATGCCGGAACCCCTGAACTGATCCCAAGCGAGAAAGATTGCGGCAGCCGGAGCGCCAAGCTGTTCCTTTAACTTGCGCAGCGTTTTGTCGAGGAGTTCGAGTTGCCGTGGAGATACCTGACTGGGCTGCCAGAGGTCGACATGGCGTGGCGGAATCTCCAGCGGGTGAGAAGCGAGGCTTGCTACGACGATCGAGCGGATCATGTTCTTGAATCTTGCGCGGGCGCTCGCTTGAGCTCGCGTTTCCGGGTTATCACGGACGGGGCCGAAGGGCGCCAATTCACCAACCGCACTCAATTCTTGCAGCCCTTGCTCTCCACCGAGCGCAGCCACCGCATCCACCAACGCCTCCCTGCCGGCTTCCGTCTGCTGCGCCGCTCCCAGCTGCGACATCAACGAGCCCAACATCCTTTCGATCAATCGAGTGCGGAGAGCTTCCACCGAGATATACCCATAATCCTGGACGGTGCCACTGGTGTCCAAATCTCGGACCCGCTTTCTGTCTCCCAATGGTCCCGTTGCTTCGAGCGCCTGCACGGCGCGGAGGGCCGACGCCGCGGCAAGATTGTTCGTCTCCCGCAAGATTTTATACGTGCGATCCACGGGATCTTCGTCTGACCGTGCTGGAGGCGATGCTTCTCGCCGTCGAACGGCGGCTGCCGTCAGCTCCGCGGCGGTTGCCTCCATATGCGCGATGGGAAGATGGTTGCTGTCCATGACAAGGCCACGGGCATTGTAGTGGGCGACGATTTGCCCCCGATTGTTGATGCCGGCGAGATAGATCGTGGGTTCGTCGGGTAAGTACAGGAGCCTGAACTGCACTCCGTCGTAGGTGAAGCCCATCTGAGGCTGCCCGAGGCCGGCCGTGAAGCGGCTGTTGACCTCCCCGTTGGCGCTGACGCGGTTCCCCGGCACAAAGACGCCTGCGACTACGCCGGAGTCGTTGATCGCATCGCCTTCGGTGGAGTTCGATCCCGGAAAACTAAACAGCGAAAGTTTGCCATCGCTCCAGATGAAACCCTGCTGTTTCACGCTTCCGGTGATTTGCCCCTTGGAATTGACGCCGCGGATGACGAGGTCACCCCCGCCTGGGCACCCGATCAGAGTGAAGGTCGCAAGCACGCCCGGCGGCGGGTCCTTGTCGCCCGGATTGCCCGTCGTGGGGGTGCCCACCACCGCACAAGGACCACGCGGAGTGCCGTAGATTCCATAAACTCTTCCCTCGTCGTCCAGCCCGGTCAAATACACTAAATGTACGGTGCGGATCGTGCCACCCTCCGAGACCTTTCCGTTCAGGCCAATCGGATTCAGGCCTTTCCGGATCGGGTCGTACACAAAATAGTGCGCGCCGTTATAAATCTGCACTAGCAACACTTGTCCCCGGTTGTTCACCGCAACCAAAGCCGAATTGCCGCCGTCCCCGAACGGCCCCAGTAGTTGGACCGTCGTGCCCTTGTAAAACACAAGACTATCGCCCACTACCACGCCGTCATCGTTGATCGCACGCGGATCGCTGGGAATCCAGGTTTTCGTTGTGGTGTAGCGTTCAGGGCTCCGCGCCGGCGGGCGGTCCTGCGCATAGATCTGGCCCGGCAGAAAGAGGATTGAGGCCAGGACTACTACTCCGGCGGGAAAACGCAAACGACGAGGACGCGTGCCCGCAGCTACCCGGGCAGTCCTTGATTCGGAACCAGCCTGAGGGCGCGTTTCCATAACGCTGAAGATTATCTTGATTTGGCGGGAAGGGAGTCAATCGCAAACGCGGCCAATGCTTGAGGGTTGAGTTGTGGGTCGGAATTATCGGTGTCGCGTCCGATAACTGCTGGAAAGGATGGCGGGGACGACGAGACTCGCACTCGCGACCTCTGCCAGGGCAGCGCTGCGTGAATAGGTTTTACAACTTGCAACACACGCGGGGACTGCCAAATGCCGCGCAAGTCATACAATCCAGAAGCGTCGAGCACCATTGTAAGGCAGTCCCGCCTAGAGGATTAGTGACAAAAAAGCTTTTAGTTTCATCACTTTTTACTTAGATTTCGGACCAGTTCATTACGGCCAATTCTGCGCGCCATGTAGAATACGTAGGATTTCCACTGATTCCTCTACACGCACTGGACTGGCAGCTTCGGTGATGGCGGAAAACAATCCGGGGAACCGGGCTAATTGTTTCTGCAAAGCACAGAATTCTTGCTGCTCAGTGAGAGGACTTGATCTCTGACGACATGCGATCTCCGATAACCCTTTCCTTTTGCGCCCCTTGGAATTCACGCATCGTCTGAGCTCCCTGGCTCGCTATGCAAACCTCAAACCGGCTCCGACGCACCAAAGCCGCCAAATGTGCTTCATACTCCGCGAGAATTGCGCGTCTATCGTCCGCGGGAATGGTGCCCGGCCTCCGTTTCATCTCTACAAGTTTCATCCTCAGTTCCCCTGGAAACGCAGGTGTCCCTTTCACCCCCCGCTATTGCTCTTGCCGACCAATTTACACCCTTGTCGTTTTCCAGCGATAAGTGCAAAGCGCGACTCCGAGTAGCCCTGAGATCAGTAGCAGGCTGGCCGATGGTTCCGAAATCGGCGCACCCGAGGACCCCGTGACAGTTGCGGAATACATGCCTGTCGCCAGGACCGTGCTAGTCACTGAATCGTCCTCGGCGCAAAATTGATCGATGGTGGGATCGCAAAACGCCCCCAATAGGCGGAACTGGCCGGTCTCCATCGTCCCCACAGCCACACCAGAATTCCATGTGAATTGGAAGAGTCCGAGGCCGTCCAGCGGATCGTACACCTGCGTGACCGATTGCGCCGGTGCCAGATTCGGAAAGAGAAAAATAGAAGCGTCGGGCGTGCCATTTGTTGAAGCGAACAAGTCACTATCAATCCCGCTGATGTCCAGATAATCGGTGGTCGTAGAAGTGTTTGTAATGGTGAAGCCCCAGCCTACCGTCGTGCCGGCCGGTCCGGAAACATCGGCTGGAATCAAGGTAAAAGTGAGGGAATCACCATCGGCTCGGACCGGTGGGGCGGCCAGAATCAGGCTTACCGCGAGAATAGCCGCAAGCAAACAACATCTCATGTGGTTCTCCCTTTAGTTGCAGTTGCTCCTCAGAAGACCGATCACGGCACAACGCCTTCCGCCGTCGAATAGTTGTAGTTATCGCCTGCTACGTCCTGCACCGGGCCGCTCTCGGTGATCGAAATCCGTGTAACCGTGTTGGGCACGTTGAGATAGATCTTGGTGATTATCGATGCGCCCACGCTCAGATTTCCAAGCGTGAGCGGAAGGGCGGGAGAAAGAGTTGTGTTGTAGGTGACCGTTCCGGTGCCTGAGAGCGTGCGAATCGTGAGCGTCTTGATTTGCAGGTTCTGCGCGTTCCCGGTTCCGGTGTTGGTCAGAACCACGTTCACGTAGATTGCGCCGGAGGGATCCGTGCCGATCCCGGCCGTCGATCCGGTGATGCGTGGGGTGCCAACCGTAACGGTGACGATGGATGTGGCGCTGCCGACGTTTCCGTTCGCATCTTCAAAGCTGAAGGTAACTGTCGTTGTGCCGGTGGGGAACACCGTCGAGCCGGTCACCGCAAGGCCGCCCACTTGCGGCGCCAACTGTACGGGCGCAGTCGGAAGCGTTGACGTTGCCGTAGCACCTGCGAGGAAGGCGGCGAGCGCCGTCCAGGCACTGCTCGTCGCGCCGTTCGCCTGCGTCGCGGGTATCGAGATACTTGCCGGTGGCGTGACCACTGGAGGAGCTGCCGCAGACCGAATCACCTCACTCAGAATTGCCGAAGCGCTCGGCGAGTTGGAGCTGTCTCCCTTGTAAACGGCAGTAATCGAATGTGTGCCGGCGGACAAGGTGGACAGGGTGATGCTGGCCTGCCCGTTCGCCAAGATTGTCGTTTGACTGTTCCCGGAGGGGATTGGGACGGACGAAAGAGTCGGTCCGGGCGCAGCGATTCCAGGAACAACCAACAGTGTCGCGCCATCCATGAAAAGAACCGGTCCGCTGGCATTAGCACCAGTGACCGTGGCAGTGAATGTTACAGGCTGCCCTACGGCCGCGGGATTGACGGAAGCCGTTAGTGCTGTTGTGGTCGCAGCTTGTGAGGCCACTTCGCTGAGAATTGTCGAGGTGCTTGGCGCATTGGAACTGTCCCCACTGTAACTTGCAGTGATCGAATGTGTGCCCAAGGTCAAGCCAGAGGCCGTGTAGGCGGCGGTCCCTGCTGTCAACACCACCGGACTACTAAGATTCCTCGTGCCATCCAGGAATTGGATAGTGCCGGTGGGGGTGTTACCCGTGACCGTCGCCGTGAAGGTTACTGACTGTCCGATCGTCACCGGATTAACAGTGGAACCCAATGTCGTCGTTGTGGCTCCATTCAGCGAGATCAGTTCATTCAGGACCGGTGAGGTGCTGGTGGCGTTGAACTTGTCTCCGCTATAGATCGCGGTGATGGGATGTGTGCCCGCCGAAAGCGTTGAAAGAGTCAGCGTAGCCACGTTTCCAGTAAAGGCAACTGGCGCGCCCAGACCGGCGCCGTTGTCCAGGAATTGCACCGTTCCGGTGGGGTTATCTCCGGCGATCGTTGCAATGAAACTTACGGTCTGGCCAAGAGTGACATGGTTGGCAGACGAAACCAGCGCTGTACTGCTGGCCGCAAGCGTAACGACCTCTGTGACTGCGGCGGAGGTGCTCGTAGCGTTGTTCGCGTCTCCGCTGTACACGGCGGTGATCGAATCCGTCCCAACCGGTAGGGACGAAGTTGTGAAGGTGATCGCACCACTGCTCAGTGCCACGGCAGTACTCAGACTGCTCGCGCCGTTCATGAACATAACAGTGCCCGTGGGGTTGCTGCCTGTAACTGTCGCCGTCAAAGTGACCGGTTGACCAGCGATTGCAGGATTCAGCGATGACGCAACACTGACCGTAGCCGGATTGGAAGAAATCACTTCATTGAGAACGGCCGACGAACTCGTCGCGTTGTTCGAGTCGCCGGCGTAAATCGCGGTGATCGAGTCCGTCCCGATTGGCAGCGTCGAGGTAGTAAACGAAGCTGTACCGGACGTCAGCGCGACCGGCGCTCCGAGTGGCGTATCGCCGTAGTAGAACTGAACGGTTCCAGTGGGACCTGAACCACTTGCTGTCGCCGTAAATGTGACCGACTGGCCCGAGGCCGCTGGATTGAGCGACGAGGTTAGAGCGGTAGAGGTGGGCGTCGGCGCGCCAGGCGCTCCAAAGATCTGTACAATGCCAAGAAAAACCCCCGCTTCCCCAAAGGTAACTATATGGTGGCTGACTGGGTCGAGAGCCAAGCCCCCCGTATAGGAGGTGCCAAACCCGCCGAATTGGCTGAGGTAGTTGCCCTCTGAGTCGAAAATCTGAATGGAGGGCTCATTCGGAGTACCATTAATCGTGCCCTGCACGATGATGTTATGGCTTGCGGGGTCGATTGCCAAGGCCTGACAAGTGCAATACGACGGGTCCCATGAAGCGTTGGCAGCCCGCGCGGGCGGCCCGAACTGGCTCAGGTAAGCCCCCGAGGAATTGAAAATCTCCACTCGACTGTTTCCATGGTCCATGACGACGATGTTGCGCGTCTCCGGATCTATGGCAATGCCGATCGGAAGATAGAATTGTCCGTTGCCTGCTCCCTGGGTTCCAAATTGACCCAGATACACGCCACTGGGACTAAAAATTTGCACCCGGAAGTTTCCCCAGTCCGTCACGAGAATATTCTCAGTGACCGGATCGATTGCTACGCCACCCGCCGAGGGGATGTCATTCACCAATGCGAAAGCGAACTGTCCCGGGCCTGTTCCCGGTGATCCAAACGTGCTTTGGAGCACTCCGGCGGAATTGAAGATCAGTACTCTGTCCGCCGCATCCAGGGCGACAACGTTGCCGTTAATCGGATCGACAGCCAAGCCAATAGGAAACCCAACGATACCCGCGGCGGAAGAGGCGAGGTACCCGTCACCGAATAATCCTCCGCCTGTTCCCGTGGGATAGAACGTCGCCAGTTGATTGGTACCGGGCACCGTTGCGGTAATGAATTGGACGCCAGTTCCACCGAAGTACTCTTTGAAATTGCCTTTGGGATCAAAGATTTGTATGCGTCCGGTTTGGTCCCCGGCCAGAATGTTGCCGGTGTTGGGATCAATCGCGAGACTCTGGGGAGCGTCGAATTGCCCATCACCTGAGTATGGGCCTCCGTAGTCGCCAAATTGGCTTAGGAGAGAATATGTTGGTACGGCATTAGACCCAGCCGAAACGACGAAAGTCACTGGTACACTTCCGTCTGGCCCTCCCGGTCCAGGGATTGATCCTTGCAACGTGGTCCCGGCCGATGGATTTTGCGATATGACTACGCCGGCGGGCACCGTCTGTGAGGATTGCGTCGTCAGAGTCCACTTCAGCGACGCCGCGCTGAGAACGCCGACAGCTTCGCCCTGAGTCACGCCGACTATGTTCGGCAATGTGACGCTAGCGGGAGGTCCCGAAGAATAGACAAGACTGACCGAAGTGTCCCACGCAGCGATGGCGCCTGCCGCTGGGTTTTGCGAAATAACCTGTCCGAACGGAACGGAATTTGAGGGCTGGTAGGTGACTGATCCAATAGCGAATCCCGCGGCGTTGAGCGTCGGCTCGGCGCCTGTTAGGCTGAGACCCCCTGTTATGCTGGTACCCACCACATTCGGTACAGCCGCACTGACAGGCCCGCCCGAGGAAACAACCAGGTTAATCGGTGCTGACAACGGGGCTTGGGCGTTTGCCGGGGGATTTTGCGAGATCACGAAGCCGTCTGGAACCGTAGTCGAAGGTTCTCTCGTGACGGATACGAAGAAAGTCAAACCGGGATCAATGCTGTTCGTAGCGATAACTTGGTTTTCGCCCATTACACTTGGGACTGTGTTATTGGCAATGCCGAGAGAATACGTCACGTTTACCGCAGAACCACCTCCGACGACAGTAGCAGCGGCAGGGCTTTGCGATATCACATTTCCGAACCCCACTGTGGAGGAAATCTGGGCCGTAAAAGTGCCAGGAGTGAGGCCCGCTGCAATGATGTCCGCGTAAGCCGTTGAATAGTAGGTTGGCTTGGTGACGAGGTCCGGCACAGAGTACTGCGCCGGTGCCGCAGAGACCTGCAGATTTACAGCCGAGCCGCCCGCCGCATACGCTCCGGGCTGCGGAGTTTGTGAGAAAACGTCGCCCACTGGCACGCTCAATTCCTGTGACGGCGTTACCGTTCCCACCGTGAGACCCGCCCCGGTGATGGCACTGGAGGCAGCGGATTGCGTAAGGCCGTAAACATTGGGAACGACGAAAGACTGCGGTCCGACTGGTCCGGTGGAAATAGAAAAACTTACCGGGGTAGTCGGGGAGAGTACGGCCCCGGGCAACGGGCTTTGTAAGATTACGGTCCCTGCCGCAGCCGTATTCGAGGCGGCTCCGCCTATCGAACCGATGCTGAATCCGGCGCCCAGGATGGCGGAAATGGCGGCGGTTTGCGTGTCACCTACGATGTTCGGAATACTCGTCAACTCATAATCATACGAGACGGTCACATTAACGTAGGAACCCGGGCTCGTGGGTGAGCCCGCCGCAGGGACTTGCGAGACGACCGTGCCGTCGGGGACTGTTAACGCGGGTGCCTGAGTGATCAAGCCGAGATTAAGTCCCGCAGCGGTGATTGCGCTCATGGCAGTGGAGATCGGGTCGCCGACGACGTTCGGCGTCAGATTGTAGGCGGGCGCGGCGCTGGCAATGGTCAGGCTGAAAAACGTGCCCGCCGTGACTTCTGTGCCTGCTTGCGGGTTCTGCGATACCACGTTACCGACGGGCACGCTGGGCGATGAAACCGTGATCGGCTCCGATCCAAGGTTGAGTCCCGCGGCATTCATGGCCGCGATAGCGGCTGCTTGAGTCATACCGACGACGTTAGGAACAATCGCCTCCGGCGGCCCCGACGACACAACAATCGAAACAGAGCTGCCAGGCGATGCGAATCCACAGACTGCCGGCATTTGCGAAATGACCGTGCCAGCCGGCACCGTCGTGGAAGTTTGCGTCGTAACGGTTCCGAGGGCGAAACCCCCAGCCGTGATGGCTGCTTGCGCGGCGGCCTGTGTGAGGCCAACCACGTTTGGTATTGCCACGGAACCCGGCGGGGCGGTCGGCGACACGGTGAGTTGCGCAAACGAACTGTCTATGACGGTGGAATGCGTTTGACTGACAGCTTTCAAGGTAAACGTTCCTTGCGTTCCGCTGGAAAGGCATGCGGGAACTTGCAGCGGAATGGTGATCTGCTGGCTGGCGGCGCCTGCCAGCGAAATACTGGAAGGAACCGCCGACGTGTTCCACCAATCGAAAGAAGTAGAAGCCGTTGTGATGGAGTAGTTGTCCGCTTGGAGGCCAGTATTGCTGATAGTGAAAACGACACTCAAGCTCGACCCGGGGTAAACGAGCGCGGTTCCCGGGCTGGCGCTGGCCACCGAGACAAGGTAAGGGGCCTGAGGATCGTGGGCGACCGCGGACTCGGCATCGGAGGGGTTCGCCTGGCTACCGAACGCGAACGCGGCCCCGCCCATCGCACCGTTCCCTCCGATCAATCCTCCGGCATAGACGAGGTGATTCCAATCCTCTGAACTATTCAGCACGATGGGAAGGCCCGGCACGAAAGGAATGCCCGTGGCGGCGATGTCCGCTTGCACGTCGGTTTCGATCGAACCATCGCAATTCCAGTCAATTGGTCCATTTGCATCTCCGACATCCCTGCGCCCAATGGATTGCCCCGGCGAGACGACGGGCTGGGCTCCTGGACAGTAATAGGCAGTTCCATAATTCACCAAAGCGGGTCCGCCATTTAGACCGATGGTTTCGTTGAGGGCGTACTCGTTCAAGGAGGGTATCGAAGGGAATTCGGAATAATCGAAGAGGCCGTTGATGCCGCTCTCAATGAGACCTTCGAACTGGAACGAGTAGTTCATGACGCTCAAATAGTTTGGCTTCCAGTTGGTCTCATCGAGCCCACCGTGGTGCAAGCCGAGATTGTGACCGAGTTCATGCATAAAGGTGCCGGCCTGGCTCCAAACCGTGCCAACATTGGCGAAGTAACTTCCCAAGGAAACGATGAAGCCGCTGCTCGGGATACCCTCGCTGATGCCGGTGACACCACAAATCACCTGTTTCGGTGGAGTCATGGAAGAGTCCATGCATTCGATGTTCAGATCATGCGCGAAAAGCGCATAGTGAAAAATGGGTCTGCGGCTCACCGGGAAGTGGACAACGCCGTATTCGTCCGGGTTATTGGCAATGTTGTGGAATTGGTCGAAGTTGTAACAGTTCTGCGGGCCCTTTGGCGGGACATCACATGGCGAGTCACCGAGGATGAAGTCCTCGGGTATGGCATTCGCCCGCGAAAGTGCGCCCCAGGTTTGGCCCGTGAGGGGATTCATAATGCAGCTTATGCCGCAATCCACATGCAGGGTGATCCCTGTTGTCCCGTCCGGATTGTCCACGGGAGCATTGGCAAAGGCAGCCGTCACTATGGCCAACGCATCCGGACTCGGCTGATGGGAATGACCGACGACGCAGGAACCAGACGGGTCACACCCGCCTTGGTACACCATGTAATCGGTCTGCACGAAGATGTCTTTGTGCATCGGATTGGCCCCCATGCTGGGAAGATCGACAAATTGGCCAGTCTTCGGGTCCGTGTACCCATATTTTTCCCAGTTGTCGCAAAGGCCGTCACCGTCGGTATCGCCGCCATTATTGACGCACGCGGTGTTGAGGAGAAACGCATGAAGATCGTAACCGATGAAACCTATACCCACAATCTGGCCCAAGTCATTGATGGCCTGGGCGGAGATCAGCTCCCAACAGTTAGGCTGGCCAATCTGGCAGCCGCCCTGAGTCGCCGACACATTTGGAGGCAGGTAGCTATTCAGATCAACAATCTGATTCGTGCTCGTCCACATCACAGCATGAGACGCACCTGGAATTACGGGATCATCGACATCCGACTGTCCCACAACGAGATTCTCTGCGTTTATAGCGAAAGCAGCACTGGACGCGAAAGAAGCGACACTAGCCGTTCCCAAATCCTCCATGGTGATAACGCCTTTTGCATTCTGCTGATAAACGAATCCATGGAAAATTCCGGTGGTGTCGAAATCCGAAGCGCCCACAGCTATGCCTTGATCGTTCAGGCCGTATGCCGCACTGTTTTGCCCTCCTGGAAGAGTTCCTAGAGCGTCGGTGGAGGCCAGCAGACCAGTCCCACTGTGCAAGAAGGCCATGACGTTCCCGGACGAGTTCTGCGCAACTCCCGCGATTAAGCCGTTGTTGTTTATCCTGTACGGGGTCGCATCTATGGAATATCCCGGCAACTGACCAAGATCGAAGAAATTCCCTTGCTGGTAGAGCCAAGCATGGAAGTCCTGCCCCAACACGTTGTACCAACCGACGATTTGACCCTTATTATTTATGCTGCTTGGACCTATGTTGAAGGTCCCAGGTGGGGTTCCGATGCTAGTGAGTGCGCCGTTCTGGTAGGTGAATACACCGTCGATGGCCATGGGGCAGCTAGAACTTCCAACGCCGGGGGTTACGATGCCGGAGCTCCCTACCGCCACCCCGTTATCGTTGATATCCACCAGTCCACTATTTAATGACGCCGAGTTTCCGGCGGAAGTGTTGCCCCCACCGGCCCCGCACGCACCAGGCACAAGGCCTCCCACGAAAGTCATCGTTCCGGTCGTGCCGTTGGCTGAGGTGGGAGTCCAAATAAAGGCATCTTCGTTTGAGAACCCGTACAATACCGGCCCGGCCAATGGCCATCCGGTTTCCTCGCCCGAATAGCCAACTACATTGCCGGAGGAGTTTATCGCCAATCCGTAGGAGCCGTTGTCTACTGGCCCGGGCAACGGCCTTACGGTTCCAAGCGATCCCAAGTCCGTGATCGTGCCCGCGCCCGCCGCGCCCGACTGGGCGGGAGTAACAGGCGACAGGCAGGACAAAATTGTCACTACCAGGACAACTCTTATGACCCAATGCTCATGTCTAACGCATGGCTCAGGGGTGAGATTTTTCTTCAGTGCCTTCACTGCGCACCTTTTTGCAGAACTTGTTCTCAGTGTCGGCAAAACCACGGACGGAGAGTCTTGGGCAGCATTTACTGCAGTGGCGCGGAGTACGTCAATGGACGGATGTACATCTGTGAGTCATCTTTTGGTAACGTCATAAGCTCTCTATATTGAGCCACTTGCGCGGGTGGATAATCTGGCCGGCTTTCTTGCAGACAAAGGATGGTCCAAATGATAGATTCCCGCGCCACTTAGGTGTGTTGTCCTCCAGCCTGCTCCACCTGCGCGGATCATTCGCTTCGGACTCTAGGAGGCCGATTTAGCCACTAGAGAACTGCGGCGTGAAGCTCCAAAGTCAAACTACAGGAACGCCCGTTCGAATTTCTCATCGTTTTGTTGGAACGCCCCGGTGAAGTAATTACTCGCGAGGATTTCCGGCAACGCCTTTGGCCTGCCGATACCTTTGTGGATTTCGTCCACAGCTTGAACACTTCCATCAACCGTTTGCGACAGGCCCCTCGGGATGACGCCGAGAATCCGCGTTTCTTGGCTACCGTCATGCGAATCGGCTATCGTTTCATGGGACCAGTAGCTCTAAGTCATTGACAGTCTTAGCCATCGCTATTGTGTACCTCGGTGTGTACCACGGTTTTCCGGCAATCTCGCGAAACTCATCGATTGGTTGCGGGGGCTGCAACCATCTGAATTGGTTGGTCCTCCATTTACATCGGGTTGGAAACCGCTGAATGGAGTTTTCGGTAACCACAAAACCGTCCAGCCGCGGCCTTCGTAGCTGGCGAACAAACTGCGGGAGAAGCAACTGCATCCGCTTTTGGAAAGCGCACAAAACACGTAAAACCTGTGGAAATCACTCGGTATCCTTCGCGGTGGATTCCATTCGAGGAGACACGGCGCAGCGAGGTCCCTTTTGGATGATGACGCAACTCCGGCCGTTGCGCAGAAGCACCTCCGTCACTCAGACGCACGGATCACGCTCGAGCTCTCTACGGTCACGTTGTCCGAGATGCGCAACGCAACGCCGTTCAAAACCGCTCGATAAAGCTGGTCTCAGGTGCGCCGCCCTCCGGGAACCATCGGGGACAAAACCAATTCGTCGGAATGTCGCACGGCGAAGTTTCAGGCATTTCCCACCTGTGAGGTCAAATTGTCGAGATAGGTTTGCGTGACAATGTCGCGGAGGACTTGTTGGCTTGGGTCGGCGCCCGCGACCTCGGAGTTGGCCAGAATCGCCAGTTCCATGCCTTGAGGCAGGAAATAAACCAACGCCTGCTCTTCGCGACCGATGCCATCGTACCAGGTGCCGGGTTTGCAGTAGACCTCGCCGGCGGGTGTGAGCAATCCAAAAGGGATTGGATTGGTGTAGGGAGGGTTGACAAGAGGATCGACGCCGAAACCGTTGACCAGCATGGCCTGGGCAGCTTCGGCCGGGACGATGTTTCCGCCACGGCGGAATTCGCCCATCACATCCAGCAGCTGGTTCACGGAGAGGTGCCAGCCGTCGGACCCGCAAATCTCTTCAAGGTTTCCCGAATTCCAGCCATGCTCGGTATCGCCCGGCTCTTTGTAAGCCAGCCCGGCGGCAGCAGGGTGGTCCAGGGTGGCGCCGGAAACTCCTGACGGTCGGAAGATCCGGGTCTGTACGAAATTGGAGTAGCCGTCGATCGTAACCACATCCCAGACAAGATCGTTCAGGTCGATGCCGAGAATATTGAAATTGGCGCTTTTGCTGATGTTGCCGTTCATCACTGTCAACAGGATGCGGAACAGACCGTAGTTCAGGTTGTGGTACTGATACCCGCCAAGATGGTACTGCGCGTTCGGGTCCAGGCTGATGCCGGAGGCGATGACCGACTCCATCGTCAAAAAATCAAAACCATCCTCTTTCCTGAAGATTCCGCTGGTATGGTTAAAGAGGTTGCGGAAGACGATGTACTCGATGTTTGGTCCCTTCGCCCAATAATCGGGGAGATAGTCGATGATCTGCGCATCCGGGGAAATGCCTCTCTCGGCCATCAGGACGGTCATGGCCATAGCCGTGATCAGTTTGCACACGCTGGCTACATGCAACTGCACGTCCGAGGTCCAGTTCTCGTTTCCATCCTGCGGCCTCTTGGCCGACTGCCAGTTCCTGCTGAAGATGGCCTCTCCATGTTGACGCACCTCAGCGCTGTACCCGGCGACGCTGTCTTGCAGCGCATCATGCAGCGCCACGCCGAACGCAGGGACATCGAGAAATTCGGGGCGATTGCCGACGGGCCCGATGGGCGTGAACTTCAGGTTGGTTTCTGTGGGACCCTTATCGGAGAAAACGCCTTGGATGTTCTGCGGGCTGATGATGTGCGCCCGCACTTTGTTGACGTCGATCGTCAGGCCCTTCACGTATGTGGCCAGGAGGCTGGCTAACTCCTGATCGGATCCGCCTGCGGGCACGTTGCGCGCTGCACTCATGACTTCCTCCAACAAGTTTCCTATATCGTTTTGTGCCACCACTTCGGCCAACTCGCTTGGCAGAAATACTTGGCACAATCGCTCTGCCGCAGTGCCCTGTTTAACGCCGGAACCCTTGAGCGATTCGGTGACAAGATCTTGATACTCGCGCAAATCGGCCGCCTGCGTCACGGTGACACGAATGCTCGGAAATTGAGTTGAGAGGTGCTCGGCGATCTGCTTTCTCACGGCGAAGCGTTGATCGCGCAGTTCTGAGGCTCTCTTCAGCAGCTCTGCGCGAGCCCTAATTATGCCCTGTCCCTACCGAAAACTCCATCATCGTCGATGGGACCTTCTCGAACATTGGGACGTAATGCAAGAAGAAGTCCCAGTTGAGAAAACCGTGAACGGCAATCCGATGCTTGCTCTCGTGAGTGTTGAGTGGTCGGCAGAACACTAGGCCGTTCGAGCTACGGTCAGCCGCCGGAGACTGATCACGCGTTCGCCTTGAGGCTGCTGCCCTTCAGGAGCATGGCGCGGAATCGGTGTGCCTCGCCAATGAATGCCTTGGCGAGAGACTGGATTCGGATTTTTTCGCTAGAATCCTTGCCATGATCGTGTCGCTCCGACATTTCTTCGGCTGGTTGGTGAGCGCTTTCAGTTCCCGGGAAGACCTGCGGTTTAGCGTTATGCTGGGAGGGCCGTACGGCCCGACCGCGATCTGCTGGTGAGCCTACAATCGAGCGAGCGGAACCACTGAACTGAACAAGTGGCTGGCTAACGGCCAGTGTGAGATGAAAAAAGGGACGAGTGTCGACTCGTCCCTTTTTTTGTTTTTGACTTTTACTTGAGCAGCAAAGTCTAGGAAGAACCACCGCTCACGCTTACTCCCTTCACCCCGATCACTACACCCGGGCAAGCTGAAGCACCGAGGGCGGTGCAAGGCCGCCCCTACAAGGGATTGGCAGGGTTTACGGGGTTAGCGATTGCGTGAGAAAAGAACCACATCGCTGTTAATGGAACCCCGCGACATGGCGATCTTGGTTCCATCGGGCGAAAAGGCAATCCCGAAAATACGTCCCGAAAGAAAATGGGTGAGCTGCTGAGACGGGTGGCCCGCCAGCGAATAAGTCCAAATATTGGGAGAGCCGGAACGGGTGTCCACGTAAGCCAGGGCCTGCTGGCCCGGGATCCAGCGCCCTTCGCGCAGGACCGTGGTCTTTGGCGGCGGATCATAGTAGGCAATCGGTGCGGTATCATCCAACGTAGCCCGCCCAACACGCACTTTGTTGTCCTCTTCATCGGGGACAGCTGCAAACAAGATATGCTTTCCATCCGGAGCCAGATTGACACCGACCACTATATTGGGAATGACGGCCCTGTCCGCTCCCCCATCCAGAGAGAGTTTGCGCAGATTTCCGCCAGGGGTTGTTTCATCCTCCTTGATGAACGCGACCCAACGGCCCTCTCTGGGACACTGCGGGTAAACTTCGCCAGCGCCGTGGGTCAGCTGTACGCGGTTTGTTCCATCTGCCTCTGTCTTCCAGAGATGATTCCCGCCCCCAGCGTTCGAGACGAACACGACGGTGCGGCCGGAGTCACAAACGACTGGTGAACTGTGATATTGGGGCGCGCCGGAGATAATCTGGGTGGCGAGGGTCGCCAAATTCACGGCGGAGAGATCCCAGTTTCCAGAATCATTCGAAGAAAAAATAATCTTCTGCGGAGAGGCAAAATCCAGCCCATGCAAACCATCGTTTCGCCCCTGCGTTACTTGTTTGATGTCATCGGCGTGATCGCTGGGAGCTATCCAGATGCTCGCAGTGACGTCGGTTTGCACAGCGACAATGGTGCCCGCATCGAGTGCCAGGCTCGCGCTGTCATACGCTTCCAGGTCGTTCGTTACGCGTTGCGTTGCTCCGTCTGGGTAGGACACGTACGAGATCTGCGCCGGATCCCCTGCCCGTTCCTGCGCCGTGACAAGCAGTCCCTTGCCATCCGGGGTCCAAGTCAAGTTCCGGATTAATCTCCAGCGAGATGGCACATCCTGCGTCTTTTTCGTGGAAAGATCGTAGGTCTGAATATGCGCGCGCAAGTCTTGTGGATCCTCATCGACCACTGCGTCAAACGCGATTCGCCTGCCATCCGGCGACCAAGCCGGTGCATAGTGAGGCGTCCCCCATTTCAAAAGCACAGTGCGCCCAGACCCATCCGAGTTCACTTGCGTGAGGCAGAAATCAGTCCCCTCGCAAGTCACACCTAGAAAGGCGATCTTGGACCCATCGGGAGCGAACGTGAAATTCGTCGAAAAGTGCTCGGATATTTTCCGCGGGGTGCCTCCGAGCACGGGGACGACGAAAAGTTGCAAGTCATTGGACTTCTCAGAGCGGCCTCTCGAAAAATAGATGAAGTTTCCGTCGGGAGAAAACATCGGTGAACTCAGATAGGCCTCCGATGCTGGCGACACTACTTGCTGGGCGCTGGACACGGCGGTCTGGCGAACCCACAGGCTGTCTTGTCCCGAGTCGCGGAGGACATAGGTAACGTAGCGCCCATCGCGTGACACCGCGGTTGCCGCGATATTTCCCGTTGTTGTCAAACGGATAATTCGCCCGTTGGTGACCAACGGCAAGCGGTCCAGGTCAGTCTTTGCGGTGAAGTATTTCCATGCGAGAAGGCCGCCCGCAACGACGGCCAAGACAACAAAAACGATCACGAGCGAGCGCATTGCTCCGAAGGATGGCGCGGCGGTTTGCGGGGCCGCGACGCTGGTTCTCCCAGAGCTGGTATCCCGCCTCAGTCGCCTTAAATCCGCTTGTAACTCACCTGCGGACTGGTATCGCAGGTCCCGGTCTTTTTCCAGCGCCTTGTTAATGATGCGTTCCAGCTCCGGCGGGACGTCGGGATTCAATCGCACCGGCGTTATCGGCACCACATGAAGGATCGCGTCATAGATCGCAGCCGTCGAATCTCCACGGAACGGAAGCGTTCCCGTAGCCATTTCATACAGCACCACGCCAAAGGAAAAGAGATCGGTTCGCGGGTCGAGCGGTTTGCCGAGCACCTGCTCGGGAGACATGTAGGCGACTGTGCCAAGCGCCGTGCCGGGACTCGTCAGATGTTCTTCAGGCATCGTTTGCAATTTGGTGGGCGAGCGGGTCGCCGTTTCATCGCCAGGCGGCGCAACGCCTGTAACCTTTGCTAAACCGAAATCGAGAATCTTGGCCTGTCCTCTAATTGTCACGAATAGATTCGAAGGCTTGAGGTCGCGATGAATGATTCCCTTCTGATGTGCCGCGTCCAGTGCATCGGCCATCTGAATGGCAAGCTCGACGAGCTTGTCCATGGGAACGGCCTTACCCCCGACTTCATGTTTGAGCGTGTGGCCCTCCAAAAGCTCCATGACGAGGAAGGGCTGGCCGTCGTGCGCGGCGATCTCGTGAATCGTGCAGATGTTGGAGTGATTGAGGGCCGAAGTCGCCCGGGCTTCCCGCTGGAAACGTTCCAAAGCTAGAGGACTGTTTGCTAGAGCTTCGGGCAGAAACTTTAAAGCGACGTGCCGCCCGAGGTTAATGTCCTCTGCTTCATAGACTACCCCCATCCCTCCTCCGCCGAGCGTGCGGAGAACTCGATAGTGCGAAACAACGGTCCCTACCATGGATGGAAGATCAGGCAATTTGTTCTCGGTTTGGAGACGTGGAAACTGCCAAGCCGGGTTTACGCCCGGCCTGCTTCCCGATGGATGCAACTGGGCGGAAAGTATTGTCCGCCACAGCCGCCAAGTCAACCAGCGAGGAAACCTGAACTGCGAACGGGCTGCCGCATCTCTTTTTGGTTGGGACGCGAACGCCGGATTCCATGTCCGGTCACGCACCACCTATTCGCCGGTATCGTTTAGAATGGCAGGCCTATGGCAAAGCTCACTTTTCTTGGCGCGGCAGGAACCGTCACTGGATCTAAATATCTTGTCGAAGCAGGCGGCAAACGGCTGCTGGTCGATTGCGGTATTTTTCAAGGCGCACAAGAGCTCAGCGAGCGGAATTTCAAGCCATTGCCAGTGGATCCGAAGACGATCGACTATCTGGTGCTGACGCACGCACATCTGGACCACACGAGGTGATCCTTGTGAGCGCCATTAACTTCTGCGGCCAACTAAAGCGTAGCACGAAGGGAAATCCTAAGGAAATATGAGCAAAACAACAATTCGCCAGCCACAGCATTGACCCATTAAACATGTGAGAAGAGAACACGCTGATACCTTAGGTCGCCAGGCATTTCGCTCCGGGGACCATTGCTTTTTCTGCGGGCTCATCGAATACCGACCGCTCAATACTGGCAATACCTCGGGCTGCCGTCAGAGTTAGTGCAATACTGGCCCCGGTAGCCCCGCTCCCATGGATGCTTCTCCTGGGGGAATGCGTTACCCAGGTCGCCGCCACTGAAATTCGGCGGCGAAGGAGTCGAAGGAGACGACGGGAGCAACACATCGAGCGCCGTGATGACGGCCACCGCAGCGGCCAAACCAATCACCACGTTCCTGTCCACGGAAAAGCCGAGTTCGTGCCCATTCGCGGCTACGGGTGGCGCCAGCTTCGGAATCACAGGTAGCGCGGAGAGCATGGAGGTGAGCGCAGGGGCGCGCGCGGCAGCCGCTCTGGCCCGGTACTGTGCCGCTTGCTGTTGCAGCAACGCCAGACTGCTGCCCTGGCACGATTGCGCCTTGCGGTGCCAGCTCTGGGCCTGAGCGTTATCCGCGAGAACGCCGCTCCCGTGCGAGTACAAATCTCCAATCTCCATCATGGCCACGCAGTTCCCGCCGGTGGCGGCCTTCCGATACGCCACCATCGCCATTTGGTGCCAATAGGGCGGATCGCCGCCCAGCATTCCTGTGTCGTATTCAAAGCCCAGAACCAGCCATCCTTTAGGGTCGCCCGCATCGGCAGCTTTCATTGCCCAATACGTCGCACGCTCGCCGCTCACCGGAGTTTTTTGCTCGGCGTAGGTGTCGGATAATAGCGACATCGCCGGCACATAGCCGGCTTCCGCGGCCTTTTGCAA
>Ga0210398_10000829_pt1 | contig 34052 bp, 21 predicted proteins | sample IncBWC4OmetaG_FD_161047 | JGI IMG/M metagenome (GOLD analysis project Ga0210398, IMG submission 161047) | Forest soil microbial communities from Barre Woods Harvard Forest LTER site, Petersham, Massachusetts, United States - Inc-BW-C-4-O | ecosystem: Environmental > Terrestrial > Soil >... | reverse complement strand
TTCCTCGGCGTCCCACTGATCCGCACCAGATTCGCGTCTATGACGTGGTCGATGGTGCCCGCCTCAAGAATGGCCGCATGTTTGTGGATATGTCCCCAGGCAATTCCGACGGCATTCGCTCGGATGTCGATGGCAACATCTGGTCAGCCGCCGGATGGGCGGGGGAAAACTACAACGGCGTTCATGTCTTCGCTCCCGACGCCACGCTCATTGGCAAAATTCATCTTCCGGAATCTTGCGCGAACCTCTGCTTCGGCGGCGCTAAGAAAAATCGCCTCTTCATGGCTGCCAGCCAGTCTCTCTACGCCGTTTACGTGGGGACCGAGGGAGCGCAGTTGCCCTGACAACGCGAATTTCTGTGGTTCCTCGGCTTTTTCGTTCCGTTGTCGTGCTCGTGTTTAGGTCGGGATGCCGCAGGCAGCCATCGCTGCTCGCCGCGCGGGATTTTCAATCATGGAAAACTTTACGGAATAAACGAATGGTCTCCGCGAACGCCAGGTCCGTCGCTTCGGGATCGAATCGCGGCCCTTCATCCCGCGTGAAGGCATGTTCTGCTGGGTACAAAAGCGTGTTATACCGCGTACCGGAGTTACGCAGTGCACCATCAACCGTCTCACGTCCCGCATCGGGCACGTGCGGGTCTCTGGTCCCGAAGATCATCAGAAGTTCGCCGCGTATTTCTTTTGCGCGCGCCAACGATCCCGCATCTGCGTCCTGGCCGAGCTTCCCGTCATGGATGCCCGTGCCGTAATAACAGACGGTTGCGCGTACGTCGGGCTGGAACGCAGCACGAAAAGCGAGATGGCCGCCGATGCAGAAACCCAGCACGCCGATTTTCCCATGCCCCACGTTAGGGTGCTTCGAAAGCCAGTCCAGCCCAGCGCGGCAATCGGCATCAAAATGCGCGACCGGAGTCTTCGCGGCGTCGTGCTGCCCGCGAGTGCGCCCGGCGTCATCAAAGGGGATCACCGTTCCCGGCGGTTCGATGCCGCGATAAATTTCCGGCGCAGCGACAACAAATCCGTACCCGGCCAGCCGCACGCACGTGCGCAGCAATGGCGGTGTGAGTTGAAAAATGTCGGAATAGCACCAAATGCCGGGATATTCACCTTCGGCCTTCGGCCGAGCAACGAAGGTTCGCATCGGCGAACCCGCCAGAGAAATGTCCGCGTATTCGGTACTCACAACCATTTGTTGGACCTCGACAAATTGTCGCGGAGACCCGAGACCAGAGTCAACTCCTCACCAGTGCCCAAAGTGGCCATCTTCTGTCGACTCGCAACAGACACATTTCGAGTACTACTGAAAGCCAAGAAAAATCAACGGTCCGAAACGTGAAAGCTCATCTTGCACTCCGGCCATCCGCCGTTTAACCTCTTGACCTATGGTTGCGCCTCGCACTCCGGGCGTGTATATCGAAGAGTTCCATTTCGTCTCCACTCCAATCCAGGGAGTTCCTACCAGCACGGCCGGGTTCATTGCCGTGACGGGGCGCGGTGCACTGCTCGGTCCGCTTGTCTCCTTTGCGGATTTCGAACACTTGGCGATTCCCAATCTCGGCGTGAATCTTCCTCTAGCCGTGCGCGGTTTCTTCGAAAACGGAGGCCACGCCCTTTACATCTCGCGAATCGCACCCAGCGATCCCCTTGAATCGGGCCTTGCTGCCCTGGACGCGCAACCCATCTCAATCGTCTGTTGTCCCGACGATCCAACAGTTCCAGACGCCGCCGCTTCCATGGCCGCCCATTGCGCCAATCGCAAGGATCGCATCTGCATTCTTCAGTCTCGAGAGCCCGTCATCCCGGTCGCAACACATCAACCCCCAGTGAATTCAACTTATGCAGCCTATTACTATCCTTGGATCACGGTTCGATCCCTGGACGGAAGCACAACGGTCTCCATGCCTCCCGGCGGCCACCTCGCCGGAATCTACGCCCAGACGGACACCAATCGCGGCGTTTGGAGCGCACCCGCTGACCTCGCGCTTCTAGGAGTAACCGCCATTTCTGAAAATGTCACTGACCTCGAATCAGACCAACTGAATTCGCGCGGCATCGATCTCCTCCGCAGTTTTCCCGCGGCGGGCATCAAGGTTTGGGGCGCGCGCACAACCGGCGAGGACTCGGACTGGAAATACATACCGGTTCGGCGCCTGCTTATTTTTATCGAGCAGTCCGTTTCGCAAGGGATCCAGTGGGCGGTCTTCGAGCCGAACGGCCCCGCACTCTGGGTAGCTGTTTCTTCCTCGGTCCAGACTTTTCTGGCAAGTCTTTGGAAATTGGGCGCCTTTCAGGGCGCCTCCCAGCAGGAAGCCTACTTTGTCCGCTGCGATCTCACCACCATGACGCAAAACGACCTCGATAACGGCCGCCTAGTGTGCGTCGTGGGCGTTGCCCCGGTGCGCCCTGCGGAATTCGTCATTTTCCAGATCGCTATCTGGACGCAGTACCCGCCGAACCCGCCCGGCAAATAGTAATTATTCTGAGCCCGTGCGACACGGATTCCTTCAATTAAGCAGCATTGACATGATCAAACTTGATGTCTGCAAGAAGAATTGTTAGGGGCTATGGGCGGGCAGCCCAAAAGTGAAGACTCTCTTCGTTGTCCTCGCCTGATGTAAGGGCGCTGTGGGGAGGATCGCTTGTCTGTTCCAATGAGCACGAAACCAAGTCTGTCTCTTCTTGGACAGTTACCTGCTTCGCCTGGAGCGGTTATCGCTCCTGGGCTCTTGGTTTTTTCCGAACGCCCGAACCGGAAAGTATTACCGTGTTTCGATTCAAGCCAGATTAGGAGGTCAGCTATGTCCGAGGTCGTGTACGTTTCCAAAGTAAGAATTGAGCGCAAGAAGGGACCATTGCGCGTCGCCTATTTGCCCGGTGAGGCACTTCCGGTCAATTTCAGTGTGCACGGTGCGATCGCCAAGCACTACAAGGTCGATCCGGCAAAAATTGGAGAATCCCACGCGGCAACCATAGACTATGTGATCGCTTCAACGGCTGGTTGAATGATGGGTACTTTTGGCGGCGCGCTGGAAGCGCGACAAATTGATGCAAGTCAGGGCAAGCTCACTGCGGACGTAACTGGAGAAGTGGAGATCGAGGACGGCGTCCTGGTGATTCGCCGCATTCACGTTGAAATGCAATTGGCAGCCACGCCAGAGTTCCGCGAAACTGTGGACCGCGTGCATGGTATCTATGCCATGAATTGTCCTTTGTACCGCACATTGCACAAGGCCATCCAACTCACTTCTTCTTGTGCGTTGATCATCCGATAAGCACCCAGGTCCTTGTGTTGCTGCCAGTCGGTTCTCTAGATACGTTCAGCGCCTTCGATTTGACGGCACAGCGGCGGAAACTGCGAACGTCCGCAACGCGACTGATCAGTTGTCAGCCTGGATCTTCCACGAAAGCTCCCGCTACGGGCTTCCCCGCTCTCGTCGTAGTGATCACCACCACGCTGATCAAAACAAACAGACTCCCCAGAATGGTTCGCAAGTTCAGCGCTTCGCCTCCCAGGAAGTACCCAACCAGCACGGCCACAACCGGATTCACGTACGCATAGGTCCCGACCTTTGTCGGCGATTCACGATGAAGCAGCCAGACGTAAGCGGTGAACCCCATGATGGAACCCGCGACAATCAGGTAAACCAACGAGAGCCACGCGCTGCGCGAAACGCTCGACGGATGAAAATTACGAAATTCGCCAAGCCCGACCGACGTGAGACCCAGAAACACGCCGCCGGCAAACATCTGCGCTCCCGAGCTCATGACCTTGGAAGCAGGGAGCGGCAGCTTGCGCATCAGCGCCGAAGCGATAGACCAGCTCATCGACGCAAAAATCAGCGCCGCTGCGCCCACCCTGTCGATCGGCGTGCCGTCGAGGTTCAACGAGCGGCTCGCCAGCACCAGCACTCCCCCGATGCCAATCAGCAGCGCCAAGGCCAGGCGGAGAGTCAGTCTCTGCGTCCGCAGAAAAACGATCTCCGACACCGCCATGAACGCCGGGATCGTGGCCATCATGACCGCGGCAACGCCGGAAGGCACGCGCTGTTCAGCCCAAAACAAAAGTCCGTAGTCGAGCACAAAGATCAGCACAGCGAGTAAAGCTAGCGACGCCCATTGGCGCCCGTTCGGTGATCGCTCGCCCCGAACAATCGTCCAGCCATACAGGACGGCTCCTGCTATCAGGAAGCGCATCGCTGCCAAAAGAAATGGGGGAACTTCGCGCACGCCAACGCGAATGGCGAGAAATGTGGATCCCCACACAAAATAAATCATTGCGAACGCCAACAAGGTCTTCCAAGTCGCGCGATGGCCGGCGGCTTCCATAACAGATTCCTACTGACAATCTACCAATTCTCCGCACTTGATTGCTCCTGTCCGTGGGATCGTCCGGTATTCCTGAACCGACCAAATTGTCCGTATAAGAATCGCCCTCAATAGCCCCTCGGCAGATGTTCGGTTTCGACTAACCCTGCACTTGGACGCGGACCTGATCGAGGCAGGTCGGCTTGACCGATCACGCACTGGGCCTTACTCTTCGGACACCGGCTGGCTAGAGGAAGAAGCAGACTAAACCTTATGAAGGCGAAAACACACATCCTGATTCTCGCAGCCATTCTAATCGTCGGCCCTACGTTCAGGGCGCAAGTACCCTCGGACAAGACCGCCAACCCTTCTGGCGACGACTCTAACGTCCGGCCGCCGGTAACGACTGCCGATGTGAAGATTGTGCAGCGCGCGCGAGAGATTCTGAGTTCGCCATCAAAGTGGAACCGCGCCGATACGAGGGTCTGCCCGCCAGAGGCCAAGACCTTCAGTCTGTATTGCGCCCTGGAGAAGGCCACGAATGAAGTTAGCGGCAACTTCAAGCACCGCGGGGCGGCCATGCAGGAGGCACGGTTCGTGATCGATGAGATTACTCCCAAAGCAAAAAACTACGACCATCGCTTGATGGGTTACAACAATGACCCTACGACCACGTTCGCCGATATCCAAAAAGTGTTCGAGCTGTTGGAAGAGCGCATTGCCAAGCGGCTGAAACAGGAGTCCCAGGGTAGTAAGAAGTAAAATGCAGAGAACCGGGAACGTCCCCTCGCGGGTCCGGCAGCCTAGCTCCGGGTTAACGCGCTCACCGAGCAACTACTGTCAATCGTCCCTCGATATCGGAAGGGCGGTTACCATACCTCCTTCAATCCTAGAATTCCATCTCGCCCAACCTTCAGTCCGGTGTTCATTCACGCCATGGCAACGGGCAAGGAAAACGCGGCAGGACCTCCTCTCTTCCACCAGTCACCTGCTACAAGTCGCCAATCACCGCTCCTCTCTGGCGGCTTCCCGCATCCAGCCGGCAGGCGTATAGTGGCACTCGGAATGGTCACCTACCCTAGCGGCGGCAGCGCGGCGCCGGAAGCTCCCGCTCCCGGTTTTCTAGCCCGCACCATTTTCAACTCCGGTCACAAAGTGATCGGTCTCCGTTATCTGTGGCTTGCCTTGGGCAGCGTGCTTCTCGGGATGCTCCTCTCGCTGCTGATGCGCATTCACCTCGTGTGGCCAAGCGCGAAAATCCCATTTCTCTCCGGATTCGGCGGCACACCGGAGCGCTACGCCGCTATCACCATGCTTCACGGCTCGTTGATGGTTTTCCTGGTGCTCACCACCGCGCCGCAAGCCGGCTTCGGCAATTATTTCTTGCCTCTGGAAATCGGCGCCCGAGAAATGGCGTTTCCCGCGCTGAATCTGTTTTCGTTTTGGGCCACAGTCGCCTCGCTCGCTGGCATGACCGCAGCTTTTTTCGTTTCGCCAGGCGTCGGCCTCACACTTTGGACCGCCAGCGTCGCGCTCTTCTGTCTGGCTGCCTTGCTCACAGCACTCAATTTTACCGTCACCACGATTGACCTTCGCGCCAAGGGCATGACTTTGCCGCGAATGCCCCTCACTGTTTGGGCCTGGTTCATCAACGCCATTCTGAGCATGTTGATTTTCAGCATTCTCCTCGCCGCTTGTGTTTTTCTCCTGTCCGACCGCCTGCTCGCCTCGCAATTCTTCTCGCCGCTAACTTTTCTCTCGCAACAGCCAGCGTCTCTCGCGCAATCCACGCTGCTTTCTCTCTGGCAGCGACTCTTCTGGTTTTTCGCCCAGGCCGAAGTGTATGTCGCCATGCTTCCGTGCTTCGGAATCGTCTCCCATCTGCTTTCGACTTTTTCGCGCAAGCCCGTTTGGGCCGAGCGCGCCGCGGTTCTCGCTCTTTGCGGTGTCGGCCTCTTCGGCTTTTTCGTTTGGGGCCAGCACATGTTTTCGAGCGGCCTCAATCCGTGGTCTCCACTGGTTTTTTCGCTGCTGGCATCGTCGCTTGCCTTGCCTGCCTCGGTACTCCTGCTCAGTTGGTTCGGCACACTTTGGAATGCAAGAATCAAGCTGAATACGGCGATGCTTTTTGCTCTCGGATTCGTTTCTCTTTTCCTGGCAGGCGGCGTCTCCGGACTTTCGCTCGCTCGCAACGATCTCGCCGCCGTCTCTGTCAGCGACGACTTCGTCACCGGCCACTTTCATTTGGTCATGGGCATCGCCGCGACATTCGCAATTCTAGGTGCTCTGTTTTTCTGGTTCCCAAAAATGTTCGCGCGCCGTCTCAACGAATCTCTCGGCAAGCTCCACTTCTGGCTTACCTTTGCTGGAGTCTATTGCGTGTTCATGCCCATGCATTGGCTGGGGCTGATCGCCCACGCGGGCGCCGCGAAAAGCGGCCCTGCCGCGGTCTCCATTCTTGGCCAATCGTTCGGCACTCCGTTTGGCACATCTCCCTACACCCCGCTACGTACGTTTGTCACCATCGCCACGATTCTCACCATCGCCGCGCAAGCTCTCTTTGTTTTCAATTTTGTTTGGAGCTTGTGGCGCGGCGAAAAGATCGAGGATCCGAATCCGTGGCGCGCCACGACACTCGAGTGGACCGTTTCGTCACCTCCGGCTATCCACAACTTTGGCGCGACCGAACCAACAGTCTATCGCGGTGCCTACGAATTCACCGCGCAAGGTACGCCGGAAGATTTCGCAGCGCAGAATGCTGCGCCCGCACCTTCGGAGCCTCCGCTCGAAACGAGCCAGGCTGCTAAAGCTGGCCGAGAGGAGAATTAAGGAAAGGTCTGATGCCCGGCACAACCATCGTCGAGGATATCGAACTGATCATCGAAGACATCGGTGGAGGCGGTGGAAAACTTCCGCCCGCAGGTGGAGATGACGGCGGCGATAGCGGCAAGCGCCGCGGCCCTCAAAGACCTTCCTCGAGGCGATATGCCACGGCCATCGTGATCGCCATCGTCTCCATCGTGATGTTTTTCATGGCCATGGCCAGCGCCTACATCTATCTCCGCGCCAACAGCAACCACTGGGTGCCGCTGCATCTTCCATGGATCATTTGGGTCAACACGGCGCTTCTCCTGCTAAGCAGCGGAGCAATGGAGTTCGCGCGCAGGCGACTCGCGCTCGCGGACGTCGCTCAATTCCGCAAACTGTGGGCGGGCGCCACGACTCTCGGGGTACTTTTTCTGATCGGTCAACTAGTCGCTTGGCGCCAGTTCGTTCTGGCGGGCTTTTACGTGTCCACCAATCAGGCCAGCAGCTTTTTTTATATTTTTACGGGGCTACACGGCTTGCATCTTCTCGGCGGGATCTGCGCGCTGCTCTACGTGTCCTTCCGCAAATTCGAAAAAGCCAAAGTCTCGCGCACGGTCGCCGCCGAAGTCGCCTCCTACTACTGGCACTTCATGGACGGCCTCTGGCTTTTCCTGCTCGCTCTTCTGGTGCTCGGCAAATGAAGGAATGTCCCCGATGAGCGCGCCAACGCAAACCACGCCCTCGTTAGCAGGGGTGCCGCAGCTGGACCTCGCTGCGCAGTACGCCGCCATCGGCGCGGAGATTCGCGCCGCCGTCGACAAAGTCCTCGCTTCGCAACATTTTATTTTAGGCAGCGAAGGCGCCGCCCTCGAACGGGAAATCGCGCAGCTCTGCGGCGTGGCCCACGGCGTCGGTGTCGCTTCCGGAACGGACGCGCTCATTCTCGCGTTGCGCGCCTGCGGCGTGCACGCCGGCGACGAAGTCATCATTCCCCCGTTCACCTTTGTGGCCACCGCCAGCGCCGTCAACGCCCTCGGCGCAAAACCCGTCTTCGCCGACATTCGCCCGGACACGTACAACATCGATCCTTCGGATTTGGCGCGCCGCGTCACGCCAAAAACAAAGGTGATCGTCGCGGTCCATTTGTACGGACTTTCCGCCGACATGGATCCCCTTCTGAGTTTTGCGCGCGCGCACGATTTGAAAGTAGTCGAAGACAACGCCCAAGCGATCGGCGCAACCTATAAAGGACGCCCAACCGGTTCGATGGGTGACTTGGCCTGCCTGAGTTTTTACCCGACGAAAAATCTCGGCGCGTATGGCGACGCCGGAATGATTGTCACCAATTCAAGCGCTCTCGATGCGCGCCTGCGCACGCTGCGCAATCACGGCCAGTCCGCCAGGTATGTGAGCAACGAGCCCGGCTGGAACAGCCGCCTGGATGAAATTCAGGCCGCCATTCTTCGCGTGAAGCTGCGCCACTTGCCCGCCTGGCAGGGCGCTCGCCAGTCGCACGCCGAAGCCTACTCGAAACTGTTGCTGGGCATTCCGGGCATCGCGCCGCCACTTGTGCCCGAGCGCTACCAACACGTTTTTCACCAATACACGATTCGCGTCGAAAATCGCGATGCGCTGCAGCAAGCGCTCAATGCGCGAAATATCGGCAACGCCGTTTACTATCCAGTGCCGCTTCATCTCCAGCCGCTTTACGCCATGCTCGGGCACAAGCTCGGCGATTTTCCTCACGCCGAACACGCTGCCAACGAAGTCATCTCGCTCCCCATGTACCCGGAACTCCGTCTCGAGCAAATCACACGCGTAGCGGAGGCCGTCGCCGAATTCGTCAAGCACTAGCTTTCGCACTCTGGCTTGGATCAACGCCACCGCACGCCGACGAATGACGCGCCCCGCCGAAAATGTTTGCAAAACGCACCGACTGGAATCTCGAGCCGAACCGCCTCAGCGCCGCGTTGGCCGCTCACCGCGCAGCAGGGAAGCCGCTCATCGACCTGACCATCTCGAATCCCACCGAGTGCGGTTTCCGCTACAACGAAGAAGCCATCCTTGCCGCACTGCAGAATCCCGCGGCCCTGAAATACGAGCCGAATCCCCGCGGCCTCCTTGCCGCTCGCGAAGCGGTCGCGCGCTACTACGCCGAGCGCGGCACAGCCAGGTCCACCGCGGAAGATCCCGCGGCGGCGCACGGCACGGAGCACGGCGCAGCGGGTTTGCACGGCCCGGCGGTTCCAGTCGAAGATATTTTTCTGACGACCAGCACCAGCGAAGCGTATTCCTACGTATTCCGCACGCTCTGCGATCCGGGCGATGAAATTCTGATTCCTGAACCGGGCTATCCGCTGTTTGAATTTCTCGCGGAGATTCAGGATGTGCGCTTGGCGCGCTATCCGTTGGTTTACGACCACGGCTGGCAGATCGATTTTCACGCGCTGGCGCAGGCGATCACGCCGCGGACGCGCGCCGTTATCGTCGTGCACCCGAATAATCCCACCGGCCATTTCTGCAAACCGCGCGAGATGCGCGAGCTGCATGAGATTTGCGCGGCGCGGGATCTCGCGATTATCGCCGACGAAGTCTTCCTCGATTTTGCGCTGCATCAAAATTGCGCGGCCACCTTCGCCGCGCGCGCGAGGAGGTTCGCGCCCAACTCGGCGGCCGCGAGCCCTGGAGCACTGACGTTCACTTTGAGTGGAATTTCGAAAATCTGCGGCCTGCCACAGATGAAAGCAGCGTGGCTGGTTCTCAGCGGTCCGGACTCGTTCAAACAAGCCGCTCTCGCTCGGCTGGAACTGATTTCGGACACGTATCTCTCGGCGAACGCGCCGGTCCAGTTGGCCCTTCCGGCATTTCTGGAGCAGCGCGCCGGCTTTCAGCGCCAACTGCTGGCGCGCGTCACAGAAAATCTTCGCGAACTCGATCGGCAACTGGCTCAACACAAATCGTGCAGCCGCCTGGAAGTAGAGGGCGGATGGAATGCCGTGATACGCGTGCCGGCGACGAGGCCCGACGAAGAACTCGCTCTCGCATTGCTCGAAAGCAAGGGGGTCTACGTGCACCCAGGGCACTTTTACGATTTTCCAGGTGATGGGTATCTCGTCGTCAGTTTGATCGCCGCCCCGCAGACCTTCGCGGAGGGTCTATCTCGCCTTTTGCAGGTGTGAGTGTTCCACCGGGGTCCGAGCCTTCGCTCGACCCCACGTTCGCAGGCTGCTACCCTTGCCTCGTCCCAGAATATTAATGTTCTACATCAAATATATACGATTCCGTCCCATAGACCAATAGGTTCGGCCCAAATCAACGTCAGCAAATTCCACAATTGGGCAAAACGCTCGCGGGCTGGTCAGAAGTGGGGCAATTATTTGCTTTAATGTATAGGTATGGCGGAAGCATACATAATATGGAATATGCGGAGGCGTCGGGAGCAATAAGGCGGCATAAGGTCTGCCAGGTTTGACATAAAACAAAGGATTTAGTCGTCATTAAGCAACGGTTTAGCTAAATGAGAGATTGGGCAGAATCTTGCACTACAGCTTCCGAATGGGCGGCCTGGTTCAGTTCGCAAAATTCAGACAGTTCTGCACGCGGAGGATCAAGATGGGTCGGAAGTGGCAAAACACTGTTTCTTTGTTCATCGCGTCACTTGCGGTAATGATGTTCACGTTTGTTAGCGCGCCGAAAATGCAGGCGCAGGTTTCGAAGGGGTCCATTTCCGGGGCCGTCGCCGATGCGCAGGGCGGGGCGGTTCCCGATGCCGAAGTTAAGGCGATCAGCAAGGAAACCAACGAGGGATCGACGGCGACAACCGACAGCGCCGGGTTGTTCAAGTTGAGCTTGCTCCAGGTCGGAAGCTACCGGCTGGAGATTACGAAGAACGGATTCCGCAAGGCGGTCTTCGACAACGTGGAAGTAACCGTCGGCGCAGACCGGGGTATGGGCACGATTAAGCTGGAAATCGGCGAAGTGAGTTCGACCGTGGAAGTTTCCGCAGCGCCACCGCTCATGGAGAACACGGAAGCGCAGGTCACGAATTCCTTCTCGGCGAAAGAGATTGAAACCTTCCCGACGATCCTAGGGAATGAAGGCCTGGATAACCTGGCGCTGACGGTGCCGGGCGTCACGATGAGCCGCGATCTGGGTTTTTCGAACAGCAACGGCGTGGATTTCGCCGTGAATGGCCTGAGAGGGCGCAACAACGACCAACAGATCGATGGGCAGAACAACAACGACAACTCTGTAGCTGGTCCGTCATTGTTCGTTTCCGACTCGGAATTTGTTCAGGAATATCAGATTACGACGAGCAATTTCGGAGCGGAGTACGGCCGGAATTCCGGCTCGGTCGTAAATCTCGTCACAAAATCGGGCTCGAACACCGTGCACGGCTCGGTATACGGGTCCGAGAGCAATGCCGCGCTGGACAGCTTGTCGAACATCCAGAAGCAGTTTGAAGGTTTGACGAAGGTGCCGTGGTTCAACGATGAGTTCGTGGGTGGAACGATTGGCGGGCCGCTGTGGGTGAACCATGTGTTCTTCTTTGGCGGATTTGACCAGGAATATATTCCCGGGACGGAAGTGCTTTCGTCGGGCAACCTCACACCGACACCTGCCGGCATCACGACCCTGATTGGGTGTTTCGGTAGCACGCCTTCCCTGCAAGCCTTGCAAACGTATGGTCCCTATGGAGTGACCGGCGGAGGGCCGGTTCCACTGAGTCCGACGATCCCCAAAACAGGGGAACTCGGGTTCATCGCGGGCTGCCCGGGCGTGCAATATGGTGGAGTACAACGCGTGCTTGGGGATCCGTTCAAGGCCTACAATTTCCCGCTCAAGTTGGACATCCAGACGGCAAAGAATCACTTCTACGGACGCTTCTTGTATAACAAAGGCGTGAACGTCAATGCGGACTCGTTTGGGACAGGAGCAGCGGGCTACCCAGTAAACGTACCAGCGCTGTCGCAGGCTTGGGGCTTCAGTTGGGCACGCACGATCTCGAGCCGCATGGCGAATGAATTCCGGGCCTCCTTTGGCCGGGAGAACGTCCAGTTCGGGGGAAATTCCATCGGTAATACGGTCCCGTCCCAGACGAATATCGGGGACGCGGTGGCCAACATCACTTTCTCCACCGCGGGGCTTCTCGGATTCGGTCCGGCGACAAACGCACCGCAAGGCCGCATCGTGAACACCTACCAGCTGCAGGATAACTGGACCTACATCAAGGGCCGGCACGAACTGAAGGCTGGGGTCAACGCCACCCAGCAGCGTTCGCCGAATTTTTTCCTGCCGAACGGGAATGGGCAATGGCGGTTCACAGATTATAGTGCGTACGCGAGCAACGATCCGAATAAGATCAGCATAGCCTCGGGAAATCCGGTCCTGCCCTTCAAAGAAACGGACACATTCCTCTACGTAGGCGACGACTGGAAAGTGAAGAACAACCTGACGTTGAACTTGGGCCTCACGTGGTCCTATTACGGACAGCCGGCCAACCTGTTTCATCAGATCACTGTGAAGAACCAGACGGGACCTGATCCGCTATGGGAGCCGGCGTTGCCGACAAGCGTAACGGAGTTTCCGACGATTCCAGCGCCGAAGAATAGCTGGGGCCCGAACGTGGGCTTTGCGTGGACGCCTGGAGTTGGTGGCAGGCTGGGCGAGTTGCTTGGCAATGGGAAAACGGTGGTTCGTGGCGGCTTCCGCGAAGCTTACGATCCCCCGTTCTACAACATTTATCTGAATATCTCGAGCGCGTCGCCGATCGTGCTCCTGAATACCATCACGGGAGCCAATGCATTGGCGAATCCATTGTCGGCCAATCCGCTCGGGCCCGCGAACCGCACGGAATTGGCGCCCTTCCTGACGACCGGCGTGTTTGACCCGCGAAGCTTCAACGAAACGAGCATCTCGCCGAACTTCGGGCCCCAACGTGTTTACTCGTGGTCATTGGGCGTGCAGCGGGAAATCGTGCCCAAAGCGGTCTTTGAAGTACGGTACGTGGGAAACCACGCGACGAATCTGTTCCAGACCATCAATGGAAATCCCGAGATCGACGGGCTGGCGGCGTTGTATCCGAATCTGGTTCCTTCGAGCGTGACGCCGTGCTCAGCGGCGCAGGCCGCTGTTCCGCAGGCGGTCGGCCGCGTGAACTGCAATGAAGGCATCGTGCGTGAACGAACCAATGGCGCCTATTCGGACTACGGCTCGTTGCAGTCGGAGCTGCGCGTCAACAATCTGTGGAATCAACTCACGATGAAGGCGGGTTACACCTACAGCAATACCACCGATAACGCGAGCGAGATCTTCAGTACGTTCGGTGGGGGCGGAACCAGCGCCTTCTCCCAGAACTACCTGAACAGTACGAACGCAGAGCACGGAACGTCGGGTCTCGATTTTCCGCACAGCTTTAACCTCACCTTTACGGAACAGATTCCGTTTTTCAAGTCGCAGCAAGGCCTCGTGGGCCACATCCTTGGCGGGTGGGTGGTCGCCGCGAACTATTTCATTACCTCGGGGCAACCGTACACCGCGAGCCAGGCCGCGTTGAACTGCGAAAGTGGTGGTGGTACTTGCAGCGCCAATGGACCAGGCAATCCTTACGACGCCTCGTTTAACTCCGCCTTCACCACGGTGCCGGACGGCGGGCTCCGCCCGTTCCTGGGAAGCAACTCGGCTCCAGCGAGCGCGGTGGGAATCTATGCGGCGGACGCCTGCAACATATTTAATGTCGGCTGCGCGGATACGCCCAACACGCTTCTGAGCCTAAACGCCATCAATGCGACGGGTGCGGACACGCCCGTATCCAGCAAGCAGGTTCGTTTCATCGCCAACGGAGCGGAGGCAGATAGCATCTTCGGAACGCCCTTTGGTAACGTCGGGCGAAACACGCTTCGCGATTACTGGACGAACACAGGCAACTTCGCCTTGTTTAAGAATTTTAAAATCAAGGAGAGGGTCACGCTGATGTGGCACATGCAGATGCTGAACGTGTTCAATCATCCGAACTTCGCCAGCATCGATCCCTTCATTGACGACGCGGGATTGGCGTCGTTGGAGACGGGTTTTGCGAATCCGTCGTTGCAAAATGGCGGAAACCGAGTGATCAAGTTCGGGCTTACGTTCCGCTGGTAACCGTTTCCTAGCAAACCACTTCCTCGGGGATAGCCTTCAAGGCTATCCCCGATTTTTTTTGGGCCTTACGTTGGGACGCGATGGTTGGGCTGAAAGTGCGAGCGCTCGGCTCGTGGATCTCCTTCCTCAATCACAAGAATCCCAGTCCACAAGGCGCGATGTGTTCTTCCTTGAGAGCCAAGATCTCCCGCAACTCCGCGACGATTTTCTAACCTTAATTTGACTTAAGGCGCTGCCGACGCGGCTGCTTCTCGCCGACCGCGGACCCGATGAGCGGGCGGAGGGAGCGCGGCCGCGGCGATCGGGTTGGCGCAGGATGATACGCGATTTAGAAGCGATGTGCGGTATCTGGTATGTGAATCTACATAGCAGATTCTAAAGGCAGGTCTTTATTTGCGCTTTTGAGTTGATAACTTACTTAGAGTACAGAGTTTGTTTCGAACGGAGAGTTTCGCGGCATGTGGCAGGGGGCTTGCTTACATGCAGCGCAGCTGTAGGGTGTGGCTCGGTTTCGCAGGTTCCAACTGAGAAATTTGTCGAAGCGCCCGCCCAATGCGTTTTCTTGTGCGGAGGTTCTGGGGAGGGTGCGTCATTGTAGCCGAGTTTCTGCGTTTGTTAGGAACGCGGGCGTTTACCCCAGAGGTTTGGGATGCGCGTGCGGGTGAAACGGCCGGCCGCGTTCGGAGACAACCGCAAATGGGTTTATTGGGGTCAGCAGAAGGAAGAAAAAAGAGAGCGGAGGGCATAGTGATGGGCTTGGGAGAAAGCGGGATGCGGTCGGTACGAGGGTTCGCGGCATGGAGAATGGTCCTGGCGGTGGCACTGCTGGTCGTTTGTGCGAGCCTAGCGGGCGCCCAGGTTCCAACCGGCTCAATTACGGGGATTACGCAGGACTCGCAAGGTTTGCCGGTGGAGGGCGTGACGGTCACATTGACGAACCTGGAGACCAACGCGACGTTTACCTCGACGACCGGGTCGTCGGGCGGATACCAATTTGAGCATGTCGACTACGGCCTGTATAAGGTGGTGGCGAAAAAAGATGGTTTCAAGACCGGCGAGGTGAGCGGGATAAAGTTGGACGCGTCGACGGCGTATTCGGTGAAACCGATCTTGATGGACGTGGGGGCGACGACGGAGACGGTGGTGGTCGAGGGCGGGGCGGAGCTCGTGAATACCACGAGCGCGGAAGTTACCGGGACGGTAGAAAAGCAACAGATCGATGACTTGCCGATTCTGAACCGCAATCCGATGGCTCTTCTGGGACTGCAGGTGGGCGTGTCGAACAGCGGCCCCGGCGGAGTGCAAGCGACGACGATCAACGGCCAGCGTTCGACATTCGCGAATGTCACGATCGATGGGATCAATATTCAAGACAATTTTATTCGCATCGGCGATCTGGACTTCACGCCCAATCTGCCGTTCAACAGCCAGGCGCAGGAGTTCACGGTTATTTCGCAAAACGCGGATGTGGAGAACGGGCAAGGCTCCTCGCAGGTCAGCATCGTGACGCCCAAGGGCACGAACACATTTCATGGTGAGGGTTTCTGGTATTACCGGAGCAACGCATGGGCGGCGAACAACTGGTTCAACGACGCGAGCCAGATCGACAAGCCGGGCCTACTGCAGAATCAAGGCGGCGGCAACATTGGCGGACCGATCAAGAAGGACAAGCTTTTCTTTTACGGGTACTACGAATTTCTGAGACTGCGGCAGCAAGCACCGAATAACACGACGGTGCTCAGTCCAGCGATCGTTTCGGCCTTGACGAGCGCGAATCCGACACTGCCGTTCACGTATCAGCCGTTGACGGCGGCCGGGACTCCGGATGGCGGGCCACAGACGGTCGACTTGCTGACGCTGGAAACGAATTCGCGAGGCAATCCGCCATTTACGATCGACCCGACGATGCTGGCGCTCATCAAGCAAATGCCTACGATATCGAATAATGCTCGCGTTGGGGATGGCGTGAACCTGCTGGGGTACCAGTTCAACGCGCGCAGCAACGACACGCTGGACAACTATGGCGTGCGCGCCGATTACAATGCCAACGGCAAAAATGCCATCTCGGCGACGTGGTCGTGGAACCGGCAAGTGGTCGACCGGCCCGATATCGACACGTCCTTCGACAAGATTCCCCTGGTTCAGAATAATGACGCGATCAAATTTCTGGCGACGTCCTGGCGGTGGAATCCCAGATCGGATTTTACGAACGAGGTGCGTTTCGGCTTTGACCTGGCGCCGGCGTATTTCACGACTTCGCAGAACTTCGGTTCCGGCTTCGTTCTGGACAACGCGACGCTGCCTTTCACTGATCCGAACAACAACTTTTTGCCGCAAGGGCGCGACACGCACACCTGGTCGTGGCAAGACAACGCGAACTGGACGAAGGGAAACCACACGCTCAAATTCGGAACGCAGATCGAGCGCGTGACGATTTACACGACAGACGCCGGCGGGACGCTGCCGAGCTACGAGCTGGGATTCAGTTCCGCCAATCCTCTCGGATTGGCGCCGACGGACTTTCCGGTTCCCGGAGCCACGGATACGATCAGCAATAGCGCGTTTAATAACGCCTCAGCGATCCTGGCGAGCGTGGCGGGAATCCTGAGCCAAGTGGACCAGACCTTTAACGTCAAATCGCAAACTTCAGGATTTGTGCCGTTGCAAGCGGAGAATCGGAATTACCGGCAAAACGATTGGTCGTTCTACCTGGGGGATAACTGGCGGGTCACTCACAAATTAACGCTGACGTATGGAACGAGATACGAGTATTTCAGCCCGGTCAACGAAAAGAATGGCCTTTTCCTGCTGCCGGTGGTGCCTGCGGGACAGACCGCAGAGCAAGCGCTTCTCGGAAACGCTTCGGTGGATTTCGCGGGCGGACCGAGCACGCGGAGCCTCTACAACCGGCATATGGCGCAATTCGCTCCCAACATCGGGCTCGCGTGGGATCCCTTCGGAAACGGGAAGACGGCGGTGCGGGCGGGCTTCGCGATCAACTACGTGAACGACGAATTCTTCACGGCGGTGAACAACGCGGCAGCCGGTAACGCGGGCCTCAACGTCGCGGCCGTGAATAACGGCCCCAACCAGCAAGGTCTTGCGGGACCGACCGTGAGCAATCCGGTGGGCGTGACGACGCCGACGTTTCAAGTGCCTACGGACTTCTTGACGGAAGTGGTCAACTCCGGGGACTTCGTAGGTTCCGTGGCGGGTTACGCAATCGATCCGAACATCAAGACACCCTACGTCCAGCAATGGAACTTGAGCGTTCAACGCGATATCGGGTGGAACACCTCGTTGACGGTGAGCTACGTTGGAAACCATGGAGTCGGGCTGTGGCGCGCTATCGACGTCAATCAGTTGCAGTTTAACCAAAATGGGTTCCTGGCGGACTTCAACCGGGCCCGCGCAAACATGTTCCTGACCGGGATTCCGGACTGCACCACTGCGGGATGCCAGCCGCTGACCGTGTTTCCGAACCTAGCCGCGGGCGGGTTGGTCGAGAACCCGACGATCGAAAACCTGATCTTCACCGGCCAGATCGGGGCTCTCGAGGAGATCTACCACGCGGATGGATTCGATCAGGGAAACAACCCGCTTCCCGGACCCAACAACCCGGTCAATTTCTTCCCGAATCCCTACATCATGGGAGGGGACTTGCTGAAGAATACGTCGTTTTCGACGTACAACGCTGGGCTTGTCGAGGTACGCCGGCGTTTCAGCCGCGGCTTGTATTTCCAGGCGAACTATACGTACAGCAAGACGATGACGGACTTTGGGGGATCGCAATCACAATTCCAGCCGTTCCAGGACAATGCGCGGCCGCAACTAGAGAAGCAGCGCGCCCCGTTTGATCTGACGAATGCGTTCAAGGCCAACTTTACGTACGAATTGCCGATCGGGAAGGGGCATACGCTGCTGGCGTCCGACAACAAGGTGCTCGGGCTGCTGGTGGATGGATGGCAGACCGGTTCGATCTTCACGTGGCAGAGTGGGGCGCCGTTCTCGATTCTTTCGCAGCTCGCCACGTTCAATCGGACGGGTGGAGGGCGCTCGGCCAACAACACGGCAGTGGCAACCCAAACGCACGGGCAAATCAGCGGCGAGCTCGGCGTGTTTAAGCAGCCAGATGGAGTGGTGGACATCATCAATCCGAACTTAATCTCGTCGAATGGAACGGGAGCGCCGTTGAATCCGGAGTTGAGTTGCGTTCCCGCGGTTACGGGTGGATTCTGCAACCCGCAGCCTGGGCAAGTCGGGAATTTGCAGCTCGACGCGTTCAACGGGCCGGCGTACTTCGACTGGGACCTGTCGGCCGCGAAAGACTTTCACCTGACGGAGCGTTTCAAGCTGACCTTCCGGGCGGAGGCGTTCAACGTGTTAAATCACCCCGTGTTCGGCGTGGGCAGTAACACGGTGGCTGGCGGCGCCAACATGTTCATTAACTCGACGACGTTTGGGCAGAGCACCTACACGGTGTCTCAGCCGCGCATCTTGCAGTTGTCGTTGCGGATTAAATTCTAAAGGGACCGCGCCAGTCCGGCGCGAGCCTTCGATGAATGCGAGCAGAAAAAATTCGCTACAAATTTTTCAGATGAGCGAGACGGAAAGGCGAGCCGAGGTGTTCACGTAGGTCGATCCAGTGTTGTTCTGGGATGGTCGAGAAGACTTCGACCACTTTGGGGTCGAATTGGGTGCCGGAGCAGCGGCAAATTTCTTCGCGGGCATGGGACATGGGGAGAGCGTGGCGGCAGGGGCGGTCGCTGATCATGGCGTCGAGAGAGTCGGCGATGGTGAAAATGCGGGCCCCGAGGGGGATTTGTTCGCCTCTTGGGCCGCGCGGGTAGCCGGTGCCGTCGAAGAATTCCTGGTGAGCGAGGACGATTTCGGCGGCGTCCCGGAGGAACGGGATGCGGATAAGCATGTTGTAGCCGATTTCGCAGTGCTTGCGCATGATCTGCTTTTCGTCGTCGGTAAGGGGACCCGGTTTGCGGAGAATGCCATCGGGGATGGCCATTTTGCCGATGTCGTGGAGAAAGGCGGCGCGGGCGAGAATGGCCAGATAGTCAGTTGGAACAGGCATGGCTTTGGCGATGGAAATGGTGAAGGCCGTGACGCGCTGGCAATGACCTTCGGTTTCAGCGTCCTTCAAGTCGAGGGCGCTGCCCAGGGCTTCTAGAGTATCGTCATAGGATTGTTCGAGTTGGGCGAACGCCACGCGGAGTTGCCCGGTGCGCTCTTCGACCTGCTGTTCGAGCTGAAGCTGGTAGCTGCGGTTTTCGGCGACGAGGCGGCGGTGCTGAAGAGCGCGGCCGACGCCGAGGAAGAGCTGGTCTTTTTCAAAGGGCTTAAGGATGTAGTCGTAGGCGCCGCGACGGATGGCTTCGAGAGCTGTGGAAATGTCGTGGATGGCGGTAACCATGATGACCGGGATCTCGGGGTCATATTCGCGAAGCCAATCGAGTAACTTGATGCCATCCATCTCGGGCATGATCATGTCGCTCAAGACAAGATCCGGGGTGGACTTCTTGACTTGCTCCTGAGCAGCGCGGCCGTTGCTCACGGCCGTGCAGCGATATCCTTTCGATTCAAGCATGGTGGAAACCACTTCCCGAATCGCTTCTTCATCGTCTACGACCAGAATGCGTTCTAGCTCCACGAGTGTTTGCCCCCATTGCCATTATACGGGACAGCACAGAAGGAATGCGGTGGGCTTGCCCATTAAGAAAATAGCATGTTAGCGTCGAAGGAACCTTCATAGAGGGCTTCGTGCCGTGCTTAGCGAGAGAGCAGATGTCTATATCTCGCGGCGAGGGCAGATCAGAGCGGGAGGCAGTCGATCGTGTTGGTGAACCAGGGCCTGCTCGGCATCGCTTTCTTCGAAGCGACGGCGTTCATCGTCCTATTGGTCCTTTTCTTCATTTTTGAGCGCGATCATATCAATAAGTATTTCCGGTTGTGGGTTGCCGGGTGGCTGGTGTTTACGCTGGCATCGCTGTCGGAAGTTGCCATGCTCAGCCGCGATTTGTCGGAATTGTGGATGGTCGTGGTGATGGGTAGAGTTGCGGCGATGCTGCTGTTCTCGGCCGCCGTGATGCAATTTACGACCGGAGCGGGGAAGCGGGGCTGGCCGATACTGCCGCTCGCGGGAGTGGTGTTATTTGGAGTTTATTACTTTCAGCGCAGCGTGACGCCGGATTATGCCAGCGTGTCCTGGGGAACGGCGCTGCTCGCGAGCGCGGTATGTCTCTGGGCGGGGATGGTGTTGTGGAGGTCGCCGCTGTTGCGGCGCGCGCACGGCGTGCGCTTGCTCGAGGGCGTGTTTTTATTAACTGGCATCCACGGATTGGATCGTCCGCTGTGGCCGCAGCATCCGTATTTTTTGTTGCGCGTGGCGTTTGACCATTTGCTGGGCGTGGCACTGGGGATTGCCATGGTGGTCGTGGTGCTCGAGGGCGCGCGGGCACGAACCGTAGAACTTAACGAGAAACTGCGGCGGCTCACGCTGTTGACCACGGCCAGCACGCAGACGCTGTCCGTGCAGGAAGTGCTGGACCGCGTGCTCGCTCATCTGGTGGAGAGCCTGGGAGCGACGCACGGGCTTGTGCGCCTGCTGGAAGGCGAAGGAGACAAGGCCGAGGTTGTAGTGCACGCTTCGGTTGGATTTCAGCAGGAGTATTTGGAAAAGTATCGCAGATTGCCAGCGAAGGCAGCGTGGACTCAGCGCGTGTTATACAAGGACTGTGAGTTCTTTCGCATGGAAGATGAACCCGACCCGGGAGTGCGGCAAAGAATGGCGGAAGGCGGCATCGGGAACAGCATCACCATGGCGCTGTCGGGAAAAGACGGACCGCTAGGGCTCATCGCCATCGGTTCCACTACGCGAAACGAACAGTTTCAGGCAGACGAAATCTCGTACCTGTTGAACATAAGCAACTTGTTGGGATTGACGTTGCAGAACGTGCGATTGTTCGAACAAGTTGCGACCGTTCAGCAACAGTGGGCCTACACGTTCGATTCGATCGGCGATCCGATTTTGGTGCACGACCGGCAAGGGCGAATTCTTCGGTGCAACTTGCGGTTGGGGCATCTGTTGGGGAGGGATTCGCAAGCGCTTGTTGGGCGCGCGGTGACGGACCTGCTGGCGCGGAAAAATTTGTCTTACGAGATGTGCCCATATTGCGAAGGTGTTGCGGGCGAAGGGGATGATACGGATCCCTGGCTGCAAGGTTATTTTCTTGCCTCGAATTCCACGTTCACTGATCCGGCGGGAAATCTGCTCGGGACCGTGCATGTTTTGAAGGACATCACGGAAAGAAAACGCGCGGAAGAAAAATACCGCACGCTTGTCTCCAGTGTGCAGGAGGGCGTTTTTATTTCGACGCCGCAGGGGCGATTCCTGGATTTCAACGAGGCGATGATGCGCATGACGGGCTTTGAGACCCGCGAGGAAATGCTGGCGGTCGATATTCCTGGCGCGATGTATGCAAATCCCGCAGACCGCGACCGGCTAAAAAAACTGCTTCAGGAACACGGCACAGTAGCGGACTTCGAATTCGAAATGAAGCGCAAAGACGGCGAAATTCGGACGGTCCTGGAGTCATCCATCTCCGTGAAGGACGCCGCGGGGAATGTAACGGCTTATCAGGGATTTCTTCTGGATATCAGCGAACGGAAGAGAGCGGAGCAGGAAATCCGACGGCGCAACCGAGAGCTGCTGGTACTGAACTCCATCGGACAATCGCTGATGGAGTCGATGGACTTGGGAGACTCGCTGCATCGAACGCTGCGGCAGATGGCGGAGCTGTTCAATCTGGACGCATGCGCGCTTTACCTGTTTGACGAAGCGGGGACCAAGATCCGGCGCGTGGCGGCGGTGGGACACCGCTCGGAGTACGCCAGGAATTTTCCTCCGGTCGCTCTGAAACCAGACCTGCTCCAGCACATCAAGGCGGTGCACGCCACGTTTCTTTCGGTCCAGGGACTGCCGTTGCCCGCAATATTTCGCGAAGCGCAAAGGAAAGAAGAGCTTCTGTCTGCTTATATCGTGGTGCTTTGGTCGAAGGACCGCGTTATCGGCGGGCTGACGGTGGGGAGCCGCACGCCTAAGGAATTTTCGCCAGCAGATGTCAACCTGCTGATAGCGGTCGGGAGCCAGCTCTCAAGCGCCATCGAACGCACGACGCTTTACGAGGAGGCACGGCAGGCGTACGAGAACTTGCGCCGTACGCAAGAGCAGCTCTTGCACAGCGAGAAGATGGCGGCCGTAGGGCAATTGATTTCCGGGGTGGCGCATGAGCTCAACAATCCACTCACTGCAATTCTGGGCTACAGCCAGTTGCTGATCTCGAGCGGACAGATGGGGGCGCAAGGAATCGAATACTCCGAAAAACTCTACAAACAGGCGCAGCGGACGCACCGCATCGTGCAGAATTTGCTTAGCTTTGCCCGGCAGCACAAGCCGGAGCGCGTACCAGTGCAGTTGAATCTGATATTGGAAGAGACGCTGGCGCTGCGCGACTACGATTTGCGGATGAATCACATTCGCGTGCACCTGGAGCTTGCGCCAGAACTGCCTTATACATCGGCGGATCCTCACCAGCTGCAGCAGGTTTTCCTGAACATGGTCAACAATGCGGTCGACGCCATGCTGGAGCATTCCAACGAAGGGGATCTCTGGGTGCGAACGGGTGCGAACGGAGACAAGCTGTTCATCGAATTTACGGACAGCGGCCCCGGCGTAAAAGACGCGTCGAGGGTTTTCGATCCTTTCTACACGACCAAGCCTGTCGGCAAGGGAACCGGACTGGGTCTCAGCATCTGCTACGGCATCATCTCGGAACACGGAGGATCGATCCGTGTGCGCAATGTAGCTCCGCGAGGGGCCTCATTTACCATCGAAGTGCCCTATCAGCCCGTAAAGGCCGTGAAGGATTCCGAGACCGGCCAAACCATGGAACAGGTCAAAGAAGGCCGCATCTTGTTGATAGATCAGGATGATTCTGTACTCGAAGCGGTTGGGGCTATTTTGCGTGAACGAGAGCACGAGGTCGAAACCGCCAAGACCGCTGCAGATGCGATGGCCGCACTCGAGAAACAAGAATTCGACTTGGTATTGGCAGATTTGGACCTTTCCGGCACCGCTGGGCGCAACATACTTCATGACTGGATCAGGGCGCGCAGGCCGCGCTTGGCGAAGCGCTGTATTTGGATGCGCGCAGTGGCGCCAATCGGTCGTCCTCCGGAGGAAATGGCCCGTAACCGGAACTACGTTCTCCAGAAACCGTTTAAGGCCGCTGAACTACTTGCCGCAGTGGATGAGGTGTTAGGGAGTATCCAGCCCGCGCCCGTCCAGCGATGAGGCGAGCTTCGCCCCCAACGCAGCACGCTCCCCAAGATCTTTCATGGTAGTTTCCAAACGGATTGACAGCCTGCTGACAACCTCGCTCAACGACCCAAGGTCGGGAAGGGGCGCAAATCCAAGAAGGAATTTCATACGAATCATTTCATAGCGCCACGAAAAGGCCAAACCTAACTGGAGCCGTTCCAATTCCTGCGCCGCGCCAACCTGCGGCGCCATCGAGGCAATCACTCGCGCCAACCGCCATAGTTTCAGGAAATCGCCGCGCAGGCAGGCCAGATAGGCCAATGCGATCTTGCGGCGCTCTCTCCGCACCCGGCGGGTCAGTGCCTGCGAGCCTCGCGAAGCAAGAAAAGCGGAATCTTCCGCAGCCATGGCCTGCCGTACTTGTGGGAAATAGGTCACATGGCGCCGATCCGGGTCCTCCGCGTAGCCGAGATCGACATCGGGCAGCGGGAGCTTACGTGGATCTCGCAAAACCCATGTCAGGAGAAGCACGAGGAGAATTGCAAACCCAAACAAAAGCAAAAGAGGGAGGTTCACTGTGGACGCGCCTCCAGTTTCCAAAGTCGCAGAAGTTTTTCATTTAGCTCGCGCAAACGCTCATTGATCTCTGGCGAAAGCCGCTGATAGATGGAATCCGAGGGTGGGCCGGCTTTCCGGACCTCGATGGGCAAGGGCTTCCAAAGAGCGGCCACCCAAATAGATAGCACCACGACGAAGGAAAGCGTGGGCGCGGATTGCCAGATTGGCTCATAGGCATAAAACGCTTTTTTGACAAGGCTTTGCATGACGGTATGGATCAGAATCTCCGTGCAGGAATACAGACAAAAGCCTCCGAGGATCATCTTATAGGCGGCGGGGACCGGAATGGAATAGTAACGGATAAGGAGCAGGCAGGCGATGACAGCCGCGGCGAAAGTGAGATGATAGCCGCGATTAAGTTCGAACCACATCGCCAGACTCCAATCGCCATGGGTTACCAGCGCCACACTAAGTACTACCAGAGCAGAAGTGAAGGCCAAGGCTCGCCAGGCGAGGCCCCAGATGCCTTGGTAAGGTCTAAGAGTGACCTTGAGAACTTCGGTGGTGGCCAGGGCCTGCGCGAGAAGAGTCACGCATTCCGATGACCAGGCAAGGATCGTGCCTTTTGCAGAGTCACTCCCCCAAATGGAATACACGAACACGAGGAAAGCGACCTGGGATAGATTGAGGGCCACATACACGGTGAAAAAAGGCAGTCTGCGGAAACCGCCTTTCGCAAAGAGAAGAATCAGAGCGATCAGTTGTAGCAAGGCACTGCAACCCCACAGCACGCGGACATTGAGAGCCAAACTACGCATCGCGGTTGGATGCTAGCATGTCTTAACTGCCCGGTAAATAAACAAGTTGAGGTGAGAAGGGCGAGGCGGGCGGTTGGTACTGGAACGACCCATCGGGCGGCCCAACCTTGGCAGCAAAGATTCCGAGGACGGGTTATCGAATCCCGGCGGGCGATCAAGACGGCTAACCAAGCATCAAAATTGCTTTGCTGCTCCTTTGTGACCGGATGTGGAAAGCGGAGCTAAAACCAGAAATTTCCCAGAGTGGCGGCTTCGCAACTCGCCGTGCACCCTACTGGCGAGTTGCGAATCCATAAACAAGTCGCGAGTTTTATGCCAGCTGTCCGGGTGGAGGCGGTGGTGTCGGGAGGGGTGAGCCGCTGGCTGCCAAGACGCTGAAACCTGGTGGAGGTGGAGGTGTCGGAAGAGGCGAGCCGCTGAGAACTGCAACGGAGACTGCAGCGCGATTACTGGATAAGTGTTTGACCGAGCTATTAACAGGGAGTACGATCGAAACTGCCAAGGCAAGCAATGCCAGGTGAATCGAGATATTTTTCTTCATGGTTAAATTCCTCCTGACCGCAACCATGAAGGGGAATCGGAACAGTCGATGGTAGGGCTCTAAAACGTTCCGTCTTCGGAACGGAGCGATGGAAGAAAATGATCACGCGGCTCCAGCAAAACCGGCGCATCATTCAAGATTTCACACTGACCACCCTGGCGGAAATTCCCGGAGAATTCAGCAGGCTTACCTATCTGGCCTCGTTGCGCGATCTCTCGAGCGGTCGATACGAGCACGCGGGGCTAGCGACCCTGTACCCGGACGAGGCTATGCAACAGGCCCTACAACTGTGCCACGAGCAGATTTTCGAGCGAGTCCTGGAAACCTCGCTCGAGCGGCAAGAAGCGGATCTAAAGCGATGTCTCGAGCGAATGCCAGGCGGTCTGTGCGCGGCGCTGGTTCATTGGCGCCGGTTAGAAGTCTACCGGGTGTTGATGCCGGAAAGCTCTCCGGGCTATCTCAAGGAACTTTTCTGCTCGAATCTCCACGCGCTGCTGGAGATTCTCCAGGAAGCATGCTCCACGGTTCGTTCAGGCGGGTAACCACGCCCACCACACGGCCGACCACCTCGGCCTCTTCCGGAAAACGCCAAGCCTCGGGCACACAGCGGGATAGAGGATGCGGCTGCATAAGCAGACGCGTCCCGTCTTGCTGAAACCATCCGCAACGATAGCCGTCACGCAACTCGACGAAATACATAGGGCGGTCGTATTCATTGGCCCAGTTGTCGTCTTCCATACGGCGAACGCTGATATCCACCAAAACTACACTCCCCGGGCGCAGCAGGGGCACCATGCGCCGGTCCGACGAGCCGACGTATCCATAACGGTGTCGCGTATCACCGTTGGTGAGCACTCCTTCGAGACTGCCCCACTGCTCGACCATGCGGGAGAGGAGCTCGGTTCGCTTTGGATCGAAAGCCGGGTCGAACCGCAAAGGGGTCTTTAGAGATATGGGAGGCGCCGCAAGATGCGTGTGTGGCGCTTGAAAGGCGCCACCGTCAGAGAAACAGTCCTCAATAGGAACGTCGTACCAGCGGAAGATTTCAAGCGGATTCAAGTGATAGACGACCGCGAGCGTATAAAGCTTATGCAGACCCGGGATAACGCCACGATTTTCAATATCCGCCAAGCGGCTGATATGAAGTATCAACTCCGGCCGGCCACGGCGTGCTGCCAGCTCAAAGCTCGCTCGCTCGACATCGCGATACGTTAAGCCAAGACGTTCACGGGCCTGCCGCAGACGAAGTCCGGGGAGCATGTTTTCCTCGGGAGAGGGCTAGGAGTAACAACGGACAGTATAGCAGAATTACCATTCTGTTAAGGATTCGGAACGCAGGCTGTGAATTTCCTCGGAAGTATTTTCCATTCGAACCGGCAAAAAACTTGCGCGACATCGCTTCCGGGCGCCGTTCCGCGGCCATCTTCATTCCTTTTAGTCGCTTGCGCGAAGTGGGACGGCTGCGGTGTCCGATCATCCGACGATAAATGGGCTGGGATTGCGGATGGATCGCGTTTCCTATCAAGCAGCACTTGGTTTCTCTAGTTGCGGCGGTGCTCAAGCGTTATCTGTTATTCTCGAAAGACTATGCCCCCATTGAGCGAAAGAGTTGTAAAGCGCCTCTGCGCATTCGTGCTGATCGTTTTGTGGTTTATCGATGGAGGCACGCTCCGGGGGCAACAAGCAGCGACCGCGCCTGCCGCTCGAGCTCAGCCGAAAGTGAACAATGCCGAGTTTGCGGCCACTGCGGATGAAGTGCTGCAGCAAGTGAGCGAGATCACGGGACTTAAGCTGCTTACACCTCTGAAGAAGACGCTGCGATCGCGGGATGAGATACGCGCCTATGTCATCCGGGAAATGGATGAAGAGAAAAAACCGGAGGAGCGTTACGCGGAGGCACGAAGTGCCGAAGCCTTTGGCCTTCTCCCCAAGGGATTCGATCTGGATAACTTTATGATTGATTTGCTGACCGAACAGATCGCCGGGCTCTACGATCCCAAAGCGCGGGAATTTTATATTGCCGATTGGATTCCCCTCGATGATCAGCGCATGGTTATGGCCCACGAGTTGACTCACGCTCTCCAAGACCAGCACTTTCAGATCGAGGCGTGGGAGAAGGCGGCGCGGCCAAACGATGACGCGGAACTGGCGCGCGAAGCGGTACTCGAGGGCAGCGCCATGGCTGCCATGATCGATTACCTCCTGAAAGGAACAGGACATTCCGTCGCGGATTTACCCGCGATTGATCCCTCCGTTTTTGCCGGCGATATGTCCAAATCGCCCAAGTTGCAAGAGGCCCCGCCGTTTCTGAAGGATGCAATGATATTCCCCTATTTTGGAGGGTTGACCTTTTCCACGGCGATTTTAAAGCCGGCGGGGTGGAACGGTCTGTCGGCGGTTTTTAAAAAGCCACCGCTTTCCACACAGCAGATCATGCATCCGGCCCTTTACAAGTCCGGGCAAGCCCCCGCCGAAGTCACGATACCTTCTTTTGAAAAACTTCTAGACCCGGAGTGGACGAAAATTGATGAGAACGTGATGGGGGAATTTGGTTGGAAGGAAATATTGAAGCAGTTTCTGGGCGAGGAGAGAGCTACACCACTTGCCGCAGCGTGGGGTGGAGATCGCTACGTGCTCTATGAACAGAAGCAAACCAAACGGCTGATCCTGATTGCGCGCCTGCACTTGGACAACGAAGAACATGCCGGGCGGTTTTTTGGGCAATACTCGGAGGCGCTCGAGAAAAAGTATGGTGTACACGAGAACGCGCCGCGTTCGTCGAATTTCCTTTCTTTCGAAACGCTAGACGGCGGCGTGTTCTTGCGGTGTGTGGGTACGGAGTGTATTTCGGTGGAAGGCACGACCCGGGCTGTGTTTGACGGCATCAATGGAATGATTGGATGGCCGGCGGCGCCGCTAGGGTCCAAGGCGGCTGCCGCCGCATCTGGATTGGCGGCAAACGCTGTAGCGTTTGCGAAAAGGTAGGAATTGTGGCTGCGCCGGCGCAGTTTGGAATGAACGTTGGCTTGAAACTTCGCTGAGTGCCTGGGCTGAGTGGTTTAGGAATTCAACGGAGATAAGCCGGTGGCTCCACGATTCGCAGATTTGTTTTTGGTCTTCCCTTCTAGGCGGTCGATGCGAACTAACAATTTTTCAACGAGGCGCGTCGCACGAGCAACTGCGTATGGGTCGCGTTTGTGAATGCGCAGGCGCTGAAGTTTCGCCAAGCCCAGGTGCGCAAATTCCGATGCGCGCGCAGGATCTTTGGCGCGACGCTCGTAATGAATGGCGAGCTGTTCACAAGCCAGGACCCCCTCATGTGGGTCGCTAGAGAGTTCGAGCCAGAGTGCCGCTGCTCGGGCGTGATCGCCGCGGCGTTTGGCGAGTAGGGCAAGCTCGCGCCGCGCGCGGGGGAGAAACTCCGCGGGAAGGCCGAGCTCGAGCGCCTGCGAACGCGCGACATGAGCGCGATCGGAATCGCCACGCCGCTCGAAGAAACGCGACAGGCCGAAGAGATCCAGACTGTCGATTCCGTCGCGATCAGTGTGCTCTGACGCGACGAGTGTGTTGATCTTGCCAAAAAGGGCGGCCAGGCCGCGCAGATCCATCTGGTTGTGGCGAACGATGCCCACGATTGGATCGTAGGGTCCGCCGCGAAGATAGTCGAAGTAGTACTGCGGAATGAGTGCGGAGGAGATGTCATCTTCGCGATGCCAGCCGAGGCGCGGCGCATCGAGAACACGCCGCTCCAGCTCGATGAGGCGGACGGAGCCCAGGCGCAGCTTCCAAAGAGCCCGCGCGGGATGAAGCAGATCAAGATGCGCGGCCAATCGCGGCGTGGAAATGGAGCGGGTCATCGCGAAGCGATTTTCGAGCAGCGGCCAGTCGAAGGATTTTCCGTTGAAAGTGACGAGAACGGGACGGTCGGCGAGACGCGTGGCGAGTTCGTGAAGGAGGGAGTGCTCTTCGGAGAAATCGCGCATAAAAAATTGTTCGACTTGGAGGCCGCCGGCATCCCACCAGGCGATGCCTACGAGAAACGGATAGGTGCCCGTGCCGCCGGCGAGACCTGTCGTTTCCGTGTCCAGGAAGAGCCATTTGGCGGGATCTTCGAGGGCCGCCCGCGTACGACGAGACATCTCGGCGTCACGCGTACGGGAGAGAAGTTCGAGTGCGACGGTGGACGGCTCGGAAAACTCGGGCGTGGAAAACCAGTTGCGAATGGCAAGGTGTTCGCCAAAATGATTTTTTGTCACGCCTGCGCCAAGGAGATGGGCGATGGAATCTTGATCGGGCGCGCGGAGAGGCGCTGGACGTGATGGGACAGAACGCGCGGGCCTGAGCGCCGCGAGGCGAGAGAATTTGTCGGTTGCAGCAGGCATCTAGCCACACAACCTGTCGAGAATGGCGAGAGCTGCTTCTTTGGCCCGCGGGGCGAGGTCGCCCGCCGGGCCGACGCAGGAGGGGCAGCCTTCCTCGCATGTGCACGCTGCGATTAACTCGCGCGTTTTGCGAAGCAGCAGATCGTGAGCGCGGAAGAGCGGTTCGGAAAATCCAATGCCTCCGGGATAGGCGTCGAGCAGATAAAGATTAGGTTCGAAGAATTCTTTCAACTTTGAGGCAGAAGTATCTCCGAGGCGCGAGGGCGTGAAGTCATCAGTCGCGTTGCCGGAATCAGGAGCTGGCGAACGTTCGCCGATGGCAGTTCCTAGATCGCGGCCATCGCACATAAGCAACAGCGTCGCGACAGACCGAAGCGCATGCAAAAGCCCGAACATCCCGCTCTGCCGCTCGCTCACGCTGTACGACAACGATTCGAGCAGCGGCCTCTCTAGGGTGATCCAGTACGACGTTGTGTGCATCTCGTTCTCGGGGAGCTCGAGCTTACCGTCGCCAATATTCTCGTTGGTGAAGAACTTTATCTTCTTGAAGCCGACGACTTGCGAGCGGACGAGGACATCGCCGTGCGAATGTGAATTCGCGGAAGCAGCGGACGCGTCGGACGTCTCGGTAGCCTCCAATACGCGGACCTGTGTGTAGCGGATGGCGTCGGTATAGTAGTCGACGTCCACCTGTTTCACGTAGGCCTTGCGCTCTTTGAAATCAAGCTGCTCGACGTGGTACTGCTGCCCGCCGTGAATGTAGATCGCTTTTTCGTGAAGAAAAACCAGCCCGCTCGTAAAATCCACTTCGCCAATGACACTCGGTACGCCCGTGATATCGATGATGATGAAATTATCGCTGGTTACCGACCGAAGACTTATCGTGTCGGCGGGATAGGCTTCGTGCGTCCAGTGATAGTGATCTCCGGCGAGGTGCAGGTAGCCGGCTTCGGCCAGGCGCGCGCAGAGGTCCGGAAGGCCGACTTCGCCAAATCGTTCGCCAGGTGCGATAGGCAATTCGAACGCAGCACATTTCAGATGATTGAGCAGGATTTCAAGATTGTCCGGCTGGATGAACGCACGCTCCGGCGTGTTGCCGAAGAAGTAGTCCGGATGGCGGACCATGAATTGATCGAGCGGCGACGAAGAAGCGACCATCACGGCGCAGGAGCTGCCACTGCGGCGTCCGGCGCGCCCCGCGCGCTGCCAAGTTCCGGCGATCGAACCGGGGTAGCCTGCCATCACGACGGTGTCGAGCGAACCCACGTCAATCCCCAATTCCAGCGCACTGGTCGTCACGACGCCGCGGATGCGGCCGTCGCGCAAGCCTCGTTCGATTTCGCGGCGTTCGTTCGGCAGGTAACCACCGCGATAACCGCGAATCGTTTCCTGCCTGCCAGGTGGCTGTGGATTCGCTTGCTGGAGATAGGTCAGGAGAATCTCGGTCTGCAGGCGCGAATTGGCGAACACCATGGTCTGCAGGTCGCGCTTCAAAAACTCCTGCGCGACGCGCGACGTTTCATTGATATAGCTGCGGCGAATGCCAAGCGCGCGATTCACAACGGGCGGGTTATAAAAGACAAAAGTTTTCTCGCCCGCGGGAGCGCCGTTGGCGTCGAGCACTTCCACTTCTTTTTCGAGCAAGCGGGTGGCAAGTTCACCGGGATTTGCAATCGTCGCCGAACAACAAATGAATTGCGGATCACTGCCATAAAAGTTCGCAATGCGTCCAAAACGTCGCAGTACATTCGAGAGATGGCTGCCAAACACTCCTCGGTAAGTGTGAAGTTCATCGATCACAACGTAGCGAAGATTTTCGAACAAGCGAGTCCACCGCGTATGATGCGGCAAAATGCCGGTGTGCAGCATGTCCGGATTCGTGAGCACCACATGGCCTTTTTCGCGGATCGCTCGGCGCGCGTCCGCGGGCGTGTCGCCGTCGTAAGTGAAAACGCCGAAGCGGTTGTCGAGGCGCTGGTTGAGGTCGTAAAGCTCCGCAAGTTGATCTTGCGCCAGCGCCTTCGTGGGGAAGAGGTACAACGCACGAGTGTCCGGATTCTCGAGAATAGAATTCAATATCGGCAGGTTGTAACAAAGAGTCTTCCCGGAAGCGGTGGGGGTGACGACCACCACGTTCTTGCTCCGGTGCACGGCTTCGGCGGCGATGGCTTGATGCGTGTAGAGCTGTCGAATGCCCTTCGCGCCATAAGCAGCCGCGAGATCGGCCTGAATCCAGGCCGGGAATTCAGCCCACTGCGCCTCGCGCGCAGGAAAGTAGCGGACCGCAGTCAGCACATCGCCGTTGACGTCTCGTGAGGCAAAACTGTCTAACACTTCGCGGACGCGAGAGAGCGACGAGCCAGCCTTTGGCTCGAGCGAGCCAAAAGCCGTATGCCGCACGGCGAGAGAATGGGACATCAAGAACTCCTCTGTTATTCGCCTTTTCTTCGCCAGCCTACCATGCGATTGAAGCGGCCGCAACAGAGAAGTTGGGCGTGGTTCCCTCTAGCCAGGAGGGTACTTGCACCTTCGATCGGTAACAGACTTCGAGCTCCCAAAAGAGCCCTGACATTAAACAGGGAACCAATTTTCCGGGCGCTGCTGCCCGGTATAATGTCCGGCGACTATGGATTGGACTCCCTCGTCCGTCACCGGCTGGCTCTTTGATTCGCGAAACGGTCCGTCGGATCGCTTCCTGTCACGCTGGATTTTCCTGCGCGCGCTCGGCGCGATCTATTTTTCCGCTTTTTTCTCGCTCGTATTTCAAATCCGTGGTCTCATCGGCCCCGAAGGAATTCTCCCCGCCAGCGAATATCTGAAGAGTGTAGCCGAGCAAATCGGCCACGCCCGGTATTGGTACGTGCCAAGCATTTTGTGGTTGTCGAGCAGCGCACACATGCTAACGGGTCTGTGCTGGGTGGGCATGGCAGCGGCGGTGTTCCTGGTCTTCAATCTATGGCCCCGCGGAATGCTCGTGGTCTGCTTCGTGTGTTTTCTTTCGTTTGTCAGCGCGGCGCGAGATTTCTCGGGATACCAGTCCGACGGAATGCTGCTCGAGGCGGGATTCCTCTCACTCTTTCTCGCGCCGGAAGGGCTCCGGCCAAGACTTGGAGAGATGCAGCCGCCGGTGCGAGCTGCGCTATATCTGCTGCTTTGGGAATGGTTTCGCATCTACTTCGAATCAGGCGTCGCGAAGATGGCCGGCGGCGATCCCGAGTGGCGAAACTTCACGGCGATGGATGACTATTATCAGAATGGGCCGCTGCCAACCTGGATCGGCTGGTACGTACAACATTTTCCGCACTGGTTTCACGGCGCCACAGCGTTCTTAACCTTGGCGCTCGAACTGGTTTTGATTTGGTTGGCCTTTCTGCCGCGCCGTTTTCGAATCGCACTTTTCTTTTTCGTGACGCCTTGGCAGATCGGCATCATTCTGACGGCCAACTACACCTTTCTGAATTATCTCGTTCTCCTCCTTGCGTTCCTGTTGCTCGACGACCGTTTCCTGACGCGATTCTTTCCTGAGCAATGGAAAAGGTCTCTTCCTGCGAGTGAGCAACCCTCGGTTCTGCCCTCGCCATCGAGTCCATCGATAGTCAAAGCTTCGCCGAGCAGGGATGCCGCGCTCGATGGGTGGCAGAAAAACCGCTTCTGGCTCGCTCCCCTGCGGGCTGCCATAACCGCAGTTTTGCTTTTATGGATTTTCTACGCCACCACCGCTCAAATGCTCTGGATGATCATGCCCGCGCCGCTTCCGACCTCGCCCGTAGCCCTGCTTGATCCCTTTCGAATCGCCAACCGTTATGGCCTGTTCGCCGTCATGACGCGCGGCCGCTATGAAATCGAGTTCCAGGGCTCGAACGACGGCCAAACCTGGATTGCGTATCCATTCCGCCACAAACCGCAGGAACCGAACAAGTCTCCGCGCATTTACGCGCCCTATCAGCCGCGGCTGGACTGGAACTTGTGGTTCGCGTCGCTCGGCGAATGGCGCGACAATCCGCTCGTGCTGCGCACCGAGCGAAGGCTGCTTTCAAGTGACCCTGACGTGCTCGCGCTGTTTGCCGCGAATCCTTTCCCGCAGGCGCCGCCCCGAGAAGTGCGCGCAGTCCTGTGGCAATACTGGTTCACGTCCATGGCGGAAAAAAGAGAGCACGGATTGTGGTG
>Ga0210398_10000828_pt1 | contig 34096 bp, 32 predicted proteins | sample IncBWC4OmetaG_FD_161047 | JGI IMG/M metagenome (GOLD analysis project Ga0210398, IMG submission 161047) | Forest soil microbial communities from Barre Woods Harvard Forest LTER site, Petersham, Massachusetts, United States - Inc-BW-C-4-O | ecosystem: Environmental > Terrestrial > Soil >... | reverse complement strand
TTGTGCCGTGTGCCGAGCCCGACGGAACCGGTCAATCCCGCGGTCGCATTGTTATTGTTTGCCTCGAAATTCTCGGCCTTCCCGGTAACGGTGACCATGACCCGCAACGGTCGATCCGGTCTGAAATTTCGGACCGAAAAAGCCGTGCAGGGTACGAAGCCGTGTGTTCACCAGTTCGTTAGAGACACTATTGGTAAAGGCCTGCCTGTAGCTCCGCCTGAAGTCGTAACCCATTTCTACTTCCAGTTGATCCCCGCCTCGGCGTTCTCCGCGTACGGTTCGCCGCGTGCAATTCAGACGAGGAGAAAATCTGGGAGGTTGCTAGGAGACGGACAAGCGCAGGTGCGCGCTCACAGCCGCACGCGCCGTGGGGTTAGAACCTGGTGATTTACTGCAGGTGGTTCAGGTGAGCCGGGCTCGCATCTGCCGTACTCTCTCCGCGCGGTTTGATCGACATGATCACGTACTCGCGCTCCTTGCCGTCAGCACCTTCTTCCCGCAGCAACATCTTATTCTTCTCCAAACGGAACTGTGCGTTCTGGCCGATCGCCAGCAGTGTGGAATGCTTGTCATCTTTGGGGCGGATACGGTAGAGCACTTGCTCGGTCTGCACCACGTATTCCGGGCAGAGGAGTTCGTGAGTCTTGCCTTTCTTTACATCTTTCGTGTCCGGACCACACTCTCCCGAGTCCATCTGCAACAGCTTTCCATCCTGGTAAGCCTTCGGTTGTTTTGCGTAAGCGGCTGCCGCCAACAAAATCGATGCCAGGATCAGTGATTTGCGATGCATGGAATCCCCCGTTTGATTGTCGTCCCGAGCAAGCGCTTTTGCGCAGCGAAGGCTCAAGGCGAGTCGCGCTCTGGGTGACGAAGTAGTCCCGCGTTCGACTCGCTTCCTTAAGTGAATTGTTTCTAATTTTGGCGGTGCTGGTTAGATTACTTCGGTATCGCGCGGGAGTAACTGAAGAGTGCAACAGGTGAACCGCGGGGGAGGAACGCGGCTTAGTGCTCGACCAAGCCTTCCAGCACCGAAAAGAATTCAGGGTAGGAAATTGCGGCGCACTCGCTGCCCTGAATCAGCGTCTCGCCCCGCGCTCGGAGAGCCGCAATGCTGAAGGCCATGGCGATGCGATGGTCGCCGAAGGATTCGAGCGCAGCGCCGTGAAGCATTTGCCGCCCGGGAATCTTCAAACCATCTTCCCGTTCCTCCACCGCAGCGCCCATGACTCGCAGGTTGGTGGCGATGGATGCGATGCGGTCCGACTCCTTTACGCGCAACTCCTTCGCATCCCGCACTTCGATGCCGTCTTCTGTGAAGGGAGCAATCGCCGCCAGCACCGGTATCTCGTCGATCAGCGCAGCCGCATCGGCTCCGGCGATGTTTGCGCCCTTCAACCGTCCGCCTTCCACCTGCAGAGTGCCAACCAGTTCACCGTGAATCTCTTCCAGTTGCGTCACAGAAATCCGCAGACCTATCTGCATTAAGACATCGAGAAGGCGGGCGCGCGTGGGATTCATCAGCAAGTGTGCGACGGTAAGTTGCGAGCCAGGGAAAAGAGCCGCCGCACAGAGAAAGAACGCGGCGCTCGAAAGATCGCCGGGAACCCGCACCTGGATGCCGCGCAGACGCTGGCCTCCACGAATGCTCACGTCGTTACCCTTCCGCTCGAGAAGCGCACCAAACGCCCGCAGCGCGACCTCGCCGTGATCCCGTGTTCGGAATGGCTCTTGGATGCTCGTTTCTCCCTTTGCCAGAAGTCCGGCAAACAACAGGCAGGTCTTCACCTGCGCGCTGGCGACCGGCATCTTGTAACTGATCGCCTTCAGGCTGCCGCCCCGGATGCGTAGCGGAGGACGGCCGTTGTGTGAGCTGATTTCCGCGCCCATGGCGGTCAGCGGTGTAATCACGCGTTCCATCGGGCGGCGCGAGAGTGAGTCGTCGCCAGCCATTTCGCCGACAAAGTTTTGTCCCGCTACAATGCCGCTCAACATGCGGATGGTCGAGCCGGAGTTTCCACAGTCAAGCGGCCGGGTTGGGGCGGTCAACGACAGCCCGCTTCCCTGTAGTTCGATTACATTCTCGGTGCCGTCTTTGCGCTCCCACTTGACTCCCAGCGAGCGCAAACATCCCAGGGTGCTGGCGCAATCCGCACCTGTCGAATAATTTTCCAGCCGCGAAGGCCCATCGGCGATCGATGCCAGCATCGCATAGCGGTGCGAAATCGATTTATCGCCGGGAAGGCTGACACTCCCGCGCAGGTTGCGCGCCGGGCGCACAGTGATTTGGGATTCGCTTTTCATCGGAGAATGAGCCGGAAATTCCTAGGCCAACGCCTTGGCCTCGGCTGTAGCTTGGCGCAGAACGTCCGCTGGAATTTCTCTCAGCCGCACCCCGAACTCGAACATGGGAGTTTCCACACCGCGCCCCCAGCGCGCAGGCTCCCAGTGTGCCCGCACGAACTTCACGTCGGGATGCGGCGTCAGGTCGAGCAACAGGGGAGACTGTCCGCAATAAAACTTCTGCGGATAAGAGACGAGCGGCTTCGCGCCCCAGGTCGCGCCGTCCGCGGAACCGAGAACGCCGAGATCGAGCGACTCCTGCTCGATGATCTTGGTTATTTCCAGGGTAAGCAAGAACACGCGGCCGGTCGCCGCGCCGAGGTCGACAGCCGGGCCGTCGCCTTTGCCATTCACTACCGTTTTATCGTCCACCAAAACCGTATCAATCATGGCGAGAGGATTCTAACAAAAGGCCGAGGCTCGAGTCAGTGCGATGGCTTACTCCGAGGGATGAGGCCCGGTGAAATCGGAGCAGCAGGGCTTCTCCACGGGCTTGAACTCCATCAATTCGATTCGGGTGCGATCGGGATCGAACAGGTTCAGTTGCCACTTGCCATCTTTGCCCATCTGCGCTTTCTCCTCCCCATGCGGCGTCCAGCCGTGCGATTCGAGAGTGGCTTGCGCCTTCTTCATGTCGACTACGCCGAGCGAGATGTGATTCATCACGCCGGTCACCTGCAAGTCCGGACGCTCGGGCTGGTTCAGCATGTATTCCAGCCAATCGGTTCCGCCCGGAACCTGCATGGCCACCCAGTCGGTCTGGCCGGGCTCCATTCCGCCGTGCCAGTACAGACGAAAACCAAGCAGGTCGCGGTAGAAATGATCTTCGGCGTCGCGGTTGTGGACCAGAAATCCAGCATGAATCATGTGCCGGGACACTGCGGATGGTGAGGGCAGGGCCGCTTCTTTGGCTCGGCCCCGCTCGACAAACTCCAGGTGATGACCTTCGGGATCAATCACGGGAAAACTTAAGCTGTGGTCGGAGTGCCCCTCGATGGCTGACACCTTCACGCCCTTCGCAATCAGATATTGGCGGAGCTTCACAATGTTGTCGGTAGCGAAGGCAACATGATCCATGCGGTCGGTGGCCTTGGGATCGGGCGCCGGACTGAATCCCACCCACTGCTTGCCCACCATATATCGCACGATCCCGCCAGATTCCACCGGCGAGGCGGAAGCCAGGCCCAGAGTGTTGCCGTAGAGTTGCTTCACTCCGTCCGGTGCCGTGGTGTAGAAGGAAACGTGATCGATACCCAGGATATGCGGCCGCTTCGCGGCATGAGTTTCCGAGCAAGCCGGTAAGACAAATGCGAAGAACGCAATCGCGGCGAAAAATTGTTTCATGGCGTCATTGATTCTACTGTGAGCGAAACTCGCGAGCGATCCTAAATTCCATCCAGGAACTGACGCAGCAGTTTCCCGGTCTCCTCCGGCTGCTCCCATGCCGAATAATGCCCGGACTTCGGGATCACGCGTAATTGGCTGTTGGGCAGGTGCTGTCGCATCAGTTCAGCCTCATTCACCCCGGCGAGGAGATCTTCGTCTCCGGTCAGAACCAGCGTGGGCACATTGATCGTCTTCAAGGTATCGACGGAGTCCGGACGCTCGGCTATGCCGCGTTGCACTTGCGCCACAGCCTGGGGCGACATTTTCCGCATCATGCGAAGAACACCGTGGACCAGATCCGGCCGTGCCTCTCTTGTACTCTGACCCAGAAGGCGAGGAATCATGGTCTCAAAGAAAGGTTCGGTACCGCGCTCGATAACCTCGTTCGCCGCGTGCAGGCGAGCGGCGCGGGCTTCCGGAAGATCGGCAGGCGCTTTCGTGTTGCACAGACCGAGCGCGGCGACCCGCCCGTGATATTTTCTCCAGAATTCGAACAGAGCATACCCGCCAATCGAAACACCAACCATTGGAGCCTGCCCGACCTCGGCATCATCCATCACGCGCCCGAGGTCGGCGGCGTGTTTGTCCATCGTGGCCGGGCCTTCGCCAACCTCTGAGTCTCCATGACCGCGCATGTCAGAAAAGATGACGCGGTAGCGGGTTGATAGAGTCTTCGCTACGGGCAGCCAAAATTCATGATGTACAGGAAACGGATGCAGGAGAATGACTGGAGGGCCTTCACCTAGCACGCGATAAACAATTCTTGCCCCATTGCTCCTGATTTCCCGCAAACCAAAGGAATGCATGCAGCCACTGTACCCGATTTGTTCACCGCCGGGCGGTGCGCGGCGCATAAAAATCGATAAGATTTCCGTCCGGATCACGAAAGTAAAGGGAGCGAGTCCCCCAGGGTTGCGTGGTCGGCGGCTTGACCCAGGTTTTCACCAAGCTCTGCAATCGAACGAATTCGGCATCGACGTCTGCGACCTCGAATTCCAGTATTGCGCTCTTGTTCCCTGCCGCAACCGCCGAGCCGGGAATGTATCTCTCCTGGGCCGGCGCCGAGAAGACAGCAAGTACTCCCGCAGCAGTGCGGAATTCGACGTAATCTTCCCCTGACCTCTGTGCTTTGACCCTCAGAATGGGCTCGTAAAACTGGACAAGCCGGTTTACGTTGTCCGTGATCAAACAAGTATGCATTAGTCTTGGGATGCGGCTGGGGTCCGAGGCCAAACGATCGTCGACTTGCGGGGTCGCCAATAATCCCGCAATACCCAGTGTCAGGCCAATTGCCCAGCACCACGCGCGAGGAGTCATCGTGACACACTCCTGGAAACACGGCTCCCGTGGTGGAGACTAGGAAGAGCTCACCCGCGGCTCGGCACCCGCGGGAGCGGTCAACAGCAGCGGCTCCTCCGGCATGACGATCCAAGCAATGGGGTAAGAGAGCAGCCCGATCCCGGTCATGAAGGAAGTGATCAGCCATACCAACCGAACGACGGTTACGTCGATGTCAAAGTATTCGGCGACGCCGAGGCAGACGCCGGCGATCTTGCGTCCCTGCCTTGGACGAACCAGGCGTTTGCGTGCCACCGACGCTGCGACGCGTGTGCCGCAATAAGCGCAAACCGCCGCGTCATCCTGAATCACTTTTCCGCAGTAGTTGCAGTACATGATCTGCCTCTCTTCTCGCAGCCTCACCCGCGAGACCACGGCTACAAGACCATACGTAATTGTAGGCCGAAAGTTCCCTTTCTCAGTGGGGCACGTTGCCTTCAATTTTTATGACGGTAAAAACCGTAGACGCATTAAGAAATAACAGTAGGCAAGCCGAGTCGGCCGCTACTGGCATCTCATATACCGCTCAACCTCGAACTGCTGGACCTCAGGAGTAAGATCGATATGACCCGCCCCGTCCGACTCGTCGTTTGCCTGCTTGCCACGCTATGCTCGGAAGGGGCATTCAGCCAGGTCGTATCGAGCGATGCGACCGGTGATGTTTCAGCCGCAGCCAGCAGTTCACCTGTCGCATATGTCTACGTGTCGAGCAGCCCCAGCACCAACCGCTACGAGATCAACGCATACAGCAGCGCCTCCGACGGGAAACTCACGCCCGTGCCGGAGTCGCCGTTTCGGGCGAACGTGAAGTACATGGCGGCGGACAAGAAATATCTTTTCGGCACAAACGGGATTGATATTGATTCGTTCTCCATCTCGTCCGATGGCAGCCTGAAACAAGTCGCCTCCGTCGATGCCCAGGGGTTTAATGTTGGCAGTTGCGGAGGCCCGTACGTTCTGTTCCTCGATCGCACCAGCGCGACGCTATACGACAATGACATCTATAGCGACTGCTCCAATAACGCATTCCAATTTTTCGGCGTTGGTGAGTCCACAGGCGGCCTAAACTACCTTGGGGTCAGCAGCGCCACCAGCCCCGAGTTTGAAGGAGCGCTCAGCTTCCTTGGAAACAACCAATACGCCTATGGAGCGAGTTGCTACCACTGGAACCAGGAAATCTACGGATTCGCGCGCAGCAGCGATGGCGCGCTGACCGATTTGAAGCTTAACTCAACGATTCCAGAGGCCAAGGCGGGGGAGATGTATTGTCCCGGTCTGACGGCGACCGATGCCGCGACTCATGTGGCTGTCGCCATGCAGCCGCTAAACAATTCCTCGTTCGAGCCAAACGGCCACGCCCAACTTGCGACGTATACGGCGGACAGCAGCGGGAACCTGACCACCGCCAGCAGCTACGCCAACATGCCCAAAGTCGCGCTCGCCAGCGTGGCAGGACTTGCGATGTCCCCATCAGGGAAGCTTCTCGCCGTCGCTGGCACAGGAGGCTTACAAGTATTCCATTTCAATGGCAGTGATCCCATCACGCGCTATACCGGCCTGCTTAACAAAAACGATGTGGATCAGGTGTTCTGGGACAATGACAACCATCTCTATGCCATTAGCCAGTCCGCAGGGAAGCTTTTCGTCTTTACCGTGACTTCGACAAGCTATTGTCAAGCGCCGGGATCACCCTATGGGATCACCAACCCGCAGAGCATCGTCGTAGGTCTGCCTGAGTAGTCCTCGGCTGGATATGGCTACGCTAAAGCTAAGGGGTGAAGCCAGGGTGAGAAGAGCTCACTCCCGGTAGGCCTCTTTGATATGTTCGCGTGCCTTTTCTGCGGGCGGAGTGCTGGCGTTTTCGGCGAGCACGGTTTCATATTTCTTCATCGCCAAGTCGCGCCGCTGGAGCAGATCATACATCTCGCCAGCGGCCAGATTGGCCTTCTGCAGCGTCTCGGGATCCGGGTCCGAGGCTGTACTCACGAATTCATACGCGGCAGCGGCTCCAGCGTAATCCTTCTGGCTGCGCAGTAACTCGCCCAGGCCCCACGCGGAAATTTCGTAGTGCAGACTGCCATACTTGCCTTCGTGGCCGCTTTGCCAAACCCTGCGATAGGCGGCAGCGGCCTCACTCGTATGGCCGGCGGCGCGCAGCAGATTGGCCTCTTCGAGGGGGAACAAGTAATTCCTTGGATAACGCCCGGCAAGATCGCGCATGAAGACGCGGGCCTCATCGTAGCGATGTTCCCGGCGCAGGAAAAGCGCCAGGACGACCTTGGCGTCCACGCTATTTTCTCCGCTGCTATCGGCGACCTCGTGCAGGTATTGCAGACCTTTTTCCTTGCTTCCGCTGAGACCGACCAGCGCCACGGCTGCTTTCACGCTCCACGGCAGACTACCCATCACGTAATTATGCGCACCCACCACCAGCTTAGCGTCAATGTAGTTGGGATCCAGTTCGAGCACGCGCTCGTGATCGTGACGCGCGCCGACGGCGTTGCGCAGCGCGGAAAACCAGGCCCTCTCGACTAACGCGGTATAGAGCGAGAATTGGGCTCGGGTGACGCCGCGGGCGTATAGTGCGTCCACATTATTAGGACTGGCTTTGAGTTTCTGCTCTTCGAGGTTCTCGGCGCGCTCGACTAACTGTTTAATTTGCTCCTTCACCTTAGGGTCGGCAGATCGGTGTGCCTGGCCAATAAAGCTGTCGTTGGAGTACTCGCCGGTGTTCATCGCTCCCATGCGATAGAGCTCGCGCAGCAGGACCGCAGACAGCAGATGATTCACCTCGGACGGGTCGTCGGGGTGGCGGTCGAGCAGCTTTCCGAGCTCCTGAATCGCGCGATCATAGTCCATGTTGTAGAAATGATCGAAGGCAGCCTCGAGCAGAGGATCATGAGCGGAAGGAGTAACGGCCGTTGCTGAGGGCTTCGATCCGCCGCTTCCGGTGGCGGCGGGCGTCTGGGCGCGGGCCAGGAAGGACAGCAAGCAGAGGCTGGCGAGAGAGAACAGTGTGCCGCAAAGCAGGCGCCGCGCGAATGTCCGACTCAACTGCATCCCCAGGGTTCTAGCTAGCCTTGACTCTCAGTTTAACTGAAGTTTGGGAAAGCTGACCGCAGGAAACGAAGTTGCTCGCGGAAACGAAAGACGAACCCAAAGACGAAACCCGTGGTGTTATTGCAGGCATGCAAGACTTCGAAACTGGAATCCGCGATCCGGATCCTGTGATTTTGCGCAGCGGTGAGATGACAGGTGTGACTGGGGCATCTTTACGCGAGCTTGCGAGTAATAATTGCGCGAAATTCTCGGCAAGGACGCGCACGTGAGGCTGCAAGTGCCTGAGTTGAAAACCGCTTAGTCGTGTAAGCCTTTTGGCTGTTAATTTGCGTTATTGAAAACAACGTCCCCCAAGAGCTTTCTCGTTATGACGGAAGTAGTTCACGATGCACCGCAGGAATTTTGGAGTCCACCGAGTGTCGTGGGTCCTCCGCCGCAGGCTGCAGCACTCCCCCCTGCAGCCTGCGCCGGGATGGCAGATGCTTGCTTCGATTGTGGCAGCGAGTTCATGATTGGCGCGAGATTTTGCCATACCTGCGGACTCCGACGCGGGGTATTGAACGCCTCCCCCGGTGCGGTCAAAACCGAGGCGGAAGTCATCGCTGGTCTGTGGTGGGCCAGGGACGTCGCCTGGGTAAAAACCGGGTTTAGTTGGGCCATCGACACTTGGCACGAAATTCCCTTCCCCAAGTGGCTGCACTATTTGCACTTCCATGAGATCAAGCGCTGGGTAGGCCTGTCTACGGCAGCGCTGATCGCCTTCATCGTTGGCCTTGGCTGCGTGGCGGGAGCAATCGGGGTCAGCCTCTTCTACAAGGCATCCAATTTGGCAGAATTTCAGGCGATCCAGATGTGGCGGATTGAGTGGCTCTTGGCGGCAACGGCTTCGTTTGTCGCTGGAATCCTGCTGAAGAGATCCGACAACAACCAATAACAGTTTAGGATTCGCTTCCCCAACCTGCCGCTCGCCGCTGCTGGGTCATGCGATAAAGATGGTGGACCGGTCCGGTTCCCCGACCCAAGGGATGTCCGGCTGCGATCGCGGCTGTGACATACGTCTTGGCGAGAAGAGCGGCTTCCGCCAAGCCGCGATTCAGGGCCAAGTGGCAGGCCATGGCGGTAGCGAAGGCGCAGCCGGTTCCGTGAGTGGAATTCGAGCGCTGCCGCTCGGCTCTGAAGACCTCCTGTTCGATGCCGCGTTTGGTGATGAAGCTCAGCAGGTCGATGGCTTTGTCCAAATGCCCCCCGGTGACAACAACCGCCGGTGCACCCATTTCATGGAGTTTCTGAGCTGCCGCTCGCATTTCGTCCAGGTCCGTGACCTTCAGCCCAGTGAGCACGGCAGCCTCATCCACGTTCGGGGTAACGACGCTAGCCAAGGGGAGCAGTTTTTCGATGAGCAGCTTGGTTCCGGCGCGATCCAACAGCTCGGCCCCGGAAGAGGACTTAAGTATGGGGTCCAGGACTAGGTTGGCCAATTTCGACTTGCCCTTCCGCTCAGCCAGGAATTCAACCACTGCCGCGACCACCTTCGCCGTACCTAGCATTCCGATATGCACGGCTGCAATAGGAATATCTGCGGCAAGTTCCTCTAGAGTTTGAGTGACTAGACCGGGGTCAATGGACTCTACCCGGCGAACGCCGCCGGTCGATTGGATAGTGATGGCCGTAACACATGCCACCCCGTAGCATCCGTGAGCGGCGATGGTCTTGATGTCGGCCGTCACACCAGCCCCCGAGGAGGGGTCGAAGCCCGCGATGGTCAATACCACTGGAGGGGTTTCAGCCATTGCTTTTCCGTACCAGTAATCTCCCAACCCAGGAAAAAAATAATAACTGACCTAGCAACCTTGTACCTAAAACGCTGGCAATAAACAACTTATAAAGAGAATTGCTCTAAGCAATTGAATCCATTGGGGATGATAATACTTGCCCGGGTGCGGGATTTCACTGAGTTACTTATTGATAAACAGTTAACTACATTGTTTTGATAGACATCATGCGTCTTCCTTATGATTAACAAGAAGTTACGTAAGATATCGATTACTACGCGATCACTATAGGCCACGTACTTTCGGATTGACAAGACCCTGCCAGCCCACTACGATTTACAAACCGTTAACGAGAAAACTTAGCTTAGCTAGGACGACTTTTTGAGTATGCGAGGAGAACTGAATGCGAAGACGTATAGCTTACGGACTGATGATCGGGGTAGTGATCATCGGCCTGCGAGCGGCTCAGGGCCCGAACAACTCGGAGGCCAGTTCCGCGCCAACTAGCCCAGCCGAAACCAAGCCCGAAATCCGCAAGCAGGTCGGTAAGGGTCAGCCGTATCAAGTTGGGACAGCTTCCTGGTACGGAGAAGATTTCGAAGGTAAACCTACTGCCAGCGGCGAAGACTACGACATGTACGACATGACTGCTGCCCACCCTACGCTTCCCCTGGGAAGCTACGTACGGGTCACCAACCTCCACAATGGTAGGGCAGTGGTAGTTAAAGTGAACGACCGGGGTCCGATCGTGCCTGGCCGCATCATCGACCTGTCCTATGGAGCCGCCCAAGCTCTCGAGTTCGAACATAAAGGGCTGCAACGGGTTCGTCTGGATCTGGTCAAACCCCGGACACAACACCGGCAGATCTTTGAAACCGTGGCCTATAACCACCCCTTGGCGGAAATCCGCTAGCCCATTACACTGCTAAGGATGCAGGCGACCCTGCCCCACCTCTTCCAAGGCGGTGATTCAAAGCGCAACGACTGGCGAGCGATCGATCCTCGCCAGAGGCTGATCGTTGCCCTTGATGTGCCCACGGCTGCGGCCGCACAAGAAATCGTGGCCGCGGTTGGAGATTCGGCGCTGACTTATAAAGTTGGCATGCAGTTGTATACCGCCGAAGGTCCGCAATTGGTGCGGGATTTGCTCTCTTCAGGACGCCGCGTCTTTCTCGACCTGAAGTATCACGACATTCCGAACACCGTAGCGGCTGCGGTTCGCGAAGCGGCACAGCTAGGGGTGAGCATGCTGACGGTGCACGCTGCTGGCGGCCAGAAAATGCTGCGCGCGGCGGTGGAGTCGGCGCGAGCGGCAACTCCGGAGTTGACCGTGCTCGCCGTTACCGTGCTCACCAGCATGGACGAAGCCGATTTGGAAACGATCGGCATTCCCGGCACGGTTACCGAGGAAGTGTTGCGGCTGGCAAGTCTGGCCCTGGCGCATGGATGCCAAGGGATTGTCGCGTCGGCCCGCGAGGCGTCTCGCCTGCGCGCGGAATTGGGAGATGAGTTCGCTCTCGTGACTCCTGGCGTGCGGCCGGCGGGTGCGGGCCATGAAGACCAAGTTCGCGTGGTCACCCCGGCAGAAGCGATTTCTGCTGGAGCAAGCCACATCGTCGTGGGCCGGCCGATCACCGGAGCGACAGATCCCGCGGGGGCAGCGCGGGCCATTCTTGGGCAGATCAGCTCGCTGGAAATCATTTCCAACCCCAGGTGATATCTTGACCGTGGAGCAAGTAATTTCCCCCACTGCGATCCCTCCGCACCGCGTCCACCGCGACTGCCAAGCGCCGCCGCGAGCGCACTATCGCTCAGCATGAAGACTCTGGTCACCGGTAGCAGCGGCCACTTGGGCGAAGCCTTGGTTCGCACACTAAGGGCCGCAAACCGCGAAGTCATCGGCCTCGACATGGTTCCTTCCGAGTTCACGAACGAAGTCGGATCGATGGTCGACCGGAATTTCGTCAGACGGCGCATGCCAGGTGTCGACGCAGTCCTCCACACCGCAACCCTGCACAAGCCCCACCTCATCACTCACAGCCGGCAGACCTTCGTCGACACCAACATCACAGGCACGCTTAACCTGCTGGAAGAGGCGGCGCTGGCCGGAGTTCGCTCGTTCGTCTTCACCAGCACAACCAGCGCCTTTGGCAGCGCTCTTACTCCTCCTGATGGAAGCCCTGCCGCCTGGGTAACCGAAGATGTCACTCCCGTTCCCCGCAATATTTATGGCGTAACAAAGACTGCGGCCGAGGACCTTTGTGAACTGTTCCACCGCAAGCTTCGGCTGAACTGCTTGATCTTGAGAACGTCGCGCTTTTTCCCCGAAGAGGATGACCGCAAGGAAACGCGAGCAGCTTACGACGATGGCAACATCAAGGCGAACGAATTCCTCTACCGGCGCGTCGACCTCGAGGACGTGGTGAGTGCTCACCTGCTCGCGATCGAGAAGGCTCCTCTGCTCGGCTTCGCACGATACATTGTCAGCGCAACTACGCCGTTTAGACGGGACGATCTCGCTGAGTTGCGCACCAACGCGCCTGCGGTGCTCAAGCGCAGGATGCCGGAATACGAAGCCGAATATGCCCGCCGTGGCTGGAGGATGTTTCCCGGCATCGACCGCGTATACGTAAACGAACGCGCCCGGAAAGATCTTGGCTGGAAACCGCGATACGATTTCAGTTACGTTCTCGACAGGCTGAAAGCGGGCGCGGACTCACGCAGTTCCCTCGCTCGCACGGTGGGCTCAAAAGGCTATCACGCGGCGACATTCGCGGAAGGACCGTTCCCCGTCGAGTGATTTCTCAACCATGGTGCCGCCGATCAGTGGGCCGCCACTCCCGCCATTGTCTTGCGTAGCTCTTCTGCGGAGCCCTGCAAGAGATTCCTCATCACCACCACCTCCGCCACAATGCCGGTGCGCAGCGCCGGATCCACATCCGGCGAAAACAGCGGAGAGTGATTCGACGGCAGCATCGTCCCTGCCGCTTTAGCTTGCATCAATCGTTCCGGGTCCGCCCCACCCAGGCTGAAGTAGAAACCTGGAATTCCCTGCGCGGTGAAGAAGGAGAAGTCCTCCGAAGGCGTGATCGGCTCCTCGATCACAACGTTGCTCCTGCCGAGCCTCGATTCCAGCACGCTCCGCATCCGCTCGGCCAGTGCGGGATCGTTGTATACCAAGTCGGTCCCTTCGTTGTGATCGATCAGCGGCGGTCGCGGCGCATTGCCTGCTTCCGCCTCGGCATTGGTGATGCGAGCGATCGCCGCCAGCACCTGCTTGCGCACCTCTCCGTTTCTGGTGCGCACGGTAACACCCAGCTCCGCCTGATCCGGAATGATGTTGTTCTTGGTGCCCGCCTGAATGTAGCCCACGGTCACCACAGCCATCTCTCCCGGCTTCACCTCGCGCGATATGATGGTCTGCAACGCCAGGATGGTTCGCGCGGCGATCACAATCGGATCAATCGCCGTCTGCGGCGCCGACCCATGCCCACCCTTGCCGTAGATCGTAATCCGCAGCGAATCCGCATTGGTGTTGTAAACCCCGGGCGTAATTCCCACTGTTCCGGCGGGAAGCGTGTTGCCCACGTGCATCGCTACCGCCACATCCGGCCTGGGAAAGCGCGTCAGCAAACCGTCCGCAAGCATCGCCTTGGCGCCTGCGATCGTCTCTTCCGCTGGTTGCCCAATCAGCATCAACGTGCCGTGCCAGGTATCTTTGCTGTGTACCATGATCGCGGCCGTGCCCGCCATTGCCGCCATGTGCAGATCGTGTCCACAGGCATGCATCACCGGGACATCGCGATCGGCATCATCTTTGGCGCGAACTTTGCTGGCGTAAGCAAGGCCGGTTTTCTCCTCGACGGGCAACGCGTCAAGTTCGGTGCGAAGCATGACTGTCGGGCCGGCGCCGTTCTTCAGAATGGCGACAATTCCCGTGCCTCCGACGTGCTCGGTCACTTCATAGCCGAGGCTGCGCAAACGACCGGCAAGCTTCGCGGCGGTTTGGGTTTCGTGGGCGGAGAGTTCCGGATTCTGGTGCAGATCCAGATAGAGGGCATGCGCCTCGGGATAAACCTTCTCTACTTCTTTGGACTCAGAATTCTGAGCCTGAGACGAAGCCAGCAGAGACGCGAGAATAAAAAGTTGGGCCAGTTTCATGGTGCACGGATGATAGCGCAGGAATCTTATCGGGCGGTAGCGACGGCAGGTGACCCTCGATCAACGCCCAGCTTCCGAGCGGGGTTCCAAATCCGACAAACGCGAAACTTTCATCCTGCGATTGGCGTTTTTCCATGGCGCGACCGGGTGTACAATCACGGTAGAAAGCACTGGTAAGCGCCGCTTCGTTTAGGCCCGAGGTGCTAATGAACGTCCACATCAGTTACCGGCTTCATAAGACTCCCGCCGTAGAAAAAGAGATCCAGCATCAGATTGAAAAACTGCAAAAACGGCTGCAGGTGTTCCGTCCGGAACTGATCCATCTCAAAGGCATGGTGGAGGAGATCTCTGCCCGGGAGGGAACGAGTGCATCGCTGAATCTGCGCCTGCCCTCGGGACAGATGGCCGCCCAGACCAAGGCCTCGACTGCCGAAGCCGCCGTAAAGAGCGCCTTCGAAGATTTGCTGCAACAGGTGAACAAACATAAGCAACAGCTCCGTTCCGCCCACAAATGGACACGGCGGGGAAAGGACGCCTCGGCGCGCCGCAATCTTTCTGTGCCCTTCGAGGAAACCCTGGCCGTGGTATTTCCCGCGACCGTCTCAGCCGAAGATGTGCGGTCTTATGTCAACGTGAACCTTTCGCGCCTGGAGCGTTTTGTGGAGCGTGAGATTTATTTCCGCGAGACCGCCGATCAGGTAGCTCCGGATTCGATCAGCAAAGAAGAAGTGATCGACGAAACGATCGCGGCCGCGCTGGGGGGTGATGGCGAAAGGCCCGGGCGCGAAAAACCGGAGCGCCTGGCCCTGGAACCCTGGCTTTACCGCCTCGCCTTGGATGCGCTCGACGAACTCTCCCGCCCGGGAGGCACGAACGGTGGCGCTATTCGCTTGGAAGAATCCGCCCGCCAGCCCAACGTCAAAGCCAGCGACGAGCCCGAATTACAATTCCATCAGCCGGACGAAGCGATCACGGAGGCAACCATCATCGCAGACCATCGTGTGGCCACGCCCGAGCAGATCGTGGGCTCCGACGAGATGATGCACCTGATCGCAGCCGCTCTGCGCGACGTTGCTTCGAACCATCGCGAGGCTTTCATTCTGCACGCCATCGAAGGCTTCGGAGTCGACGAGATTTCAGCCATCACCGGCATCCCGCCGGACCGCGTATTGCACTCTATTTCTGCCGCGCGCGATCAGCTGCGCAAATCACCTCAGTTTGTCGGTCAATTCAAGGGGCGGTTCGCGCCCACGGGGACCGCCTAGATCCAATTCATTCGGAAAGGAAGTGGCAGAGCGAATGATTACTCGCGAACAGATTCAGGAACTGGCGCAATTTGAAGATCAGGGAGCCTGCGCTCTAAGTTTCTACTTTCAGCCCACGGCGCCACGCAATAAAGCTCACAAGGAAGAAACCATCTTGACCAAGGATCTTGCCCGGGAGGCGTTGCGCCGAGTGCAGAGCAAGAGCAAAAACAAGGAGGATAAGGAAAGGTCCGAATCGGTGCGCGCCGATACCGACCGTATCTTACGTTTGTCACAGGACTTGCGGGGCAACGGCACGCATGCCAAGGCGGTCTTCGCCTGCGCTGCGCAAGACTTTTGGCGCGAGTATGATCTTCCGCCACAACTCGACAGCACGCAACTTCTGGTGAATCGCCACTTCCACCTGAAGCCTCTCGCCCACCTGCTGGGAGCATTCCCGAGCCTGGGGGTCGTGCTGCTCGATCGCCAGCGGGCACGTTTGTTCGACCTGCGTCTTGGCGAGTTAAACGAACAGCTGGATTTTTTCCATGCGCTTCCCCGCCGTGGCCGCGGCGATGGCTTCGCGGGATATGATGGAGGCCACGCCGAGCGCCGGGTCGCCGACGAAGCCCGTCAGCATTTCAAGCAAATCGCGGAGGTCCTGAAGAATGCTCTGGAAAGACATGTCTTCGAGAGGTGGATCCTGGGCTGCCAGGATACTCACTGGTCACAATTCCAGGCGCTCTTGCATGCCGACGTGGCGCAGCGGTTACTGGGCCGGTTCTCCGCAGAAGTCGCGCATGTAGGCCGGGATGAAATCCGATCGCAAGCCGAACAGATCTTCGCCACGTGGCAAAAGAAACGAGGCAGCGAAGTAGTTCGCGAAACCATCAGCCAGGCTCGCAGCAACGGACGCGGGGTCACCGGATTGCGTCGCGTGCTGCGCTCTCTGGAATTGGGCGAAGTGCAAACCTTGTTGATCGGGGACCACTATGTGGCACAAGCCGTGGAGTGCACCGGCTGCGGCCATCTGGACGCTCATCTGGTAAACTTCTGCCCCATCTGCGGCCGGGAAACTCGTGAGATCGTCGACGTGGCCGAAGCCATCCTGCCTTGGGTGATCCGCCACGATGTCGAGATGTTCTATGTAAAGGACGGCCCCGAACTCGACGCTGTCGGCAACATCGCCGCTCTCTTGCGCTTCCGTTCTGCGCCGGCCAATAAGGTCCATTCGATCTCCGAGGCCGGAGACAAACTATCCTTGGGCCGCCAAGCTGGACGAGTGGGCCGCTACCGCGGACTGGCCAGTGGTTGACCGGGGCGGAGCTTTTGACCACTGATTGGGCCTCGGTAAGGGCACGATCTTCAGCCGGGCCATAGATCTGCCCGCATTTGTGCAGACGCTGCCCCCTCTGGCAGCGGGGGACGAACGTCATCATTGTCCGGGGAAATAATCTCATGGGCGCCCGGATGTTCGCTTCAAGGGCACACCCGCCATTTTCACGGTCGTCTCGAGTTCCGAAATCGTGACCACGGTTCCACCGGCAACCACGGGCAAGGTCAGGTCACGGGACCGCACGTCAGCACTATCCGGTAACGCAGTCTTCCGAGTGGAGTGATTGTACGTCGGGGCTGGCCGGTAGCGAGCCTAGCGAGCCCTCAGCGCATGAACCCGGGCGCGGTCACGTGATATGCTTCCCGCTTTCGTACAAGCAGGAGGAACATGCCTTTCTCGCGCCGTGATTTTGTAAAGACCTCAGTCCTGGGAGCAGTCGCCACCGGAATAGGAACACCCGCCCAAGGTGCAAGCGCCCCGCCCAGCGCGGCCTCGCAGCAACACGATGCTCAAGCGGGATCCTCCAAGCGACCCATAATCGTTTGTGCCCATAACGGATATGCATACCTCGAGAACGCTTTTGCCTTCCTGAAAAGCGGTGGTGACACGCTCGACGCCGCCCTCAGGGTCGTGAAAGGTCCGGAAGACGATCCCAGCGACGATACGGTCGGCCTCGGCGGAATTCCGAACGAAGAAGGGGTGGTTGAGCTCGACGCCTGTTGTATGCACGGACCCACGCGCCGCGCCGGTTCGGTGGGCGGGGTGCGCAACATCAAGAACGTATCGCTGGTGTCGAAGGCCGTGATGGAGCACACCGGACACGTAATGCTGGTGGGCGAAGGCGCCGAACGATTTGCCGTGGCCGTGGGCTTTCCCCGTGAAAACCTGCTCACCGAACACTCCCGCAAAATCTGGTTGTTGTGGAAGGAATTTCATTCGACGGATGATTGGTGGGGACCGGGCTTGGCCGATCCTCACTGGCAGTCGCCGACAACCGATCCCTCGATCAAAGACCATCCGCAGTCCGAACGGTGGCAGGAGAGAATCCAGAACTTGCATGCGCGCGCCGCCGATCTCGGCATCGAAGCGGGGCGGCAATGGACCGCCGTCCGCAAAGTTCTGTTTCCCTCCACCGGAACCATCCATTGCTCAGCCCTGAACGAGATAGGCGAGATTTCCGGTTGCACCACGACTAGCGGCTTGGCCTTCAAACTTCCTGGACGGCTGGGGGATTCACCCATCATCGGTGCGGGTTGCTATACCGATCAAGATGTGGGATCCGCCGGCGCGACCGGCAGTGGCGAAGAGAACATCAAGGTCGCTGGCGCACACACGATCGTCGAGAATATGCGCCACGGCATGTCGCCGCAGGAATCCGGCATGGAGGCGCTCAAGCGCATCGTCCGCAACTACAAAGGCGACATGAACAAGCTCCGCTTCCTCGACATGACATATTACATTCTGCGCAAAGACGGTGCTTACGCAGGCGTGTCTCTATGGGAAGGATATTCGAAAGACCGTCCGCACAAGATTGCCATCCACGATGGCAATCTGCGCGAGGAAGTGACGGTAAGCCTGTTGAAGGGATATTCGCAGGAATTTCCGCCCTTCCCCGAGATCCCCGAAGATCTCAAGAAAGGTTCGGAGTATCTGAAATAGCGGGGCAGATATCTCGCCGTCGCGGGAATAGCTTTGCCTCTTGCCCGCGCCTGATCAGGGAACTGCTCTGGGGTGTTCCGCCGCCATAGCTGGCGGCACGACGCGTCTGGGCACGGCGAACCCATAGACCAAGTGCACCCGTTCCTCGACCTTGTGGAAGCTGGCGTCAGCGGAGATCATACTCCGTGGGCTTGGGCTAAGGAAGAAACAAGGACCCAGAGGGACCCAGAGCGCAGCGCCGATAGCGGCGGACGGTGGCTACGCGAATCTCACCTTCACATCCGGCCCTTTCTCCAGGTGAATGCTTTCGATGAAGCGCACCTTGCCGGTCTGATGGGTGAGGATCACGGAAGAAGTCCGCGTGCCTTCGCCGAAGAAGCGGACACCTTTGAGCAAGGCGCCGTCAGTGACACCGGTGGCGGCGAAGATGAGCTGCTTGCCGGGAGCAAGGTCTTCGGCTTCGTAAATGCGATTCTTATCTTTGATACCCATGCGAGCCAGGCGCTCTTCCTGATCGGGCTTTACCACCAGCCGGCCTAGCATGTATCCGTTCAGGCAGCGAATTGCGGCGGCAGTAATTACCCCTTCCGGCGCTCCGCCGGATCCCATGACCGCGTGCACGCCAGTACCAATCACGGCCGCGGCAATGCCCGCCGATAGGTCGCCGTCACCGATCAGACGGATGCGGGCGCCAGCCACGCGTATGTCGGCAATCAATTTGTCGTGACGCGGACGATCGAGCACAATCACCACCAGGTCGTCCACGTCGCGCTCTAATCGTCTGGCGATATTCTTCAGATTGTCGGCCACGGGCGCGTCAAGCTCGACTGCATCTTTGCAGGAAGGCCCAACCACAATCTTCTCCATGTAACAGTCTGGAGCATTAAGCAGGCCTCCGCGTTCTGAGGCAGCGAGTACAGTAATCGATCCGGGTGCCCCGGTGGCGCAGAGATTCGTCCCCTCCAGCGGATCGACGGCGATGTCGACCTCAGGCACTTCGCGGCCATCGGGAAATTCGGCGCCGACCTTTTCCCCGATATAGAGCATGGGAGCTTCGTCGCGCTCACCCTCTCCAATGACGATCGTTCCACGCATCGGGATGCAATCCATGGTTTGTCGCATAGCCTCAGTCGCCACCTGGTCGGAAAGCTTGCGCTCGCCTTGCCCCATGGTTCGGGCCGAGGCGATGGCGGCCACTTCGACGACGCGCAGGAATCGCGATGCGAGATCGCTTTCAATGTTCTGCCCGAAACTCCGGGCCTTATTTTCTGGTCGAGTTTGCGTAACCACAGGAGCCTCCCAACAGCCATCACTGCCCTGGCCACCCACAACGGCACCGCGCATAATGCTCCATTGGGGAAGGTCTCGTCAAGAAGAAGAACACAGTAGAGGACTGTAGGTCGGCAGTGCAGAGCAACGAGAACGCATTCGCGCGATCCAAATACGCGCTACAGATCGCAATCCGGCCGTGGTATTCTCTAACCCCTGAATCGCAACGATACCCTATGCCGGAACCGCGCCCGCTGACCTTGCTCTGTATCACGACCTACGAAAAAGGTCAGGAGTTCATGCGCGAGTGCAAGCGCCGGGGCTGCCGGGTGCTTCTGCTGACTGCGGAAAAGCTGCGCGATGCCGATTGGCCGCGCGAAAGCCTGCAGGACATGTTCTATCTTCCCGCTGAACTTCCGCTCGCCGATATTGTGAAGGCAGTCACGCACCTGGCCCGGTCAGAGAAAATTGACCGCATCGTGGCACTGGATGAATACGACATGGAAACGGCTTCCACTCTGCGCGAACACCTGCGCGTGCCCGGCATGGGACTGACCACCATGCGCTACTTCCGCGACAAGCTGGCCATGCGCATGCGCGCGCTAGATCGCGGCCTGCGCGTTCCGGATTTCGTTCCGGTCTTCCATCCCGAAGACATTCGGTACTACCTCGAGCATGTAGCCGGGCCGTGGGTGCTGAAACCGCGCCAGGAGGCCTCGGCAATCGGGATCAAGAAGATTCTGCTGGCTGACGAGCTATGGCCGATTCTCGAGCAGTTAGGCGAAAAGCAGTCTGCCTACCTCCTGGAAAAGTTCGTTCCCGGCGAGGTCTACCACGTGGATTCGGTCGTCTCCGAGAATGAAGTGGTCTTCGCCAACGTCAGCAAGTACGGCAAGCCCCCCATGAATGTGGCGCAGGCCGGCGGAGTGTTCACCACGTTTACGGTGCCCCGCGGAGGCCAGGCCGACACTGGCTTGCGTCAGATTAACCGCGATCTGATCGCCGCGCTCGGGCTGGTGCGAGGTGTAGCCCATGCCGAATTCATTCAGGCACATGCGGACGGTAATTTCTACTTTCTCGAGTGCGCGGCGCGTGTAGGCGGAGCCTACATCAACGAGATGGTGGAGGCGGCCACAGGCGTCAATCTCTGGCGGGAATGGGCGCGCCTCGAGATTGCCGGAGAGGACGCCACTTACCAGCTTCCGCCCGAGCGCGAGGAGTATGCAGGAGTAATTCTTTCGCTCGCTCGGCAGGACGATCCGGATACTTCGGCGTACAACGATCCAGAGGTGTTCTTGCGAATCCAGCGACACCACCATGCGGGATTGATTCTGCGGTCGACTGATCCCGAGCGCGTGCCGGCGCTGCTCGAAAACTACGCCCAAAGATTCGCGCAAGAGTTTCTGGCCGTCGAACCGCCACGGGAAAAGCCGACCGCGTGACGCTCCCTTTCCCGACTACCACGGTCCGCCCCGAGGTGATCACTGCCCTTGTTGACAACCAACCTCAGAAAACTGATGACCAGAATTGCCACGTCCGCCCCCAATACAACCCCGTACATTTCGCAGATCGTCCCACAAAACGCCAGGCGGCCAGAGAATTGTGGCTTCGCCGAAAGCGTCCCGATCGCGATCACCCGGGATAGAAGGCCGCCGCCGTTCACAACCCGCGTTGTCCTCTCTGCCGCTATCCGCTTCATGCGAATTGATCCCACCAATCCCTGACCGTCCCTAACCGGAGCTCTCAGAACGCGTCGATCCCGGTAATGCTTTGTCCGATGATCAGTGAATGCACGTCGTGTGTTCCCTCATATGTCTTCACTGATTCCAGGTTCATCATGTGGCGCATGATGGGGTAGTCGTCGGCGACGCCGTTGGCGCCAAGGATGTCGCGGGCCATGCGGGCGCACTCCAGCGCCATCCATACGTTGTTCCGCTTCGCCATCGAAATATGCTGATGCTCGACCTTGCCCGCGTCCTTCAATCGTCCTACCTGCAGCACCAGTAGTTGAGCTTTGGTGATCTCGCTGATCATCCAGGTGAGCTTGTCTTGTACAAGTTGATGCGAGGCGATGGGCTGGTCGCGCCACTGCTTGCGCAGAATTGCGTATTGCAGCGCGCAGTCGTAACACGACATGGCCGCGCCGATTGCACCCCACGCGATACCGTAGCGCGCCTGATTCAGGCACATCAACGGAGATTTCAGTCCGTCGCTTTTGGCTAGGAGATTTGACTCGGGGATATGGACATCCTGCAATGACAATCCTGAAGTAACCGAGGCGCGAAGCGACCACTTGCCATGGACATCGTCGGCGGAGAAGCCGGGACGGTCGGTTTCAACCAGAAAGCCGCGAATCCGGTTGTGTTCGTTTTCCACCTTGGCCCAGATAATGGCAACGTCGGCGATGGTGCCGGAGGTAATCCACATCTTCTCGCCGTTGAGAATGTACTCGTTCCCCACTTTGCGCGCCCGCGTGAGCATGCCGCCGGGATTCGAACCGAAGCCGGGTTCGGTCAATCCAAAGCAGCCGAGCTTTTCCCCTTTCTGCATGGGCGGAAGCCAGGTCTGCTTCTGTTCCTCGCTACCAAATTCATAGATGGGATACATGCAGAGTCCAGATTGCACGCTCACGAAGCTACGCACACCAGAGTCGCCGCGTTCGAGTTCCTGGGTCATCAGTCCGTACTCAACGTTTCCCATGCCGGCGCAGCCATAGCCGTGCAGGGAGGCGCCAAAGAAGCCGAGATCGGCCATGGGCTTGACCAATTCACGTGGAAAACGGCCGGCACGGTTACACTCCTCGATGATGGGTACGAGATTTTCCTCGATAAACTGGCGTGTGGTATCTCGAACCAAGCGTTCCTCTTCGCTGAGCAACGAATCGAATTGGATAAAATCGACGCCCCGAAACTTGATGGCAGACATGATGATCTCCGTGACTGAATGGATCTCGGAACAACCGGCATAGCCAGAGGTTTGCCGCCCGCAGAATCAGCGTGCGCAGAAGGGCAAACATAAGACGGTAGCAGGCAGCGGGGACAGAGGTCAACGCGCTGGCAAGACACGCAAGACACGCGCCCGGCAAGACAACCACCGCGCCCTTACTGTAAAATTGAAAGCGCCGGAGGAGAACCGAGACACCGTCACAGAGTCTTCCCGAGTGGATTCCCGGGGGTTTGCGGGCGCAAGGCTTCTGAAGCATCCCATCCACAGACATGCGCGCGCAGTTGAGGCGGATTACACTGCGTAATTGACATCAGGAGAAACCTATCATGGCAGTTGGAGCAAAAATCGCAAAAACAGCGGACCGTAAGAAAGTAATGGACACCAGCAAGAGCACGGATTGCCCCAAATGCGGGAAAACCACGCGCATCGTCAAGCGTATGAAGGATCGGGAACGGGGTGTGCCGGGCGGGATTTATATTTCCTGTTCCGCGTGCGAGTTCTTCGAAAAGCTGTAAAGACGGTTTCTTAGTATTGATTGGCCGGAGAAGTGGGGATCGGCTTCCCTGCTCCGGCCTTTTCTTCGTCAGCGCAAAATGACTGCGTGGGCGCGCGTAATCTACACCGCGACCGTGACCGAGGTTTCCGTACGGGTTACGGGTCGATACAGCGTGTCGCGCTCGACGGGTTCTCGCCCCGCCGCGCGGATCAGGCGTTCCAGCTCTTCGCGGCGCATCCCCTGCGGTGTAGTAGCGCCCGCGTCATGGTAGATTTTTTCTTCGATCACCGTACCATCCATATCGTCGGCGCCAAAGCGCAACGAAATCTGCGCAATCTTTGCCGTCATCATCTGCCAATACGACTTGATGTGAGGAAAGTTGTCGAGCAGGAGGCGACTTACTGCAATCTGCTTGATGTCGAGCATGCCGGTCGTTTTTGGCAGATGCTGCAACGGCGTGTTGTCGGGATGGAAAGCCAGCGGGATAAAGGTTTGAAAGCCGCCGGTCTCGTCCTGCAGGGATCGTAGTTTAACCAAATGGTCGACGCGGTCTTCGTCGTTTTCGACGTGCCCGTAGAGCATGGTCGCGTTCGACTTCAGTCCAATCTGGTGGGCGAGTCTGGCGGTGTCGAGCCACTGGTCGCCATCGATTTTATGATCGCAAATGATGTGGCGAATCCGGTCGGCAAAGATTTCGGCGCCTCCGCCGGGAAGCGAGTCCACGCCGGAAGCTTTCAATTGTTCGAGAGTTTCGCGAATGGAAAGCTTGGCGCGCTTCGACAGATATGCGACCTCGACCATGGTGAAGGCTTTTAGGTGCACTTGCGGGAAGCGTTGCTTCAAGCCGGCGCAGAGATCAAGGAAATATTGAAACGGCAGATCGGGATGCAACCCTCCTACGATATGAAACTCCGTGACCGCCTCACTGTATCCAGAGCCTGCCGTTTCAAACGCCTCCTCGAGCGCCATCGTGTAGGACCCGGGCGCGTCTTTCTTGCGGCCGAAGGCACAGAGGCGACAGGCGGCGATGCATACGTTCGTGGGATTGATGTGGCGATTGACATTGAAGTAGGTCTTGTCGCCATGCATGCGCTCGCGGACATGGTTGGCCATCCATCCCACGGCCAGCACATCGCCGGTGCCATAGAGCGTCAGCCCATCGGCGGAATCGAGGCGCTGGCCGGCCATCACTTTGGCATGAATCGGCTCCAGCCGGGGATCGTCAGTTTGAAACCGATGGTACGGGCGCGAAGAAAGCATCCATTTGATGATATCGCAGGAGCACGCCAGAAGTCACAAAAACAGGGCCTCAATGACCTGCCATGATCCGGTCACTTATCTTGTCGTACTCCGCTTCCGGGATAATGTGCCGCGCTACCAGCTCGTGCGTGTCCTTGAACGGCCGCCCTGCGATGATGCGGTCCGCCTCATGGTCGGTAAGGCCCGGCAGGTTGAGCAGGTCTTCGCGGGACGCGTTGTTGATATTGATGGCCTTATCGCTGCTCATGCCCTCCTTCAAACCCTCCGCCACGGCCTTGGCGTCACGCCTCACGGTTTCGGTAGCCTGCGCCGTGCGCTCGCGGATTTCGTCAGGGTTATCTTTGTTGTTTGTACAGCCCGAAACCGAAGCCAGCAGCACGGCTAGCGCCGCAAAATACAGCGAGCGGAGGTTAACAGCTTTCATGGGATTGAGATGCGCTGCCGCCACCAGCGGTTGGTGGGGACCTCCCCGAATTCTGCTTTGCCGGCTTTCGAGGTTACCCTCCGGTTCCCGCATGCATCGAATATTCAAATGGTCTCGCGCCGCGTCGTTATGCTCCGAATGTGACGAAGGAGGTTGTTCATGAAAGCAGTTCTGATCAGCATTTTCTCGGCAGCTCTGATGGTGGAAGTTGGGCTTGCGCAGGACAGTGCCACACCAAATGCGAGTTCCCCCCCGTCCGAGCCGCACGCGTCCGCGCCGGCCAGCCCGGTTGCACGAATCGCTCCCGGGAGCGTCATTCCGGTGTCGTTGACCAAGACCATCGACGCCAAGAAAGCGAAGACCGGCGACGAAGTGGTGGCGAAAGTCACCCAGGACATGAAGAACACCAGCGGCGAAGTCATCGTCGCCAAGGATACGAAGGTGATGGGGCACGTCACCCAGTCGCAGGCGCGCAACAAGGAACAAAAAGAATCTGAGGTGGCCATCGCGTTCGACCACGCCGTGTTGACGAATGGTAGCCAGATGCAGATGCCCATGTCCATCCAGGCAATCATCGGTCCGCAGAATAACGGCCCGCAGAATAACCAAAACAACGCGAGCGGCGGAGCCACCGAGACTGCCGCGCCCAGTTCCGGTGCAAGCCCGACGGGTCAGCGATCCGGCATGGGCGGGTCCGCCTCCGCGTCCACGCCCGCACCCTCAGCAGGCGGCAATGTGCCCAGCGATGCGCAGACCGGAACCAAGGCCCGCCCTCCCATTACAGCGCAGACCGAAGGCGTGGTGGGGATCTCCGATCTAACGCTTGCTCCGGCCGCGGTGCAAAACAGCACCCAGGGGTCGGTAGTCACATCCGAGAAAAATAATGTAAAGCTCGAAGGCGGCACCATGCTGCTGCTCCGCGTGAATTAGCATATTGAGTCAGAGGGAGGCGACGGTCGCAAAACCGTCGTCTCTCCGCTCCCGACACACGACGGGCGTATTCTTAGCGTTCTTCAAGTCCTGTACAATTTTCCTTCCCATGAAGGCGTTCACCAAAGTGTGTTCCGCCGTGGCGGTTGCGATCACCCTGGCCCTGTCGGCACAAGCTGAACCGATCGCTCAACTCAAAGCCACCGACTATGTTAACGACTTCGCGCACGTTCTGGATCAGAACACCATCGCGCAGATGGATGACATCTGCCGCCAGATCGATGAGAAGGCACATGCCCAGATCGCCGTGGTCACCATCAAGTCGCTCGATGGAAGGGATATCGAAGGTTATGCGGTAGATCTTTTCCAGCAATGGGGAATCGGAAGTAAGTCCAAGGACAGCGGAGTACTGATCCTGTATGCGATCGACGACCATCGCGCCCGTATCGAGGTCGGCTATGGGCTGGAGCCAATCCTAACCGACGGGAAGGTTACTTCGTTTCAGCGGGAGGCGATCCCGCTCATGCGCGCGGGCACCTACAGCCAGGCGCTGCTGCTGGTCACTCAGCGCGTTGCCGGCGTCCTCGCACAGGACGGGGGAGTCCAACTCACTACCCCGCAACCCGCGCCCGCACCACCCGTCCGACAACAGGGAAAAGGGATCACCGCCGGAGGGGTTGTCCTGCTGGTCATCATTGTCTTGATCATTCTGTTCACTCCACTTCGCAGCATTCTCTTCTGGGTTCTCTTCTCTGAAACGTTCGGCGGCGGCGGCGGATATCAAGGCGGTGGAGGGTGGGGTGGTGGAGGATTCGGCGGGGGCGGGGGTGGTGGTTTTGGTGGATTCGGCGGCGGTAGTTCCGGGGGTGGCGGGGGGAGCAGCAGCTGGTAGCGAGCGAGGACGCCAATGGTTCCTGAAAAAAAGATTAGCCAATTCGTCAGTCGGTTGCGTGAGGCTGGCGGAGCGAACTTGGAGAGTGTCATCCTGTTCGGATCGGCGGTGGCGGGAGATTTTCACCCCGAGTTCTCGAATGTCAATCTGTTCTGCGTGCTTCGCGATTGCTCTTTTTCTGCGCTCGAAGCCCTCGCTCCCGCCGTAAGATGGTGGGACTCGCAAAAAGAGCCGCCGCCTCTGTTCATGACTCAGCACGAGGTCGTGCGCTCCGTCGACGTTTTTACGATCGAGTTAATCGACATGCAGCAGCACCACCGCGTTCTCTTTGGCCAAGACTTTTTGCAGACGCTGGCAATCCCGCCAAACCTGCATCGGACGCAAGTGGAATATGAACTGAGGGAAAAGCTCGCCCTGCTCCGTCAACACTTGCTTCTCGCCTCGGGCAACGACTCGCGCATGTGGGACTTGCTGACTCGATCGGTGTCCTCATTCGCCACCCTGTTCCGCCACGCACTCATGGTGCTAGGCCACGCTGCGCCGGTGGGAAAATCGGAAGCGGTCGCGGCGCTGGCTCAACACATTGGTTTTGATGCCTCCGGCTTTCTCGAGGTGCTCGACGTCAGAGAGGGCAAAGCCCAGCGCAAGAAACTGGATCTCGCCGATGTCTTCTCGCGATATCTGACAGCCCTGGAGCAGGTGACGGCAGCTGTTGATAAAATGCTGGATTCGGAAAGCGGAAAATCTTCGTAGAGTCGATAGCGCGTTTCAGGAGAACATCATGAGCCGGGGCCTCATCGCGGTTGTGGTTGTGATCGCAGTTTTTCTATTGATCGTTCTGTTCATGTTTGGCCAGTACGTCAGCGTAAAGAATACGCTGGTCAGCAAGAATGAAGCGGTGAAGGCGGCGTGGTCGCAAGTCGACATTGTGCTCCAGCGCCGCACCGACCTGATTCCAAATCTGGTCGAGACCGTGAAAGGCTACGCCCAACAAGAGCAGACGGTTTTCGGCGATATCGCTAAAGCGCGCTCCGCCCTGCTTTCCGCAGGCTCGCCACAGGAGAAAATTGCCGCCAATGGACAGCTCGACGGAGCGCTCGGACGCCTGCTGCTGATTGTGGAGAACTATCCTCAGTTGAAGTCCAACGAGAATTTTCTGCGATTGCAGGATGAACTCGCCGGCACGGAGAATCGCATCGCCGTCGAGCGCAAGCGCTACAACGACACGCTGCGCGACTACAACACCTACGCGCAACAGTTCCCCAACAGCTTCTTTGCCGGCATTGCGGGATTCAAGCCGAATGAAGCTTACTTTGAAGCTTCGGAAGGATCGCGTGTAGCACCCAAGGTGAACTTTTCAAGTCCGGCAACCACTGCGCCGCAGGCGACTCCTCAGCCTGCACCTGTAAATTAGAACTTTTTTGGCTTCGATGAGGGCGGGACTCAGGCAGGTAGATCCCAGCCTTCGTCTTTCATGCGTTTATTGGTCCACTGCTGGAGTTGTTCGAACAGCAGGGGATCGATGACCGCGAAGCGAAGGCCGACGCGCCCTTCGTTGCCCATCCATACGATGCGAGCCTTGGCCCGAAAAACGTGCTCTGTGTCGGGCAACGGAAAACTGACTTCGAGGAGTCCGGCGAAGCGCATCGGTTCTTTCAGGCCGTCGAGTCCCATGCCGCCGGTACTCAAGTTCACGCCTTGAACGCACGCCTCGTCTCCCTGCTGGTTTTTCAGTGTAACGTTAAGCTGAATACGGGCGCGGAAAAACTTCTGCTGATCGAGGCTGATGAACCCCAGAGGGTTCGTGCCTTCTCCGGGCGTGACGCTGATGTTGTACTCCTTGAGTTTCCGGCTCAGCGTCCGCCGCGAAATGCCCAGTTGATCCGCAGCCTGTCCGCGATGACCGCCGCTTCTTTCAAGGGCGCGGATGATCATCTGCTCTTCCATGCTGTCCAGGTTCCCGATCGGCATGGACGCAGTCTGACGGAGCCCGGCCGGGTTGCCGGACATCGCATCTGCGATCTGCGAGGCTTGGATCTCGGGATGGTTGGCTTGCACCGCAACTCTGGCCACGAGGTTTCGCAGTTCCCGAACGTTGCCCGGCCAAGAATGCGACAGTAATGCAGTCACAGCATCGGGCACGAACGAACTTCCCGGGGTTTTGAGTTTGAGAAAGTGTTCGGCCAAGGCCACGATATCTTCGGGGCGCTCGCGTAGCGGCGGCACGCGAAGCTGAAATTGTCCCAGGCGGTGAAAGAGGTCCTGGCGAAAACGGCCGGCCGCGACCGCCGCCTCCAACTCCTGATTCGTGGCGGCGACAATGCGAACATCGACCTTAATTTTGAGATGCCCGCCCAAACGATAAAAGGGATATCCGTCCAGCACCCGTAGCAGCTTGACCTGGGTGTGAAGCTGCAGCTCTCCAATTTCGTCGAGAAACAACGTGCCTCGGTCCGCGAGCTCAAACAAGCCGGGCTTGGAAACATCGGCACCGGTGAACGCGCCCTTCTCATAACCGAACAGTTCGCTCTCCACCAGATTCTCGGGAAGAGCTGCGCAGTTAATGTCGACCCAGGGGCGGCTGCGCCGATGCGAAGCTTTATGAATAGTGCGAGCGATCAGTTCCTTGCCGACTCCGGTTTCCCCCGTGATCAGAACCGTCTCAGTGTGGCCGGCCACGCGATCCACCATTCGCATGAATCTATGCATCAGCGGACTGGCCAGAACGAAAGCCGAGCCGTCAATCTCGCGAGACTCGGTATGCGGCGCTTCCCCCTCTTGCCCTACCGCTCGCGATTGCGCTTTGACCGGATCCAATGGCTTGGTCTGCTGTGAAGCCGGCAGGAACAGAGCGATCATGCCGGTGGCAACGGATCGCCCGTCTCGCAGCAACGTAACCGACAGCTCTCCGGTCAATTCCTTTCCGGAATTGTGCTTGCGCTGACACGGGCAGCGGTAAACGCCTTCGCCTAAAACCGCCGCCAGCATCGGCTCCAAACTGCTCCCCGAGGACGCGAAAGCGGCCAGTGTTTTTCCCAGAACATCCTGGGAAGTGACGCCGAACAGCGCCAGGGAAGCCGCGTTGCAGCCGGTGATCGTACCCTTTACATCGGCGGCGAATACGGGTATCACCCCGGAATACTGGAAATCTGGGGCGATTGCCGGAACTGCCCCGAAAGCCTGAGCGTCGCCCGAGCTAGCCGCTAACGGCGGTTGCGAATTGAGATTCAAGCGTGACATCTCTGCGTTTGGAGTTGATCTTGACACAGAGAACAACGGTTCGAGGAGGTATGCAGCCTGGGCGGGTAACGAAAGTAATTGGTTACCTCGCCACGCGCCCGATCCAAGCCAAAACCGCCATCACGCGAAATCGCCAAGAAGCGCAATGAATCCCGCAGTTACCAGCGTAAGCTTCTTATCCCCGTTTAATGACCATAGGATCGTAATGATCAGAACTCGCCCGAGGTTGCGTGGAAGAGCTCTCCATGCAATGCGGGAGGTGTGTTTGCAGGCCATCCCAACCAACGATCTTATGTCGGCGCAGACGAAATTGTTTGTTGGAATTACCGCCTCGCTCGGTCTGGCGGTGCTGTGCACCGCGGTGTGGCATTGGCAGTCCGCCGATCTCACTCGCTTTCTCTGCTACCTGGCCGTCGCCGTTTTAGCATCCGGCCTGAAAGTACAACTGCCGGGCATCGACGGCACCATGAGCGTGAACTTCCTCTTCATCCTGCTCGGTGTGGTGGAATTGACCCTGCCGGAAACGCTCGTTATCGGCTGCACGGCCAGTCTGGTGCAGAGCGTATGGCAGGCTCGAAACAGGCTGGACCCAGTCAAGGTAGTCTTCAACGTCTTCGGCATGATGGCCAACGCCAGCGCGCTCTGCTACGTAACCTACCATCGGCTCGACGCCAGGATGGCTGCCAACAAGCCGGTGCTCCTGATGGTGGCGGCGCTGGTTTTCTTCCTGGCGAACACTTTGCCGATTTCCCTGATCATCGCCCTTACAGAAAATAAATCGGCGCGCAAGATCTGGTCGGAGTGCTACTTCTGGTCGTTCCCGTATTACATGGTTGGGGCCGCCGCCGTGGGACTGGTGGGGGTCATCAACCGGCGCGCCGGATGGCAAACGTCCCTGCTGGTTCTTCCGCTGATTTATTGGGTATACCGCTCCTATCGCCTCTATCTCGCCCGACTGGAGGCCGAGAAAGACCGCGTTGAAATCGAGAAGCGGCACGTGGAGGAAATCGCATCGCTGAACATGCGCACCATCGAAGCCCTAGCGCTCGCCATCGAAGCCAAGGATCACACCACGCACACCCATCTGCAGCGCGTCCGGACCTATGCCGTAGAAATTGCGAAAGAAATCGGATTGTCGCCGGACGAAATCGAAGCCCTGCGTGCCGCCGCTCTTCTACATGACATTGGCAAGCTGGCGGTTCCGGAGCACATTATCAACAAGCCGGGCAGGCTTACTCCGGAGGAGTTCGAGAAGATGAAAGTTCATCCCTTGGTGGGCGCCGAAATTCTCGATCGCGTTGCCTTCCCTTACCCGGTGGCGCCCATCGTACGCTCGCACCACGAACGGTGGGATGGGTCGGGATATCCCGCGGGTCTTGCGGGAGCAGAGATTCCAATCGGCGCTCGAATTCTGGCCGTGGTCGATTGCCTCGACGCCCTCGCCTCCGATCGCCAGTACCGGCCAGCCATACCGCTGGACCAGGCCATGAGCCAGGTCAAAGAACGAGCCGGCACGTGGTTTGATCCCGCGATTGTGGGGCTGCTCGAGAATCGTTACATCGACCTCGAACGCATCGCCCAGACCCATGAGGCCGGTTTCATCCCATCCGGATTCTCCAAAGGTCTCCGCGTCGAACGCGGCCTGGCTCCGGCCACCGGATTCGAGAAACCCGCCGAACACACTCAATCCGAATCTGACTTCCTTACCTCGATTGCATCCGCGCGGCAAGAGGCGCAAGCCATGTTCGAGTTGAGCCAGGACCTGGGAAACTCACTCAGCCTCAGCGAAACTCTCTCCGTACTGTCCATGCGCTTGCGCAAGCTGATTCCTTACGACTCCATTGCCGTATTTGTAAATCGCAATGGCTGGCTGTTGCCGGAGCTGGTAAGTGGAGAGAATTTTCGCGTGCTGTCGTCGTTGAAAATACGCATGGGCGAGGGCCTGTGCGGGTGGGTTGCGGAAAACTGCAAACCCATCATCAATGGAAACCCCCAGGTGGAAGCGGGATACAGCGCTGATCCGGAAAAGTTTGCGGCCTTATCTTCGGCGCTCGCAATTCCCTTGGAGGGGTTGAACGGCGTCGTGGGCGTGCTCGCCATGTATCACGCCAATCAGGATGCCTTCACTCCCGACGATTTGCGAATTCTGCTGGCGGTGGCTTCCAAAGTGGCCCTCTCAGTCGAGAATGCGCTGAAGTACCAGCAGGCGGAGAGTTCGGCGACCACCGACTTCCTGACTGGCCTGCCTAACGCTCGCTCTTTGTTCGTCCATCTGGCACAGGAAGTGGCCCGTTGCCGTCGTATGCAGACATCGCTCGCCGTCATGGTCTGTGACATTGATGGGCTCAAGAAAATCAACGACTCCTTCGGACATTTGGAGGGCGACAAGTTACTGCGCGAGTTCAGCGTCCGATTGAAGGAAGCGTGCCGCGGATACGACTACGTAGCGCGCATGGGCGGCGACGAGTTTGTAGTCACCGCCCCCGGACTCAATCCCGAAGCCGCCGCCGAGAAGGCATGCCGTTTAAACGATGCCGCCATCGAAGCCGGGCGCCACACCTGTGGACGACAGGTGACTACCTTGAGCGTGGGCACGGCGTTCTGCCCGGAGGACGGTTATGACGTCGAGGCCCTGCTCGCGGAGGCCGACCGTCGAATGTACACCGTGAAACAAAATCACTACGCCCAAGCCGCCGCCGCCCCGTCCATGAGGCTGGGCTCTGCGGGAAATTAAATGCTGAAATCAAGAATTGCCGGACACGCGCTGGCGCTGGTGGCCACCCTCCTGCTTGGAGGCTTTCTTTCCGCGACATTGGTAAGGCTGGCGCCCGGATTCGACGCAGATGAGCAACAACTCGATCCCCACCTCGGCGCCGAGAGCGTGCAGGCCTTGCGGACGGCCCGGCAACAGGATCACAACTTGTGGCGTTTCTATTTCTCCTACATGAAAGGTGCGGTGCATGGCGACTTGGGGACCTCGCTCGCCTTAGCGCAGCCCGTGCGAACTCTGTTGCGCGAGCGCGCGCCGCTCACACTGCGATTGCTGGCCTTGGGGCTTGGCCTGGCGTGGGTGGCGGCCTTGAGCCTTGCGCTGACCGCGGCCTGGTTGCGGATTTCCGCGTTTGATGCGCTGACCATCGTGGTGAGCGGAACCTTCCTATGCATTCCCGCCGCGGTTCTGGCATTGCTCTCCGTGCTTTGGAATGTGCCGGGCTCACTGGCCATCGCCCTGATCGTGTTCCCGCACATTTACCGCTATGCGCGAAATCTTCTGGTGAAATCCTACTCCTCGCCCCACATCATCACGGCCAGAGCGAAGGGTTTGGGAGAAGCTCGCATCCTTTTCTGGCACGTCGTTCCCACCGTAGCGCCGCAACTGCTGGCGCTCGCTGGCGTGTCGGTCAGCATGGCGGTTGGGGCCGCGATTCCCGTGGAAGCCCTGTGCGGACTTCCCGGCGTTGGACAACTCGCCTGGCAGGCGGCGATGGCGCGCGATCTGCCCCTTCTGGTGAACATCACGCTCCTGGTGACGCTGGTAACCTTGCTGGCCAATTCCGGAGCAGATGTAATCGGTCTCATGGTCCGGGGCCAGAAATCATGAATCTCTGGCGGAAGCTGGCGTGTGTCGCCTTGGCGGTGGTAGTGTGCGCGTCCCTGGCAGCGAACTGGCTCGCTCCAGTGGGATACGAAAAGCAATATCGCGAAGCAACCAACGCTCCGCCTTCCCGCGCACACTGGCTGGGAACGGACGAGCTTGGCCGCGACCGCTTTGCCCGCGTGCTCTACGGAACTCGCATCTCTCTGCTGTTGGCGCCGGCGGCAGCATTGCTTTCCACGCTGATGGCGGCCTTCATCGGAGGCCTTGCGGGATATCTTGGCGGGATTTGGGCGCGCTTGGCAATGGCAGTGACGGATCTTTTCCTGTCGCTGCCCTGGCTGTTCTTGCTGATTACGGCGCGGGCCTTCATGCCGCTGAATGTGTCTCCCCTGATCTCCGTGCTGGTGACTTTTCTCTTGCTGGGGCTGCTGGGTTGGAGCACTGCCGCGCGAGTGTTGTGCGCGACTGCTGGATCGTTGCGCTCGGCAGATTTTGTCCGCCAGGCACGCGCCGCAGGCGTCCCCGGGTCAAGGCTGTTCTGGATCCATGTGATGCCAAACTTGAAGCCGGTCCTGTATGCCCAGTTCTGGATTTCGATTCCTGTCTTCATCCTGAGCGAAGCGAATCTGGGCATTCTCGGACTCGGCGTGGCCGAGCCCATGCCTTCGTGGGGAAGTTTACTGCGGGAGTTGGAAGGCTTGCTTTCGGTGGGCGAAGAGCCGTGGAAGTTCGTGCCGCTCATTCT
>Ga0210398_10000826_pt1 | contig 34140 bp, 32 predicted proteins | sample IncBWC4OmetaG_FD_161047 | JGI IMG/M metagenome (GOLD analysis project Ga0210398, IMG submission 161047) | Forest soil microbial communities from Barre Woods Harvard Forest LTER site, Petersham, Massachusetts, United States - Inc-BW-C-4-O | ecosystem: Environmental > Terrestrial > Soil >... | reverse complement strand
TACCGAATGTACCGAGAATCGTCGAAAAAACTGAAGCCGCAAAAGCCGCCTAATATGCTGAGACTGCGAGAGAAGGCAGCCTAGATCGTGGCGGTTGCATGCAAAAAGCAAAGATGGGCCAGCCCCCACGAGCTCACATGACCATTGCGCCTGCGCTTCGTATCTGACGAATGAACACACAGAGTTGGATCCTGTGGTACCCAGCTTTCGAACACCGCGAAAGCTGGGGCAGCCTCCGTTGTAAGATGTCCGCCTGGAAAAAATCAAAGCTGGGCCAGCCCCCCCATTCGGAATCGGGACGCAAGGACTCGAAAACGGATTCGTCGGTTCGGCAGTAGTCAGCGATATCCAGAGCATGTCTTCCGGGCCGAGCTGCGGCCTATCGGGGTACGGCCCCTGCTGCTCCGACAACTGGTGTAACGTAAGGCAGATAGTGATAGGTAACGTGCCCGTCATTGAGCTTCAGGATTGCAACATAAGCAACCCAGCCGGTGGAACAAAGAACTGCTTAGACAGTGCTATGGCGGGAACGACAACGGCAGACCAGCTGACACTTGCGCAGGTCTTCACGATCTCAAGCCAGCACGGAACAACCTCAGCCGAAATCTACTATAACGATCTCCTATGTGCCTTCGACCCCGGTGCTACGCCCATAGCTGGTAGTAATTGCGCACTCAACCCGGGAACCTATTCAACGCCTTATGCTAGCGCTGTATTAGCTTTAGCCGCCGGGCAGCCCAGCGGCACCAGCGCCCTGATTGGAAACGCCCAGATACTAGGTGGCGCCACCATGTTCTAGGCGACGTGCCCGCCTGGTCTACTGGCCCTCCCCAAAGACGTAAACCGCTCCAAAAGCGCTTAACCCGCCGTCGGGCCAGCCGTACGCCGACACCCCGAGAACCCCTCCGCCGATCGCAACACCCCAACCGAAGAGGTTGTTGGCCGCCCCATCGCTCGCGCTAATCTCCTCGCCTGCGGCCAAATTCTGCCAGCCTCCAGGGGGCTCGCTAAATACGTAAGCAATCCCCCGCTCGCTATGGACGTACGGTGCACCCGTGAACAATGTCCGGTCGCTCATTGCCACTGAGTAGCCCATCTCACTGCCAGCCTTACCGCTGGCAGCCGTCACTTCGGCAGTCTGCGTCATTGTCATTGGCCAACCCGCGGCAGGCTCAGCAAAAATATATACGGCTCCCTGCGCCTGATTGGACCCCACGGTTTCCCCCGGCGCACCCACCGCAACCGTTGCGCCGCTCACTGATACCGAAAGCCCAAACAAAGCATTCCGCGCTCCGTTAGACGGCTCGAGTTCCGCCGTCTGCCCTCTGGTTCCGCTCCAGCCGTCCGATGGCTCGACGTACACATAGGCGCGCCCCCGAACCGCGACACCGCCCACACTCGCCCTCGGCTCTCCGACTACCACGGTGCGTCCGCCGATCGCAACCGAGTCTCCAAATCCGCTATTGCCGGACTCACTCTTGGAAACCAACTCCGCGGTCTGCGTCATGTTGGCCCAACCACCGGAGGGCGCGACGTAAACATAGGCGGCACCGAGTTCCCTCTGGCCTCCGACCTGCGCAGAAGGGCTGCCCGCGACGACTGTGCCGCCGTCGATGGAAACCGAATCGAACGCGCCACTCGGTGCCCCGGATGTTGTAAGCTCCGCGTTCTCCGTAACCGTTCCTGAGGGGTTTATGTAGACGTAAACCGCCCCTAACCCGCTATTTGAGTCATACCCACTGACAACTACCGTAACCCCGCTAACACTCACTGAGTCGCCAAAGCCACCAAGGGATTGGCCGCTAGACTGGGTCAAAGTCGCTGTCAATTGAAGATTCGTCCAGTCGCCGTTAACCGCCGTGTACACGTAGGCGACACCGCACTCGACGCAACCACCCGGCGTTGTCGCTACCGGCGCTCCAATGACGAGCGTATCGCTGCTTAACGCTATGCTGCGTGACACGAAGGCATTCGCCTCTGTACCGGTTAGTTCCGCCAACTGCTCAAATGTTTCAGTCCTCGGGCCGCCCAGTGGGGCCTGCGCAGATGCGGCCACCGACAGCAAGGCAAACGCCATCCCTAGAAGAGTTTTCATTGAAACCTCCAGCAAGCAAGAGTCAAGCGTTCTGGGGAAGGACGGCTAAAACCGCGGCAAATTTTACCCAATTATCGCCTCTCGGTCAATCACCTCCCAAGGTGTGCGGTACTGTCTTAAACACTGTGGCACGGGCGGGTGGCCCACCCTTCGGTTTTTGCCGACATCGCCACGAATGAGGGTGCCCCGTCCTTGCGTTTTGTGCAAGGGCGGGTACGATGCTGCCGATACCATGGCATTCTATGCCAACCGGCTTGCACCGCAACCTGCGGTGCGCATCCTCAGTTCATGCGGTTGAAAATATTGGTCGGGGAGAGAGGATTTGAACCTCCGACCCCCTGGTCCCGAACCAGGTGCTCTACCAGGCTGAGCCACTCCCCGACGGTCGGTGCGCGCAATTTAGGAGGCCTCGGCGCGCGATTGCTTGCGAACAGTCACAGCGATTATAACATTGACTCTCTTTGTATCAGCTCCGGGCCTGAAGTCTGGGTCTAAACCTTTGCCCGTTGCGGGCTCCTCACGCGCGCCACTTCTCTATCCGCACCGCGGCAGCTAAACTAAGGGCCAGTTTGGTTCGACGTGCTCACTTCAAAGACCGGGTTTAAATATAACCGATGCTGATTCTCTGCGCCGACCGGCTCTTTACCCCCGATAAAGAAATACTCAATCCTCTTCTTTTCATCGAAGATGGGATCGTCTCTGCAATCTCGTCCCGCGGTGAGCAAGCGGTCCCGGGAAATGCGAAGGTGGTCGATGTCCGCAAGGATTTCGGCGGCGAAATTCTGGCGCCGGGATTTATCGATATTCACATGCATGGCGGCGCCGGCCTCGACGTAATGCGAGCAGGTGTTGGCGAATTGCCGCGGCTTAATCGATTTCTCACCGCGCACGGAGTCACCGGTTATTTTCCAACCACGGTCGCGGCGCCGCTCGATCAAACCTGCGCGGCTCTCGAGCGTCTGGCCGAGGCCATCGAGGGCTGGCACGACTCGTCTGGCAACGGAGAAGCCGCACAAGCGCGTCCGCTGGGCATTCATTTGGAGGGTCCGTTCCTCAGCCATAAGCGGCGAGGCGTGCATCCGCCTGAGTATCTTGTGGAGCCGACGATCGCGCTCTTCGAGCGTTTGTGGCAGGCGGCGCGGGGACACGTGGGCATGCTCACGATAGCGCCGGAACTTCCCGGCGCGCTCGACGTAATCGCAGAAGCTGCGCGCCGTAAGGTTCTGGTCAGCATCGGTCACTCCGATGCAACGCTGGACGCCGCGCGAGCCGGTGTGCGGGCGGGAGCCCGCCACGCCACTCATACATTCAATGCCATGCGGCCGCTCGATCATCGCGATCCGGGCATCCTGGGCGAGGTTCTTACGAACAAAGATCTGACGGCTGACATCATCGCCGATGGAATTCATACCGCACCAGAAATCGTACAGCTATTTCTCCAGGCAAAAGGGAAAGAACGCGCCGTTCTTATCACCGATGCAACGGCCGCAGCCGGCATGCCCGACGGTACTTATCAATTGGGCCCAATTACCGTCGAGGTAAAAGATGGCAAGTGCACCATGGACGGAAAGCTTGCTGGCAGCGTGTTGACGATGGATCGCGCGGTTCGCAATGTTGTGCAGTTCACTGACTGGAATTTGCGGGATGCGGTGCGAGCGGCGAGTCGGAATGCTGCAGTGGCCGCTGGGCTCGCCCACGGAGAGATTTGCCAAGGCACCGAAGCCAACATAACTGTACTGGACGCAGGTGGAGAGGTCAGGAAAACGATTGTTCGTGGCACCTTATAAAGCGATGGGCAAATTCTTGAGTTACGAGCGGGATTCGAATCTTGCGAACAGCTAATTCGGCTTGCGTTCTTTCGATTGCACTAGATGGCGCAGGAGCAAGGCTTCGTCGGCGCGCGTGAGGTGATCGAGAAACGTGGTTTCCGGCTTCCCTTGTTCGGATCCTTTCAGCAAATTCGTCTGCCGCAGCTTGTCTCCGAGTTCTGGATCGTTGCTCATCACCTGGCTGTAGAACCACAGAAAATGACGCATCTGGTCGAGCGATTTGCAGAGAGTCTGGATGGCTTCGGTCTCGGGCAGGGTGCTCAGCGCTTCCATCAACTCGGGATCGTTCGGCGCTTGCATGGCGGCACAGTTGAGTTCCCGCTGGATGACGCGCAAATCTTCGGTAACCCGCATCATTCGGGTGTGGAGGTCATCCATCTCTGTGTTGTTCCCCATCGGGTAGCGTGGCGTTCGGTTTCGCATCTCAACATCTCATCGGCAGGATGGGGCGGATAGATGTCCCACGATCATGCGCTTTGGTAATTCAGGCATTACCTTGGTCTGAAAAGTAACAACGGCGGGCGCTTGGCGCAGTGAAAAGCCACGCGAAGTGCGGAGTTTAGAAGTTCGAAGCCGTCCCACTCCCCCGGGGAAAGTACCTGCTAGCGAGAACAATCGCCCATTAAATCCTCATAAACAATCCACTCTTATCAATTCGATTCGTGACTGGTAAGGTTCCTTAGAGATTACTTGGAAGCTCCTCGCAGCATGTCGATGACACGCTCGTAGTCGTCGACGTTAGCGTACTCGATCACGATCTTGCCCTTGCCGTTTCTGTCGTTGATCTTCACCCGCACTCCCAGGAGCCGCTCCATCTCCAGCTGCGCGGCCTTTACATTGGGATCGATCCAGCGCGCGCTGGCAGGCTGGGTTTCCGAAGCTGGCAGCGGAGACAACGCGCTGTTCAGCCGCGCGATGCGGTCTTTCAGCTCGTCCCATCTGAGGCGCCCGGCCAACAGATCTTCGGCCACCATTAGAATATGTTCGCGGCTTTCGAGCGACAGGATTTCCCTCGCCTGGCTGAAGCCGATGCGGCCGTGAGCGACGTGGTCTTTTATTTCTTCGGGCAGCCGCAGCAGGCGAAGATGGTTGGCCACCGACTCGCGCGCGACGCCGATGCGTTCCGCGATCTGCGCCTGCGTCAGCTTGAATTCCTGGCTCAGTACCCGGTACGCCTCCGCCTGTTCCATCGGGTTCAGGTCTTCGCGTACCACGTTTTCGAGCACGGTCATCTCGGCCGCCTGCTGCGGCGAAAGCCGGCGCACCAGTGCCGGGATCGTCTCTTTCCCCGCCATTCTCGAAGCCCGCAATCGCCGCTCGCCGAGAACCAGAATGTAACGCTCGTCGTCGGGACCTGGACGCACGACGACGGGTTGAACCACGCCGTGTTCCCGAATGGAATCTCTTAGCTCGGCCAATTGGTCTTCAAGAAACAATTGCCGGGTCTGGTAAGGATTTTTATCGATCAGGTCGAGAGCTAAATTTGCGATGATGTCAGGGGAAGAAGTCTGCGCTGAAATGGGGACTATGTTCTCAGACTGGGCGGGCTGATCATCCGGCAGCGGAGGCGTTTCGTGCGCTCGTATGAGCTCGGTGGGGCCGACGGCAGCGGAAGGCTCTGTTAGTGGAGCCCGAGAAGGAGATGTATGAGACCTGTCAACTCGATCGGGGCGCACTTGCCGCGGGTCGGCGCCGGGCACAACCACTCGCGGACCCGGCAACAGCGATTCCAGACCGCGGCCTAATGCCCTTCGCTTCTCGGCTTTCTCATCTTTCTTCTCTGCGCCTTTTTCTGCGCCGCGTACCGCCAAATTCTCTGCCGTTCCCGTCGTCATGAATGAGCCTCTGTGCCTGTCTGTATTCCTTCTGGTGAGGGTTGTTATCGCATATTGATGTCGATCGATCTACAATATCGACGAACATCGATATTCAGGCGCTGATTGCTGAATTGGCAGCCTCGGCCGCTGCCAAATGCCTGCCAATAATTTCTTTGGCGAGGCGAATGTAGCTTTCGGCGCCCTTCGATCTGGGATCGTACGCCAGCGCCGCCTTGCCGTGGCTTGGCGCCTCTGCCAGGCGAATGTTGCGCGGGATGCTGGTGGCGCAGAGTTTTTCTCCGAAAAACTTCTTTAACTCCGCTATAACCTGCTGTGCCAGATTTGTACGCTCGTCAAGCATGGTAAGCACCACGCCTTCGATTTCAAGTCCTGGGTTCAGGGCGACTCGAATTCGCTCAATCGTATCCAAAAGTTCGCTGATTCCTTCCAGCGCAAAGTACTCCGCCTGCATCGGAATCAAGACCGAATCGGCTGCGACGAGTGCATTCAGGGTCAGCAGATCGAGGGCCGGCGGGCAATCGAGCACGACGTATTGAAAGCGGTCGCGCAAGGGCGCGAGCGCATCCAGGAGCCGGAACTCACGGCGATCACCCTCGACCAATTCGATGTTCGCTCCGATCAGGTTCTTGTGTGACGGAATCAGCCAGAGTTGTCCGAGTTCGGTCGCGCAAACAGCTTCTTCGCTCTCGGCAGCCCCCAGGAGCAGATGATAGGTTGAGACTCGTCCCGCATCTTTCGCCAGGCCGAGGCCGCTGGAGGCATTTGACTGCGGATCGCAATCGATCAGGAGAGTGTTGACTTCGGCGGCTGCGAAGGAAGCAGCCAGGTTGATCGCGGTCGTAGTCTTCCCCACGCCGCCCTTTTGATTGGCAACAGCAATAACGCGTCCCATAAAATTGTCGAGGAGCCTGAGCTTTTGCAGAATAAAGCGGTCAGGATGTTGAAGCAATCGAGAACTGCTGTGCACAACGAGAATTGTGTGTGCAAAACAGGTTCGATGTTCCAGTGGAAACATTTGCGGAAGATGGAGGTAATGCCGTTTCTCATCGGCGATTGTTCCAGTGGGAACATTTGGCTACGAGGATCGCACGACTGTGAGGGTTGGAAGCCGAAGATGTTCCAGCTGGAACATTTTACTTTGCTGCTGATTCTGCCGCCATCTCGTTAGCCTTGCAGTTGAAATCCTATCGGACTCAATCGCGCCTAACTAGTCGATCCGCGCCACTTCGAGCCTAAAAGAAGGCCAGAATCTGGTCGATTCGGCTGCATTTGCGTGCTAAAGCAGGAGGGATACTCCACAGTTAATCCTCCTGATTCCTGGTGCCCGTCAGCATCACGCGCGAGTCAGAAAGCGGGACCGGAATCACCTCGGTCCATGTAAATTCTTGCAGCACGGAGTGAACGGAGGCAGCTTGTGATTTTCCGATCAGGAGTGCCAGTCGCCCTGAAGGGGCAACAAGTCTCCCCGCCACCGCCAACGCCTCTGTGAAGTGTTCGACGGCGCGCAATGTCACAACATCGAATGTGCAGGAGAGCGTTTCGGCGCGAATATTTTCGACTTTGATATCCGACAATTCAAGGGCACGTGACACCTCCTGAAGGAAAACTGCCTTCTTTTGATTCGCTTCGATCAGCGTAAGTGAAACATCCGGAACCAGCAGCCTGATCGGAATCCCAGGAAAGCCCGCCCCGGAGCCAAGATCGGCCAAGGATGGGTGGGTTTCGCTCTTGAAATCCCTTTCAGGAAAGCGGGGAAACAACTGGCTGGCCGCGAAGAACGATTCCCCGAAGTGGCGGATGATGACTTGTTCGGGATCGCGAATTGCCGTGAGGTTGATGCGCGCATTCCAGCGAAACAGCATATCGATATACGTCGATATACTAGAGACGAGTTTGTCGCTGAGGATTGCTTCGCCTTGAGAGCCGCCGACGAAGGGCGCAAGCAATTCGACGATGCGTTTTCTCTCCACGGTTGAAAACCGATTGTACTGGACGCGGGACCCGCCGCTAAGCTCGCAACGCGCCGCACGATTTGCACTGTCCTGATTTATTCGATACATTCTGTGTGCGCTGAAACAATCGAACATGTCAGAGCTCACAGGAGTCCAGAAGCAGTACATCCTGCATTGGGGAGAAATGGGAACCCGGTGGGGAATCAACCGCACCGTGGCCCAGATTCACGCTCTCCTTTACCTGTCGCCGCGCGCTCTGCCCGCCGAGGAGATCGCGGAGACTTTAAGTGTCGCCCGCTCCAACGTAAGCACATCGATTCGGGAACTCGAGACCTGGGGCATTGTCCGCGCGGTGCATGTGCTCGGCGACCGGCGCGAACATTATGAATCGATGAAGGACGTGTGGGAAATGTTTCGCCTGGTGATCGAACAAAGGAAGCGGCGCGAGATCGATCCGACCAAGGAAATGCTGCGGCGGTGCCTGGAGGAAATCGAACCCAAAGACGTAGGCGCCGAGTTTACTCGAGAGCGGCTCGCCGCGATGGCCGGATTCTTTGACGCAGTCACGGAATTGCACGATGAGATGAAGCGCTTGCCTACCGGGACGGTCAGGAAGTTGTTGCGGCTGGGCGCGAAGGTGAGTAAGACGACCCGTAAGAAGTAAGGTCGGTTAGATGCGTCGGTTGCTTCGCGAATTGCAGCCTTAGGCGGCAGAGCGGTAATGCAGCTTTTTTGTTATCGGATTATTCTGCATATTTAAAGTTGGGAGACTTGGAAATGCCGGAGTCGGCTGACGCGAAGAAGATTTGGCTCACATCAGGCGGCTTGCCGTTAACGATCGCTTTGGAGTGGCCGTTTCACCGTTCGACTTCGGGCGCAGATTTTTGGGTGTTGCACGGCGACATTCGCGTGGAAGGTTCGGACGGCTTGCATGCGCTGGTGGCGGTGAATCTCTCGGCGACGGTCCGGGAAGTGCTGCCGTCGCTCGAGCCCAAGGATGCAGAAGCTCCGGTCATCAATGCATTGCGCAAGGAAGTGGATCGAAAACAAATTGAGTTTGTGAAGTCAGGCAAGCTGCTGCCAGTTGCATTTTCCAGCCGGTATTATGATTTCAAGCGTGCGCAGTGGGTCTTTGGAAAGGCGACCGATGAGGTGATCGAGAGATTTATCGAACGGAAGGTTTATTGGGAAACGAAGTGGAAGTGTTCACCCTCCGCAAAAGGCGCGAAGGAAGGGCCATCCAAAGTGTGGATTGCGGATCCGACGGACGCGCAGTATTTGGAGACGACTCCCGGACATTTGATTGAAGCCGCGGGAAGGCTGGTAACCGGCGGCCTGATTCGTATAGAAGGGGAGTGGGCGGAAGCGACTTCCGCGCTGGCGCAGCAGAGCGAACTCTTTCAGAGCGCGATGCGTGCTGCCTTGGAAGAGATCGAGAAGAAGCACGTTTTCGAGAGAGGGTAGCAGAGGAAACGCCGCCCGCGCCGTTCGTGCTATACGGCGCGGTTGCTGACGGTCTACGATTCCTCTGACGGCTCGCGCGAGAACAATCCTCAGCAAAAGCGGGGTGCCATTGCGTAATTCACCTGCACCAGCACAATCGCCGCTATGCTGCAATATATATTGATGAAGCACAGCGAGGCACCGCCGGCATACAGCGTCTGTGCAATCGCGATGCGGCGAACCACCGCACGGTGAACTCCGCTGGGAACGCCGTCCTGGTGGTGGTGGTTGCGTGTGGCGTAACTCCAGCTCCAGTAGAGAGCCAAGGCCGAGCAGGAGGATGTTGAACCAATAAGCCAGGAGCGCGGCACGATATCGGATGAATTCGGCGAGGAGTGAAGTGGAGAACGGCACCAGAGCCACGGCGCAGAAGAAGGCGATGTGAATCTAGGAGAGTTTGCGGTCGGGCCGGCAAAATGATTGAGCTGAGTTTGCTGGCCAATCCAGAAAATACCGAGCGTCATCACGCTCACTAGAAAAATGAGCAGCCGTGCCCGAGGGCCAGCAGAAGATGCCAAAGATCGCGCTCGCTGTGAATCGCGCCGGCCGCGGGAACACGCAAGTCGAGAACCAGCAGCGTCATGGCCACGGCGAAGATGCCGTCGCTCAGCGCAGCGAGCCGTTCGACGCTTTGGCCTGCAACGCGGTTGTAGAGGGACAGCATCGAATGGGAGTTTAGCATTGTGGCCGTTGAGTAGTTTCTCGGGCCGGCCCGGTTTCGGAGTGGACAAGATCAGGGTTTCCCCACATTGTGACAGGGTGAGCTGAATTGGAAAATCGTCTTAACAGAATCGGACGTCGCGCTTCGCTGGGAGTTCCGGTTTGCGTGTTTCTGTTGACGTTTACGTTCGTGCGAGTTGTTTCGGCGCAAGCGCCGCAAAATTCTCCGCCTTCCGCCGATCAGGGGATTCCGAATGCGCCCAGCGAAAGCAAGAAAGACGAGAGCAAGAAAGATCAGAATCCCGGGCCCGCGCAGCAGTTGGGCGATACGGCGAAGAGTACCTTGTTGAAAGCGCGCGATTGGGAGTCGAGTTGGATCGCCGGAATTTATGTGGGGAAAAACCGCAAACTGGTGCCGCTGACCCGCAATGAGCGCCTGGAGTATTACCTGCGACAGACGTTCACCCGCCCTGAAGATTACATGAAGAGGATGTTTGCCGCGGGGGTCGATCAGGCGCGCGGCGTGCCTTATCAGTGGGATGATGGCTGGGCCGGATACGCTGAGCGCTTTGCTTCGCGCGAGGGGCAATTTTTTACTTCCAATTCCCTGGCGGCTTTGGGGAATGCGAAGTTGGGATATGAAGTTCGTTATGACAAGTGCAAGTGCTCGGGATTCAAGCTCCGGGTGCGGCATGCGATCATGCGGAATTTTTTGACATATGACCGGAGCGAGGAGAATCTGCGCCCACAATGGGCGTTGTATGGCGGGGCCTTTGGCGGCGGGTTGATGGTCACAGCGTGGAAGCCTGGTAATAGAAGTCCTTGGGCGAATGGCGGGTGGGCTATGTTAGGGCAGGCGGGTTATGGAGCGCTGGTGAACGTTATTACGGAGTTTGGGACAGAAATTAATCGGAAGCAGGGAGTAGGCAGGTAGCCTGAACGATTCTTGTCACCCTCGGCGAGGTTTGAGAATGGTCAGGTGACCTTCAACTGCCTGTGGAAGAATCTTGTCAAATACCCAAAAATTACACGATCAGTACCAACTGCAACAAAACGCTCCGAATATAAAGTTCGTATGTATGTCCCTTTTACCCCCTGCGATATGATATAATGAGGCTGTAAGTTAAAACTCAAAGCAAATTAAGGCGCGGCCTTCAGGTCGCGCCTTTTCTTTTGCCCGAATAGCTTCCAGGAGAGAAATGGAATTTTGGCAGCGCTTTGCCAGCCACAAAGAGCGGGGCGAGTGGGTCGAGTTGCAATTCATGGCGCAAGCCGCCCGCCGCCGCTTCGCCGTAAGCAAGCCCTGGGAAGACATGGGCGCTTACGACGTTGGCATTGAATGCGGCGACAATTTCCTGCGCGTGCAAGTCAAGTGCACAACCCAGCGACTGGGCGCCGGATACCGTTGCCAAATGCGGCCAAAGCATCGAAAGCGCCAACCCTACACCACGAACCACATCGACCTGTTCGCCGCCTATGTGATCCCGGCCAATGCGTGGTACTTAATCCCATCCACAATAATATTGGAATCAGGGCGCGCCAGAGACATCGTGATCTGCCCCATCACTTCGCCCAAGAAAAAGGCCAGCTACCGCTTCGAACGCTATCGCGAAGCGTGGGAGCTGCTCACGAAGACGAGGAGTGATCTGGCGGGACTCAAACAATTAGGCATCTAAGGACGCCAAGAGGTGCGTAAGGCCCGCCTGAGGCTCCGATGTTTGGTCAGTTCACCGTTGCCTTACACTGATTGGTTATGCCCAATAAAGAGCCAAAGTACGATGTTGCCATTTCTTTCCTCTCGAAAGACGATCTTATTGCATCTGCAATCCACCAGAAGCTCGCTGAAGGATTAGAGGTTTTCTTCTTTCCAAGAAAGCAAGAAGAACTAGCGGGAACAGATGGGCTAGAGTCTATGCGCACACCATTCTTTGGGGGGTCTCGCTTGATGGTTGTTCTCTATCGAGAACCTTGGGGAAAGACACCTTGGACTCGGGTAGAAGAGACTGCCATCAAAGAAGCCTGCCTTGAATATGGATGGCAGCGACTGTTCTTCGTGGTTTTGGATCGGGAAAGTGCCATACCTCTCTGGCTTCCAAAAAATTATGTGCGATTTAACTATTCAGACTTCGGGCTGGAACAAGCTGTCGGGGCCATAAAAGCGCGAGTCCAGGAAAATGGCGGCGAGGTCGCGCCAATGACAGCAATCAGGCGAGCCCGAATGCTAGAGGCAGAGCAACAATTGCTACGTGACAAGGCGCGCATGAATTCTGAGGCTGGACTCGACATGATTCAGGACAGCGTGCAGGAACTCTTTACGGAAGTGCAAAAGGAGTGTCAGCAAATCCGCGAGCGCGGGTCATTACAAATTCGCTGTTCGGCGGAATTTAGGAAAGGAAACGCATTGCAATCGTGTGCGATAACGAATGGCCAGATCGGATTAACCATTGCCTGGCGCCAAAGATTCTCGAATACACTCGACGACAGTGGTTTGATTGTCCGAGAGTACAATGGAGGGCTGATTCTCCCTAATGAGGCAAGCCAGGGGCGCATCTACGTAAACGAACCCAAAGTCCTGCGAGAACTGAAGTATTTACCCGACTTATCAACTGTACGAGAATACGGCTGGAAAGAGGAGAAGGGGCAAGATTTCATTTCCTCCCGCTCCCTTGCGAGCCAGTGTGTGATCCAATTCTTGGATCTGGCGTCTCGCTTGGCCCGCGGGGAAGTAAAAAGGCGGTCCTTCCCCTGAGGCGTTCACCGGGTCTACGTGCGCTGCCTGTGCAACAGAACAAAAGCCCCGGTCATCAGCCGGGGGCTTTGAACTGGTACTGAACACAGCCTGTCAAACATTCCTATGATAATTCAGCTATAGACCTTGTCAAGCTGCTTCGTGTAAGTCGAGTGGATCCACGAGGAGGGTGAGGGAGTCGAACCCTAGTGGCTGATGAAGCCACTCGACAGCTTGACAGGCTGCGTCCAGTACCCACTGGCAACACCCTCCCAGACGCTAGCCTGCCGCAGAGAATTGTAGTTTTTCGCACAACGGATTAAGGCCGTCGACAGCAAGAATATTTTGGACATATTCCCGACTTGGGAAGCTAAAGCAGTAGAAATGATCGGCACATCCTTCCGAAAAACTAGCGACTTGCTGGGGGGATTCCACGAACCACGCTAAATAGCGAAGCCCCGGTCATCAGCCGGGCTTTGAACCTGGGTACTTGGTTTCAAACTGGGAGACGGCAAACATTTTATTGCCTTTGGGTGGCGCAGCGGTTTCACCGCTGCGATAAAGTGGCAAGAATGATGGGCGGCTTCAGCCGCTGAGGTGCCTTCCATGGCCGCTCCACTCCGCGGCAATACTGGATACAGTTGCTACTTCATCACCGCTTCAGCATTTCAGAAACGCAATATTCTCCAATCCGACAGGATGGCCGCGCTGTTAGTCAATGTCCTCCTTCACTATCGTACGGAGGGGAAATATCTGCTGCATGAGTTTGTCGTGATGCCAGACCATTTTCATCTGCTGATTACTCCGCGTGAATCGCTCGAAAGAGCAATGCAGCTGATCAAAGGCAGTTTTTCTTTTCGCGCAAAAAGGGAACTTGGATTCACACATGAGATTTGGCAGCCGAGTTTTTATGATCGGTGGGTGCGGGATGGAGAAGAATATTTCGCTTTTCGAGAGTACATTCGACAGAACGCTGTGAAGCGTCGGCTGGCGGAAGATTATCGGTACAGTTCTACCTGGCCCGATTTTGTGCTTGACGGAGCACCTCAGCGGCTAAAGCCGCTCGATTCGCTCAGCGCTTAGATCGCAGCGGTAATGAGCCTGCCCTGAGCGCAGCCGAAGGGCTGCGCCACCCCAAGGCGCCGCTCCACAATAAAATTACTGAATCAACGGGTTACCGTTTCCTTCTTCTTCCGGGGCCGGGTGCCCCATCCTTGCGCGTCGTTTTGCGCAAGGGTGGGATTCCCCGAACCAGAAAGCGAAAAACCCCGGTCATCAGCCGGGGTTTTGAACTTGGGTACTAAACACGGTTTGCCAAACATCCCCATCATAATCCGAGCAAAAAATTTGTCAAGCCGCTTCTTAATAGTCGAGCGACCTCACGAGGAGGGTGAGGGAGTTGAACCCTAGTGGCTGATGAAAGCCACTCGACGGTTTGGCAAACCGTGTCCAGTACCCACTGGCAACACCCTCCCAGACGGTCGGCCTGCCGCAGAGAATTCTAGTTTGTGGCGCAACGGATTAAGGCAGTAGACGGTAAGAATATTTCGGGAACATTCCCGACTTGGGAAATAAAAACGACGGCAGCGGTCGGCGGACGAATGCGTCCGCCGCTCACAATCGTTACTGAATCAGCGTTCCCCCGTTGCCGTTGGATTCTTCCTCAGGAGCCAGCACGACCGCTGCTGCAACTCGATCACCCGCTTCGATCTGCAATAAACGCACGCCCTGGGCATTGCGGCCGGACTCGCGGATGGTTTTCGAATCCATGCGAATGATCTTTCCGTACTGGCTGATGAGCATGACCTGCGAATTTTCATCGACCAGCGCGATGGCGACGACTTTGCCCACGCGGTCCGTGGTCTTGAGGTTGATCACGCCTTTGCCGCCGCGATTAGTGAGCCGGTATTCCTCAGCCGGAGTGCGCTTGCCAAATCCGTTTTCGGTGACGGAAAGAATCAGGTTGCCGCCGACCGCGAGCTCCACCGTTTCTCCTTCCGTAACGTCTTCGGCTGTCGTGACGGGAGCAGCGCCCGCTTTCGGCGTGACCGTCATTCCAACCACGTAGTCGCCTTTTTCCAGATCGATGCCCCAGACGCCGTAAGCAGCGCGGCCCATGGGGCGAACGTGATTTTCGTCGAAGCGCACGGCCATGCCCTCGTGCGAGGCGAGAAAAACGATTTGGTTGCCGTCGGTGACGCGGGCGGCGACGAGTTCGTCTCCCTGCTCGATGCCGATGGCCATGATGCCGTTCGAGCGCACGTGCATGAACTCGCGTAGCTCGGATTTTTTTACCAGGCCGTTGCGCGTGGCGAAGAAAACATATTTGTTTTCTTCTTCGAGATTGCGCACCGCGAGCATGGTGCGAACCGTCTCGCCGGGCTGCAGGCCAATCAGGTTGCCGATGTGCTTGCCGCGTCCGGCGGCGCTGACGTCGGGGATTTCGTACACCTTAAGCCAGTAGACGCGGCCCTTGTTGGTGAAGATGAGAATGTAGGCGTGGGTCGAGGCGATGAAGAGATGTTCCACGAAATCTTCTTCGCGCGTCTTCATGCCCATGCGGCCGGCGCCACCGCGACGCTGCATGCGGTAAGTGGAAATCGGCGTCCGCTTCATGTAACCCGAATGGCTGAAGGTGACCGCGACCTGCTCGTCGGCAATCAGATCTTCGAGAACGATTTCCGCGGCTTCATCTTCGATGCGCGTGCGCCGCTCATCTCCGTAGGCTTCTTTGACTTCTTCGAGTTCTTTAATGATGACGGCGCGAAGTTTCTTCTCGGAGGCGAGAATCGACTCGTAATCGGCGATGCGATCGCGAGTTTCCCTTAGCTCGTTGGAGATTTCGTCGATCGAAAGCCGCGTCAGACGGTGCAATTGCAGTTCGAGAATCGCGTCCGCTTGTCTTCCGGTAAATGGCTTTTCAGGATCGAGCTTCGGCGCCCTCCCGGTGGTGTTGATATCGATTTTCTTGCCGCCGAAGTAGGCAATCAGGTTTTCGCGAGCATCGGCGCGGTTGGCGCTGGCGCGAATGATCGCGATCACGTTATCGAGGTGATCGAGCGCCGTGAGGTAGCCTTCGAGAATGTGCTCGCGGTCGCGGGCTTTCTGCAGCAGGTACGAAGTGCGGCGGCGGACGACTTCGACGCGGTGATTGATGAAGTGCTTGATGGCTTCGATCAATCCCATTTCGCGCGGCTGGCCGTTGACCACCGCCAGCAGGATCATCGAAAAGCCTTCCTGCATCTGCGTGTGTTTGTAGAGCTGATTGAGAACGATCTGAGGCTCGGCGCCCCGTTTGAGTTCGACGACGATGCGCATGCCGTCGCGATCGCTCTCGTCGCGTACGTCGGAGATGTCTTCGATGTCCTTGTCGTTGACCAGTTGCGCGATGCGCTCGACCAGACGGGCTTTGTTTACCTGATAAGGAATCTCGGTGATGATGATGGCCTGGCGGTCTTTATTGATATTTTCGATGGCAGCTTTAGCGCGCATCATGAAGCGGCCACGGCCTTCCCGATAGGCCTCGAAGATCCCGGCGCGTCCGTGGATGATGCCGGCGGTCGGAAAATCAGGACCCAGCACGAACTTCAAAATTTCGGCGAGCTGCGCATTGGGATTGTTGACCAGTGTAATGGTGGCGTCGACGATCTCAGTGAGATTGTGCGGCGGAATCTTGGTCGCCATGCCGACGGCAATTCCATCGGAACCGTTGATCAGCAGATTTGGAATGCGCGTGGGAAGAACGTCAGGCTCGACTTCGCTGCCATCGTAGTTCGGACGGAAGTCGACGGTTTCTTTGTCCAGATCTTCGAGCAGGGCGGTCGCGACCTGCGCCAGCTTGGCTTCGGTGTAGCGGTCGGCTGCCGGAGGATCCCCATCGACCGAACCGAAATTTCCTTGACCAAAGATGAGCGGATAGCGCATCGACCACGGCTGGGCCAGGCGCACGAGAGCATCATAGACGGCCAGGTTGCCATGGGGATGATATTTGCCCATGACATCGCCGACGATGCGGGCGCACTTGCGCGTAGCGCGATTGGGCTGCAGCCCCATCTGCTGCATTGTAAAAAGTATTCTGCGGTGGACTGGCTTGAGTCCGTCGCGGACGTCGGGCAGGGCGCGGCCGATGATCACCGACATCGAATAATCGAGATACGACTTGCGCATCTCGTCTTCGACGTTGACCGGCTGAATGTGCAGCGCGCCGGGGCTGCCGCTGTCTCCGCCGCCGGGCGGAGGAGTTAAGGGGAGTTCGGGGTTTTGATCGTCAGGCATTTTAAGCTTATCGCTCCTGGCTGCTGGCGGAAGTTCTTACCCACAAATGAAGCGTCGCCGCAGATTGCGAATCCGCGCTAAGAGGCTGCATTTTCAGGTGTTTAATCTGATCTTTGATAGCGTTATTTTATCACGTTAGAGGCGAAGATTGTTGCCCAGGCAGGATTGACAGTATCGTTTCTGGATACAATTTCCTCCTCTCGCGAAAAAAGCCCGCGGGAGGATGGAGCACCAATACCGAGACCCCGCCCCAAGGAAATGATGTTTCGTACTCGATTTAAGAGCGAAATTGTTGCCGAGTTTCTGCCTCCGGCGCGGACGCGCAAGAAACAGCGCGTAATCATTTTGTGTGACGGAATGCCCTCGATTCCGCGCAAGCAGGGGCTGTGCGAATTTCTCGCGGCGAAGGGATTTTGGGTGGTGTATCCGCGGTATCGCGGAGCTTGGGAGAGCGATGGCCAGTTTCTCAAGAGATCGCCGCACGAGGACGTTGTCGATGTGGTCGATGAGTTGCCGAAGGGCTTAGGCGAGATTGCGTTTGGGCGGCGATTCGCGCTCTCTCCGGATCAAATCTTTGTGATCGGCGGAAGTTTTGGCGGAGCGGCTGCCATTCTGGCTTCGCTCGATTCGCGGGTAAACAAGGTCGTCGCGAATTGTCCGGTGACAGATTGGAGGATTTTGGATCGATCGGAAAAGATCGAGACCACCAACGAGAACTATGCCGTATATATCCGCTCGGCTTTCGGTAACGCGTACCGGCTCTCAAATGCGAATTGGGAGAAGTTACGGAGCGGAAACTTTTATAGTCCGTGGCAGCGCAGAGCGGAAATCGACTCGGCGAAAGTGATGATGATTCACGCGATGGATGATCCACATGTGCCTTATGAGGGTAGCGTGCGGTTTGCAGAGGAGACCGGAGTGAAGCTGAAATCAGTAGGCCGCGGCGGGCATTTGAGTACCGAGCGGGTCGTGCGGAAGCATTGGAAAGAGATCGGAAAGTTCTTTGATTCTGATTGATCCCAAACGTAAGGGACTATGGCCGGGTCACAACTTCGATGGGCGACGAAGGCAGAACGAATTTCACTCCGCGCTGGGCGTTGGCTTCGAGGGTTCGCGGCAGGTTGAGGCTGGAGATCTCGATTTTCTTGCTCCAGTATCCATCGACGTAGAAATCGCCGCGGGCGTAAAGTGTGCCATCCGCGATGGTGTAGTCGCGGACTTCCATATTGCGGCCATCGCGGAAAACCAGAACCGCCGGCGCGAGGTCTTCGGCTGGAGAACTGCCTCCCGGCACGCCGGATTTCGCATCCTGGGAAGCCGATACGAGGGGCAAAGCCTGACCGTCAATCGCCGCGCTCGTGACATGAACGTAGTGGCCGTTCTGCAGTTCGATCATCAGCGGCTGCGATGAGCGAGCCACGGATGAATCTGCGTCAGACGCAACGAAGTCTTGTGGCCCTCCAGGCGACATGCGCATCGGAGGCATCCAGAACGGCGGCGGAGCGGACGCGACGGGATAGCCGGTTGAGTAAATGTCGCCGGAATCGAACGCATCGTCAAAAAATGGGAACGGTAACGAGACATAGCCGGCACCGTAACGGTCGAATTTGGAGGAGCGGGAACCGCCGTGACCGAATGCGAAGTTGCCTGCGCGAGCATTGCGTCGAGTTCCAACATCTGCGGGCGCTGCGACGTGCCCGCCGAAAGCGGCGCCGCGTTGCCCCAGAGCGCAGGGCGTGAGCGCCGAGATCAGTACAAGAATTGCGAAAGGCTTCATGGCTGACTTCCCAATGGTGATGGCGGCAACTGGAAGACTACGCCGCGGTCATCGTTCTGCTTCTCGGTAGCAGGCAAGTCGAGGCTGGCAAGATCGACCTTGCGAGCGTGCCCCGGGGTTAAATCATAAAGCGTTTGCCCGACGATAGCGTAGTTTTCTACATCGAGTTGATGGCCATCTTTGAAGACGAGAGTAGTTGGCGGCTGCGGCGGACCGTTATCCGCGCCACCGGCCGGATCATCCGGCGGATATTGGGATTGCGCCAGTGTTCCGTCTTGGTGATTCTGTGGGCGCCACGGTCCGGCATAGCTCTGCGGAACGTAGGAATCGAGGCCCGATCCGCGGCGATCAAAAACGGTCGGCCCACCCTGGTATTCGGAGTCGTCGCTTTGGTCAGCTTCGGCGGATTCGTCGTTTGCGTCCAGATCGGCGGCATAGGGCACAGCGACACCATAGAAATATGGGTAGACAGCGACGGCGTCGGAACCGTGATGCGGACGATTTCCATTGCCAGGGTGTGAGCCGTTCGGCGAATGCGGAAAGTTTGTTCCATGAGAACCGGCATTCACGGGTACGAAGCCACCGGTCGGCGGCGCAACTGCGCCTGTCCGAGGGCCTACGCTTCCGGTTGGTGGAGCAACGACCCCTGTTGGCGGCGCCACGCTGATCGCATGGGCTGCTCCCGGGGAGGCAGCGTTGTTGAATTGAGCGAATGCCATGGAAACCAGAAACGCGGGAAACAGCAGCACCGCAAACAGCCTGGTAGAGGCCAGATTCAAGCGCTCTGAGCTGCGGTTCACAGAAATAGAATACTCCAAGCTGGACGGCATGGCGGACCTCCGAAGCGAGGCTTCTGCTAGTTTAGATCGCGCGAGCCGCGGCTCGATGCCGGGAGAATTGCATAAATTTGTCAACGGCCAATTAACTGCGGGAAACCTGGAGCAAAGCCAGAAGACTCCACAGGATGTAAGCACCGATCAGCCCGCCCGCGCAGGCAGTGACCATCAGCCGGTACTGAGTTTCTGCAAGGTCGGCGATCACTCCGGAAACAAAGATAAACAGGAACGGAATCGACGCGAAGAGGAAACCGGAGCCGGACGGATCCGGGTGAGCGATTCCCAAGATGATGAATAGCAGCGCGAGCAATCCCGGGGCGGTGTTGCCAAAATAACGGGTGCGCGGCCAGGCCAGATAAGTAACAACTGCAACCGGAAGAAGAAGAACCAGCGCGGGGCATCCTCGCAAGATTTGCGACAGCGCCTTTTCATAAACACCGGAAATGGCAAAGCCGTGCCATGTCGCTCCCCAAAAGGATGCGGCTCGCATGCTTTGCGTGAATGCATTGAGATGAAAAAAATAAGTGGCGAAAAGTAAGAGAGAAGCCACCACGAATGCCGCCACCCAGATAACGAGCGCTGCGCCCCGCCGGACGGGCGCGACGTAGAGCATGAACGTCAGTGCTACGGGAACTACGATGACGAGAGAAAATTGCGAGCCGACGGCGATCGCCAGAGAAATCCCCAACAAGACAATTCGCCGCCAATTCCACAACACGACTTCCCGCGGGGCGTAGAGGGTATGGGCAACGGCAATGGCGGTGAAGACTGCACCGAACGATCCCCAGGCCGCGAGAATTTCCGGGTCGACATGCCAGAGAGCGCTGCCCTGGATCATCGACGGCGAGAAGCAATAGAGCGTGAGCGCGAAAAATCCTCCGGTATTGCCACAAAGGCGCCGGGCCACGTACCACAGCGAAGCCCCTAGAAAGACTCCCAAAGCCAGAAAAGGAATCCGTGCCATCCACCGCCAGTACGGGGAGAATCCGGCATCGAGCAGACGTTGTGGCAAAGCCAGCAGGGGCGCCGCAGTGACCAGCGGCAACAGCGGCGAATGCTCGATATCGAAGCCGTGGGAATCTCGCACCAGCTCTGGCGGAAGTTCACCTGCGGGATCAGGGTAAGGCGAGCCCGCGATGCCGCCGCCGTGAAGCTGCCGCCATCCCGCGGCCAACCTGATTTGCTCAGACTCAGGAGGCGCATCGGACGTACGAAACTCGCAACGCACCAGCCAGACCGCCTGGGCGAGAAAGATAAACAGCAAAGCTCCGGCGAGAAACTGCGGCCGCCCAAACCGCTCGCGTGTGAAAAATCGGCTCATAATGGTGAGCCGAGTGTTTTACCATGAGCGAGCCGCTTTAAGAAGTGTCAAAGAGAAAATGCGAGACGAAACAAAGCCTCTCGGCGCGGAAAAGGATAGTGAGCTGAAAACGGTCCCCCATTCGGAGCAGGCGGATACCCCGGCTACGCCCACATTTTCAGTCGCCGAACAACCATCGTACGTGCCGACAGTTTTCTTTGGCCCCGACGGTTTGAAGCCCGGCTGGGGATTGGCATTTTATGTGGCGATGTTTTATCCGCTGCAGTTTGTGGCGGCGCGCTGGGCGGGATCGCTCGACTTGGATTCTTACGGGCTTTGGGCGATGATGCTGGAGGAACTCGGCGTTTTGCTCGCGGCGGTGTTTCCGGCGCTGATTTTGGCAAGGGTGGAGAGGCGCCGATTCGGCAGCTACGGGGTTGGCGGGCAGATGGCGTTCGGAAAATTGTTTTGGCTTGGCATGGTCTGGGGATTCGCCGGCATCACGATGCTGCTGGTTGCGATGTACGGATTGCGGCTCTTCGATTTCGGCAATCTGGCGTTGCATGGAGGCCGCGTTTTGAAGTTTGCCGCATTCTGGGCCGCATTCTTTTTGCTGGTCGGCTTCTTCGAGGAATTTCTGTTTCGCGGCTATGCGCAGTTTACTTTGACACGGGCAATCGGATTCTGGCCGACAGCCATCTTTCTGGCGTGCGCATTTGGACTGACACATATGCAGAATGCCGGCGAGCAGTGGCGTGGTTTGCTGGCTGCGGCCGCGATTGGATTTTTCTTTTGCCTGACGCTACACCGCACCGGCACGTTATGGTTTGCTATTGGTTTTCACGCCGCCTGGGATTGGGGAGAGACGTTTCTTTATTCCGTGCCCGATAGCGGGACGCTCTTCCCAGGACACTTGCTGAAGTCGTCGTTTCATGGACCGAACTGGCTCACTGGCGGCGTGGTTGGTCCGGAAGGAAGCGTGCTTTGCTTCGTTGTCATCGGAATGCTTTGGATTCTTTTTGACCGGAGATATCCGGAAGTGAGGTACAAAGCGAGATAGTGCTGTTCCCGATTCGGCAACTCCGGCCAACGGTGTTTAAGAATAATCTTCACCTATTCTTCGCCCAGACTTATACTGGCATCTCGCATTTCAGCCCCCTGAGCAATCGATGAGTGCAGAAACCGACATGCTGGGCCCGCTAAAGCATTACTGGGGCTACAGCTCGTTTCGTCCGCTGCAGGACCGCATCGTAGGCAGTCTGCTTGCCGGTCACGACACCTGTGTCGTGATGCCGACCGGTGGCGGAAAATCGCTGTGCTATCAGCTACCAGCGGTGGTTTCCGAGAAAACGGCGGTCGTGGTTTCACCGTTGATCGCGCTCATGCAGGATCAGGCCGCCCAACTAGCGCAGATGGGAGTACCGGCGGCTGTTCTCAACAGCACACAGAGCGAGGCGCAACAAGCAAAGGTAATGAACCGGGCACGGGAGGGGGATTACAGGTTGCTCTATGTTTCGCCCGAACGCCTCGCGCGGGGCAACACCATCGGATGGTTGCAGAACATCCCAATCGGTTTCTTTGCGATCGACGAGGCGCATTGCATCTCCGAGTGGGGACATGAATTCCGGCCGGAGTACCGGCAACTAAGCCGGTTGCGCAGCAAGTTTCCAGATCGTCCAATCGCGGCTTTTACGGCGAGCGCAACGCGTCATGTTCGGCACGACATTCTGGCGCAACTGCAACTACGCAATCCCGATAAATACATTGCCAGCTTTCATCGTCCCAACCTGCGCTATCTGGTGCGGGAGTGCGACGGGCCGGAACAGATGCAGCTCTTGTTGCAAGCTCTGCGGAGCTACTCCGGCAGCGTGATTGTTTACTCCCCCACGATCAACCGGGTTGAGGAGACCGTCGATTTTCTCGAGGACCATGACATCGCCGCCGTGGGCTATCACGGCAAAATGGAATCGGATGAACGCCGACGCAATCAAGAACGCTGGATGTCGGATGAAGTTCGTGTGCTGGTGGGGACGATTGCCTTCGGCCTGGGCATCAACAAGGCGTCAGTGAGGGCAGTGATTCACCTGTCGCTGCCGAAATCGATCGAACAGTACTACCAGGAAGCTGGGCGGGCCGGACGGGACGGAGTCAGCGCGGATTGCGTTTTGCTTTGGCAGGGAAGAGACGCCGGCTTGCTCGGCTTCTTCGCCAATCAGATCGTGGATGCGGCGGAACGGGAGCGGGCGTGGGAGCGTTACCGAATCATCCGTGAGTTTGTGGAGTCGAAACGCTGCCGCCACCGGCAGATTTGTGAACATTTCGGAGAAATTCCGAAGTGGCAGACCTGCAACGCATGCGACGTGTGCGGCAGTGTGGCGGAGTGGCTGGGAAGCATAAATGCCGGCGCCGCGAAAAAGACAGGGAAAGAGAGATCCCTTCAGCCTGTTGCTGCGGCCGCATCGACCGTGAATGAAGAGTTGCGCGAATACTTGCGGGAGTGGCGGAGAGGAATTGCCAAGGAAAGCGGCGTTGCCGCCTTCGTGGTGCTGCATGATTCTTCTCTCGACGAGATTTGTGCGCGGCAGCCCAAGTATTTCGCCGAGTTGCTCGATATTCCGGGAATCGGCAAGCGGAAGGCGGAGGTTTATGGCCAGCCCATTCTCGATGCTCTGGAGAAATTCCGCCGCGGAGCGCGAGCTTGCCGCGGCGCCGGCAACAAATCGAAGCCCTGCGAAGAAACTCTGCGTTTACTTCGCGACGGGAAGAGCCTGGAAAAAATCGCCGAAACTCGAGGCCGGCAAATGTCTACGGTGATCGGGGCGGTGGCAAATCTGCTGGAGCTGGGGACAGTTGAGTTTCAGCCGGGGTGGGTCAGTGGAGAAAAGGAATCGGTGATTCGAGCGGCCTGCGCAAGAGCCGGAATCGAACGGCTGAAACCGATTAAGGATCTTGTGCCGCCAGAGATTACTTACGATGAAATCCGGCTGGTAGTCGCGTGCCTGCGGCGAGAGGCCATGCTCCAACCGGCACCGATTCCCGCGTAAATTCGATCTACTTGACGGCCGGCTGCACTGCCAGCACTTGCTTCGCAGCTTCCTGCCCCGAACGGATGCAATCGGGTACACCGATACCGCAGTAGCCGTTTCCGGCGAGCGCCAATCCGGGAAGTTGCCGGCGGAGATGCTCGATTCGCTCAAGCCGATCGAGGTGGCCGACGCCGTACTGCGCCATGGCCGATTTCCATTTGTATACACGGGCGAAAAGCGGCATGGCACGAAGGCCGAGAATCTGTTGCAGCTCATCGCGAACGACGGCAATGATCGCATCATCCGAAAGCGGCCAGACATTTTCCGCGTTCGGCCCCGCAAAGAAACAGCGCAGGAGAGCGCGATCGGCGGGCGCACGGTGTGGAAATTTATTGTGAACAAAAGTTGCCGCGAGGAGTCGTCTGCCTTCGCCGCGAGGCACAAGAAATCCGAAGCCGGGAGGGAGCGACTGGCGAACCTGGCGATCATATCCGAGGCCGACGGTGATCGAGGAACTGTACCGGATCCCCGCCAGTTCGGATGAAAGTTCCGGACTGCAGTTCGCCAGCACACTGGCCGCGGCGTTCGAGGGCAAGGCGACAATAACCCCATCGTAATGCCCGGATGTCGATCCGGAAGAAACCATCCAGCCTCCAGCTTGAGGCCGCATCGATTGCGCTGCGGTGTTCGTGCGCAATGAAGACTGATTAAGGAGCGGAACCAACGTTTGAATAAGATGCTCCATGCCGCTCTTCAAAGAAGTAAACAGCGGCGGAGCAGGGTACTTGGCGGTACTTCGCATTTTCTTGCGAGTGGCTAACATCGCGCGGCCGAGGCTGCGATGAGTACGCTCCATCTCCGCGAAGCGGGGAAGCACGGCCCGCACACTGAGGTTGGCGGCTTCGCCTCCGTAGATACCCGATAACAGCGGATCGGCGAGGCGGTCAACCATTTCAGAGCCATAGTGCCGCTCGACCATCGACGCAACGCTTTCATCGCTATCGCCTGCCCGCTGCGGATATAGAAACTCCCGCGCCATGTGCAGCTTGGTGCCCCACGAAAAAAGCGGTGACGATGCCGTGGGCAGAATTTTAGTTGGAACCAGGAACATCAGACCATCGGGCATGGGAATCAGGCGGCCGCGAACCAGAATGTAAGTTTTGCGATCGGCATCATTCGAGCCTATCAGTTGGTCACCCAGACCGAGGACGCGGCAGAGATCGGCGGCCCATGGTTTTTCGCTGATGAAGGAATCTGGACCAGCTTCGACGAGGCAGCCATCGATTTGCTCCGTGCGAAGAACGCCACCGAGCCGCGGAGATGCTTCATAGAGCGTGTACTCAACCGCTCCAGCGCGCCGTTGTTCCTCCAGAGCGAATGCAGCGGCTAAACCGGAGATACCACCGCCGATAATCGCTACACGGATCATGGAATGCGGCTTCCGGCCTTCGGCATCCGGAGCGGAGTTCCCGAATTCATCGAGCGTTCTTGAACGAAGCGAGCCAGATCCTTCACGTTTTCGACCGGAGTTTCGGGGAGGATGCCGTGACCGAGATTGAATATGTGTCCGGAGCGCCCGGCAGCGAGCTGCAGAATGTGTTTTGCACGAGACTCGATTTCTTTCCACTCGGCAAACAACAAAACGGGATCGAGATTGCCCTGCACGGCGCAACGATGCTCCAGCGCGCGCCAGCCCTGATCGAGTGGAATGCGCCAGTCGAGGCCGATGACGTCGGCTCCAGTTTCGTTCATGGCGGGAAGCAAAGTCGCGCTATCGGTGCCGAAATAGATAATTGGCGCTCCGGTTTCCTGCAGGCGCTTGACCAGAGCCGTAATGTGGGGAAGAACGTAGCGGCGATAATCTTCGACACTCAAACAGCCGACCCAGCTGTCAAAGATCTGCACGACATCGGCTCCGGCGCGCACTTGTGCCACCGAATAATGTGCGGCGACCTCCACCAGTTTGCGCATCAACTCGTCCCAGTCAGCGGGCGAGTTGTACATCATTTTCTTGGTGTGAAGATAGTGGCGCGAGCCGCCACCTTCGATCATGTAGCTGGCAAGAGTAAACGGCGCTCCGCAAAATCCGATGACTGGAACTTTATTTTCAAAATGCCTGGCCACCAGACGCACCGCATCCGAAACGTAGTCGAGTTCCGCCGCACGATCGGTGCGCAGATGAGCGACGTCATCGCCGGTGCGAACCGGCTTGCCGATGACCGGACCTTCGCCAGCAGCGAAGTGGAATTCCAAGCCCATGACCTCGAGGGGAAGCAAAAGGTCGGCGAAAATGATAGCGGCGTCGACGCCCAAGAACTCGGCAGCGGTGATGGTGACTTCGGCGGCGAGTTCCGGCATCTTGCAGATTTCGAGAAGCGAATGCTGCTTACGAATGGACCGATATTCTTTCATGTAGCGGCCAGCCTGCCGCATAAACCACACCGGAGTGCGGTCGACTGGTTGCGACTTGCAGGCACGAACGAAGCGGGATTCAGGAGCAGACATGAAAGGTTAACTGTAGCATTTTTGAGTTTTGATATGCGCCGCGCAACCATCGCGTGAGCGTGCAACATTTGTGCGACACTGGAGAATCGAACAGGAAAGCGAGCGACCGCGAGGACGCACCGCCTTGAGATTGAGGTTGGAAAATGAGCGCGACCGAAATTGTGAGAGACAAAGCGGAACTGAGGGTCGCAGACGGCACGCGCATGAACGCTTACGTGGCGCGTCCGCAAGGGGGCGGGAGATATCCCGGGCTTCTGCTGTTTCCGGAAGCGTTTGGGGTGAATCATCACATTCGCAGTGTGGCCGATCGCTTCGCCGCTGAAGGATACGTTGTGATTGCGCCCGAATTGTTCCATCGCACTGCCCCGCCGGGCTTCGAGGCCAGCTATAACGACCTTCCATCCGTGGCGCCGCATATGCAGGCGGTTACCGCAGATACAATCGAGCACGACGCACGAGCGGCTTACGATTGGCTGCGATCGAACCCGCAAGTGAAGGCGGATGAGATTTCGAGCGTGGGATTCTGCATGGGTGGACGCGCTTCGTTCATCGCGAACAGTTTTCTTCCGCTACGGGCCGCGGTCTCGTTTTACGGAGGCGGAATCGCTTCCGCTTTGCTTGACCGCGCCGCCAAACTGCAAGCGCCGATGCTGCTGATATGGGGAGGAATGGACAAGCACATTACTCCGGAACACCGGCGGGCCGTCACCGAGGCACTCAGTGCGAACCACAAGATCTACGTAAATACCGAGTTCTCGCGGGCTGACCATGGTTTCTTCTGCGACGAGCGCGCCAGTTACGAGCCACATTCGGCGCGGCAGGCCTGGGCGTTGACGCTGGAGTTTCTCCGCTCGTGAGAACAGTGCCGGAGCTTTTTCTGGGAGTGGCGGGGATTTTAATTTGTGCGTCGGCTTTGCAGATTCCTCAAGCAGCGCGCGGCGACGCAGATCCCAACGCACCGACGTTCTATAAAGACGTTCTTCCGATATTGCAGGAGAAGTGTCAGGGTTGCCATCGTTCAGGCGAGCCCGCGCCGATGTCGCTGGTCACGTATGAACAAACCCGGCCGTGGGCGCAAAAGATCGCGGCCGCGGTCAGCATGAAGATGATGCCGCCGTGGTTTGCCGATCCGCGTTATGGACATTTTTCAAACGATCCTTCGCTAACCGCCGAGCAGATTGCGACGATTGTCGGCTGGGCAAATGGCGGAGCGAGAGCAGGAAATCAGAGTGACGCCCCGCCACCGAATGAGTGGAGCGAAAAGTGGAATATTCCGCAGCCAGATGCCGTCGTGAAAATGCCGGCACCGGTCAAAATTCCAGCCCGTGGAGAAGTCGAATATACCTACGAGATCGTGCCCACACATTTCGCGAAAGACACCTGGGTGCAGATGGTGGAAGTCAGACCTTCAAGTCCGGCGCATGTGCATCATGCCGTGGTGTACATCAGGCCTCCAGATTCAGATTGGCTGCGACACGCTCCGATCGGTGAGCCATTTACCGCGTCAACTTTGACCGATCCAATCGAGCGTCGCCAGGCGCACGAAACTACGAGCGACCTTTTGCTGGTGTACGCGCCGGGAAGTGCTCCGGACCGCTGGGCGGATGGATTGGCGAAGTTTGTGCCTGCCGGGTCGGATCTGGTTTTTCAAATGCACTATACGACCAATGGCGAAGCTGCGAGCGACCAGACAAGAGTCGGGTTGTTCTTCGCGAAACACCCGCCCGAGAAGCGGGTTATTACTCTGCAGCTGAATAACCATGCGTTGATCATTCCTCCGGGCGCCGATGATTTTCGCGTCGAAGTGCAAGGGACGCTGCCGAACGGCGCGATTCTGTTGAGTTTCTTCCCACACATGCATCTGCGAGGTAAGCGTTTCGAATATGACATTGTGCACGATGATGGCAGCGTGGAGACGCTGTTGCGCGTGAACTACCACTTCCACTGGCAACTAAGCTACAAGCTGGCCGAGCCGCGAGAGTTGAAAGCCGGCACAAAATTGCGGGCGGTCGCGTGGTACGACAATTCACGGAATAATCCGCACAATCCCGACCCTGAGAAAACCGTCACTTGGGGGGATCAGACTTCCGACGAAATGATGGTGGGCTTTTTCGACGTGGCGGTTCCCGCAGCCATGGACAAGTGGCAGTTCTTTATCCGTCACGGCGACGAGAATCTGAAGAAGCAATAAAACAAGAATCCGGTTGCAAACCGACCGCGCCAGTTTGGCGACTATGCTGATATTTATAAGATTGAGCGGGTCCACTATTTGATTGCCAATCCGGTTTCGCCGACAGCTGCAGGAAGACAGCGAGCGCGCCAGTCCGTCATTTCCTATTGCGCTCTGGCCGTGGTGTTTCTTGCGGTCTATGTGGGCTCGATGTTCACACCCGGACTGCTGGACGATGCGGACAGCACTCACGCGGAAGCCGCGCGGGAGATGTTTGTCAGCGGCGACTGGGTCACGCTGCATATTAACGGCGTCCGCTACCTGGAAAAACCCCCGCTGCCCTACTGGCTGGTCGCCGGCAGCTACAAAGTTTTTGGAGTGAATGAATTCAGCACGCGACTGCCGATGGTGTTGTCGATTCTGTTGTTGGGAGTGCTGGCGTTGGTTTGGGGTCGTCGCGCATTCGGCGAACGCGCCGGAATTTACGCCGCACTTTTTGTTTACACTTGTGCCGGCGTCTATCTATTCACCCGCGTTCTGATTCCGGATGTGCTGCTCAGCCTTTTCATTGCGGCGGCCATGTATTTCTTTCTGACAGCGCTTCAGCCTGAGGCGAAGTCGTGGCGCTGGTATGCGGCTTACACAATGATGGCACTGGGCGTGCTTACAAAAGGATTGATCGCCCTGGTTTTTCCTGGCGGTGCCGCGTTTTTCTTTATCTTAATTAGCGGCGAGTGGCGGCGCTGGCGTGAGTTTCGTTTGCTTCCGGGCACCGCATTATTTTTGGCGATTGCCGCCCCGTGGCACATCCTCGCCGGATTGCGGAATCCGGGAACGCCGGGACATCACGGATTTTTGTGGTTCTATTTCGTCAACGAGCATTTTCTGCGGTTCCTGGGAAAGCGGTACCCAAAAGACTACAACAAGCTTCCGGCGGCGCTCTATTGGAGTTTGCACCTGGTCTGGCTTTTTCCGTGGAGCTTGTACTTGCCAGCTGCTTTAAGGACGGCAAAGAACGAGTGGCAATCCCGGCGAGATTCGGCCGGTCGCCTGTGGCGCACTTCATTTCCAGCACGCACTCGGCTCCTATGCTGGCTTCTTGCTGGAGTTGTTCTGATCTTCTTCGCGATCTCAACCAACCAGGAATACTACACGTTTCCGGCATATCTGCCGCTCCTCCTTCTGCTCGCCGATGGGGTAGCAGGCTGCGAACGCACCGAGTGTGAAACGAATGCACGCGCAGGCTGGCTGACCCGCTCTGCGGGTGCGATTGCACTGATCGGAATCGCGGTCAGCATCGTCTTGTGCGTCGGGCTCTGGCAATCACGCAACCTGCCGTTTGTCCCGGACATCGGAACCGTGCTGACGGAGCAGGATACGAGTGCGTACACGCTGGCCACTTCGCACATTCTAGATTTGAGTTACGCATCGTTCGCAGCGTTGCGGTTACCGGCCGCGCTGGCGGCTGCGGTGCTGCTGCTTTTTCCACTGGCGTCGTTGGTAATGCGGCTATATCGGCGGCACTATTCCGCGACCTGGACGCTCGGCGTGGGATTCGCCATCTTCTTAATCGCGGCGCATATTGCGCTGGCCCGGTTCGGACCTTATCTTTCTTCTAAAGAATTGGCACAAGACATTGCGGAACGGGCGCGCCCGGAAGACAAAATAATGATTTACGGCGATCAGGCTTTTGGATCGTCATTGTTGTTTTACCTTGAGCGGCCGATTGAACTGGTGGAAGGACGCACAACCTCAATGTGGTTCGGTTCAACCTTTCCGGATGCCCCGAAGATTTATTTGAGCGATACGGACTTGCAGCAGGACTGGGGTGAACATGGCCGGGTGTTTCTGTTCGTTCCTTCTTATGAAAAGGCGCATGTGGATGCACTTTTGCCGTCGAAGTTCGTGGTTGCAGAACTTTCGGGAAAGTACGTTTACAGTAATCGACCGTAGCTGTCGATAGTTTCAAACAAACTTTCGTGAGGCGATATTGAATGAGAAGAGAAATCGGCATTGTCGTAAGCCTGAGTGCTATCGCATTTCTAACAGCTGGTGAATTCGGCATCTCTGGAGCGCGGGCGCAATCTGCCACCCCTCCGCCCACGGCGAATGCGGGCCCAAAGACAGCGGAGCAGCAGTATAAGAATATTCAGGTGCTCAAGGGCATTCCCGCCGATCAGCTGATTCCCGCCATGCAGTTTATCGCCGCATCGTTGGGCGTGGAATGCGAGTTTTGCCACGTCAGGGATGCGTTTGAGAAAGACGACAAGAAGTCCAAGCAGACCGCGCGGAAAATGATGGAGATGATGTTCGCCATCAACGCGGACGATTTTGAGAGCCACCGTGAAGTCACATGCTATTCCTGCCATCGAGGCAACATTCACCCGGTGGCAATCCCTCCCGTGATGTCTGAAGCCGTTGTGCCCACTTCGAGCGAGCCCGCGCAAACTGCCCAGGCGGAAGGAGCAGAGACAAGAATCGTTGGCGGGCCCACGGCTGAAGACTTGTTGGACAAATATCTGCAGGCAGCCGGAGGGGCGGTCGCAATCGATAAGGTGACAACTCGCGTAATGAAAGGCACCATCACATTTGGCGACAGGAAAGTACCGATCGAAATTTTCTCGAAAGACCCCGACAAACGAATCTCGTTCACGCATACGCCTGATGGAGACAGCGTAACGGCCTTCGACGGAAAAGAGGGCTGGCTGGCAGCGCCGAAACGGGCAATGCATGCGATGCATGGTTCAGATACCGACGCCGCAGCAATGGATGCGGACTTGCATTTTCCAGATCACTTGAAAGGACTGTTAAGCAAGCCGGAGGTGAAAGGAAAGGAAACGATAGACGGCCACGATGCTTACTTTGTGCAGGGTGATCGCGAAGGGAAACCGCCGCTGAAGTTGTACTTCGACGAAAAATCCGGCTTGCTGGTGCGGTTGATTCGGTACGGAGACACGCCACTCGGCCTTTTGCCGACGCAGGTCGATTACGCTGACTACCGCGAGGTAGACGGCGTCAAGATTCCATTTCGCTGGACTCTGGCGCGGCCCGGGGGAAGATTCACGATTCAACTTACCGATGTGAAGCAAAACATTCCGGTCGATGACGCAAAATTTGCCAAACCCCCGGCGCCGCCAACGGAATCAAAAGCCCCAACAAAATAATGAAATTATTCCGACGCGCGGATGAAGGGATTCGCATTTAAAACCAGGAACGCGGCGAAGATGCGTCGTCACCAGCCTTGGCCACGGGCATTTGAGACACCTTTCACGACAACGCACTAGCCGGATTTTGATTCGTGGTTTTTCGTAACGGCTACCCAGTTCGCGAAGCCCAGGGCAATCGTTCCCATCAGGATCACCGATTGTCCGAAATCCACGCGAGTCACCAGCAGCAAACATAAAATCACGCCCAGCACCGCGAATAAATTCCCCGCTGGCAGGCGAAACAACGCTCCCTCCGGCTGCCTGCGGCGCAGGACGGGCAAGGCGGCGCAGCCCACGGCATAGTAGAGAAGCCGGGCGACGGCCGACAAAGTTACATTCCACTTGAATTCCCCGATCAGCGCGAATACCCAGACCAAGCCAGCGAAGGTGAGAATCGAGACGTAAGGAGTGTGGAAGCGCCGGTGCACGACGGCGAAGACAGCGGGGAAGTCTCCACGCTCCGCCAGGGCAAAGGGAACGCGCGGCATCGCCAGAATTTTTGCGCTGAGATATCCGTAGAAAGAAATCAAAGCGCCGACCGCAACCAGTGCCGCGCCCAGCGGACCCGTCGCCAGCCGAGCCACATCAGCCAGCGGACGAATGCTGTGCGCTGCATCCGGCAGAACCCCGACGACGACCCATTGAATGAGAGCGTAAATCACGGTGCAGGCCAGTAGTGCCGTGAACAAAGCAAATGGAGCGTCGCGGCGGGGGTTCTTCGCTTCACTCATAGGCGCGAGTGCGGTTTCGAATCCTCCGTAGGCGAAAACCAGCAGCAGAATGGCTTTGAGCCAGCTTCCAGTGTCAGGCGGCGCAATGGCAGGAGTAGCCATCTGCCAATGGTGGCGTGCGAGCACGATTGCTCCCAGAACGATCACGCCGAACAAGGGCACAAGCTTGGCCGCCGTAAAGAGATTGCTGACCTGCGCTCCGGCGCGTACTCCGCGCACGTTTATGAAAGCCAGCATGCCTACAAGCAGGGTGAGAATCATCGCCCGCGGCAGGGGGTCCTTGGCATGTGGAAAAAACTCGCCAACATAAATGACGAACAGATTCGCATTGGCAGCGGGGGCAGCGCTTTGCCCCAGATAGAGCATCCATGCGGTCTGTATTCCCATAAAGCGGCCGAAGGCGGCTCGGGCATAAAGATACGGACCTCCGGCCTGCTGAAATCGCGAAGCAACCTCCGCGTAGCAGGCCATCACGACACACATGCCGCCGCCAGACGCGACCACCGCCCAGATGCTCGACCTGCCGATCAAAGCGGCGACCGTCGAGGGAAGGCCGAAGACGCCGCTGCCGATGATGGAATTAATGACGAGCGCAACCAGGCTCCAGCGGCCGATGGCGCGAAGGAGATCCTGTCGCGGCGGGTTGGCAGTCTCTGTTTCGGGCACGCGCGTTTGTATCACATTCCGCCGCGTGTGGAAAATCGCAACCTGCAGGGTGGGCAGTCTACTTGGCGAAGAAATAGTCGAAGGACTTTACCGCAGTGAACTCGTCTTCCTTGACGTCGAAAACGGTGTAGAGCTTGGTGACATTCAAAACGTCCTGGACCTTCTTGGTCAGGTTGAGCAGCTTAAGATCCCCGCCCGCATTGCGCACGGCAGTAAAGCTGCTGACCAGCTCGCCCACGCCGGAGGAATCGATAAAATCGACGTCTGCAAGGTTGAGGATGATCTTCTTCTTGCCCTCCGAAATCAGGTTCCGCACCGTCTCGCGCAGGCGCTCGGTTTCGTCACCCAGAGTGATTCGGCCCTTGATGTCGACGATGGTGACGTGGCTGACTTCGCGCGTAGTGATGTTCATCGGATCGAGAGCGAGTTCGCCATTCTCGGCTTCGCTGAATGGTAGAGGCAGGGGCGGCGCAAGTCAATCGGAAGAACGGGTGACGGTCGCGTAGCCGATCGGATGGAGGTCAGGCGCAGGTGTAGTCGCGAATTTCCTGGATTGGCGAGGTAATGATGGGATTCGAATACTCGGGGTGATGAAACTCCAGGTGCATGCCGCGGCCTACGTATTGCAGCTTGAGCATCGACCCTCCCCAGGTGGAACCGGCGATCGCAACGTGCACCGGGTCAGGGCAGAATTCAGGATGGCCGGAGATCAACGCTCTGCCGCCGCCGAGCAATACCGCCCGATAGCAGTGATGCATGGTCTGAATGTGCAGAACAGTCGATGGTGGCAGATCGTGGAGAAAGACGCCGCCCTCGATTTCAGACTGGATAATGGCGTCGTTAACGTCGTCCGCCAGATTCGGGTGCGCGGTGAACATGGGAATACAGAGCCTAAAGAGTAATGGGTTTCCGGCGGCGGGGCAAGGGTTGTTTGAAGCTTTGACGACGCGTAAAGCTGACTCCCTGAACTCGCACTGAAAACACAGCACTTCTTGCCGGCGAAGCCTGGGACTTAGGTAATCACCGGCGCTCGCTTTTTTCCG
>Ga0210398_10000825_pt1 | contig 34149 bp, 24 predicted proteins | sample IncBWC4OmetaG_FD_161047 | JGI IMG/M metagenome (GOLD analysis project Ga0210398, IMG submission 161047) | Forest soil microbial communities from Barre Woods Harvard Forest LTER site, Petersham, Massachusetts, United States - Inc-BW-C-4-O | ecosystem: Environmental > Terrestrial > Soil >... | reverse complement strand
GAGCCGCGACGCATCGCGCGCGCCTGAGCACCAGCAGACGCCCCGTGCGCTGCCCCGGGGATTGATATCCGACCAGCTCGCGCAAGGCCATCTTCTGTTGTGCCTCGATTTCGACGGCACCATTGCGGAACTCACCAGCGATCCGTGGAAAGCAGTCCCGCTGCCTCGCGCGAAAAAAGCCGTCGCCGAACTGGCTCGCCATCGGGAACGCCTCACGATTGCGATCATCAGCGGGCGCGATCTCGACACCCTGCTGCGGTTGCTGGGTCTGCGCGATGGGCTTCTATTTGCCGGCACTCACGGTCTGGAATTCATCGGACGCGATGGTGCGCGGCGGTTCGCAGCGGGCGTCGAACAATGCGGCGACGACATTGCGCAGGTGCGCGAATTCCTTGCCCGTTCGATTCCGAAAGATCGCGGATTCATCATCGAGGACAAAGGCGTCGCGCTCACCATCAACTATCGCAACGCGCAGCCTGACGAAGCGGGCCAAGCGCTCGCCGCCTTTGATGCTTTCGTCAACCAGCGACCGACGCTGCAACTCCTGCATGGCAAGATGATCCACGAGGCGATTCCTCGCGGTATCGGGGGCAAAGGCGAGGCGATCGAATTTTTCATCCGCGAGACCGGCGCCGCGGGTCAGCACACAACTTATTTCGGTGACGACGTTACCGACGAAGATGCTTTCCGCGCGCTCATGCGGCATCGTGGGATTGGTGTGCTGGTCGGCTCGGAGCGCCGCAGCTTCGCGCAATACCGCGTCGATGGTACCGAGCAGGTCGCCGACGTGCTCGAAGAAATCGTCTCGAGGACGTGACTACGAGGTCAGGGCCTTATCGATCGCGGCGAGGACATCGAGGAGTTTCATCTCGGCGGTAAAGACTCCCACCACACCCATATCGAGCAATGCTTGCTGGTCCTCTTTCGGGATCGTTCCGCCGATAAAAATCTTGATCTGCTCGCCGTCCAGTTTCTTCAGCCACTCGACGGTTTCCGTCACCAGCTCCATGTGCGCGCCCGAGAGCAGGCTGAGCCCGATCGCGTCGACATCCTCGTCGATCGCGACTCGCGCGATGTACTCAGGCGTCTTGCGCAGCCCGGTGTAAATCACCTCGGCGCCGGCGTCGCGCAGCGCCAGCACGATAATCTTCGCGCCTGCATCGTGACCGTCCAGCCCGGGTTTCGCGACCAGTATCCTCTTATGATGAAGGCTCATTGGCTAGAGTCCGGTCGGCTCGCAAAATTCCCCCCAATGCTTTTTGAGCGTCGCCACCATCTCTCCCACGGTCGCATATGAATGGCAGCAATCGACAATATACGGCATCAGGTTCTCGCGATCTTTCGGGGTTGCGTCGCTCAGCCGCGCGAGATTGCGTTCCACGGCGCCATTGTCGCGGCGGTCGCGAATCTCGTTGAATTTCGCGACGATGTTCTGCGCGGTTTTCGGATCCATTTTGAACAGCTCGCGCACCGTGCCGTTCTGATCTTCACGCTGGTAGCGATTCACTCCGACCACCACGCGCTCGCCGGCATCGAGCAGCTCCTTGCGCTGGCGCGCGCGCTCCGCGATGCGGCGCTGGATGTAGCCCTGCTCGATGGCCTGGATAACGCCGCCATAGTTGTCGACCTCGCGCATCACGCGGAGAATCTCTTCTTCTGTTTTGTCGGTGAGATATTCGACGTAATGGCTGCCACCGAGCGCATCGACGGTCTGCGCAATGCCGCTCTCATGCGCGATGACCTGCTGCGTGCGCAGCGCGATTTCCGCGCTCTCCTCGGTGGGGATCTGAAACGCTTCGTCGTAGGCTGCGGTGAAGATCGATTGCGCGCCGCCCATCACCGCCGCCATCGTTTCGATCGCGACCCGCACGATGTTGTTGTAAGGCTGCGAGGCAGTCAGCGACGCGCCGCCACAGACCACGCCGAAGCGGAACAGGCAGCTCTTCGGATCAGTCGCGCGGTAACGCTCCTTCATCAGCCGCGCCCAGATGCGCCGGCCCGCGCGGAACTTGCAAACCTCCTCGAAGAAATCGGTGTGCACATAGAAGAAGAAGCTGAGGCGGCCCGCGAAGCCATTCAAATCGCCACCGCGAGCCAGCAACTCATCGACATAGGCGAGGCCGTTGGCGAGCGTGAACGCCATCTCTTCGACCGCGTTGCATCCCGCGTCGCGCACGTGCGCACCCGCGATGCTGATGGGATTGAAGCGCGGCGTTTGCGTATTCGCGTAAAGAATCGAATCCGCAACCAGGCGCATCGAGGGACGCACCGGAAAAATCCAGGTCCCGCGCGCGACGAATTCCTTCAGGATGTCGTTCTGAATGGTGCCGGTCAGCTTCGCGCGCGGCACCCCCGCCTGGTCTGCGGTCGCGAGGTACATCGCATAGATGATCGCGGCGGTGCCATTGATGGTGAACGAGGTGGAAATCTTCGCCAGGTCGATTCCATCGAACAGAATTTCCATCTCGCGCAAATTCGAAAGCGAGACGCCGACTTTACCGACCTCGGGACGGGCCATCGCATCAGTCGGGTCGTAGCCACATTGAGTGGGCAAATCGAGCGCCACCGAGAGTCCGGTCTGGCCCTGGTCGAGGAGAAATTTGTAGCGCTGGTTGGATTCCTCGGGCGTGCCGAATCCCGAATACTGGCGCATTGTCCACAGCCGGCCCAAATAGCCGTCGGGAAAAATGCCGCGCGTGTAAGGATACTCGCCCGGCAACTCGAGATGCCCGTTATGCATCGCCTCGGTCGCCACCGCCGGGATCTCGATTCCCGAGGGCGTGGTGCGTCTTGGTTTTCCGGTTTGTGGAGCCGCTGTCTTCATTATGATCTCCACTTGGAGGTAATTTTTTCGGCTGCCGCCCAGTGATCCTGATGCACCCAGGTTTGCGCGAACATTCGCGTCTCCAAATCGTTCAGCCGGTCGCGCTGCATACCGGCGCGCACACCGATCGCCACCGCCTTGAACGCGCGCAACACCTGCGGCGATTGTTTCAAAATCGGCCCGATGAAATCCTTAATCAGATCATCGAGCGGCTGGCCTTCGCGCGCAACCGCATCGATGAGGCCGAGCGAAAGGGCCTCCCCACCCAAGAGCATGTCGCCACGGCACATCAACCCCAGCCCGCGCGATGCGCCGACGAGACGCATCAGGTCGATGCCGCCGCCCCATGCGGTCGAAATGTTGAGGCGTCCCTGCACGAAACCGATTCGCGCGTGCGCCGCGGCGATGCGAAAATCGCACGCGACCGAGAGCTCCGCGCCGCCGCCCATCGCATCGCCGTTGAGCGCGGCCACCACCGGCAGTGGAAATTGACGAATTGCCTCGAGCGAGGCCTTCGCGTCGCGCGCCATTTCCGCCGCCCCCTCGAGCGTCGTGATCGACGCGAGCTCGCGCAGATCGCCCCCCGCCGCAAAACATTGCTCACCGGCGCCACGCAAGATCGCGACGCGCAGACTTTGATCGTCACCATTGGAAGCAAACGCCGCGGCCAGCGATCGCAAAACCTCGCCGCTCAGCGCGTTGCGCTTGTCGGGGCGATTGATGGTCACGCGCAGGACCCCGCCGCTCGATTCGACGATTATGTCGGAAGCCTTCGCGCTCACTTCATTCACTTCTCAGGAACGGGGCCGAGCTCGATCAGCGTCGCGCCGTGATCGACGCGCTGCCCGACTTCCACGCACACGCGCTTGATGACCGCCGGACTCTCGGCGCTCAGCGTCGTCTCGGTCTTCATCGCTTCCAGCACGATCAGCGGGTCGTTGGTCGCCACCCGCGCGCCTTCCTCGACGAGAATTTTTAGCACCGCTCCCGGCATCGGCGCATCGACCGTCGGCGCGGTAAGGCCGACCTGCCGCGAGCTGCCGCGCGCCTCGACGATTTGATACTCCGCGCTCATCGCACCCGCGGCGACCAGAATCGAATTCCCGCGTTTGGTCCCGCTGATGCGATGACGGCGGTCGCCGATCGCGAGCATGGCGCTGCCATCCGCCAGCGTTTCCATCGTCGCGGAAATCTCCTCGCCATCGATGCGCACGGCTATACCTCCATCGAGCATCGAGACGATTTCCACCTCATGCGCGGGGCCTCCGCCCATGCGCTTGAACCTCAGCGGCGTTCCCATAGTTGAAACCCGCCGAGCGTGCTCCATGGCGATTGATCGCGCCGCTCGATTTTTCCATTCGCGTTGGACGACCCTGACTCGCGGTTGCCAAGCGCGCGCGCGGCGACCAGCGCCGCCGCGATCAGAGCCGCTTTTTCAATCGCTGCGTCCGGACGCCATCCCGTGAAATGATCGTCGACAAAGTGCGTCGAAAGCTCGCCGCGTGCGAAATGCTCGCTGGCGATCACTTCGCGCAGAAACGCCGTACTGTGATTGATCCCCACGATCGCTATGTCGTCCAGCGCCATCAACATGCGGCGACGCGCTTCCTCGCGACTGGCACCATAGGCGATGACCTTAGCGAGCAGGCTGTCGTAATAGGCGCCGATCTCGACACCTTCGGTTAAAAATGTATCGACGCGAACTCCCGGCGCGTTGGGCAGATGCAGGTACGAGAGGTGGCCGACCGCGGGACGGAAGCCGTGCTCGGCGTCCTCGGCCGTGATGCGGCACTCGATGGTCGCGCCGCGCGGCGCACCGAGATCCGAAACGTGCTCGCCGGCTGCAATCCGAAGCTGCTCAGCCACCAGATCGCATCCGAAGCGAATCTCGGTCACCGGATGCTCGACCTGCAGGCGCGCGTTGACCTCGAGGAGGTAGAACTCGCCATCCTGAAGCAGGAACTCGACGGTGCCCGCGCTCTGATAACCGACCGCACTCGCGAGCCGAATCGCGGCATCGCAAATTTGCGCGCGCAATTTCTCATCGACGGCGACCGAGGGCGATTCCTCGATCAACTTCTGATGACGGCGCTGAATCGAGCACTCGCGTTCGCCGAGCGCGACGATTTTGCCGTGGCTGTCGCCGAGGATCTGAACCTCTATATGGCGCGGCTTGCCCAGATACTTCTCAACAAAGATGCGTCCGTCGCCGAATGCCGCCTCGGCCTCGCGCGCGGCAGATTCGAGCGCCGCTTCGAGCGTGGAAGCTTCCTCGCCCACACGCATCCCGCGGCCGCCTCCACCGGCAGATGCCTTCACCAGAATTGGATATCCAACTTTCTTGGCGAACGTGCGCACCGAAGCCGCATCGGCGGTCTCGATGCCCGGAACGACCGGCACGCCCGCTCCCATGGCGAGGCGGCGCGCCGCGACCTTGTCGCCCACCGCGCCCATCGCCGCCGATGACGGACCGACAAAAATCAGCCCGGCGTCTTCCACCGCGCGCGCGAACGCGGGCCGCTCGGAGAGAAATCCGTAGCCCGGATGAATCGCGTCGGCGCCGCTGTCGATCGCCGCCCGCATCACCGCATCGATATTAAGGTAGCTTTCCGCCGGGGACGCCGGACCGATGAACCGTGCGTGGTCGGCCTCGGCAACGTGCGCCGAGGCGCGATCCGCCTCCGAAAAAACCGCCACCGTTTTGAGGCCGAGCAGGCGTGCGCTGCGAATCACGCGCAATGCAATCTCGCCTCGATTCGCGATCAGCAGTTTCTTGAGCGGTCGTTTCATCTACATCCTAAAGACGCCGAAGTTTCCGCCCGTGGGAATCGGCGCATTCAATGATGCGGCGATCCCAAGCGCGAGAGCCTGCCGCGTTTCCACCGGATCGAGCACGCCGTCATCCCACAAGCGCGCGCTCGAATAGTAGGGGCTTGATTCCGCCTCATATTTTTCCAGCGTCGGGCGCATGAACTCGGCCTTCTCTGCATCGGTCATGGTACCGCCGCCGCGCTGCATCTGGTCGAGCTTGACGGTCAGCAGGACGTTGGCGGCCTGCTCGCCGCCCATCACCGAGATGCGCGAGTTGGGCCACATGAAGAGGAGGCGCGGCGAGAACGCGCGCCCGCACATCCCGTAGTTGCCGGCGCCGTTGGACGCGCCGATGACGACAGTGAACTTCGGCACCTGCGCGTTGGCCACCGCATTGACCATCTTGGCGCCGTCCTTGGCGATGCCGCCCTGCTCGTAGCGTTTTCCTACAATGAAGCCGGTGATGTTCTGCAGGAACAGCAGCGGAATGCCGCGCGCGCAGCATAGCTCGATGAAGTGGGTGGCCTTGAGCGCGGATTCGCTGAATAGCACCCCGTTGTTGGCGAGGATGCCCACCGGATAGCCATGGATCCGCGCGAATCCGGTGACCAAGGTCGCGCCGTAACGATGCTTGAACTCGTGCATCCGGCTGCCGTCGACCAGCCGCGCGATTACCTCGCGCACGTCATAGGGCTTGCGAGTATCGGCCGGAATGATTCCGTAGAGCTCAGCCGGATCATAGAAGGGCTCCTCGGGCGTCTCCTGCTCGATGGTTGCCAACCGCCGATGGCCGAGGTTTTCGAAGATTGAGCGCGCGATTTGCAGCGCGTGACTGTCGTCATCGGCCAGATGATCGCTGACGCCCGATAGCCGGGTGTGCACATCCCCGCCGCCCAGATCCTCCGCGCTGACCTCTTCACCGGTGGCGGCGCGGACCAGCGGCGGGCCGCCCAAAAAGATGGTGCCCTGCCCCTTCACGATGACGTTTTCATCGCACATCGCGGGCACATATGCGCCGCCGGCGGTGCACGAGCCCATCACCAGCGCGATCTGCGCAATGCCCATCGCGGACATGCGCGCCTGATTGTAGAAAATCCGCCCAAAGTGTTCGCGATCGGGAAAGACCTCGGACTGAAGGGGCAGAAACGCGCCGCCCGAATCGACCAGGTACACACACGGCAGATGATTCTGCATCGCCACTTCCTGCGCGCGCAGATGCTTCTTGACCGTGAGCGGATAGTAGGTACCGCCCTTCACAGTTGCATCGTTGGCGACGATCACCGCCTCGCGGCCAGAAACCCTGCCGATGCCGGTGACGATGCTCGCGCCGGGCGCCTCGTCGCCGTAAAGACCGTGAGCGGCGAGTGTCGACAGCTCGAGGAAAGGAGTATCGGGATCGATGAGTTCCTTGACGCGATCACGCACCAGCAATTTGCCGCGCTCGGTGTGGCGTTTGCGCGCCGGCTCGGGGCCGCCCTCGCGAATGCGATCGATGGTCGAGCGCAGCTTCGTCACCGCGGCCTCCATCGCCGCGCGGTTGGCCTGATATTCCGCGCTGCCGGTTTTCAGATGCGACTCGATCCTGTCCATGGTTCCTCAATCGCTTCGAATCTTTGTCGCAGAATCCCATAGCCGCATCAACGGGCCGACCGCTGAACAAAACGGCCCGATGAGAACCACCAAGGATTTGATGAGTGAGCCGGGAGAGACTCGAACTCTCGACCCGCGCATTAAAAGTGCGCTGCTCTACCGCCTGAGCTACCGGCTCTTCGAGAAGTGCGGGAACCAGACAGTAAACCAGCATCGAGGCGCGAAGCCAAGGCGTCGCGGAGCGGCTAAGGCGCTGCCAAGCGACGATTATTGACGCTCCGGATGCCGCCCGGCTCGTCAGTGTTGCAAGTGAACTCACCCGCGGCTTCTCATTTGTAGCGCGCACCGCGTTCAAGTTTCAGGCTGCGCTGTGGCGTGGCAGTTTTCGCATCTAAATCTTCGTAGCAGGGCTAATCTGCCATGGGCTGCCGCACGCTGCTTAATAGAGTGTGTCAGAGCAGATACCGCCTACTTGACTTGCTGCCACAAAAACCATAGAAATTAAAATCCTACAACTTGTAGGCATGCTTTCTGTACTGATTGTAGTTACGGTGCCACCTGGGGAGGGGGAACCATGAGTCTCAGCGAGGATACGGTTGCGCAGTCGTCTACGGCGCCGGTTGCAAGCCTGCGTCATCCCGGACTAGTCGGTACCGGCCACGAGTGGATCGGCATCGAGAGGCTGGTTGAAGGTGCCGAACGGGTCGGCGGAATGCTGATTCGATCGGTGCAGTTCAAGCGGCTTTTCGCCAGCATTATTCGCTTCGCCCCGCACAAGGCCACCGTCCTGATCCAGGGTGAATCGGGCACCGGCAAGGAATTGGTTGCCCGCTCGTTGCATAGCCTGGGCGCGGTTCCAAATGGACCCTTCGTGACTTTCAACTGCTCGAACCTGGTCGATTCCCTGGCCGAATCGCAGTTGTTCGGCCATGTGAAGGGCGCCTTTACCGATGCGCGCGAGGACTCCCTAGGGTACTTTCGTTCCGCCAACGGCGGGACGCTGTTTCTCGACGAGATCGGCGAGCTCCCGCTGAAGCTGCAGCCCAAGCTTCTGCGCGCGGTCGAGATGCATGAGGTGCAGCCGGTCGGCAGTTCGCACAGCTACAAGGTCGATATCCGGCTGGTCGCGGCGACCAATCGCGATCTGCGCGCGATGGTCAAGGCGGGCGAGTTTCGCGACGATTTGTACTATCGCCTCAACGCCGCGGCATTGACCATCCCGCCGCTGCGCGATCGACGGGATGCGATTCCGGCCTTCGTCGGTCACTTTGTCGAACAATATTGCCGCCTCTTCGCTAAAGACCTCCGGCGCATTTCGCGTCCCGCGATCGAGGCCCTGTGCGCCTATTCCTGGCCCGGCAACGTGCGCGAACTCGCACATGCGGTCGAGAGCGCGGTGCTGATGTCGGACGGAGACTCGATCACCGTGAACGAGCTTCCGAGCAATGTGCTCGAAGGTCGCGAGGCCTCGACGCCGCAGATCGCGGAAGCGCCCGGCTCGGGCATTCCGGTCGAGATTGCGGAAACCAGCGCGACCGCCGCTCCCACCATCAATGGCGCCGCGACTGGAGAGTCAAAGTTTTCCCTCGACGCGGCGATTCGCGAGGCCTCCAAGGATGCGCTGGTCCGCGCGCTCAACGCCACTCACGGCAACTGCCATCGCGCGGCGGATCTGCTCGGGGTTTCGCGCTATACCGTCTACCGGATGCTCGCGCGATACGGATTGACGGAGTCGCGCGGCTACCGGAGCTGGCGCAAAAACCCACTGTAGGGGCTTTCGCCAACGACATCTAATCTGCCGACCTTGAGGCGGTTGCGCCCACAGGTGTTCGCTCGCGGGCGAATTTCCAGGCGGACAAATCTCGTCCAATCAAGTTCTCCAGCTTCTCGACTTCGGGGCGATAATATTCGCGCAGCCGCCGCTCAACGTCCCCGCTCAGCGGAGGGAACGGAGCGCCTCCTTCCAGCATGTACTTGATGATCCGGCTCTCGCGCACCCGATTCGCGGCGCGATGATATCGGCGATCGACAAACCATCCGACCACATCGCGCGCGATCTTCGCCAGGCGCGGACTGGCGGGCTGGGTATTGACGGCGAGCACCCGTTCGGCGCCGACCTTCGAAGACGAGATCGGAAAGCGCGCGATGCCGATGAAATCGCAGACGGAATCCAGGAATGCTTGCGGGTTTGCTTCGAGGTCGTCGTAGATCAAAACCTGCACCCGCTCCCGGTCGAAGGTGGCGAGCCACTCCGCCAGATGAGTTCCGTAGCGGCTCGATTCCAGCAGATCGCCCCGCGTCGTCGCCGCAGTCTCAAAGTCAACCTTGGTCGCGACGATGCGCCGCAGCATCCGGTAGTTCGAATAGGCGCGCTCGACGGGATCGCGCAGGGAGCAAATTATTTTGCACCGCGGCAGATCTCGCGCAATCCTCTCGCGCGCAGGCGGCGACGCGAAATACATCGGACTCAATTCACCGACCGGCATCTCGCCCTCGCAGTGCCGGAAATAGTCGGCATACCAATCGAGGCCGCGATCGTAAAAGCGGGTGAAAAAATCGGTTTCCTTGCGATCGGCCGGCAGGAAGACGTGGCCCTGCAGCACCTCGTGCAGCCAGGTGGTCGCGGTGCGCGGCGGCCCGATCGCAATAAAGTCGGGCAGCCGCGGCGCGCGATGGTGATTGCTGGCACTCACGCCGCCCTGCCCGATTTGCCGCTCAGCGCGCGCGCCATTCCGGCCGGAAGAACCGTCCTGGCCAGCCGCAGGTAGTTTCGCATCCGACATGGATCGAGGCTGATGGCGCGCCGAAACGCGTTTCGCGCCGTCACCCGATCGCCATGCGCGAGCGCGTCCAGTCCGATGTAACCAAGGATGCTGCGGGGAGCGCGCTCGCGCGAGCGCACCTGCCGAATTGGATCCACGCCGTATCGTGCCTTAACCATTTGGCGAAAAATACGTCCGGCGGCTTCCTGCCCCCCGGAAGCTTTCAAGGGGGCCGGAAAATGGGCGAAGCGCCACATCGCGAGTTGCTCGGGGACATAGGCGAAGGGCCCTTGCTCGCGCAGCAGCAACCAGAGAAAGACGTCTTCGAAAGCGCGCAACGCCTCGGGATAACCACCCACCGCTGCAAGCGTGTCGCGCCTGATCATCGCGCCGGTCGGCATGATCGGCCACAGCGTCTCGAGCATGTCCTGCACTGTCGGCGAGCGATGCTCGCGCACCGCCATTAGCGAAGTCTGAAACGGCTTGCCGAGGCTGTCGACCAGTTGCAGATCGCAATAGGCCATGACGAATTCGGGCTCGCGCTGGAGCGCGGCGATCATGGTGGTCAGAAATTTCGGATTCCACCAATCGTCAGCATCGAGGAAGCCGAGATACTCGCCGGTCGAGTTTGCAATGCCGAGATTGCGCGCCGCCGAGGGCCCGCGATTTTGCTGCTGGAGGATCTTTATCGAGTCCCCATAGCGCTCGAGGATTTCGATCGTCGAGTCGGTCGAGCCATCATCGACGGCGACTATCTCGAAATCGGTATAGCTCTGCGCGCGCACGCTTTCGACGGCTTGCTCGATGGTGCGGGCGGCGTTGAACGCCGGGACGATTACCGAAACGCGCGGCATGCTGGTCGGCGTGCTCAGGCCGTGACGCTGGATTTCAGCATCGGGGCGCGTGCGGCCGCGTCGGTTTGCGCGATCTTCCAGGCGGACAAATCTCGACCCACGAGGCGCTCGAGGGCGTCAATCTCGGGCCGAAAGCGCTCCCGCATCCGCACCTCGATTTCCGGATCGAGCGCCCCAAATTCCTCGCCGCCGCCGAAACAGAATCTCCAGACTCCGGCGCGATCGAGGAGTTCCACCGCGCGATGCCATCGATGCAGGCGCATCCAGTCGCGCGCGTTGCGTGCATTTTGCGCAAGCTTGCGGCTGCGCGGCGCGTGGGTGACGGTGTTGACGCGCTCCGAGGCTAGCCGCGAACCTTCCACCTTGATTCGCTTCGCACCGATGAAGTCGCAGATCTGGTCGAGAAATTTTTGTGGCGATTGCTCGAGATCGTCGTAAAAGCAGACCAGCACGCGATCTTTGCCGAAGCTGCGCTGCCAATTCCCGAGATGATGTGCGTAGCGGCTCGATTCTCGAATGATGCGATTTTTCGCGACCGTCTCCTCGAAGCTGACCCGGGTCCACGCGTCGCGGCGCATCACGCGATACGAGGAGTACGCGCGCTCGACCGGATCGCGCAGCGTCACGACAATCTTCGCGCGAGGAAGATCTTTTTCGATGCGGTCGCGCGCGACATCTTCGCCGAAATAATTCGGGTCCACTTCGCCCAGCGTCAGTTCCGGCGGGTAGTCGCGGAAATATTCGCGATACCACGCCATCCCCTTCGAATAGTTCTTGAGGTAAAAATCCGTCTCCTTGATTCCGCGCGGGAGTCCGAGATGCGGCTTCATCACCTCGTGCAGCCACGTCGTTCCGGTGCGCTGCGGTCCCACCGCGAGAAAGTCGGGCAGCCGCGATTCGTCACTCATGGGAGGAAGTTATCAGCCGCGCCGCGACGCTCCAATATGCCGGCGCGCCGGTTACCCGAGCGGAAGGTTCGCGGCGGTCTTCGCCTCGCGCCGCCCGGCCTTGCCACCGAGACGAATCGCGAGGCGCGCCGGCATAAAGGTCCTGGCTATGCGCAAGTAGGTTTTGCTCGCGGCCGGATTCCATCGCAGCGCGCGCAGGAAACATTGGCGAGCCTCGCGCCGGTCAGAATGCGCGAGGGCGAGCAGACCCGCGCGGCTCAGCAGGCTCACCTTGTGCCGCCGATAATTTGCCGCGAGGGCGTCCGCGCGATGGCCGTAGCGTTGATGAAGCATCGGAATAAAGTTCTGCGTGCCGCCCTCGATATCGCGGCGCAGCACTCTGAGCAGTTCGGGATACGTATCGTACGCGAAGCGCGCGAGCTTTTCGGGGAGATAGCGAAACTCCCCCTGCTCGCGCGCAAGGAGCCAGAAAAAAATGTCTTCGCAGCCCGCGATCGCCGGGGCAAACCCACCGATGCGATTGAAAACCTCGCGCCTCATCACCACGGTGCTGGGAACAATCGGCCACAGCCGCGCGAGGAGCTCCTCCATCGATGGAGCGTGTGCGACTGCCGGTGGAATCATTTCGATGGCGAGATCGGTGCCATCGGCGCCGGTCGCGATCATGTTCGAATACACGAGGACGCAATTTCGCTCGCGATCGAGGACCTCGACGCAGCGCGCGAGTTTATCCGGGAGCCACGAATCGTCCGCATCGAGGAAGCCAAGGTACTCGCCGCGCGCTTCTTTCACGGCGAGGTTGCGCGCGACAGCCTGCCGCTGATGCGCCTGCTTCAGCACCGTGATGCGGTCGCCAAAGCTCTCGAGGATCGCGAGCGTACCATCGGTCGATCCGTCATCCGCCACGATCATTTCGCAGTCGCGAAAGCCCTGCGCCAGCACGCTCTCGATCGCACGCGCAATCGTGCGCGCGCCATTGTAGACCGGCGTTATTACCGATAATCGAGGCACGCGCGTTCGCCGCAAAGCATTTCAGCCGTTGATGGACCCCATCAGGAATTCCGGATAGCGCGCGCCTAACGCGACGCCTTTGGGTGCGACCTCGTCAATGCGGCGCAAATCCTCCGCTGTCAGTTGCACGTTCAGCGCGCCGATGTTTTCTTCCAGGTACTTGCGCCGCTTGGTCCCTGGAATCGCCACGATGTCGTCGCCTTGCGCGAGCACCCATGCCAGCGCGAGTTGCGACGAGGCGCAGCGCTTCTCCGCTGCAATCGCTTCGATGCGCTTCACGAGGTCGAGATTTTTCTGGAAATTTTCCCCTTGAAATCGCGGCCACATCCGCCGCGTGTCGTCCGGCTCAAAATCTTCCGGGCGTTTGATCTGACCGGTGAGAAACCCGCGACCCAACGGACTATACGCAACGAAGCCCACCCCCAGTTCGCGGCAAAGCGCGAGCAGCCCGTCCTCGGGCTCCCGGCTCCAGAGCGAATACTCGGTCTGCAGCGCGGCGATGGGATGCACTGCACACGCGCGCCGAATGGTGTCGGATCCCGCCTCGGACAACCCGAGGTGACGCACCTTCCCCTGCTTCACCAAATCGGCCATCGCCCCGACGGTCTCTTCGATGGGCGTGTTGGGGTCGACGCGATGCTGGTAATAAAGATCGATGGTTTCGATGCCGAGGCGTTGGAGACTCGCGTCGCAGGCCTGCCGCACATACTCGGGTCGCCCGTTGATCGATCGATCGTGTGCCTGAGGTCCGCGCACGATTCCGAATTTGGTTGCGATGACGAATTTATCGCGCCGGCCCGCGATCGCCTTCCCGATCAACAGCTCATTAGTATGCGGTCCGTAGGTGTCGGAAGTGTCGAGGAAGGTCACCCCGAGTTCCAGCGCACGATCGATCGTCGCCAGCGATTCGACGTCGTCGCGGGTGCCGTAAAACGCGGACATGCCCATGCATCCAAGTCCAATCTCCGTCACCTTGAGGCCGCTGCGGCCGAGTTCGCGTGTCTGCATAGAGATCCTCGTCAGTCAGATTTTCGCGATCGCGTCGAGCATCGAGGCCTCCAGAATTTCCAGGCCTTCGTCCGCCACTTCGAGCGACATCGTAAGTGGCATCAGCACCCGGACCACGTTCGCATAGACGCCGCAGCTTAGCACGATGAGGCCGCGCTCCGCCGCCCGCGCGGTGATGCTCCTGGCGAGCGCCGGCGCCGGCTCTTTGCTCGCGCGATCCTGCACGAATTCCATCGCGAGCATCGGGCCGAGCCCGCGCACGTCGCCGATGCAGGAGAACCGCGAATCGACCCGCAGCCCGCGAAGGCGTTGCGCGACATGCTCGCCGAGCTTTTCCGCGCGCGCGATGATGCCCTCTTCTTCCATCACCTCGAGCACCGCGAGACCGGCCGCGCATGAGACCGCATTTCCCGCGAAGGTGCTGCCGAGGCCCCCAGGAATCGGGGCGTCCATCACCTCGGCGCGACCAATCACAGCCGAGAGCGGAAATCCTCCACCGATCGCTTTCGCAACTGCGATGAGATCGGGCGCGACGCCCGAATGCTCGATCCCAAACATTTTACCGGTACGCCCGAAGCCGGTCTGAATCTCGTCGGCAACGAGCAGGATTCCATGCCGATCGCACAGGCTGCGCAACGCGCGCATCAATTCGAACGGCGCGACATTAAATCCGCCCTCGCCCTGCACCGGCTCGATAACGATAGCGGCGACGCGCGCCGGATCGGCATCGGCGCGGAAAATCTGCTCGATACTGGCGAGACTCGCCTCGATTGACACGCCGCGATAGGCATCAGGGAACGTTGCGTGAAACACGTCGGCGGAAAATGGACCGAATCCGACTTTGTAGGGATTGACTTTCCCGGTCAGCGCCAGCGCCATCATCGTGCGCCCATGGAAACCTCCGCGGAAAGAAATAATCGCCGGTCGCCCGGTCGCGGCGCGCGCGATTTTTACCGCGTTCTCAATCGCCTCGGCGCCAGTCGAAAGGATGATGGTCTTCTTTGGCGACGGCCCCGGCGCCAGCTCGTTCAGCCGCTCAGCAAGCCGCACATAAACTTCATACGGAGTGACCTGGAAACAGGTGTGGGTGAAGGCTTCGAGTTGATCGCGCACCGCGGCGAGGACGCGCGGATGCCGGTGCCCGATGTTCTGCACCGCGATGCCGCCGGCGAAATCGATATAGCGGCGTCCCTCGACGTCCCATATCTCGGCATTTTCGGCGCGCGCGGCGAACAACGGCGTAGCAATCGAAATTCCGCGCGGGACCGCGGCGGTCAGCCTGGCGGTGAGTTTCTGATTGGAATCCATAATGCGTTAGTCCTTGATCGGGCGGCCAAAAGCAACCGCTGAGAAATCCTCGTTAGGGATGCGCCGCGACCGGAAGCGTCGCACCTTTTGCCTCGTTGCCCACCTCGAGCGAGCCGCGAACTTCGAAAGTGATCGAGTCGATTGCGCGGTTCAAGCGATCCACCAGCGTCAACCGATGCGATCCAGCCTTCGGCGTCCACAATAGCGAAACATTCACCGCGCCGAGGTCCGACCCATCCAGTTTCCATCGCATTGCAGCCGTACACTCCGAACCTTCGAATGAAATCTTCTGGCGGGCGACAGGAATGTCCGGATCGAACGCGACGATGCTCCCATCAGCGGGCGAAGTTATGCGCGCGCGATTGGAATCAAGCCGTATCACGGCAGCATTGGGCTCGGTGCCAGCGAGGAAAAGTTCCTCCCGCGCCGGTTCTATCGCATCGCGAAAATCGACCCGGCTCGCAACCAGCCCGCGAGGCCGCGGTTTTTCGGTCGGCTCGCCGAAGCGCTGATGGAGATAGCTGACGACCTCGAGCCACACCGGCGCGGCGCCGGTCATGCCGGTAATGTCGCGCATCGGCGCGCCGGAAGAATTTCCCACCCACACACCGACCGTAAAGCGCCGCGTGTAGCCGACGCACCAATTATCGCGCATGTCTTTGCTGGTGCCGGTTTTTACCGCACTCCAAAACGGCGTCGCGAGACTGTTTTCGAGGCCGAAGGTTGAACTCCGGCTAGCGCGATCGGAGAGAATATCGGAAATCAGGTAAGCGGTTTCGTCGCTATAGACTCGCCGGCGCACACCCTCAGGAGAGTCGCTCTGAATTCGCAGGGGCGACCATTCCCCGCGATTCGCCAGCGTGCGATACGCATTGACGATCTGCCACAGCGTCACATCCGCCGAACCCAGCGCGATCGCGCTGCCATAGTAGTCGCCCTCTTCCATGATGCCATCGAAACCGAGCGCGCGCAGATGCTCCGCAAACCCATCGACGCCCACCATATCGGCGGTCCGCACCGCGGGGACATTCAGCGACGAGGCCAGCGCCGTGCGCATCGAGACGAGGCCGCGAAAGCGCCGGTCGTAGTCGAGCGGTCGATAGAGTCCACGCTGTTCCGGGAGTTCGAGCGGCGAGTCATCGAGGATCGAAGCGGGCGTGAGCAGCCGCCGCTCGATAGCAAGCGCATAGAGAAACGGCTTGAGCGCGGAGCCCGGCTGACGCAGCGCGTGGACCGCGTCGAAGTATGGCGCGGAGGAAAATTCACCGGCGCCCCCGACATATGCCCAAACCTCGCCAGTCGCGTTATCGACCACCAGCACCGCGCCATCGTCGACGTTGCGATCGCGCACTTGCTGGACCTGACGGCTGAGCGCGCTGGTCGCCACCATTTGCGCGTCGCGATCCAGCGTGCACCGCGCCTGCGCACTACCCTCGGGCAGCAGGCGCTGCGCCAAATGAGGCGCGAGTGCCAACCTCGCGAAGTGGCTGGGGGAGTGCGCGAACGCGCTATCGATGGCGGCCGCCACTTCTTCCGGAGCGGGCGCATCCGCGCTGTCGTGGCGAAGCAGGAGCGCGCGATGCTTGACCTCGTCGCGATTGGCATTGGGCGCGCGCAGCAGCGACGCGAGCACGATCGCCTCGGCGCGATTGATCCCGTGGGGCGCCTTGTCGAACATCACTCGCGACGCGACGCCGATTCCCTGCAGCTCGCCGCGCCAGGTGACCATGTTCAAATAGCTCTCGAGGATTTGGTCCTTCGACCAGCGACGTTCGAGCGCGAGCGCCGCTCTCATTTGCTCGACCTTTTGCAGGATCCCACGATGATGAGCGCTGCGCCGGAGCCCGGGATCAAACATTGCCACCAACTGCATCGTGATGGTGCTGGCGCCGCGCAGATGCCCGCGCAGAACACCTTTTGCCAGCGCACCGCTGACCGCCATCAGGTCGACGCCAAAATGCCTGGCAAAGCGATGATCCTCGGACGCGATAACTTCCTCCTCAAGCGCCGGCGAGATTTCGCCGAGCGGCGTCCATGCGAGGCGGCGCCCGTGAGGGTCGATTCGGATCTCATGAATCGGTTCACCGTTTCGATCGAGTAGTTGTCCATCCGAGGGTCGCCATCGCGCCCGCACCTCGGAAAATTCCGGCAACTCCGGTGAGGAAAAAAGCCACGCAACGCCTCCCGCCACGATCACGACGAGCGCTCCCAGGGCCACCACGGTGCGCATTCGAGGAATCTTCATGGCGCCACGTCGAAGCGGGCGTTGGGAATCTCGCCGAACATTTCGGGCTCGTAGAGGGCCTCAACCCGGGTCGCCGGCATCTGGAACTGTCCGGCCTGATTGAGGCGAATCGTGTACTCGACCTCGAAGCTACCTTTCGGGATGTACTGATAATAGGCGCGATAAGCATCAAAGGGCCGCTCGACGAAATCAGGCCAGAACAGATCGCTGTCAAATGCCGCGGTCAGTCCGCCGCGGCTCTCCATGAGCAACGCGTTGGAGGTTTGCTCACCCGAAGTGGCGATCTGCGAATCGCGCTGCAACCCGGTGCCGAGGTGCGAGGCGCCCGCGGGAATCGGATCGTCGACGACCACCCAGGTCATGTCGCTTTGCGCATCGATCTTGAGATGAACGCGAACGAGATCGCCCTGGCGCCATCCCCCGCTGTGCGAGGAATCGACTGGGGTGAGCGTCTTTGCGATGGTGTAGCCGCTCGAAACCGGTCGCATGATGGGCACCGCGGCATTGGCCTGGATAATCGCCCATGGATTTCCGCTTCCCGATTGCGCCAGATGCAAATCGCTCTGAGCCGGCGGCCATGCGAGGTCAAGATTACCGCCGGACGGATTTTTCGCCCAATCGAGGACCTGCTTCATGGCGTTCAATGTCGCTTCGGTTTCACCGATCACTGGTTGCGATTCGAACGTGGCCGCGAATTTCTCGGTCGCAAGGGCGCCCCACGCGTTCGCCACGGTAGTGCCCCAGTTGCCCCGCACCTGCATCGCGATCAAGCCGGAGGTCACGCGCGAGACGTCGTCGTTCCAGAGTTTGTTGTCCACCAGCAGCAGCGTGAGGCGCGCCATGTTTTCCGCCGGCGAGACCATCAACCACCAGAAATTCTGACTCGGATCGGTCGAGAGATGCATAGCGGTGCCCTGCGAATTCAACCGCGCGCGAAGGATTTGCTCGGCCGCCTCAAGTCGTTTCTGCCGGTCGGGAAACGCCGGCGTGCGGAGCAGGATGCTCCACCAATCGAGCACCGCGGAGTCGGGCCACAAGTTCGGATCGATAGTCAAGCTGCCGAGCAATGACGGTTCGATTTTCCCGATTCGTGCGAGCGCTTCGATCGCGGCCAATTTACGCATCGGCAGATCGACGGTTTGAAAGGATTCGTCGCGGATGATCTTACCTTCGACGAAACCTTCAAGGCCGCTGCGCATCTGCTCTTCAATCGGCGCGGGAATTTTCAGGCCCGCCTCGTTGGTGACCGCGAGCACATAAGCGGTGAGGACATCGGTGCCCTGCTGCGTCATCGGGAAATATTTCAGCAACCCGTCCGAGTCGACATAGGAAGGAAGTTCGGCGACGACCCCGCTCCAGAGCTTCGGGTCATGCAAGGCGACCGCGCGCGAAACCCGTTGCTCGAGGCAGGTATAAGGATAGTCGCGCATCCACTGCCGGACTGGCTCCAGGCTGGCGACCAGTGACGGTCGCACTCCGACGACAATACCGCCAACGCCGGACAGCGCCCCAGCCGGCGCGGCAACCGGAACCTCAAGTGGCTTGTCGACCCGCATCAGCGTCGCCTGGAGCGTGCGCACGGGAACCGCGGAAAGCACACGCTGAGTCACCTGCAGATGGTCGGAGGCGTCTTTCGCGAGCGCATCGACGTGGTAGGTCAAGTCACCCGAAGACGCGGGAATCGTAACATTCCAGTTCGCGACTTTTCCCTCGCCCGGAGGCAGGCTCAGCTTTTCGGCGAACGGCTGGTTGAGGCTGTCAATCTTGCCGGTCACCGCGACGTCGAGGGGGCGCTCGGACGCGTTGCGAATCGTGAACTCGGCCGTGAAGGCATCGCCAAGACGAATGATCGGCGAGATACCCGGCAGGATCATGAGGTCCTGGGTCGATTTGATGGTCGCGGCGCCGGTGCCGAACAGCCCCGCCTCAGCGCTGGCAATCGCGACAATGCGAAAGCTGGTCAGCGAATCGTTGAGCGGCACCTCGATGGAGGCATCGCCATTGGCATCAAGGGGCACGCTTGCCTTCCACATGAGCAGCGTGTCGAAAAGCTTGCGCGTGATCTGGCGTCCGCCGCCACCGCCAGGCGGAATTGCCTTCAATCCGTAATGTCGCTTGCCGACCACCTGCATCTGCGCGGTCGAAGTTTCGATCTGATAGGAGCGCCGCCCCATCATCGCGTCGAGGAGCTTCCAGCTGTCGTTGTGCATCAGCTCGAGCAAGCCCTCGTCGACCGCCGCCAGCGCGATCGTACTGCCCACCGGTGGCGCGGCGCCCGAGGCGGTGCGCACCGAAACTTTCACCTGCGCTTTTTGCCGCACATGGTAGACGGTGCGGTCCGGCACCACGCCGACTTTGAGCTCGTGATCGCGCCATCCGACCCGGATCTCCGCGATGCCCAGTTTGAAGGCCGGCTTGCCGAGGTCAATCATCGCGGTCGGCTGGATCGATCCGATCCGGCCGCGCACCACCAGCACCGAGACGAACACGTTGGGCGCGTAGTCGCGCACCGGCAGTGTGATGCTCGGGTCCTTGCCACTCAGAGTCAGCACCGAGGCCGCGATGATGCCCTCGCGCTCGACCGTCACCAGCGCGGTCGCCTCACGAAACGGCATCCGCACCTGGAAGCGCGCGGTGTCGCCCGGCTGGTATTGCGGCTGCTCGGGCAGCACGTCCATCCGGTCGTCATCATTGCCGCGAAAGACGAAGCGACCGTCGCCGGGAATGTAGAATTCCGAAAAGGCCGACGACGAATGCCCCGCGGCATCGGTCACGGTGGCCTGCGCGATGACATTACCGGTGACGTCAGTTTTGGCGTCGCATATCATCAGGCCGTGGTTGTCGGTGCTGCCGGAGCATAGCGCGCCGACGCGTTTCGTATCGGTGATATTCTCGTAAGCATAAAATCCGCCAATCAGGCGCTTGCGGTAGCCATAGCGTTTGCGGGTAAAGAGCGTGACGTTCACTGGCGCGCCCGCGAGCGGCTTGCCGTTGTCATCCACCACGGCGAGGTGCACCTTCGGCTGGTCGGTGGCCGCAATCCAATCCGGAATCGAAATCCCCACCAGCCGGCTCGACGGCCAGATGGTGGTTTGGTTGGAAACGGTTTGCGCCTCGCCGTTGGGATCGCGGAATTCCATTTCGGCGTTCAGCTCGATCGGAGTCGCCGCGGTCTTGATGCCGGTGATCTCGGTGCGCGCGCCGCCCGCGGCATCGAGGGTGAGATCGATGCGCTGGTGGACGCCCGCATGCTCCTGCGCCGGCGTCGCGTCCTCGGTTTCCTCGCCCTCGCGCACCACACCCTCAGTCACCGTCCCATTGGCGAAGGTGAAATTTTCGAAGTCGGGAAAACCGGGAAACGCATTGAGATTGAGCTGGCTGCGAATGGTGACCGGGAGCCCCTTGGCGGCGCCGCCCGAGAGATATTCCGCACTGACATCGATCGGAACGCTGGTCACCGCAACTTGCGGGGCAGTGGGCATGCGGATGGCGCCGCGCATCAACGGGACGCGAAATTCCTCGACCCGAAAACTGCCGCTGGTGAACTGGATCGAAGCGGCGGCATCGCCGGAATTGTCGGCCCCCGGCGTCGCGGTGATTTTCGGCGCGCGCACCATGGTGATTTGATACTCGCCGAGCTTCGCGGTTTTGGGGATTTCCCAGTCCGACTCCGCGCTGCCGTCAGGATTCCACTTCAAGTCGAAATCGTAATGCTCGTCGCCGCCCAGATGCTGAATCGAGAGTGCGCCGGGCAGATCGTCAGCCGAGGGAATGGAAAACCCATTGAGGGTTTTCGCGCGCACGAAATGCTTCATGTGCACGGTTTCGCCGGCGCGGAACAGCGGCCGATCGAGGACAGTGTGCGCCGCGAAATTCGGCGACGAATCGTCGCTCGGAAGATGAAATCGCCACGCCTCGATGCCCTGTTGCCAGCTCGAATGGACAAAGCTGAAGTCCGCGCCCTTGCGCGCCGTCACGATCACGCCCGAAGTGAGATTGCTGATGGGCGTGGTCTGATCGGAAAACGAATCGGGATCGGGATGCTCGTCATTGGGCTGGTCACATCGCGGCAGGGCATTCAGCGCCGACACGCCCGACACCATCGCGAGACCGCGTGCGTCGGTGCTTCCGTACCAGAGTTCCTTGCCGTTGCAGTCGGCGATCGCGACCGTAGCGTCGGGCACCGGCTTGGCGCTTTCCAGCTCGGTCACCCAGATGAGCGAATTCGCGTTGCCCTTTTTGAAATGCACCGCGAGGTCGGTGACGAGTGCGATGGTGGGCACATACATCGGCGCGTCGCGGTCGAGGAGATCCTGCCCGAGGCGTTTGCTCTCGAGCTCGACGACATAAAATCCAGGGCTTTTGAGCGGGATGCCCATCACTTCGAAAGCCTTGGCGCCGTTGGGCTTCGGCATGGTGAACTGGCGCGCGCCGGATTTTTCCTCGCCCCCGAAAACCGAGTCGGCGCGATGGGCGCCCGCAACTTTGCGCATCCAATCGAGCGCGGATGCGGCGTCCGGGTCGGGCATGCGCCACAGCGTGGCCCGAATTCGGGTCATCAGATCTTCATTCGCCGCGGCGCTCGCGTCCACGCGCAACTGATGGCCATGGATGTCGGGCTCGAGGTTGCGCACGGTAACCGGCAGCACCGGATCGACCGCTTCGATGATGCCGAAGCGCGAGGAGAATTTTGCCAGCGGCGGAAATTCACCGGTCGCCACCGTCATCGGAAAGCGTGCGGCGTTCGCAAGCGGGTGCCCGGAGTCATCGAGGATGTTGGGCGGCAGTTCGATTTTGTATCGCGTCGATTCTTTGAAAGGCGCACGAAAAGTCACTTCGGAAGTCAGCGGGTTGCCTTGATCTTCGGTTGCAATGAACGGCGCGATTCGCGACCCGTCAGAAGCAACCAGCGCCACCCGCTTCGCGAGCGCCATCGCGATCGGCTCGCTGAACCAGATCGACATCGGCGTGACCGGGATACATGCCGCGTGCGCGTTCTCGCGTTCGCATCGCAATGAAGCCTCGAACGGCTTGCGAGTTTTGTAACTGAGAGTCTGATCCTGGCTAGTCGCCACACCGGAGGTGGTTTTGATGCCTTTGCCCCAGATCAGGCTGATCGCAGCCGCATCGGGAAAACTCTGCTTCGCCTGGAGAATCAGCGCCGGACGATTCGAAATGAAGTTCTTGAAATGCTTCAGCAGCGTTTCGCGATCGGCGCCGCTTAAAACCTTGACGCCGATACGTTCCGGCATCCCTTCCACCGAGAATCCCGCATTGGCGATGACCGATGCGATATCCGGTTCCGCATCGAGTACCAGTACGAACGCCTGCTGTTCATCGAGATCCTCGCTGCCCTGCCACGGCATCGAATCGACGATCGCAGGACCGCCGGTATTGAAACTAAATTCGGGACGCGCGGCGAATGAGGCGCCGGAAAGAGTTCGCAGGTCGGCGCGCTGACGGAAGTTGCATCGCACTCCCGCGGGCAGATCGTGGGCGAAGTCATAGACCCATCGAGTGGTATCGATCCATCGCGCGGAGCCTTTCTCCGGACAATCCACCTCGAAGGGCATCGCGCCTTCGAAGGCCCTTCCGAGCGGCACCATCGGCTCGGAGAATTGCGCGGTCACCTGGCGAACATTCTTGACCGTTCCCGTAGGCGAAAACCGGAGCACGCCAGGACGCGATTCCGAACGCGCGGAGGCCGGTACGAGAAGGAGGAGGGAAAGCAGAAAAAGCAGGCATCGGGTCCGATGAGTCGGTCGACCGCAATTCGCAGCGCTGAATTCCAATGGTCCCCCTCTGCGCGAACGACAGAAAATCGTTGCCAGAATGCGCTTGCGGCATGGTCAGCGGCAAGCTTCGCGGAGGCCGGGCTCATGGTCGCGGTCGGATTTTTCATGATCCTTCGGCAGGGGAACCGGGAGGCGGATTCCTTTCAAACTGGACCAGTGCCGGAGGCTGTTACCTGCCAGGTAATGGCATACCGCGGTCGCAGTGATAGCGGCTGCGTCCACACATCGTTCATCCCAACTTGGCGAGTGGTTCGCAAAAGTTTCCCCTAACACTAGAGGTAAAAATTCTAATTGGACCTGGAAGAATCTGCGCCAGACGCTACTTATGCTCTCTTTTGGCGGAAAACCACCACCAATTGTATGCCAACACTTCCAGTCAGATTCCTTTGCGACCTATAATAGTCACTCTTGGCTTAACTTCTTGATAAGTGTTATATTCCGACGCCCAAAGCGGCAGGTGTGGATTACCAGACCCGGCACACCTGAGCATGGCAATTCTGGGAGCGGCGCAGGTTCTGGGGAACCTGAGGCGGCCGACAAATCCGGGTGGGGGGCTTATGAGTGCAGGTTTCCAGATCGGTTCTGGTCGGGAACAAGCGACGTATTCCCGCCGCGACGAATTTCTTGCTGGATTGGATTGGACCATCGAACGGGCCCGCCGTTCGCTCTTGGCCTTGCAGCATTCGGAGGGCTATTGGAACGCCCCCCTGGAGGCGCCAGCCCAGATGAACGCCGAGTTCATCATCTTCAATCATTTCATGGACAGCGTCGATCACGGCCTCCAAGCGCGCGTCGCGAAATACCTCCTCGATACTCAGCAGCCCGATGGAAGCTGGAACCTCTTTCCCGGTGGCGAGGGATACGCCTCCTATACCATCGAGGCCTATGCCGCGCTGAAGCTGGCCGGTATGAGCGCCGACGACGAGCCGCTGGTGCGCACCCGCAAATGGATCAAGACCAACGGTGGTATCACCCGGGTCGGCACCCTCGCGCGCTTTTATCTCGCCTCGATTGGCCTGGTGCCATGGAGTTCGACCGCGGGATGCCCGGTCGAAGTGATGCTGTTGCCGAACTGGTTTCCCTTCAACATTTATGAGCTAGGCTCGTGGGCGCGGGGAACTTTCGTCGCGCTGGCGCTTTTGCAGACGGCGAAGCCGGTGCGACCGGTCGCCGCAGAAAACCTGATCGCCGAGTTGTACGACGATCCGCCCGAGCGCACGAACTTCAAACAGCCGCGCGGCGCCACCATCTTCTCGATGCGCAGCATCCTCAACCAGCTAGATCGATTGCTGCGCCTCTACGATCGTCACCCTTCGAAAACGCTGCGCGCGCGAGCGATCGAAACGGCGGAGAAGTGGCTGCTCGATCATCAAGAGGCGAACGGCTCCTTCGGCGGGATCGAGCCGTGCTACCTGCTCAGCTCGATGGCGCTGAAGGGGCTCGGCTATCGCAACGAGCATCCGGTGATCCAGAAATCCCTGGAGGCATCACGCGAGCTGGTGTGGGAAATGGGCGACAAGGCGCTCTACATGCCGTGCGTTTCGCCCAACTGGAACACCGCGCTCGCGTGCAAGGCGCTCCTCGCGTCGGGTCTGGCCGGCGATCATCCCGCATTCGAGACGGCCACCAAGTGGTTCCTTGATCATCAGGTCTTCACCACTGGCGATTGGTCGATCAAGCGACCGAATCTGGCGCCGGGAGGATGGCCCTTCGAGTTCTTCAACAACGCTTACCCCGATGTGGACGATTCGGCGGTAATCGTTGAAGCCCTCACTGAAATGGGAGAGCGCGAGGACCCGGCGCAGGCGCGTGCTATCGCGGCCGGCGCCAACTGGGTCATCGGGATGCAATCGAAGGATGGCGGCTTTGCGGCCTTCGACACCGACACCGATTCGAAATGGCTCAATCAACTCCCGCTCGCCGACGTCGAGGCGATCACCGATCCATCGTGTCCCGATCTCACCGGGCGGGTGCTGGAGATGCTCGGCGCGCTGCATCGCACCGAGCACGATCCGGTCGCGCGGCGCGCGATCCGGTGGTTGCAGGCCAACCAGGCACCCGAGGGCTCGTGGTGGGGGCGATGGGGCGTCAATCACATCTACGGAACCTTCTCGGCGCTGCTCGGACTGCGCGCGATCGGTGTCGACCTCCGGGAGCCGTGGATTCGGCGCGCGGTGGACTGGCTGAAATCGAAACAGAATGACGACGGCGGATGGGGCGAGAGCTGCCTGAGCGACAAAGACCCCAGCTGGCGCGGGCGCGGCGAGAGCACCGCGTCGCAGACGGGGTGGGCCATTATCGGGATCCTGGCAGGTGAAGATGGCCTCAGCGATGAAGTGCGGCGCGGCGTACGATGGCTGCTGGTAAGGCAGAATCCGGCGGGCTCGTGGGATGAGACGGCGTTTACCGGCAACGGATTTCCGAATCATTTTTACATGCGCTACCACCTCTATCCGCATTATTTCCCGCTGCTGGCGCTGGCCGAATTCAGAGCGCGCCTGGCCCAGTCGAATGCTGAGAGTGGGCCCGCGCCGGCGTTGAAAAACGGCGAATTGATCCGCATGCGGCGGGCGCCCAACCTGGTCTGAGGCCCGCCGAGCGCCGCGCCGGGCGGGCGTAAATTGGTCGGGGTCCATTGCCGCGCGTTTATCGACGCCACCGCGGCGCCGCGTCCTTTTCCGTCTGGCGTCATTCCCTACAATCTGTTAAATAGTGAAGCGTTCCGCGAAAGGACGGGCCTTTCGATGGGGCTTTCCAGTGGCGGGGGTATCTGTTTCGAGGAGGCGGGGATTATGTTCGCGGCAATGCTTTCCAAGTTCGAGATCACGGCCGATCCAACCGAGGATCACCTTCTTCAATCACTCTCTTCAGCGATGCGCGCGCGCGGCTTCACTCTGCTCGGCATCGTCGCGATGCATGAGGAGGAAGGCTCGCTGGTAACGTTTGGCGACGCCGACACCACCCAGAGCGTCGAGTTCGCGGGCATCTTGCGATGCCTCGCCGAGCAGATCGAGCTCAACCAGGACGCGCCGGACGAACAGGTGCGTGACCTGGAGCTGGCGTCCTAAAAATCCGGCTGCTGATGGATCGGCGAGTTCACCTCGTCGATCCGCAAACTCTTCCTGCCGGCGCGAAGCTGGCGCGGTTGTTTTCCCTTTGCAATTTCGACGGACGCGAGACAGATTGGGCCTCGAGGCGATCCAGCGCCCGCATCGAGGGAATCAACATGAATCCGATCACCAGCAAATTTCCGTTCAAAAAAGGCCTCCAGGATTTTGGCAACGGATGCTACGCGTATCTGCAGCCCGACGGCTCCTGGGGATGGAGCAACGCCGGCCTGGTGGTCGATAGCGGGCAGTCGCTGCTGGTCGACACGCTGTTCGATCTCAAGCTGACGCGCGAGATGCTGGCCACCATGCGGCGCGCGGAGCCGGCCGCGACCGCGAAAATCGCGACCCTCGTCAACACGCACTCCAACGGCGATCATTGCTTCGGCAATGAACTGGTGGAAGGCGCCGAGATTATCGCTTCAAAGGGATGCGACGAGGAGATGCGCCAGGACGGCGGCGCCGGTCGCCTGGCCGAGATGAAACGCAACGCCGCCGCGATGGGCGAGACGGGCGCGTACTTCGCACGCATCTTCGGCCCCTTCGATTTCGAGGGCATCAAGATGCCGCTGCCGACCACCACCTTCACCGGCCAACTGGAGCGGCGGGTCGGCAACAAAACCGTGCGCCTCATCGAAGTCGGGCCCGCGCACACCCGCGGCGATATCCTCGCCTACGTGCCGGCCGACCGCGTCATCTTCACCGGTGATATTCTCTTCATCAATGGCCATCCGATCATCTGGGCGGGCCCGATCGGCAACTGGATCAAGGCCTGCCAACTGATGCTCGATCTGGACGTCGACACCGTGGTGCCGGGGCATGGACCGATCACCGACAAGAAGGGCGTCGCCGCGATGAAGGGCTACTTCGAATACCTCCAGGCGCAGACCCGCAAGCGCTTCGACGCCGGGATGTCGATCCAGGAAGCGGCCAATGATATTTCGCTGGCGGATTATTCCTCGTGGGGCGATGCGGAGCGCATCGTCATCAACGTCGCGAGTCTTTATCGGGAATTCTCCGGCGGCAAGATGACCGCGAACATCACCGATCTCTTCGGCATGATGGCGCAGATCGACAAGAACCGCCGCCACTAGCTGGAGTTCACTAACGCGGGCGAATGGTGAGGACGGGGCGCGTCGATTCGCGCACCACCTGCTCCGCCACGCTGCCGAGCTTTTCGTATTTTTCGCCGGTGCGGCCGTGGGTCGCCATCACCACGAGGTCGACGTCCAGCTCTTCCTCCAACTTGACGATTTCAGCGGCGGGTTTGCCGACCCGCACGATCGTCTCATGAGGCATTTTTCCTTCCAGCCAGTTATGTGCGACCCCACGCAACGCATCATTGGCCACGCGCCGGATGTCGGGAGTGTCTTCGGGAATGACGCAGAGCAGGTAGACGAAACGATCGGCCTGCCGCGCCAGATGGGTCACCATTTCAAGCGCCGGAATGGTAATGCGGTCGAACTGGATCGGGAACAGAATTTTCGAGAACAGCGGAGTTTCCACCTGATGCATGTGCCTCCGCTACGATCGTTGCCCCTCCGCGCAACTCGCGCAAGCTCTCGTGATCACTGCAGCTCGAGTTTCAACTTCTCGGGGAGAATTACCAGGCGGCGATTTTCGCGGGTGACAATGCCCGCGCGCTCGAATTCCACCAACTGCATCGTTACATGCTGGCGCGACGCCCCCACCATCGCACCCAGCATCGCGTGGCTCACCATGAACGGCAGCAGCCGGCCGCGATCATTGCTGACCCCGAAGCGATCCGCGAGTTCCAGCAGCGCCAGCGCGATGCGTCCGCGCGCGCCCAGCATCATGAACTGCGCGTAGCGCTTGAGCATCAGCTCCCAGCGTCCGAAGGTCGCCTGCATGGCTTTTTCGAAAGTCGCGGCATCCCGCAGCATCAGCGAGCGAAAACTCGTCGCCGCCAGCGCCGCGACCTTGCACTCGCTAAGCGCTTCGCATCGAAACGGCCGGGGGCGATTGCCTAACAGCGCCGAGATTCCGACGATATCCCCAGGCCCGACGACGCCGACCAGCACCCGCCGGTTCTTATCGGTCATGGTCAGGGAAGCCATGCCGGACAGAATCACATGAACCAGGTTGGCGTTCTCGGCTTGCGGGTAGACGCTGGCGCCGCGTTTAACCTCGAGCATCCGCGAGGCGTCGGCAATTTCACGAAGATTCTCTTGCGACAGCCATGACAGCCGCCGCAACCGATCAAGCAAGTGTTGCCGGGAACCCGGCTGGTAAGTGTCGAGCGCGGGGTTGCGGCCTTCGGGACGAATTACTGGGCGAGGTACGGTGGTATCCAAAATTCGTTTCATCCATGAGGTGATGCATGAGTTGTGGCGCCTGCGTCCGGCGCGGTTTGTCAGATAGGAGACGAAGCGACCTCGCGAATGATTCAAAGCGGTAGGAGAATTATTTGCGGCGCTCGCGAGCAGACTGAGGCGATCTCTGAGTCTGAAACGTATTCGCAAGCTTTTGCCGCAACCGGACAGTTTACCCGACAAGACAAATTCGAGCGCCGCTACTTGCGCCTACTTGATCGATCCTTCTTCGCGCCAGCGGTCGATCTGCGACTGCTCATAACCGAGCTCCCCGAGAATCTCATCAGTATGCTGACCGAGCTTCGGCGCCACCGAGCGAATCGTGCCGGGCGTATCCGACAGCTTCACCGAGATGCCGACCTGCTTGACCTTGCCGCCGTCGGGGGTGTCCACCTCGACGATCATTTTGCGCGCAAGGACCTGCGGGTCGTTGGGCACTTCATCGAGGGTGTACATTTTGCCGACGCAGATATCGAGCTTGGTCAGGAGCTCGTACCACTCGTCGCGGGTTTTGGTCTTGAACTTTGCGGTGAAGTAGCTTCGGATCTCCTCGCGCTTGGAGGAATCAAATTCATAAGGAATGTATTGTTCGCATTCCAGGGTGCGGCACAGGTTGGCGAAGAACCACGGCTCGATCGATCCGATGGTGATGTATTTGTCGTCCCTGGTCAGGTAGACGTTGTAGTTCGGAATTCCACCGTCAGTGGTGCTCTCGCCGCGCTGCGGAATCTGTTTGGTGGCGAAGTAGGTCGAAAACGCCGGCGCCAGCAACGCCAGCGTTCCATCCAGCATCGAGATGTCGACATACTGGCCGCGCCCGGTCTGGGTCCGCGCCATCAAGGCCGCCAAAACCCCGATCGCGCCATGCATCCCACCGCCCGCATAGTCGGCGATAAGGTTGTGGGGAATCGTCGGCGGCTGGCCGGGACGCCCCAGCAGCGAGAGCGCGCCGGCGGTCGCAATATAGTTCAGATCGTGCCCGACGTAGTCGCGATAGGGCCCGTCCTGCCCGAAGCCGGTGATCGCGCAATAGATCAGTCGCTGATTGCGTTTGCGCAGCGAGTCGTAATCGATGCCGAGCCGTTTCGCGACCCCGGGACGATACTCCTCGACCACGACATCGGCGCGCTGGGCGAGACGAATGTAAACTTCCTTACCCGCGCCACTCTTGAGGTTGAGGCCAATCGATTTCTTGTTGCGCATCAGCGCGTTGCCCGGCGACCATCCCGCGCCGCTCGAGGCCACGCGCGCGTTGCCGGCTTGCGCCGCGCGCCGCCCGGTCGGAGGTCCGGGCTCTTCAATCTTGATAATTTCGGCGCCCAGGTCACCGAGAATCATGGTGCAGAAAGGTCCCGGCGCGAGTTTCGTCAGGTCGAGAATTTTGATTCCGCTAAGCGGCGGTGCGGATGGCATTGCGATTTTCTCCTTGCATCACGTCAGTGGAATCTGCAGCGCTGCGCGCAGGCGCGCGAGCTTCGCCGCCAGCGTCGTCAGCCCATTCACCATGTGCACGCCGTACCAATGAAGGTCGCGGCCGCTGACGATCATAACCCGGCGCGCGAGTCCCGGCGGCAGGACTTTTTTCAACTCCTCGAGGTCGCGATCCTTGAATTCATACGGCTCGTCCGGCAACAGCACGATGTCGGGCTTGCGCTCGATCGCCTCGGCCAGCGTGGTGGTCGGATAGCGCTCGCCCGCGGATGCGAAAATGTTGTTGAAGCCGAGCATGCGCAGCACATCGTGCGCGTAGGTATCGGCATTGAAAGCCATCCAAGGATTTTTCCAAATCGGGCAGAAGACCCGGAACGGCAGCTTCGACCACACGCCGACGCTGGCTTCGATACCGCTGACGTTGCGCACGATCTCACGCGCCATGAGGTTGGCGTCGCTCTCCTTGCCCAGCGCGGCGCCCAGCTTGAGGATCGATTCGACCGCGCCGGGGATGGTTTTCGGATAGGTGGTGAAAACGGGCACGCCCTGCTCGCGGATTTTCTCGACGTCCTCGCGCCGGTTCTCTTCGGCATTGGCGATGACGAAATCCGGCTCCAGTTTGGCGATCGCGCGGAGGTCGGGATTCTTGGTGCCGCCGATTTTTTCGACTGCTGCGACTCCGTCGGCGGGCTCGACGCAAAACTTCGTGACCCCGACCACTTCATTGCCGAGCCCCATCGCGAAGAGCGTTTCGGTCCAGCTCGGGACCAGCGAGATGATGCGGTGGGGATGCGATTTCAGCTCGAGGCGGAAGCCCAGGTCATCGGTGATGTTGATGGGAGTGATGTTGTTTGGCGCCGCCATCGGTTGGCCGCATTATGCCTCAATCAGCCGGCTATTGAAAAAGTCTTTTCAAGCGCCCGCGTCCTGGCCGCTAAGGGCCCGCGGTTTTGCGCCGGATGACCTCGTCGAGCGCGCGCCGATCGCTGTCGCTCAGATGCTCGCCGGAACCGTTGTCGTCAGAATGCGTTGGGGCTCGTGCGGCGGGAGCGTTGTTGGCCTGCGAGCCATCGGAAGGCGGTGGCGCGGGGGGAGAGTCCTCCGCGCGGGGGGCCAGGTAGCGCGCGGCCGGCGGCATCATCAAGCGGCGCGCCATAAAGCCCGCAATCAGAAGTGCGAGCGCGACGATCATCAACCACGACGCGCCGTTGCTGCGTTTTCGTCTGCGACGCTTAGCCATTGCGCTATCTTACCGCGGAACCGAACAGCATCGCGCGCAGCCATTTGCCCAGCAGCGCGCGCACCGGCAACTCATCGAAATTCTCCGCGCCATTATACCAGTCGACGCCAACCGCCTGGGCCTTTTTGCTGAGCCCCGCAAGCTTAAAATAGAGCCGATGGCGAGGACCGTAGAAGTGGCGCGCCGCGAATGCGAGCTTAGCCAGCTTCTTGCCGACCGCGCCGCGATGCAGCTCGACATCATACCTGGAGAGCGCCGCGCGATCGCCGGCGAGCAACTCGCCGATGCTGCGCGCGGCGAGCTTGCCGTGCTCGAAAGCGCATGAAATCCCTTCGCCCATCAGCGGATCGACCCCGGCCGCATCGCCGGCGAGCATCACGCGAACGATCGCGTAGCGATTGCGTGGATTGAACCATCTGATCGGAAACGCCTTGAAGCTCATCGGCAGAGTTTCGAACCGGTCCAGATGCAATTCGGGAAAAGCTTCGCGCAATCGATCGGGCAGCGGCGACTTGGCCGAGGATCCGTGGTGCGGAGGATGCTGCTCGTAGATGCCGACATTCAGATGCGGCCGGTTATCGATCAGACAGGGAAACGACCACGCATATCCGCCGACGCCGGCGGCGACGCATGTGAAATCGAACCGGTAACGCTGCTCGGCGAACTCGCGCGTGCGTTCCGGATCGACCGGAATATCGAGCATCAGCGCGCGCCCGATACTATCCTTGGCGCCGCCGCACACCGAGGCGCGCACCCGGCTCCCGGAGCCATCGGCGCCGACCAGCACCGGGGTTTCGAAGGTCGCGCGCTGGGTCCGAACTCGCACCGAACCACCCGCCTGCTCGACCTCCGACACGCGGCATTGATCGATGATCTCGAGGCCCGCATCTTTGGCGGCGCGCGCCAGCCGCGCATCGAACAGATCGCGCCGGATTACGGTGCAGAGCGGATCACCGCGGAACATTTCGACTTCGCCAACCTCGGTCCGCGCCGTCCCGCGCATCACCTCGATGAACGGAACCTCGAGCTCGAGGCCGAGCTCCTTGAGCGCGAGCATGGTCTTCGGAATCAGTCCCCCGGCGCAGGTTTTGGCGCGAGGGTGCTGCGCCTTCTCGATCGCGACCACGCGTCCCTTGAGCTCCGGATGCGCGCGCAACAGGTACAGCGCGGTGGCCAATCCGGCAGGACCGGCGCCCGCGATGAGCACGTCGCATTTGATGGCAGAAGACATTGCTATTTGGGCTAGTGGAGAATCTCTATAGTGCCTGCTCCCGGGGGGGTGCGAAAAGAGCGCGCCGATGAACGTTCCAACAAAAGACAAAAAAAGACGCGGCGCTCCGAGGAACGCCGCGCCTCGCACACGACTCTTCGACTAGCCTTTGCCCGACTTGATCACCATGTAAATGGTGGTGCCGCCGCGCTCGACCAGCAGCAAGGCCGACTTGTCGCCGGTCTTGGCCGCCTTCGCCTTGGCGAGGAAATCATTCACCGTCGGAACCTTGTCGTGATTGACCTCCAGGATCAAATCGCCGGGCTGAATGCCCGCATCGGCGGCGGGCGAGTCCGGCGAAACATGCCGCACGACCACGCCCTTCTGGATGTCCAGATGAAACTGGCTTGCGATTTCGGGCGTGATGTCGCCGACCTGCATGCCCCAGTTGGTGCCGGGCTCTTCCGCCTTCGCAGTCTGCACCGGGGCCTCTTTCAACTCGCCGACGGTAACTTCGAGGGTCTGATGCTTGCCGTTGCGAACGATTTCGACGGGCACCTTTTTGTTGATCGGAGTATCCGCCACCAGCACCGGCAGCTCATGCTCATCATGCACGTCGCGACCGTCGAATTTGAGCACCACGTCGCCGCGCTCGAGCCCGGACTTGGCCGCCGGGCCGTCCTTGTCGATGCTCGCGACCAGCGCGCCCTCGGGCTTGGCAAGACCGAACGATTGCGCGAGGTCGGGCGTCACTTCCTGAATCTCGACGCCGAGCCATCCACGCACCACCCGGCCATGAGTCTTGAGCTGATCCATCACGTGCTTGGCGAGATTGACCGGGATCGCGAAACCGATTCCGGCATTGGTGCCGGTGCGGCTGTAAATTGCGGTATTGATGCCGATGACCTGGCCCTGGGTATTGAACAGCGGGCCGCCGGAATTTCCCGGATTGATCGAGGCATCGGTCTGCAGGAAGTCATCGTAGTTGCCGCCAAGCATACGGCCCTTGGCGCTGATGATTCCGGCCGTCGTGGTCAAGGTGAAGCCGAACGGATTCCCAATCGCGACTACCCAGTCACCAATATCCGAGGAGTCGGAGTCGCCGAGCTCGGCAACCGGAAGCGCATCCTTGGTGTCGATCTTGATCAGCGCGAGATCGGTCTTGGCGTCCTTGCCGATCACCTTCGCGGTGAACTCCCGCTTGTCCATCAGCGTGACATGGATTTCCTCAGCGCCGCCGACCACGTGATTGTTGGTGAGGATGTAGCCGTCAGCCGAGACGATCACGCCCGATCCCAATCCGTGCTGCTTGTAATCGTGCGGCTGTTGTCCGAAGAAGCGCCGGAACTGCTCGAATGGGTCGCCGCCACCGCCACCGCCGCCACCGCCACCTTCGCCGGGAGGCATGCCCGGTTCCTGAGGTTCACTCGGAGGCCCAGCCTCGGGACCACCTTCCTCGGGGCCGCCTTCTTCAGGTTCGCCTTGCATGTTGCCGACCTTGACGTCCTGCACCACCGCGACATTGACCACGGTCGGCATCACATGCTTCACCAATGGCGCGAAGGACGTGATGACGCCCACCTTCTCGTTGGGCTCGGGCTGGTTGGCAGGAGCGGGCACTACATTGACGGCAGGCGGTTTGACTTGTTCCGCCTGGGCGGACTGGGTGGCGGGGCTGGATGCGGCCTGCGGGCTATCGGAGCTGCCCCACA